>Ga0187871_10001996_pt1 | contig 17065 bp, 12 predicted proteins | sample June2016WEW_16_1_FD_132988 | JGI IMG/M metagenome (GOLD analysis project Ga0187871, IMG submission 132988) | Peatland microbial communities from SPRUCE experiment site at the Marcell Experimental Forest, Minnesota, USA - June2016WEW_16_10 | ecosystem: Environmental > Terrestrial > Soil >...
AAATGCGCAGGTCCGTGGCGCCCAGGGTCGAGCCGGGATTGAAACCCATCCAGCCGAACAGCAGAATGAAGGTGCCCGTTACCACATAGACCAGATTATGCGCCGGAAAAGCGCGCGGCTTTCCGTCCTTCCCGTACTTGCCCAGGCGCGGTCCCAAAATGATGGCCAACGCCATGGCGCAGAATCCTCCCACGCCGTGTACCACAGTGGAGCCGGCGAAATCGACGTATCCGTGGCCCAGGTTCATCGTAACGCCCACTTGGGATAGCCATCCGCCGCCCCACACCCAGCAGCCGAAAACCGGATACAGAATGGCCCCGATGAACAATTCGCACAACAGAAACGCCCAAAACGTAATGCGCTCGCAGATGGCGCCCACGATGATATAGCCGGCCGTCTCCATGAACACGACTTCAAACAGCGCCAGGCAGTTGCTGCCGGCGTCGTAACCCGCGCCCGACATGAAGAACCCTTTGCCGCCCAGGAATCCCCACTGCCCGCTGCCCAGCAGGTAGTGGTTCAGGGTCGGGACGCCCCCCAGGTTCCCCGGCGCCGCGTTAACCGCTACCGCGCCGAACTGGAACGCGTAACCCACCGCGTAATACGCCAGAAATGCGAACACATACGCCACGAAATTGAGCATCATCAGATGGCCGGCGTTCTTCTTGCGTACCAGCCCGCAGGTCAGCAGCGCGAATCCGGCTTGCATGAACAGCACCAGGTAGCCAGTATTGAGGGTCCATGCAAAATTGGTGGCGACGCGGACGTGGCCCACCGAGTCCGCCAGTTTCACCGCCAGCGGTTCCTTGGCCGCCTGCGACTGGTAGTCGTCGAAGTCCTTCTTGTTCTTCAGATAGTCCGGCGAACTCTTATCCGTGGGGGCCGGCACCGTGAACGTGTTGCCGCCTGCGTCTACCGCGGAGGTCTTGTCGCCCGTGAAGATACCGGCCGGGTCCGGCTTCGGCCCGTCGTCGGCGCGGCCCGGCAGGCATAGCAGGCCCGCGAGTCCAGCGGCCAGCAGCACGGCCATTTTGGCGGAGAAGTGGATTTTCCTCATCTAAGTAGAGTGAATCAAAGGGCGCGCAAGGGTCAAGACGAAATTTCTTTTCCCCCCTATAAGCTTTTTTGTTCCGGAGGACGGCCGTGGCAGAATGGATGACGAGAGGATACTCAGCAACTTGCCGGCCAGTATCGACAAACGCCCCAGCCCCGACGAGTTATTACGCCGCGTGCAAGCCGAGGAACGCCGCGCCCGCCGCGGCCGGCTCAAAGTATTTTTGGGTTACGCCTCGCGCGTGGGCAAGTCGTTCCGCATGCTGGACGAAGGCCGGCGGCGCAAGGAGCGCGGCGAAGACGTGGTGGTGGCCGCCATCCAGTTTCCGCTTACGCCAGATCTGGAAGCCTTGATGGCCACCCTGGAGTACATTCCCGTGCTCAGGGAATCTTACGGCGGAAACGAGTACGAAGTGTTAAACGTCGCGGCTATCTTCCGCCGCCATCCGCGGGTCTGCCTGGTGGACGAATTGGCCTATGACAATCCGCCGGGCACGCGCAATCCGAAAAGATGGCAGGATGTGGACAACATCCTCGACCAAGGCATCTCGGTGATCACCGCCATCAATCTGCAGCATATCGAAGAACAGCAGGATGCCGTGGAGCGCATCACCGGTAAGCGCGCGTTGCAGACCGTGCCGGAGCGATTCCTGCGTTCCGCCGACGAGATCGTGCTGGTGGATGCCGCCGTCGACGACATGATGCAGCGCGCCACCACGCTGGAGCCGGGGGATCTGCGCCGCCGGCTTTCCGAGTTGCGGGAACTCGCCTTGCTGCTGGCGGCGGATGTGATCGACGGGCAACTCGAGGGCTATTTGCGGGCGCACGGCGTGGAACTGCGCTGGGGATCGCAGGAGCGCATTTTGGTATGCATCACGCCGCGCAGCGATGCGGCCGCCATGCTGCGCAGCGGACGGCGCAACGCGGACCGGTTCCACGGCAATCTGCTGGTCTGCTACGTCCAGCAAAGCGGGCTGGCCGCGAAGGACCAAGCCACCATGGACGCCAACCTGGCGCTCGCCATAGAACTGGAGGCCGATGTTCACGTGTTGGACGGCGCGGATCCCATTGACGCCATCATCCGGTTTGCACGGGAGCAAAAGGTGACGCAGATTTTCGTGGGCCACAGCGCTCCCAACCGCTGGAGTGAGATGTGGTCGCACAGCCCGGTGGACCGGCTAATCCGGGCGGCCACCGATATCGATGTGCGCATCTTTCCGCATCCGCAAACCCTATGAGCGGTCCTGTCGAAGCCCCACTTTCCGCCGCCGAGCCTCCGCTGCCCAAGGGCCGGCTGAAGGTCTTTCTGGGCTATGCGGCGGGCGTCGGCAAGACCTACCAGATGCTCGATGAAGCGCAGGAACTGCGCCGTAAGGGTGTGGATGTAGTGGTTGGGTACTTCGAGCCCCACGGCCGGCAGGACACCATCGCCAAGACGGCGGCCCTGGAGTTCATCTCGCGCAAGCAGATCGAATACCGTGGCTCGGTGTTCGAAGAAATGGATGTGGACGCTATCCTGCGCCGCCGGCCGGCGGTTTGCCTGGTGGACGAATTCGCGCACACCAATGTGCCCGGCTCGCCGCGGCTGAAGCGGTGGGAGGATGTGCAGTTGCTGCTGCAGGCGGGCATCGATGTTCTGACCACGCTCAACGTGCAGCACCTGGAAAGCCTCAACGACGAAGTTTGGCATATCACCGGCGTGCGCGTGCGCGAAACCGTGCCCGATTGGGTGGTGGATGCGGCGGACGAGGTGGTACTGGTGGATTTGACCGCGGAGGCCTTGCAGAATCGCTTGCACCGCGGCGTTGTGTATACCGCCGACAAGGCCAAGAAGGCCATGGAGAACTTCTTCACAGAGGCGAATCTGACGGCCCTGCGGGAGATGGCGCTGCGCCACACCGCGCACGAAGTCGAAGGCCGGCTTTCCGACCTGGAGGCGCCGGCGCGGGGCCTGACGCCCACAGCGCGGCCCGCGGCCCAAGCCCCCGCGCGCCATGAACGCATTCTCATTTGCCTGACGGAGCGACCGTCTACGGCCGTACTGATCCGCCGCGGAAAAAGGGTGGCGGATTACTTGCATGCGGACTGTCTGGCGGTCCACGTGCAACGCAATTCCAGGAGCGGCGGAACCGGAGGCCGCAGCGGGGCGCTCGAAAAGCATTTGACCTTCGCGCGCAACTTGCATATTGAAACGCACGTCTTGAAAGGTAAGGATGTGGCGCGCACCATCGTGGATTTCGCGCGCGAGCAGAATATCACACAGATTTTTCTGGGGCGCGCGGGCGCGCGGGGATTTTGGGGCGGGGTGGGGAGCACGGTTCACAAAGTAGTGCGGCAGGCGCGGGACCGTGAAATCACAGTCGTAGCAGAACGTCTGCGGTAGGATAGGCGGCATGGCTGTGACGTGGCCTGTCCCCCGCTTGCTAGGATAGGGGAGAATGTTCCGGCTCTGGGTATTTGGATTCCTGATATGTGCGCCCATCGTGGCGGCAGGGGGAGGCGGAAGCGCCTGTGGCACGGAGTCCCCCGAAATCGCGCAAGCTTTCGATCAACTCTACAATTTCAATTTCCCGGCGGCCCATGCGGACATCAACAAATATATCGGGGCGCACCCGCGGGAGCCCCTAGGGTACGCCATTCGTGCCGCCGCGTACCTTTTCTACGAATTGGACCGGCTCGGTATCCTTGAGTCCGAGTTCCTGACTAGCGACAAGCACATCGCCGAAAAAAGAGCTCTGCGGCCCGATCCGGATGTGCGGGCGAAATTCTTGAAGGCGCTGGAGGACGCGCAATCGCGCGCGGACGCGGCGCTAGCCGCCAACCCGCAGGACCGCCAGGCATTGTTTTCCATGTCCATCGTCGAGGGCGTGACCACCGACTACATGGCGTTCGTGGAGAAACACCAGATCGCCAGCCTATCGCCCGCCAAGCGGTCCAACAGTTACGCGCAGCAGCTTTTGAAGCTGAATCCCCCTTGCGTGGACGCTTACATTACCGCCGGCATATCGGAGTACATGGTAGGCAGCCTGCCGTTCTTCATCCGCTGGTTCGTGCGGTTCGATAACGTGCAGGGCAGCAAGGAGCAGGGCGTCAAGAACCTGGAACTGGTGGTGCGAGAGGGGCACTACTTCGCGCCGTTCGCCAAGATCCTGCTGGGCATTATCGACCTGCGCGAGAAACGTCCGCGCGAAACCGAGAAGCTGCTGGAGAGCCTGGCGCGCGATTATCCTTCGAATCCCCTGTTCCGCAAAGAACTGGCCCGCATGAACAACGTGCAAAGCGGCGGCGGCCAGAACTAACGGGCTGCTTCGCCAGTACTTAAACCTGTACCAGCATTACGCGCAGCCTTCCTGCCTTGTGAAACACTGGAAGAAGGCTCCCATGACTTCCAACGATATGTTCGCCGACGCGTTTCAGAACCTACGCGCGGGCGTGTTGCTGGTGGAAAGGGACACCGGCCGCGTGACGAAAGCGAATCCGGCGTTTCTGCGCCTGTGCGGACGCCCCCGCGACGCAGTGGTGGGCTTCAATTTCTGGGCGCCGCCGCTCATCGACGATGCCGCAGCCGGCGCCGAAGTTTTCGAGCACCTGCGCTCTGGCGGGCTGGTGGAAGGCGCCGAGTTGCCCTTGCGGACCGCCAGCGGAAGCCGCCTGTTGCTGGAAATCAGTGGCGGTGAGTTGGCTGGGGGATGGGTCCAGTTGGAGGTGCGGGACGCCACCATGCGCGCCGGCGCGCGACTGGCCGAGCGGATGGATGCGCAGCGCTCGCTGGCTGCCAGAATGACCGGCGAGTTCTCCGAAATGGAGCGGACACTCGGCCAATCTGCGCTGCCGGAGGCCGGCCGGATCCGTAAGGCGGCCGATCATGCGGCCGCGATTGTCCGGGAGTTACGCGCCTATACCGGACAACAGGCGCTGGTAAGCCGCCGGTTCCAGCTCAACGAACTGATTGAGGGCATGCAACCCGCGCTCCAACAGATCCTGGGGCGGGATATCCAGCTTGTTCCCAATCTGAGCCCGGACGTGGCGCCCATCTTGGCGGACCCCGCACAGGTGCGGCAAATCGTTCTCGAGCTGGCGGCCAATTCGCGCGATGCGATGGAATGCGGCGGGACGTTCCGTATCGCGACGCGCAACGCTTCGCCGGACGACCCCCTGTTTGCGCGCACTGATGCCAGCAGCGCTTACGCCATCCTGGAGGTGGCCGACAGCGGAGCGGGCTTCGACAACCAGAGCTGGGACCATCTCTGCGAGCCATTCTTCACCACCAAGCCGCATGGCAAGCGTGGATTAGGGCTGGCTGCGGTGCAGGGGATCGTGCGCCAGATGGGCGGCCGCTTGTGGGCCGATAGCGAGCCGGGAAAGGGAGCGGCCTTCAGAATCTATTTGCCAATGGCGCAGCCGGAATCCGTGGCCCCGCCGGCCCCCACAATTCTGCTGATGGAGCAGAACGACGGCCTGCGGACAGTGATGGCGAATATCCTGAACAAGCGCGGATACCGCGTGCTCGCGGCTTCCGCCACTGGTGACGCACTGGAAATGGCGAAGACGCAGGGGCCGCCGGACTTGCTGATCAGCGAGCCTGAGCCGGACCTGGCCGAACGTCTGGCAAGCGCGCAGCCGCATTTGCGGACGCTATTCCTGAATGGCCATTCCGATAGCGCGGCGGGTACTCCGACCTTAGCCAAGCCCTTCGAATTGGAGACGCTGCTGGGGAAAGTGCGCGAACTGCTCCAGGTATAGAGTAGCGCGCGCTCAGCTCCCCCCGCCGCCGGAAAACCGAACCGATTGAGCCACGCTCCCGTCGTCCGGCCCATACACCTCCAGTCGGAACTGAACGTCGTCGCTGGCAGGTGTGTAAAGATAGCTGCCGCGCGCGAGTCGATCCTTGTCCAGTTCCACGATTCTTTCAGTTCTTCCGTCGCGGATGCATAAGGTGGCGCGCCGCGCCACCACGATTTCACGCGCATTCCGGTTCCAGGTCACCAGCAGGTCAGGCGGATTCCGCTCCGCTTGCAGCCCTAGTATCGAAGCGGGCGTGGACCCGGCCGCATCTTCGCGCGGCGGCCGCGACGCGCCAAAGTAGGTCACCACCGATATCACCAGCGCCACGGTGGCAATCACGATCGTGGCGGCTCTGAACAACAAACCCTGCCATGCGAGTCGAACCTTGTTGGATTCGATCGGCGGGTCAGTCTCCGCGGCAGCCCTGACGCCCGGCTCGGGCAACGCCGCTCGGCGGAACATCTCCGCCAGATCGCTGGGCAGATCGTCATTCAGAGGGTCGCCCAACGGGGGCGCCAAATCCGCCGCTTCGCTCCCGGTGGACGGCAATGGCGCCGTGCGCCCCAGCGCCACCTCCAGGGAGCTGAATTCCGGTTCGATGCGGCCGTCCTCCCAGAAGAAGAAACCGGCCGTGCAAGCTCTGCTGCCGGCGACGGTTTTGACCAGCAAAAACACGCTCGCCGGAGTTTGGAAGTAGCTGTCGATCACTTCCAGGTCGTCGGGCGACAGCGACAAGCCATCGCGCATATGGCTGCGGTAGAACCCGAGGACAACGGGCGCATCGGGCGCTTCGCATCCCGCCAGCGCCGTACGTAACAGGGCCGCTTCCAGGTTGAGGCTGTCGCCTGCGCGCGCGCACGATACCGGCACGAAGTCGTCGATGACGATCGTCGCCCGATCGTCTGCCACGCTGCCCAGCAGGATTCCGCCAACTTCCATACCCGCGTCGTAGACCTCGGCTTGCAGGCGGTCCGCCATGACGGCGTGCATGAAGATCCGGACACCCCTGTCCGCCGCATCCCAATGATAGTAGTCCGCGAGATTTCTGGACCCGGTCATGCGGTGAGTTTACCTTGTGGCGAACGCTTTCAACGTGCCGTGTCCGCACTCCTGCGGACGCCTTCTCTTATATTGCGCGCGGCGCTATGCACCGCCGCGGAAATCCGCAGACTCCAGCGCGCCACGACGCTCGCCGGCCGCCGGTCGAAAAAGCGCAGCGTGGTATTCTCTCTCTCGCAACCTGCCCATTGCGCCTTGTAGGCTTCGTCGCCGCGCAAGAAGTCGAAGGTGTTATGCCCGGCGGCGATGCCGTGCTCAATGGCGTTGCCGATCAAGACCTGCCCGAGACCATAACGCGTCCAACCGGGGTGCATACCACACTGGTAGAACTGAAACGTCCCCCCCACAGAGAAGCCGTACAGCGCCGCCACGCTTTCGCCGCTGGCTTTCAGCAGGAGCAACCTGACTGCCCCTTGCGCTGCCAAAACTCGCATGGCCTCGGCATTGAACTCCGGAACCTTGGGCGCCAGGAATGCGCTCTCGGCCGCTCGTTGCGCGAAGCGCATGCGATGCAAGGCGATCAGGGCGGGGAAGTGGCGCTCCAATGCGGCGGCCTCCGAAACAGCCACGCATTCGGCTCGATGTTCAGCTTGGAGAGCGCGCCACCGGCGCCGGTAATTCGCGCGCAGGCTCGCGCCGATACCGGACAGGTATTTCTCGAATGTTGGTGGCAGTGGAATGTAGCGGCATACCCTCCGCGTCGATTCGATGGCGCGCATGCCGCGCTCACGCAGCCCAGCGGTTAGGGCGGCCCGGAGCGGCGAATCCGCGGTGTCGCGCAGCTCGATATAGTCCCAATGACGATGCTGCGCAAATAGGATCCGCGCGATCTCTTCCGCCGCCGCTGCCTCGCATGCAGATTCGGCCACGATATTCAGATAGTCCGACCCCACATGTTCATCCGCCAGGAAGCCAAGACGGCGCGCACCCAGGCCCGCGGCTGAACGCGATATGTAGAAGGGCGCGACGGCGGCCAGCCTTCCGGCCGCATCGCGCACGGCGATCACCGCCAACTGGCCCTTCCCAAAATGTTTCCACCAGGTGGACATCCACCCGAAGCTGACGAAGATATTCTCGGCGTTTGCGCGCCGAAACAAATCGTCCCACTCCGGCCCGAGTTCGGCGAGCTCCGCGGGAGTGGCGATCCAAGCCCCGTGCAGTAGGACAGGCCTCCCGGCCTGTCGTTGCCCATGCTCCTCGCAAATCGCCGGCGTCGTCACTCAGATTCCCCGCCAGCGCAACGCGCTGAAGATCCGTGCCAGGGGATGCCTGTCCGGCACTTGCAACAAATCGTCCAGCAGCGAGGGTGGCTCCGCGTCATCGCAGCGGTAATCGTCATTCGGGTTATGTCCGGCAGCCAGGCACAATTCCATGGCTGCTTCCAACAGGCCCGCTTGTAGGGGACGGCTGGTCCGCCGGCATTCCCCACGCGCAATCAGCTCGCGCACCTCGCGCGAGGCATTGGCCGGTGCATAGGCGATATCCGCGGCGCGCAGCATCTCCACGTCCGGAGCGGAATCGCCGATCGCCACTACCGGTTCTCTCGGGCCGCCCAGATAGGCCTGCACACTCGCCAGCGCCTGCCCTTTTCCGGCGCCTTTTCGAATAATGTAAGTGTCCGCCCGGCTCTGCACGAATGTCAGCCGGTCGCAGCCGGTGCGCCCCAGAACCGAGGCAACCTCCGCGCTTTGCAGCGCCCGCATGCATCCATCCTGGTAACGATACGCGCGTATCGAGAATCGATTCTCCGGGTCGATGAAAACCCCTGGCAGACTTTGCATCTCTTCGCGCAGGCTCTCGATTTGGGTGGCGGCTTCCGCATCGATCAGCGGTACCTCCCACTCGCGTACCCCATCCCAGAAAACGCTGCCCAGTTCCGCCACGCCGCCCGGCAGCCGGTAGGCGCGGCAGTACTCGCGCACATGCTCCAGGCTGCGCGCCGTGTTCAGAACCACCGAGAACCGGTTGCGCCGGAAGAGCCGCAGGGCATGTACGCCGCACGGCGTCGTGTGCGGAAAACCTAACAAACCCCAATCCAGCACGCCATCCAGATCGAGAAAACAGAGCCGCCGCTCCCAGGCATCGGGCGGCGCGCCCAAATTGCGGCCGCAATAGCGGGCCAGATGGAAGGCCGCAAAGCTGCGCGCGGCGGTGAACCGGCGGTTCCAACCCCGGCGGCGCTCGTCGCTTGGTTTGCGAGCGAGCCAGTATTTCGCCGCTCGCAGCGCGTTCATCGCGTACAGAGTTTTATAGAGTTGCAGGCGCTCTTCGATCCCCGTGTCCGCGGTTTCCGCGACGTATGTCCGGATGAGGTTCTCCTCGGCATCGGGCGCGAGTTGGAATTCAAAAATGGCGGAGGCCAGGTCCCAGGCGGGATCCACGATGTCCAATTCGCCGCCTCCGAAGTTGTGATGTTCGAAGTCGGTCTTCAGCAGTTTGCGGCCGGAGCGCACCCAGTCTGCCGGCTTCATGCAGCCATCCACCAGCGTGGGGTTCGGCGCTGCATACGCGCGCAGGCGGCGCCGGATGGCATGCTTCTTCAGAGGTCCTACGTAAGGGCCATAGACGCGGCTGAGCACGGCCACCAGGTCGTCCCAACCGCACCAGCGATATCCGGGGCTCGAAAACGCGGGGTCTTCACCCAACGCCAGCGTATGGACGCGCCGCGCGACATATCTGGCGAATACCGTAGGACAGGCCTCCTGGCCTGTCCCGCTGGTCTGTGTATCGACATGTTCAGAATACAGAATGCCCTCGCGCAGACACAGCGTCTTTGGAACCAACCCCTCCAATGCCACGCCGGCGATCCACGCATGATATCCCAACCAGCCCCAGCCCACGCTCTTCGCCATCACCCGCCCGGTGTCCGACTCGAAGACACGCTTCAGCCGGACCTGGAAACCGTCTGCATCGCTTTCGGCGAAGCTCTCGAGCAGCCGCGCCTTATATCGGTCGTCCGGATGCAACATGTAGAGCCGCGCGCCGTGCGCGGCTTCATCCGCGATCGTAAAGTTGGGGATGGAAGGATGGCCCGGCAACGCGACGATCGTGTCGTCCGATGCGGCTCCCAGGCCACGGAGTGCGCCCAGCAACAGGCGCATCGTGTGGCCGGAGTTCGGATGATCGTCGATGACCAACACCTGCGCGTGCGCGCGCAACGACGCGGAGATGGCCCGCGACTCGGCGCGCGACAGGCCGTTCTTGGGGCGCACCGTGAGCCATGCAACCCGGGTGTAGCCGAGCGCGCGTAACTGTGCCGCGGCGAGCGGCGCGAAATATGCGCCAGCCGTCCGCGGACCCACGAGGGCCACTGGCCGGTCCCGATCCGGCAGCGCGGGCAGACACAAGCGCACCATCGCGCAGACATCCTGGTGCGTGAGATCCTGACAACGGAACGCCTCCGGAATTCGCATACGCTGCCGTTGAGTGGCTTCGCTGAGCGCGCCGGGCGCATCCGCGAGTAACTGGCGCGCCAGGCCGCAGAACCGCGCAGCGTCGCCAAGATGGCCGGCCAGCAGGAGATCGCAGGCGGCATCGACGGAATCGGTCCACTGCCGGCGCCACGCTACCGTACGCCGCGAATTCAGCACGGCCTCAGCGGTCCGGATCGCTGTGCGGGTAGCCGGGAATCGGCGCGCCACAGCGGCCAGGCTCCAGGGCCGGGCCGCCAGATAGTCGTCGATCGTGCAGGCAATGGCGCAGGCAAACAGATACAGATTGATGCGGCGCTCTTCGCCCTGCCAGCCAGCGGGGCCGTTCGCGCGATAGCTTTCGACCTCCTTGCCGAGCCGTTGTAGGAGATCGCGCAGACTCAGCATGGGATTGAGGCACCACCGGTACGCTTCGTAAAAGCGTTCTTCGGCGCCGGTGTGGGAGGGCGCGCCGGTTTGTAGAATTTCAGTGGCCATGTTCAGTTCCGCGAAGCGTCGCGCAGCACCCACCAGAGAATGCGCGGATCGCGCCGAGCCTGGCGCAGCGCGTAAGGCAGCCAGGCGTGACCGTATGGCAGATAATAACGGACCGGTACGCCCAGATCGCGCACGGCCCTCAGCACCGCGCGGCTGGGCAGTCCATATAGCAATTCCATTTCGCATGGCGTACCGGTGGATTGCAGCTTTCGCACGGCGGCAGCAGCCAAGGCCGGTTGATGCGTGGCGACCGCGACAGTGGCCGCGCTGCCCGCAAGCGCGTTTATCACATCCAGAAAGCCGGTGTGCGGATCTGTGGCATTGCCTGGATCGGGCCACTGGCCTTTCACCACGCGCACACGCAAGCCCATGCGAGCGGCCCATGCGGCGTCGCGCGCACTGCGCCGCCACCGCCCGGGAAGGGTGCAGCCGAGCGGTGCGCCATGCATAAGCGCGTGCTCGATTAACTGGAAAGTGCGATCGGCGGTCTCCGCTCCCAGCGAGTCGAAATGCACCCGGATGCCGGCACCCGCCGCAGATTCCGCAATCTCGGCGACCAGGCCGCGGTCGAATGCGAGCGATGGCGCCTTGATCGAAACATAGGAGTCCAGGTGCGCGCTTTGAATCGTTCGCACGGTAGCCAGATACATGTCCGCGACACGGCGCGGCATCTCTCCCTCCGCATCCCAAAAACAGAGCGTGGAGGTCCCCACGCCCCGCGCCGCAAACGTTTGCGCCAGGCGCAGCGCGTCCTGCAGCTCGGGACCCGCTACATAGCTCCTGGCGGCTTTCCTGAGCAGCGGCAGCCAGGGAGAGCCGCTCATGCTTTGAACTTTCGTAGGGCCGCCCTCCAGCCGTCGGTCCACAGCGCGCATGCGCCGCGCGGGCTGAACGGATAGGCGCGGAGCGAGCAACAGGCGTGCTCGTGCCTGGTCCAGATCTTCGTCCACGGCTCGACGCTGCCGTTGAATTCGTATGTGCGCAAGCCGCGGCCCGCCGCGTAGCGGATGCTCTCCGCGGTCAGCAGCATGCCCGGCGAGCAGCGCGAAAACCGCTCGTCGTAGCCCGCGCGCAGCAGATCGAATCGGCTGCCGCTCTCAATCGCAATCTGCGCGGCGGCCGGCTGTCCGCCGATGCGCAACATGCACAGCCGCAGGATGCCCTTGGCGCAGGCGTGCTCCGCATAGCGCCTGAAGAAGGCTCCGCGCACGGCATCCGCCGCTAGAGCCGTACCCTGCGCGCCCTTCCACCCCGCGGCTTCCACCTGAAAGGCCTCTGCAACCAGTTGCGGCAACTGCGCGAGCGTGGGATTTATGATCGCGGTTTCCACCGCGCCCATCTTCTCCGCATGACGCCGGGCGCGGCGCAGATCCGATCGCCGGCCGGCCTCCAGCCGCAGTTCCGGTTCAGCCCAGGAATCGTCGAGCGGAATCCATGGCGATCCGCCGGCGGGCTGGCGGAGGACGACGCCACGTCCGCGATAGGCGGTCTCCAGGGCTGCGACCGCGGGCGCATCGGCCGGAACGCGCTGCAAGTACAGAGGAAGTCCCGTGCGCACGATGGCGCGTGCCAATTCGGATAGCGCGCCTTCATCCGCGCACGGGAAATCCATCATCTCGTACATCTCTGCGGCCAACATCGTCAACCATCCGGCGCGGTTGATAACCAGCGGCGCGATCGCCACGGTCTCGGGGCGGCTGGCCAGCATCACGCGCAGCCGTTGGGTATCGTCCAGACCCGCGGCCCAGGCGCGCGCGTATGCAAAATCCGACACCGGATTGCCGTTCGCCGCCAGCCGCTCCCACGCGGATGCGATGCGGTCGAGACCGACCAGCGTGCCGGTCGTCTGCACTCCGCGGCGCTCGCGAACATGCGCAGGGATCCCGGCGAGTGTCAAATCCATCTCGGGCATTGCGGGCATTACCGCCGCGTCCCCAATAGCTGGTCGTACCTGCCGACCATATTGCGGATCATGCTCTCGGCCGAGTAGCGCTCCTCGATCACGCGCCGCGCCAGGCTCCCCATCTTCCGCGCGCCTCCCGGATCGGCGAGCAACGCCAGGATCCGGTTGGCCAGGGCATGGTGATCCTCGCTGGGGACCACGTAGCCGGTCCGCCCGTCTTCCAGAACCTCGGGCGTGCCTCCCACCGCCGTGGCTACGCAGGGAAGGCCGCAGCCCATGGCTTCCAACAACGCGTTGGACATCCCCTCGCTGCGCGATGGCAGACAGAACACATCGCACAATTTCAAGAGCGGCCAGACACTCTCATTTTCCATTTTGCCCATGAAGCGTACGTTGCGCTGCAAACCAAACCGGCGCACCAAATCCCGCAAGTCGCGGTCGCAGTCCGGCTCCTGCACGGAGCCCACGATCAGGAAAGTGGCCTTGGGGTGAACTTGGCGGACCTCGGCGGCGGCGCGCAGCAGCACATCGAAGCCCTTCACGCGCCTGATGTGACCCACGGAAACGATGAGCGGCACGGCGCCCTCCAGGCCGAGCGCATGGCGCAAGGCCGCGGAGCATCCGGCGGCGGCCAACTTCTCGATTTCGATTCCATTCGGAACGGTGACTACTTTATTGGGATCGATTCCGTCGGCCCGGATGGTCTCCTGCCGGACTGCGCCGGAAACGGCCTGCACCTGGTTGAAGAGCCGGCTCATCAGGCGGTAGGCGATGCGGTGCCTGGTGGAGCGCAGAATGCCCATATCTCGGCGGCTGGAGATCACCACGGGAACGCCGTTCAATTTTGCCACCAGCCCGCCCAGCAAATCCGCCGATTCGAAAAAGGTGTGTACGATCTGCACGCGCTCGGACCGGATGAACCGTCTGAGATCGAGCGCCGCCCGGAGCGCCCCAATACCAAAAACCCGGCTGACCGGAAACTCCCGGATAGGGCACGGAAAGTGTTCGAAAACCGGCGATTCCGGCCGCAGGCGAAACGTGCCGATGGTACACCGGTAACGATCCTTCGGCAGGAGTTTCGGGATGCGCAGCAACACTCCTTCAGCGCCGCCCAGACCCCACAGCACGTCGATGAGATACAGGATGTGGACCGGGGCGCCGTCCGCGGGCGCTATGCTCCCTTCAATGCGCTCCGGAAGTGAGATCAGTTGCGTCATTGTGAATCGCGCGAAAGCAACAGCCGCCGCACGGTGAAATACGATGCGCCGGCTAGCGCCTTGACCGGCTTCCTGGCCTGCCAGAGCACGGCTTGGCGCAACCGCGGCCATCGATTCCGGGCGGCGATGGTCCCCGACACGCCGGCCGGCGTGTGGCTTTGGATCGAGTAGCGGCCCAAAATCAGGCACCCATCTACAACCGAAACTTTCGCGCTGGGTTCGGATGTGAACAAGACTTGGATACCAGCCGCGGCGGCGGCCTTACCGACCTTGCGCGAGTAATACCCGTCGGCTACCGAAGCGGTCAGCACTGGCGCCCGGACGATATCGCTCAGGATGGCGCAGCTCTCCTTCCACTCCTTCAATAACTCCGCCCAGCTCAACTTGGACATGCGCGCCGGATGCGAACAGGAGTGGCTGCCGATGACATGTCCGCGCGCGTGCAATTTGCGGATCTGTAGCGCATCCAGAAATCCCGGCCGTCCGAGCCAGTCGGTAGTAACGAAGAAGTGTCCGCGCCAGCCGCGCGTTTCCAGTTCGCCGGCCACGATGGTGTACGCGCTGACGGCGCCATCGTCAAACGTCAGGAAGAGAGGTGTTTCGCCCTGCCATCGCCGCGCCCGGTCGATCACCCGAACCGCTGCCCGGCCGGTGCTTCCCCAGATCGAATCCAGGTGGGCGCGGAAGTGCCCGGGATCCAGTTTGTACCTTCCGGAGTGCCGCGAGCCATCGTTTCGCGGGCGCTGCCGCTCGTCCACGATGTCGTGATAACCGATCGAGATAGCGTTCATATGGAATGAGGCAGGCGCGCAGCCGGGCTACTTTCGGCAGAGTACCAGCAACCCGTCGCCGTCGCGGACCGGCGCGCAGGTATCGATGAACCGCAATGCCTTCAGTGCGGGCATGCACAGCATTTGAAGGGTCTGCGGCAGATGGTAATACTGCATGGCCTCGGCGAGCTCAAACGATAAACGGCCCCAGTTTCCCATGGTGTATTCGGCGGATAAAACTTCATAGCCGATCTGTTTCAAGTCGGATTGCAGGGAGTCCATCTCGTAGTGCTGGCCTACGTGCTCGATTTCAGCCCAGTGTTCGTGTTCCCTGGTGAAGCGCCGACTCAAAATGCGTATCTGCTTCCTTGCGGGGATGCGGATCAGCAGTAAGCCGTTGGGCATGAGCGCCCGGTAGATATTGCGCAGCACCTGCCGGTTCTCGGCAATGTGCTCCAGCACATCGAAGCTGTAGGCGAAGTCGAACTCCTCTTGCGCATCCAGTTGCCGCAGGTCCAACTGCTGGAATTCCAAGTTGGCGAGGGACAGGCGGCGATGAATCCTGGCGCAAATATCGAGAGTAGTCTCGGAAGTATGCAGTCCCTGCTCTCCAATGTCGACTCCCAAGACGCGGGCGTTGGGAAACCTGGAAGCCATGTAGAACGCCAGCGTTCCGTCGCCGCAACCGGCGTCGAGCACCGACGACGGAGTCATATGCCTGGTTGTGCGCCGCAGATAAATGCCGTTGGCGAAAGTACCGAGATGCGGTGTTCCAAACAGCAGAACGTACAACTGGGCTAGTAATCCCTTGCGCGTCACGTTGCGGTGAAAGATATCGGTGATACCGACCCGCGGGCGCCGGACCACGAACTGTTCCACGCTGCTCATCACTGGATCGTCACATTGACGGTGTTAGCCGCCTGCCCATCCGCGGTCAGCATGATGCTGACATTGCCCCTGCCGGCAAGCGACTGGGGCAGCGGTCCAATATTCACCTGGTCCTCTCCCGCAAATCCCGGCGCCGCATTCGAATACAAAACCGGCACGCTCACCCCACCCACGGTGACACTTACATTCTTCGCATGGCGGAGGCCCGTGCCAAACAGCTCAAGATAGACCTGCTCTCTTGCGGGCCCCAGATTAATCGGCAACGGAACCGCCGCACCGGCAGAGTTGGCTTGATATACGGCCTGCAGGTTCTGCCCGGCGCCGGAAATAACCGGCAGCACCCAAGCAGCGGCCAGCCCTGTAGTGTTCAACTCGAACAGCCCCGGCGAGACGGCGCCGATCTGGATCGCGCCGGTCTGGCTGGTCGCATTCATATTCGAGATAGTGACGGTGGCGGGGCCGGGCGCCGTGCCGTCCGGGACCTCCCAGTTGACCTGCGTCGGCGACACATAGAACAGCAGGGCCGCGCGCGATAATCCGGCCGAGTCAGTCACGGTCACCGTGGTGCCATTCAGCGTGGTTCCTAACGGCAGAGCCGCCCCTGCGATACCTACAGCCAGATTAGTGCCGTATGCCGAGACAATCGAATCGGGAGCGAACGGCTCGATCTGCCCCGCTGTGGCCATACTTACAGCAAACGTCGTCGCGGCGGCACTTGGAATCTCATAGGCTCCTATCGCGGGGTTCGCCGGCCGTGGCTGTCCGTCGTGGTCGCTCCCTGTATTGTCGACGCCAAACACGGTGATGCCGCCGATGATAGTCCCCGCCTGGGAAGCCGGGCTGCCGGATGTGAGGTGCAGATCGGGCAACGAAATGCTCGCTACCAGCGGGTCCGCGTTCACCGACCCAACGATCTCCGTCAGATCGGTCACGGTGGGCCCGGCGCCAAATAACAGATTGTTGGTTCCGTAAAGCCACGGACAAACGTCAGTATTCGCGCACAGCCCGCCCGTGGCCGGGTTCCAGGCGACGAAATACGGAACGCCTGCCGGGTAGAGCGCCGTGGCCACCGAATAAACCAGGTTGTTGCGCGTGTGGACGTAGATGGCCGGCGCGCCCATCGGCTCATCGCCATTCTCCGCGATTCCGCTGTTATCGCTGGAGTAAGGTGGATTCGTGAACGTGCCGCAGGCGAACAGCGTGTTATTGAAGATCTCCACCGTGCCGCTGCCGTTCGGACCGTTTTCCGTGCCGCCGGGTATATTGATGCAGTTCCAGCCGCCGGTCTGTTCAGGGTTATCGGGCCCCTCACCGGCGTTGTAGATGACGTTATTGTAGAGGGACACCGGCCCTTGCGAAGGATCCACGGTGTCCACGATAATGCCGTCACACTGAGTGTCGTGAACCGTGTTGTCGTGAATCGATATGGAGTACTGATCGTGGCCGGTGGGATCGGAGGGGCCGCCGCTGCCTAGGGGAGAC
>Ga0187871_10001998_pt1 | contig 17062 bp, 16 predicted proteins | sample June2016WEW_16_1_FD_132988 | JGI IMG/M metagenome (GOLD analysis project Ga0187871, IMG submission 132988) | Peatland microbial communities from SPRUCE experiment site at the Marcell Experimental Forest, Minnesota, USA - June2016WEW_16_10 | ecosystem: Environmental > Terrestrial > Soil >...
ACGGCTGCATCCGGTCAGCCCAGCGGAGGTAACGCCACAGGTCGTGACGCAGGCGCCATGAGAGTGTCCAGAACTCGCGGAAAGTAATCTCTTCGGCTGGCCGGCCCAGGTACGTTTCCATGCGCCAGCGTATATACGGGCTTTGCCAGGGCCGCAGCCGGTTCCCCTTCGTTGAATGCCACAGGAGTTCCATCATCAGGGCATGCGAGCGCTGGCCGATTTCGGTTCCTTGGCGCCAGCCTCGGTCGCGTAATAGCCGGTGCGCGTGCGCACGGTTGGCGATCCTGGCCCTCGCACGGTGACGTGAATCTGGCGGAACGTGCCGTCGAGAGCGGGATTCGTCGGCGTGTAAGCAATGATGTACTGATTGCGAATCTCGTGCGCCACGGTCAGGGCGATCTCGTCTACTTCCGCCAACTCCTTCGGATAATACGCGAGGCCGCCGCTGGCGGTGGTCAGCGAACTCAGCACTCGCTTCGCCTTCTTCGCTTCGTGCGGCTCTTCGTCGCTGAGCAGACCGATCGCGAAGATGAGCACTTCGCTTTTCTGGGCCTTGTCCACCAGTTTCTCCAGCGTGTCGCGGTCGTTGCTCGCGGTGTCATTGCCGTCGGTGATCACCAGCAGCACTTTCTTGTCCTTCTTGCCTTTGGACTTTAGATAGTCGATGGACATGCTGATGGAATCGCGCAACGCGGTTCCTCCGCGCGAATCGATCCGCGCGATCCCCTGCTGCAGCAGGTTCATGTCGTTGGTGAACTCCACGTCAAGATAGGCTTCGTCGTTGAAATTGACGATAAACACTTCGTCCTGCGGGTTCGAAGCTTTTACCAGATCGAGCGATGCGCGTTCCACCTTGGCACGCTTGTCGCGCATGCTGCCGCTGTTGTCGATCACCATGCCGATCGATACGGGCACATCTTCACGCCGGAATACCTTGATGCTCTGCTCCGCGCCGTTCTCGAAGACCTTGAATGCGTCCTGCGGCAGCTCCGTGAGAAGCTTGCCCTTCTTGTCCACGACGCTGGCGTGAAGCACCACCAGCCGCGTGTCGGCCTTGAACAGTGGGACGTCGTCGCTTTGCGCCAGCAGCACGGAGGCCGCCAGCGGAATCAACAGGCTACTGACTCGGAGCATAATACCCAAGACGATAAAATGCCTTCAGCGGAGGGAGCCCGGCGGGCTGCGCCAGTTTCACCTGGACATGCCGGTACTTCCCGTTTCGATCCGGATTCTTTGGAGTATAGCCCAGCAGGTACTGATTGCGAAGCTCAATGCCAATCTTGGCCGCCACGTCGGGCAGGTCGGCAAGGTTATCCACTTCATACGCGCGCCCGCCGGTTTGCTCGGCCACCTGTTGCAGTAAGCCCGGTCCGGCCATCTCTTCCGGCGTCCGGCCTCTGCTGGACATTGGCTCGTAAATGCCGATGGCGTAGATCTGCACGTCGGCTTCGCGCACGGCATTGCGAATCTCAGTCTCGGTGTAGCGGCTGCTGTTATCGCCGCCGTCGGAGATGATCAGAATCGCCTTACGCGGATTCCTCGCCTTCTTCATCTCGTGCATGGCGAGATAAATCGCGTCCAGCAGGGCGGTGCGTCCCTTCGATTGCGTAAAGGTCAGGCTCTCCTGCACCTTCTCGGAATCCGGCGTGAACGGGACGGCCAGCTCGGGGCTGTCGTTGAACTCCACCAGGAAGAACTCATCCTGCGGATTGGCGGTCTTGAAGAACTCCGCGGCGGCCTGACGCGATTTTTGCAGCTTGGGGCCCATGCTCCCGCTGGTGTCGAAGACCAGACCCACCGACAGCGGCGCATCCTCGCTGGAGAACTGCGTGATAGCCTGCTCCACCTTGTCTTCGTAAATCTTGAAATGTTGTTTTTCCAGCCCGGTGACGAACCGGTTCAGCGGGTCGGTGACGGTAACCGGGATCAGTACCAGTTGCGTCTCCACGCGAATGTTCGAGTGGGGGACCAATTGCTGTGGAGCGGGGGTGGTGCTGACGCGAGGGGTAATGGCGACGTGCGCGTCCGGATCTTGAGGAGGAGGTGCGCCCTGGTCCGCGCCACCGGGCATTTCACAAACCAGCCATCCGAGCGAAATAACAACCGGGATGAAGCGGGATAACCCGCGGACTCTGGTCAGCACGGCGTGCGCCCTCAGTTCCGGCCGAGCCTCAGTATAACACCAGTTCGCAAAATCCCGCGTCACAATACCTTATGGATGATTTATGTAAACTCTTTGTTTCCAGATTATTGGCGACCGTGTGGCGATGGACGCACAGTTGTGCCACCCGGTTTCACGGCCGGTTCAAATCTGCCGTAAAATTCCTTCCAGCGCTTCCACGAAGAAATACTCGCCCCACATCACCGATTCGTCCACCCCCAGCTCTTTGTGGATGTGATAGACGCCCCCTCTCAGGATGCCTTCCCATTTCTTGTCCTTGCGCGCGAGATACTTCTGGCAAAGCGTCCGAACGATGAGCGCCGCGCTGGACCAGTAAAAGTGCGAGCGCAGCCGGTCCGGCGTGGCGCCTCGCAAACGCAGAAGCGCTGCCGCGGCGATCGCCGCCGCCGACGTGTCCAGAAGCTGGCGGTTATGCGCCGGCGCATTGAAATCCCACGGAGGGACGCCATCGGCGTGGGTGTTGCCAAGAAAGTAGGTGGCGCAGGCTTCGGCGGTTTGCAGAAAACGCGGGTCGCGCGTATATTCGAAGGCCACCGTGAAACCGTACATGGCCCATGCCAGACCTCGCGACCAGCAGGAATCCCCTCGATAACCCTGCTGCGTGCTCTGCCTCAGGAACTCGCCCGTTTCCGTGTCGAAGATGCCCTCGTGCGCGGTGGAACCGTCGCCCCGCACCAGATAACGCCGCGTCGTGAGACAGTGCCGCAAAGCGATGTCGCGCAACTTCCGGTCGCCGGTTTCGGCCGCCGCGTAATAGACGATGCCGACGTTCATCATGATGTCGATGAAGAGCGAGTCAGGCGAGATGAAGGACCGCAGGTAGCTGCCCTTTTCCTGGAACCGTTGCGCCAAAGTACGGCCTCCTTCGATGAGCACATCGTTCAGGGCCGGGTCTTTGGTCAGCTTGAACCAACGATGATACGTGGAGAGAAAGATAAAACCGAGGTCCTGGGCGTCTTTATCCTGCTTGCGGGGTTCCAGCGGCTTCGAGTAGCGAATGGCCTGCTCGCGCCAGGCGGAGGGCCCGCCGTTCTCCTGCATGGCGCGTCTCTCGAAGATCCACATCATGCCGGGAAGAAATCCATCGCACCAGTTGGTCCACGCGGGCCCTTCGTGCTTCCAGCGCCCGTTTTGCGTGTACATTGGATAGAAATCCGGGTACTTGTGGATCAGCTCGCGAACCTGATGCTGGGCGAACCGGAACGAATCCTCGAACAGCGTCCGGTCGTCGTCGAGTAAGAACTGTAGCAATCCCCGCTCCTTGCATATTTAGTGTACGTGAGCCGAATCCCCGGCTGGGGGTGACGTCTGAAAGTGCGTTGGCTAGACCTTCCACGACGGATGCACAACACAGTAGAGCCAAAACCTGAAGGCCGCGGATAGGCAACGAAGCATGCAGAGGTGGATCAGGGCCGACCACCAACTTCGTTTCAAAACGGTGTCAACACTTCCGTACGTTCCCATAGCAACCACAAAGAATGGAGATGGGTCACTCTCTATGCTTTCTAGATCAGCGTGCTGAATGTCCTCCATGGTTCCACACTTGCTGAGCCATCCCTTGCCGAAAAAGTGCTGGCGCGCCATGTGTAGTACTTTGCGATCGCTCGATGCATAAATGGCAACCTTTTGGTATCCTGGCTCAAAAGCTCGGTCGGAGCAACGCCGGTATCCAAACAGCCCAAAGGTTTCGACGAAGCAGTCTACACTGTCATCCGACGGTGCGTTGGGAGGCCACCAATAACCGATCAGACCGGGCCACCATTTCCGGTCTGTACGGCAAGCTGCCCAAGCGATGCACTGATAGGCATCACTGAATGGACTCTTTATGGACCACTTTGTATTCGAAAGATTGGGAAAGACGGCCTCAAAGTGCGAGCGCACGGTTAAGGCATCCCGAAATGCGGACGGCACTCTACAAAAGGCCCTTGGCCTTCCCCCATCTTACCCACGCCGCAATCATCTTGTCCATTTTCCCAGCGTCAGATGGGTTGATGGGATTCTCTGTCGTCAGATAACTGAGTGCCCAGAACCACGGTCGCCGTTTATTTTGCAGATCACGGAGCAAGAGGGGGACAACCTTATCTCCCATTCCCAAGATAGCCTGATAGCTCGGATGCATCATCATCTGATTGGGCGAGGAAAGATGTGCGGTCTCCCGTTCCCACTTGTCGGCGTGCTCCTTGAACTTCTCACCAATCGACTCAGTGGTGGGCTCGGCTTGGCGGATTCGTCCCAGCGCCTCCTCAAGCTCCCTAACTGCGCGTTTAGGTGTGCCGAGGGCCTCACCCCACGATGGCTCCCGCTCATACCATTCAGCCCCGATTGGAGGGTGACAATAATCTAGTTCCATGTGTATTATGAGAAATCTGTAAGACCGGACGTTTTGACGAACGACCTAAGGCTCACCGTCTTAGCCTCTGCCCGTTCGACGATTTTCTTAAGGGTCAGTACGTCGTCGGAGTCTAAAGCAAAATAAAGTTCCTTGTGCTCGACGCCCTCATGGCACACAACCTTAAGTGTATGGCCTATAATCGCTCCCACAGGCGGTTCCCCCGGCTGGTCGAAGACGGGTCTCAGATCGGTCAGGATCTTGGCGTCATAGAACACCGAATAGTGATCCGACTTGAGTTGTTCGATCTTGGAAAACGTTCCCAAGCTCTCCAAACTTAAGAGCCGCGTGAGCTTGGTTTCAAGTTCTCCCTGCTCCTGCTCCGGCACTTGAAGGGCCTTCTTCCCGCTCCTCTGCATAACGTTGATCAGCTTGGTGACGAGTTCCGGCACCGTTGACTCGGAACTAGCCCTAAGCACGTAAAGCGAGCGCAAGGACGTGATTATAGATTCGGCGTCTTCGGTCGTGGTGTCTGCTGCCAACTCGACGGCTTGCACCAAACCTTTCGTGCCGCCCGCAGGTTCGACTTTTCCAAGGGCCTCAGCAATGGCCGCGACCTTGTCGACGGGGAGGGAGACGATTTCAGACAGGCCAGACTGGTAACGGTCAGGTATACCCTTGATCGTCAGAGCCACCTCGATTGGTCCTTTCGTGCGACTGCGTAAATTCATGGCAGTCTATCACGCGCACCCGGGCTGAAGCAACGCCCTCTGAGCACACGCCTCTGTGCACACTAGTAACCTACCACCTTTGTGGCCTGCCGATCGCCTGCCAGCTGTTTTCGCGTCAACGCAAATTTCAGATAGCGGCCGGTTGCGTGGCCTCGGCCGATCTGCCAGGATCACTTCATGGCCGCAACCAAAATAACCGTGCGCAACAATGGACCCATCGTAATTGAGGGAGATTTCGAGATCTTTGACGCTGAGGGCGGGCAGTATGGTCTGGCCGGGCGCAAGGTGATCGGGTTGTGCCGGTGCGGGCTCTCCGACAACAAGCCGTTCTGCGACGGCCACCACGGCGTTCAGGGGTTCGAATCGCTTTGCCGCGCGTTCGATCTGCCGGAGCCGAAGCCCAAGGTTTGACGGGAAAAAGTTCCGGCGGTGGGCAATCCTAGCGGACAGTCACGTTGAGCAGCACCGCCCAATACTGCGCGGATTGTAGCGTGAAACCAATCAGAATCAGGCCAACGCCAAAAGCCCCCATGCGTCTTTCTGGCACGTGATCGGCCATCCATTCAATGAAGGGGGTACAGGGACCGACGATCGCTGTAACTACGCCAATGGCGAGTCCCGTCTTCAGCCCGACGGCGATGGCGTGCTGGGGTTGCTGCGCCACCAGGCTGCTGATGTAACCGGTGACCGCGTATCCAATGGTGCGATTCGCTGCCGCCAACAACAGGAATCGGGTCAGGCGCGGACGGGTAGCGGGTTTGTAGTCGACGGTGGGGCGGATGCCAAGCCGATAGGCGATCGACTGTCCCAGCGTGCTCAATACGCCAAAGGTGATGCCAAATGGAGCTCCGAAGAGCCAGGACGCGCCCAAAGCGAATCCGCACCCGCGAATCGCGCTCATGGCCGTGTCCAGCCAGAATCCCGGTTTCGGAGCGTGCCGGGAAGCGCGCGCATACTCCCATCCGAGGGTGATGCCGTGCGCCAACCCGCTCGCAACGCCGAAAACGGGCCCCAGCGCAAGGCCATAGCCGGTTCCGAACAGCGCTCCGTAGGTGACCGTGCGCGTCAGCGTCCGGAGCGGTCCATGTTCGCCGCCCAGCAGATCGTAGGCGAGATACAAAGCGCCGAGCATGTCCAGCGAGCTCCCGATGATGCTGATCAGCGCGAGCGTGTGCTTGTCCATAATCATGCAAGGGTAACGAATTGCCCGTTGCCCGGCACCAGGAACGAATCGCCCCGGGCGCATTCGCCGAGAAGTTTCCTCGGCGTGTCGATTGCGTCGTCCGCCAGTTGGAACGTGCCGTGGTGGATCGCGATGCTGGTCTCGGCGCCCAGGATCTCATGGGCTCGTACGGCGTCCTCGGGACTCATGTGGACCGATGACATAAACCAACGCGGCTCGTAGGCTCCGATCGGCAGCAGCGCCAGACGCGGCGTTCCAAATCGCTCACGGATCTGCACGAAATGGCCGCCGAAAGCCGTATCACCCGCGAAGTAGATCACGCGGTTCGCCGCTTCGATGACATACCCACACCACAGAGTTCGATTGCGGTCGAATAATCCTCGCGACGAAAAATGCGACGCCGGCACGCTGTGAATGGTGGTTCGTGCGAACGGCAGAGATTCGCCCCAATCCAGTTCGTGAACAGGGCCGATACGATGGGATCGCAACAACCGGCCCACCCGGGCCGGAACGATGAATTGGGATTGCCCGCGATCCCCCAGCCGGCGCAGGGTGGCAATATCCAGATGATCGTAGTGATTGTGGCTGAGGAGGACGATATCGATGCGCGGCAGATCCTCCCACCTCACCCCCGGCTTCCGGCGGCGGCGCGGACCAGCCCAGGCGACCGGACTCGCCCGCTCCGACCAAATCGGATCCGTCAATATGTTCGAGCCGTCCTGCTGCAGGAGCAGCGTGGAATGGTTGATCAGAGTAACTCGCAGCTCATTGCCTTCCACGGAGGACGGTGGCTTCGATTGCTCCACGTCCGAAACAAAACGAGGGGATGGCTCCGGCCGGGTGGTGAGTTTCCATCGCAGGACGTCCAGAAAACCGCGCACCTGGGGGGCGTTTGGATTGAAGAAGCGCTTCCCGTCAAAGTGCCTCGAAAATGGCGGTTCCCCGGCGCCACGCTGCACGAGTCTCTATTCTACTCAGATGGAAGTAACCGAGAAGAGCTGCCGGGAATAATTCAGCGCGCGTTAGGGCACCGTCAGTAACGCGTTAGCGGAAAGCGCCGTCGTTGGTTCATGTCTTTCCGCGCACTGGCGAAACGGCCGTCTCTTACGCTCACGGCTTTGTTGACCATCGCGCTTGGTATCGGCGCAAATTCCGCGATCTTCACCGTGGTCCGGGCGGTTCTTCTGCGGCCTCTGCCGTTCCGCCAGCCCGAGGGCCTCGTGTACGTCTGGCAGACGCATCCGAGCCTCGGCCATCTGCCGGTCACTTATCCCGACTATCTCGACCTGCGATCCGCCCGCTCCTTCAACGGCCTTGTGGCATACACCATCGAGGCCATGAACAAAACCACTCTGGAAGGCGAAGGCCTGCCGGAGCAATTGCAAGCGACCATGGCATCCCATGAACTGTTTCCGCTCATGGGGATCGGCTTGATCGATGGGCGTTTCTTCTCCGCGGAAGAGGAACGGGGAAAGCAGCAAGTAGCGCTCATCAGCGAAGCGTTGTGGAAACGCAAATTCGGAGCATCGCCGCACCTGGTGGGGCGCGCCATTCGCCTCGACAAGCAGGCTTTCACTGTAATCGGCATAGTGCGGCAGCGCGAAGCGTTTCCGGTTTGGGCGGACCTCTGGATTCCGCTTTCGCTGGTAGAGCCCCAGCTTCAACAGACTCGCCGTTTCCATCCCCTCGAACTCGTGGGCCGTTTGCGCGACGGGGTCTCGGTAGCACAGGCGCAGACCGAGATGAGCGCAATCGGGGCGAACCTCGCGCGGCAGTATCCCGCGACTGATCGCAACATGGGGGCGCATGTGGTGCCCATGTTGTCGGAGATGACATCGTCCATCAGGCCGGCTCTGCTCATCGTGTGGATGGCGGTCGGTCTGGTGTTGCTGGTGGCGTGCGCGAACGTGGCTCATCTTCTGCTGGCCCGGACCATGTCGCGCCAGCGTGAACTGGCCATCCGTGCCGCGCTGGGTGCATCGTCATTCGATCTGCTGCGGCTGCTGAGCGCCGAATGCCTCGCGTTGGTGGTGTGCGGAGGCGCACTTGGCGCAGTGGTCGGCGGGTTACTGGTGTCTGTGCTGAAGAACATGGCCGCCAGTTACATCCCACGCATGGGTGACGCCGGTTTCGATGCGGGAGTGGCGCTGTATACGTTCGCTGCGATGTTCGTTTGCGCCGGGACCGTGGCGCTGCCCAGTTTGGGGAGGGTCGCTCGGACCGATCTGGGTCAAACCATGAAACAGAGCGACGCGCAGCTCTTCTCGGGACGCGCGGGACGGCTCGGTTCGATGATGATGGCGGCGGAGATCGCGCTGGCCTTTGTGGTCTTCGCCGGGGCCATCCTGCTGACGCGGAGTTTCGCGTCGCTGCGCCACGTGGATCCCGGCTTCCGAACCAGCGATGTCCTCGCAATGAACCTGACCATGACTGGCCCCGACGGATGGGCCAGCGCCCAGCACCTCCTGAACGACCGCACGCTTCGCGCCATACCCGGCGTCACGTCGGTTGCCGTGGCGAACATGGCGCCGCTCACGCTTGATCGCACCGAGCTCAGCCGTTTCTCCTCTCGTTTCGGAATCGTGGGAAGAACGTTCTCGCCTGGTTCGTATCCGGTGGCGCAATTGCGCTGGGTGAGTCCCGATTATTTCAGAACACTGGGCATTCCTCTGCTGCACGGACGCCTGCTTACCGAACGCGATCGCAACCAGCCGAACTGGCTTATTAACGAGGCCCTGGCCCGCAAGTTCTTTCCCGGGGGAGACGCGGTCGGCAGGAAGATCCTTCTCAATGTCGACACGCCCGGTGTGTATGCGGTGGAAATCGCGGGCGTGGTCGGGGATGCGCGCGACCTTTCGCTGGATCTCGACCCGCAGCCGACCGCCTACCTCATCGACGCCACTCCGCAAATGAGCCTGCTGGTCGGCGTCGCCGGTGATCCGAAGTCCGTGGCGCCGGCGATCGCCCGAGTGATTCGTCAAACAGCACCGGACACTCCCATCACGCTGATGGAACCGCTCGACCATCTTGCCGAGCTCTCGATGGCGCGCTATCGCTTCGTATTTCTGTTGATGGCCGGATTTGCCGCGCTGTCCGGCATCTTATCCGCCATCGGCATCTATGGCGTCATCGCATATGCCGTCGGGCGCCGCATGCGCGAGTTCGGCGTGCGCACGGCTATTGGTGCAACCCCAATGCGGCTAATGCGGCTTGTACTGGGCGAGGGCCTTGTTGTGACGATGGCCGGAGCGGCGGCCGGCGGTCTGCTCTTCGCACTGATTGCCGCGAAGTTATTTCGTCCCATTTTGTTTCACGTGCGACCATTCGACGTGGTATCGCTCGAAGCCAGCGCGGTGGCTGTCGTGCTGATCGCGCTCGTGGCGATGAGCGTCCCGGCACGCCGGGCGTCTCGCGCCGACCCATGCGCGTCGCTCAAAGCGGAATGACTCCGCTTATTCCGGATTGTGCAGATAGTAACGAATGCCCACGTACGGGCCGGATAGTGTGTCGATGAAATAATCGTCCGCTTTGGGAGAAGTCTTGAAGTGGATGGCCTTCGCGCCCAGCAGAAGCTCCGTTCTTCCAACACGAAATGCCAGCGATCCCTCCGCCTCCCAAATGTCGGCGCGATGAGGAAGGCCGAATCCATCGGCCTTCAATTCATAGCGGAAATGCCGGAACGGCTCCTGTTCTATCTCGCCGCCAAGCGTTGGAAGAATGAGGCTCTTCGATTCGCCGACATCGTTGGAAACCACCGAACCGGAGGAATTCGTAGTTACCGGCGCATAGGGCGCGTTGACGCTTGCCGCAAACAGCAACCACTGCGCCTCCCACAGAGTCTTAATCCGGATCTTGTGTTGCCCGGCGGGGATTCGGAACGTCAGGAAATCCCACGATGCCTTCACGTCCTGAACCTTCCAGGTCGTCACCAGCCAATCTCCGGCGCTATACGGAGTGCCCCCCAGCAGAGTCAGGTTCGTGGGCGCCGTTTCGCTGCCGTGGCCATATGACCGGAAATACGAAACCCGGATGGTGCTCTGCAGGCCCGTCGGGATGCTCAGGATGCCGCCGAAGCTGTTCCTGCTGACACCAGGAAAGTTCAGATCGGCGTTCGAGTAACTGGAACTTTGGCCGCCGCGCACATCGGGCAACTGCTGAAACATTGGCGTCAGCCAGTAAAACGGCTCGATGGAGAATCCGCCATCCTCAATCGTCGACGGCCCTCGAGGCATTGCCGGCTGCACAGGCGCGGGCTGGGCCGGTGCCGAGGAAGAAGAGGATGAAGACGAACTAACCTCCGGCTGTTGTTGCGCATGCGCGCAAATCGAGAATGCCATGAGGAACGGCACACTTAGGATGCCGGAGTGTCGAATCAAGACCATGATCCATGGTAACGTGGCCGGCCGCACGGGGGTTTCTCATGATTTGTAGTCGGCGGATACGTCAACCGCTCAGGAGGGCGTTCCGATGGTGCTCCGGAGAACACTTACGGCTTCAAGACTGAAGACCGCTCAGGCGCTTTCGTGCAGCACGCAGACGTCTTTCAGGTTTCGGTAGTCTTCGGCGTAATCGAGACCGTAACCGATGACGAACTCGTCCGGGATTTGGTACCCGACGTATCGCGGCTGCACGGGCCTCTGGCGGCGTTCGGGCTTATCGAGCATGGCGACAATACCCAGCGATTTCGGCTTGCGCTGTTCGAGCACGTTTAGCAGATACGTGAGCGTGATGCCGCTGTCGATGATATCTTCCACCACCAGTACGTGACGGCCTTCGATAGATACGTCCAGATCTTTGGTGACCTTCACTTCGCCCGAACTTTTCTTGTCCCGCCCGTAGCTGGAAATTCCCATGAACTCGATGCGGCACGGCGTGCTGATGGCTCGCGCGAGATCGGCAAGGAACACAAACGACCCTTTCAGGATGCCGATCAGATACAACGGACCTTCCGGATAATCGCGCGAAATCTCGCGGCCCAGCTCATCGACGCGATCCCGAATTTGTTTGCTGGAAAGAAGAACCGTCAGCTCGGCGCTCACTCAGTCGGCCTCATGAAGCCGCGCCAGCCGCGTGCTGCCCGGGCCAATGTGAATGTGCGCGCCGGTTGCTTTGCCCGGAACCGCGGCGCGGAAGGCGTAAAACGGAATGTTGTGCGTTTCCAGATACCGGCGCAGCCAGATGCCTTCCGGCTGATCGGGCGTTACGGCCACATCCACGCGTCCGCGATGATCGAATCCGAGGGCGCGATGAACGGCGGTCTGGCCGTTGGCGCTGATGGGCATCGGATGATCATACTGTTTTTGCCACGCCGCCTCAACCAGTTTCAGATCGCCGGGCGTGAACGAACCCTTCCCCGCGAAATGCTGCTCCACCATGCTCGAGTCCGCCCCCGATTCCGCGCTCTGCTCGGTGCGGGCAATTGCGGCAAGTTCCGTTACCAGGCTCGCTCTCTCGTGCGCCAGTTCCAGAGTGGTTTCGCGGAAGTTCAGCTCCTGATTCAACGGGTCGAGCGCGTTGCGGGCGGCGATTCCGGCGTCAATCTCGCCCTGCATCGTTTCGATCTGCTTTTGTTGCCGGTCGACGCGCCGCTGAGCCGCCGCCACCATTTCGGCTGTCTGGTCTTCAGTCATGCTCTGTGCCGGAAGGTACAGAGTGCGGCGCAGGATTAGATCGTCCTGCGCATCCGCCAGCTTGTCGCGAGCTTGCTGCAGGCGAATATTGGGCAACGCGCCCGAGTCCACCAACCCGGAAACACGACCGATCTCATCGATGGCCGGATCGGTTTGTTTGCTTGTTGGGTTATCCGCCGAGCCTGCCGGAGTTTGCGCGAGCAGGGAAAGTGAACACAGGGCGAACAGGAGGGTTCGCATTTTTGGGAATCTTATGAACCAGTGTACCATCAGGATAGGAGAAAAAGTCTTATTCGAGGTCAGAGCAGCTCAGTTCGGAAAATCCCACCCACCCTGGCAGATTCCGCACATTCCCCCCAGTTAGACGAAGAGGCCGGTATTCCGGAGACGGAAAAAACGGCGCCTGAAGAGTTGGAACCAGCCTGGCTGACGGCCGTCCGCGCGATCGATTCGCGGAAAGGCGCCGATATCCGTGTGCTCGATCTGCGCGAAATCACCTCGTTCGCCGACTTCTTCGTGATCGCCACGGGGTCCAACCCACGCCAGATTCAGGCGATTGCCGAAGAGGTGCAAAAGCGCCTTAAAACACGCGGTGAGCGGCCCATCAGCGTGGAAGGTCTGAATAACGCCGAATGGGTTCTTGCCGACTACGGTGACTTCATCGTGCATATCTTTGCGCCACAGTCCCGCCAGTATTACGATCTGGAGCGGCTCTGGCGCCACGCGAAAGAAGTGTCCATCCCCTCCCCATCCGAGGCCGCCGGCTAGACGTTTTGGACGGTCTGCGCGGGTTGCGCGGCGGGCGGCGGATAGCTCACCGGCATCACGATCCAGGCCACGATGTAGCCGATGACTCCGATGAACGGAATCGGCCAGATCACCAGCACAATCCACAGAATGCGCACCAGTGTGGCGTCCACGCCGAAATATCGGGCAAAACCGGCGCACACGCCTGCGATCTTTTGGTCATCGGCAGGCCGCGAGAGCTTCTCGGTGCGTGGCGGCGGAGCGGTGGCGGACCCCGTCTGTGACGCGCCGCACTGGCTGCAAAACCTGGCGCTGTCTTCGAGACTAATGCCGCATTTGGTACAGAACATGGAACCGGCCTCCAAATTCTAAGTACGAATGTTCCGGCGCACTTGTTCATCGTGCCATAACCATTCTGCCTCTTCCGCACGTATAACTAAGTAAGGAGAACCTGCGATGTTGATCCGATCCCCACGCGGGTGGGAAATCCCCGAGCGCGAGGCGACTCCGGAATCCGCCTACCTGAACCGGCGCCAGCTTTTGACAGCAGCCGGGTTCCTGGGTGTCGAACGCCTTCTTGCGGCAGCGAGCGGGGGGCCGTATCCGGCAAAACGAAATCCCGCCTTCACTCTGGACCGCCCGATCACCGAAGAGTGGGCGTCCACCGGATACAACAACTTCTACGAGTTCAATGAAGAGGACAAGACCGCCGTCAAGGACATGGTAGGCAGGTTCCAGATCAGCCCGTGGAAGATCGAAGTGAAAGGTCTGGTCCAGAAGCCGCGCTGGTTCGACATCGACGATCTTGTGCGCACCATGCCGCTCGAAGAACGCCTTTACCGGCATCGCTGCGTGGAAGCGTGGTCCATGGCGGTGCCGTGGACCGGCTTCCAGTTCTCCGAACTGGTGAAGCAGGTGCAGCCCAAGCCCGAGGCGAAATACGTGCGCTTCGAATCGGTCTACCGGCCGAAAGAGATGCCCGGTCAGGTTCAATACACCTGGTATTCGTGGCCGTATTTTGAGGGCCTGCGCTTGGACGAAGCGATGAACCCGCTCGCGTTCATGGTGACCGGCCTCTATGGCAAACCCATCCCGAAGCAAAACGGCGCGCCCATTCGCATGGCGCTGCCGTGGAAGTACGGGTTCAAAGGGGCGAAATCGATTGTGAAGATCGAGTTCATCGCCAAAGAGCCGGACACGTTCTGGCATCGGTCGGGCCCAACCGAATACGGGTTTTATTCCAACGTCAATCCGAATCGGCCGCACCCGCGCTGGTCACAAGCAACCGAGAAGGTGATTCCCAATATGGAGCGCCGCCCCACGCTGATGTATAACGGCTATGAGAAGTGGGTGGCGGGCATGTACAACGGCAAAGAGTTCTGAGAATCTATGACGATTGGCGCGCACGTGCCCATCGAACCAGCCCTGAGAACACGACCTCGGTCTTTCTTGAGCACGCCAAGTTTTCGGATGGCCCTCACGTTCGGATAAGTAGCGACGTTCTGCACCATGAAGGCGCCTTGCTTCAGAAACGGGACGGTAACGCCGACTTCGTATTGCGGTCCACGCAGGCTGGTTGTATGAGAACAGTCGTCACCAGTGTTCGATCGGTATCGCCATAAGTCACGCTGACAACCAGCGCGGGGCGGACCTTCGCCGCCATGCCAGGTCGAACAGCCAAACCTCACCGCGAGCCGGCGTCATTCTCTTCCGCGTCAAGCCTCGGCTCTTTCCGCGAAACCGGAGCGCCCCTCGAACGTAGTAACGTCCATGCACACCCTCTTGCAGGACCTGCGTTACGCCATCCGCAATCTGCTGAAGTCCAAAGGTCTGACTGCCATCGCGGCGGCGACGCTGGCCATTGGGATCGGCGCGAATACGGCCATCTTCAGCATTGTCGACACGTTCCTTCTGCGCCCGTTGCCGTTCCACAACCCCGATCAACTGGTAGCGCTGAATGAGACCGAAGCTGCGCCGGGCAAATACCCTTTCGCGGGACTCGATTTCGTCGACTGGAAGAAGCAGAACCACACCTTCCAGGATATGACGCTGTTTGGGTGGGTACACAAGATGAACCTCAACAGCGGCGGAAGGCCGGAGAGCGTCGACGCGCTTCCCACGGAGGCGAATTATTTCTCGTTGGTGGGGGTTTCGTCGGCGCTGGGGCGCACCTGGGTTCCTGGCGAAGACCAGCCGGGTAAAGATCAGGTGGCCGTGCTCAGCTATGCGTTGTGGAGGAGCCGCTTCGCGGGAGATCCGGGGATCCTTGGCCGCCTCATTGAGCTGGATGCGAAGAAGTACACCATCGTTGGAGTGATGCCCGCGAGCTTCCGCGCAGGCAACGCGCAGCTTTGGATTCCGCTCGACATGGACTCGAAAACGTTGGGGCATCGCGGCTCCCATTGGGCCAACGCCGTCGGCCGGATGAAGCCGAACGTGACAATTCGTCAGGCCCAGGCCGAGCTCACGGTGATCGCATCGCGCCTTGAGAAGCAATATCCGAATTCGAACGACCATGTGGGCGCGGCGGTGACGCCCCTGCGCGAACTGCTGGTGGGAGACTCGCGCGAGCCCATGCTGATGATGCTGAGCGCGGTTGGTTTGGTGCTTCTCATCGCGTGCGCAAACGTAGCCAATCTGCTGCTGAGCAAAGCGGTGGCGCGGCAAAAGGAAATGGCCATTCGCAGCGCTCTGGGAGCGGCACGGCGGCGGCTCATCCGTCAGTTGCTGACCGAGAGCGTTTTGTTATCGGCGTCGGGCGGCGCAATCGGTTTGCTGCTGGCGTGGGGCGCGGTGAAGCTGTTTGGACGCATGGAAAGCCTGGCCCTGCCGCAGTTCACCGCCATCGACGTCAATATGGATGTGCTCGCGTTTACGTTTGCGCTGGCTTTGGCGACGGGAGCACTGTTCGGCATCGTCCCGGCGTGGCAGGCTTCGCGGCCCGATTTGCATGAGGAATTGAAGGGCGGCGCCGGCAGTTCCGTGAGTCCGGGACGGGGGCGCAGGTTCGCCAGCAATGCGTTGGTGGTGGGCGAGGTGGCGCTTTCGCTGCTTCTGCTGGTGTGCGCGGGACAGCTTCTCGAAGACTTTGTGCGCGTGCGCAATCTCGATATCGGTGTACGGCCGGCGGGCGTCTGGACCGCGGGCGTGATGTTGCCTGATTCGTCCTACAAAAAGCAGGAACAGCAATTCCGTTTCGAAAGCGAAATGCTTGCGCGAGCTTCGCAGATTCCCGGCGTGGAAAGCGCCGCGCTCAGCAATCGCCTGCCATTGGAGGGTGGCAGCAACGGGTATGTCAAATTGCGCGGGGAGACTACGCGCCCGATGAGCAATCAGCTTGTCGAGACACACGCTGTCTCGCCCGGATATTTTCGCGCGATGGGAATCCGCCTGCTGAAGGGCCGCGATTTCTCGGAGGCCGACATCCACCAGGCTGCGGCTATCGATGCTGCATTCATGCCGTACTGGGAGAAGGGCGCGGCGCCACCCACGGCGCAATCGGAAGCCATGGTTTACTCAGCGGTGATCAACGAAAGCATGGCGCGGTTTTTCTGGAAGGATCGCAACCCCATCGGGCAGGCATTTTCGTGGGGCGACGACCACGGGCCCTGGCATCAGGTGATCGGCGTGGTGAACGACGTTCGCGAGTGGGGGCTCACCCAGAAAGCGGTACCTGAGGCGTACGACGCATACGATGGCGATTCCGCCGTACTTCTGGTGCTGCGCACATCGCTGCCGCCAGCCAGCATGACCTCAGCGGTGCGCCGCAATCTCTCCCAGCTCGATTCGAGCCTGCCGTTGTTTTCGGTTCGCACCATGGACGAAGTGATTGACGAGCAGGCTCGCGGCGAGCGCTTCCTGAGTGGGCTGGTGGGTTCGTTCGCGGCACTCGCCGTTCTCCTGGCGGCGATCGGCATTTACGGCGTGTTGTCCTATGCGGTGACAGCGCGCACGCGCGAGATCGGCATCCGGATGTCGCTGGGTGCGAGCCAGGGAAGGGTGCTGCGGGGAGTTCTCGGTGAAGGGATGCGGCTCGCGTTAATCGGATTTGTCGCCGGCGCGGCTGGCGCGTTCGCGGGCGGCCGTCTGCTATCAAGCCTGTTGCACGAAGTGAAACCGGGCGATCCAACGGTGTTTCTGGCGACGGCCAGCTTTCTTGCGCTAGTGGCCGTGCTGGCGTGCTATCTGCCTGCGCGCCGAGCGGCCCGGTTGGACCCGATGGTGGCGCTGCGGGAGGAGTGAGCAATGCTCAAACGGACC
>Ga0187871_10001999_pt1 | contig 17057 bp, 13 predicted proteins | sample June2016WEW_16_1_FD_132988 | JGI IMG/M metagenome (GOLD analysis project Ga0187871, IMG submission 132988) | Peatland microbial communities from SPRUCE experiment site at the Marcell Experimental Forest, Minnesota, USA - June2016WEW_16_10 | ecosystem: Environmental > Terrestrial > Soil >...
GGCAGGGTCAAGTCCTATTCCGTTCGGAAAATGGAGTCGGCGTAGATAACTGGAGCGACCCCAACTATGTTTTCCCGTCCCCCTCCGAGATTGATGAACCCGAAAAACCGTGACGTGGCGCACGCTTCAGCGTGCCGGCGGGACTTTTAGGTCCCGCTCTGCGGCTGTCAGGCCGCGCAGCAAAGCCGCCCCCATCGCGATATCCGTCTTCCGCTGTACCGGATCGCTGGCTTCCCGCTCGATCGTGAGTGGGCCGTGGTAGCCGATCTCCTTCAACTTCGCAATGAAACGCTCAATTCCCACGGAGCCTTGGCCCAGCGCGCTCTCGCAGCCCAGTGCGCCGGGGACATTTGCCGGCGGCCAATCCCCATCCTTGCAGTGCACCGTCGCAACGTGCGGCGCCAGGATGCCCAGCGCGGCAATGGGATCGCCCGTGCCGTACAGAATCATGTTGGCCGGGTCGAAGTTGATGCGCAGGTTGCTCCGATTCGCAGCCAACAGGAACGCGCTCAAAACCGGTGCCGGCTCCTGCCCGGTCTCCAGCGCAAATGTCTGGCCGTGCGCCGCGGCCCGATCGCACACCCTGCGCACCATTTCAAGCACGGCTACATAATCTTCCGCAGCCGGATCGTCCGGCACAAATCCGATGTGCGTGGCGATACCGGGCACGCCCAGTTGGGCGGCGAAATCGCTCACGGCCAGAGTCCGCGCCTCGCGTTCGGCACGCGTGGCCGGCGGCACGAATCCTACCGTCCGCTGCACCGTCGGAATATCCGCGTAGCTCTCGCCGTCATAGGCGGCAAACACAGTGGCCACGGCAAAGTCTTCATCGTCGAGCGCCTGCTTCCAGCGCGCCGCCGCGCCTTCGAGCGGCATGTCTCCGGCAATGCCCAGTTGTCCGCAGCGCACGCCCAACGATTTCAGCTCGCGCAGCGTTTCATGCGGATCCCGCCCGGCCCAGAACATCGCGCCGATCTCCAAATCGTCTAAATGTCGCATGCCATCTTCTCTCCATTCCGCTTGCGGGATTCGAGCATCAGGTGCGCCAACCGCAGCGCCGCCGCGGATTCTTCGGGCGGGCACTCGAGCGGTTTCTCGCCGCGCGTGGCGCAGCCCAGGAAGTATTCGAGTTCGCCGCGGTAGCCATCCGTTGCGGGCACTTCAACTGCGTGTTGCAGGCCATCCGCGCCGTATTCGGCGAGCACGCCTCCGGCGGAATTGAACTCGAGCGTGCCATGCTCCGATACCACCGTGAACTCCATCGAAAAAGGATAGGCTGCCGGATGATGCCAGCCGCCGGAGATCGCTACCGCGCCGATCTCCCGATACCAGAACTGCGCCAGAATCCAGTCGATGCCATGCCCCAGATCTTCGTATCCGGAGGCAGTGACGGCTTCCGGCTTGCCGAAGACATGCAAACAGAAGTCGATATCGTGAATCAGCAGGTCGAACACGCCGCCTCCGCTCCGCGCGGGGTCGGTCAGCCAGGCGCTCCAGGCCGGCGCGGCGCATCGCCGGCGAAACATGGCGGCCCGCGGTCTGCCCAGCCGTCCGGAGCGCAGGATATCGGTTGCCGTCCGGTAGGGTGGCATGAACCGCACCACCTGCGCGGCCATCAGCACCCGCTCGTGGCGCGCGGCCGCGGCGATCATTCGCTCGGCGGCGGCGGCATCGAGCGCCATGGGTTTTTCGACCAGCACATGTTTGCCCGCCGCGAGCGCCAGCAGCGCGATCGGCTCGTGCAGATGCGTGGGCAGGCAAATATCGACGGCTTCGATCGCCGGATCCAGCACCGCCTCTTCCGCGCGCGTATATTTGGCCACCGCGGAGAAATCGAGCTTCCCGCCTTCGCCCCCGAGATTGCCCTGAATGCCGGTAAAGTCCCCGCCGAGTCGGCGCGTGTCGCGGCTGGCTACCGCGGCCAACTCCGCGCCGGAAATTTGCAGCCAGATATTCGCGTGCGTGCTCCCCATGAATCCCAGGCCTAAAACCGCGATCTTCATGCCGGCCGTTATCCTTTGGGCGGGTACGTCTTCGAATACTTGTTGCGCGGGTTCGTCACGATGAAACTGCCATCGGGATGCACCGTGACGTGTATCGAGTTTCCCTGGTCGCCCACCTCGTCGGTGTTGGCGATGAACATATCGGGGGTGTTGTTGTCCTTGCCGCCGGAGATCGCAAAGTGCAACTGCCAGATATCCTCCAGCCCGGGCGAAGCGTGGATAATCTGCCAGGTGGACGCCGATCCGCCTTTGCGCGCGCCGTTGTCCATAATCGCGACGCGCGGATGGATGCCTTGTACGAACGCGGGCGAACCCGACAGGTCCGAGCCGTGATGCGAAACGATGTAAAGATCCACCGTGCCGACTTTGTTATTCGGGCACACCAGTTCGTGCTCTTTGTTCCAGGTCAGGTCGCCCATGTCCAGAATACGAAACTTCTCGAAGGTGATCAGGGTGCCCACCGAGCGCGCATTTTCGGTGGGATCGGGCGCCTTCAGGCTGTCCGCCGCGCACAGCGGATTGGGCTGCCCCGCGCCCGGCAGCGGGCTCCCGATTTCGTCGCCGTCCGCCGTGAGCACCTGCACGTCGAGGCCTTTCACCGGAATGCTGACGCCCGCCTTCGCCAGGATATGGTTGCCTTTCGCCCGGTACTCCGTGTAAGCCGCGTACAGTTCCTTGCCGCGCTGGTCCTGCTCGACATCCTCGCCATGGTCGATGAACGTACGGATGGGGATCTTGCCGGCGAGTTGCGGGACACCGCCCACATGGTCCTCGTGGAAATGCGTGATCAGCAGGTAGTCGATGGCCTTTACTCCGGCATGTTTGGCGGCCGCGGCGATGCGGTTCGCGTCCCGGCTGTTGTTGCCGGACCACCCGGTATCGATCAGCATGGACTGGCCCGAAGGCGCTACGAACAAAGTGGCTTGTCCGCCTTCCACATCGATGAAGTAGATCTCGAGATTCTTGGCGGCTGGCAGGAGGGCTGCGCCCGCCAGGGCCAGCACACAGAGGAGGAATGCACGCATGCGTTGATTTTAACGCTCCGCACGACGGCCGTGAATATCCGCACTCCGCGGGCGAATGAAAGGCTGTTTTGGAGGGCATCACTGCGCATGCTCGAGGAATCGCGGCGCCGGCTGCGGACCGATCGTTTGGACCTTTGGCAGATCCACGGTGTCAGCTTCGAAAACGATCCGGCTTTATTCATCCGGAAGAATGGAGCCGCAGAGGCTCTGGAGCAGGCCGGAAAGCAAGGCAAGGTGCGCTTTGTCGGGTTTACCGGCCACAAGGACCCATCCATTCATTTGAAGATGCCGGCCACCGGCTTTCCGTTCGACTCGGTACAAATGCCGCTGAATGCGTTCGACTCGCACTTCCATAGTTTTGAACGCCAGGTGCTGCCCGAGTTGCGCCGCCGGGGGATCGCCGCGCTGGGGATGAAGCCCATCTGCGGCCATGCCGACCCGGTACAAAAGGGCGTCCTGACAGGCGAGGAAGCGCTGAGATACGCGATGAGCCTGCCCGTGACGACTACGATTACAGGAATCGATAAGCCCGAAATCCTGCAGCAGGCCCTCAAAGTTGCGCTAGGTTTTCAACCTATGACACCGGCGGAAATGCAGGCTTTGCGCGACCGCTGCCAGGAGTATGCTGCCGACGGCCGATTCGAGTTATATAAGCTGTCGCTCAAATTCGATAACCCGGAAGCTCGCCTCGCGCATCGCTTCCCCCTCGACAAACAGTCGGTCGAGGTGAAAGAAATGCTTCAGATGACGGACAACAGCGGACATCCTTATCCTTCGGCGAAATAACATGCCACGTCGATTGAATGTGACTAGAAGAATGTTTGTGGAGACGCTTATGTTGGGAACCACATCCCTGTCCGCTCGGGGACAATCGGGCGGCGAGGTGCCCTTTGGGCCGCAGCAACGCCTGGGCCGCGCCCTGAAGGGCAAGCGCGACCGCGCCATCTTGATGACCAAGGTGGGCACGCACGGGCGCGACAAAAATGTGGCCATGCGCCAATTGGAGGAATCGCTCACCCGCTTGCAGACCGATCGTCTGGACGTGTGGCAGATCCACGAGGTGACCTACGAGAATCCGTTCGACACCGTGCAGATGCCTCTGAATTGCCTGGACGCCACTTTCCGCGGCTTTGAAACCCAGGTGCTGCCGGAGGTGAACCGTCGCGGCATCGCGGCCCTGGAAATGCAGGCCGTGCGCGAAGCCGGCCGTTTGGACGCGGCCGACGGACACCTGGAGTTATTCAAGACCACTAAGAAATATGACGGAGATCTGGACGCCAGTTGCACGGGTTCCCTTCGAGCGCGGAGCTTCCCGCGTGAAGCGTCAGCGCGCCCAGTCTACGGTGCGGCCGCCTCCACCGGTTCCGATTGCTTGCTCTCTTTGTGGTTTCGCTTGACCGCGGTCACCGCATAGCGATAAGTCTTGCCCGATTCGATCTTACGGTCGCTGTATGCGGGTAGTGCCACTCCATCTGCCAGTAGTTCCAAAGGTCCACTGCCCAGCGCGCGATAGACCCGATATCCAACCACGGTGGGTTCGCTGTTGCGCTCCCATACTAGCTCGATGGTGGCTGTGGAGGGCACCGCGGCGAGTCCGGCGGGAGTGGCGGGCGGGAATGTATCCACCGGCGTGATGGCGGCTTCATTCGACAGGTCGCTTTGTGCTTCCCCTTCTCCAGCCTTGGCGACGGCCTGCACCAGATAGGAGTAGGGCTTGCCGAATTCGGCGGTTGCGTCGATATATTCGGGCTTGGCCGCCTGGCCTAGTAACTGGTAGTCATGCTCATCGGGGCCGCGGCGCAGAATGGAGAAGTTGTTTCCCGCGCCTTGCCATGCCAAATGCACGCCTTGAGGCACGGCTTCGGCCGCTAAATCGCGGGGCTGCTCGAGCGGGGCGATTACCGTAAGGTCCGCCGGATTCGACCAGCCTGCGTCGCGTCCGTTCCCGCCGACAACCTTGATCGCGATCGCTACCTGCTTGCCGATCCAACCGTCCGCCGGAATACGATACTCCGCGATGCCGTTCGCGGTGACGGCTCCGCCGGCGGCCTTGGCGGTGGCGGCCCACGCCGTCGCATTAAAGGCGCCCGCGGGCTTCGGACCGATCCGCAGGTCCAGATGCAAGGCTTGCTTGATCACCATACCTTCGGTGGTCAAGGCCGGCAAAGTGACGTGCACGACGATGTTCGAACCGCGTTCGACCGCGGTCACGTTCTCGCCGCGCCCGGGGATCTTCATCAGGGGAGGCAGCGGCTCCCCAATATAGCCGCACCCCCACAACAACAGTAGGGGTGCGGCCATGCCCGCTAACGCGCGAAAGCGCGGCTTCTGATTCATGGTTTCAAGACGATCGACTCGGGTTGACTACAGTATTGCTGGTTGGCGGTCCCAGTGACGCAAATGGTCAGGGTGGAAGCGCCTCCCACGAGGTCTGCCGGTACCGCGACGTTCAGTTGTTCGAGACCCACGAGTCCGGGTGCGGCGCCGGCGTACAACGGAACCAGATTGCTCCGATTCTGAATGGTGACGCTGGCCACGGCGCCGCTATCCGGCATGCCGGTGAGGAATACCTGGAGGACCGTACCCATCGGCGCTGGGTTAGTGGTTGAATTGATGGTGTTGTCCTGATTCAATACGCCCGGCGTGAAGATAGCGGGCGCAATGGAGGTCAGCGGCACGGTGAATGGGGCGCTGCTGACGCCACCGGCGGTGACCACCAGCTTCGCCGATGTTTGACCGCTCAGAGCCGGCGGGACCACCAGGTTGATCTGTTGCGCGCCGCTGTAGAGCAGGTTGGCCTTGATTCCATTGAAAGTGACCGACACATTTTGTCCGGCCATGTGACTCCCCCAAACGGAAGCCAGTTGGCCGGGCGCTACAGGTCCGGGATGGAAATCTGCGGCGTTGGTGATGCCCGTGACCGAGACCGAAGATCCGGCAGGGGTCACCGTCAAGGTAAGCGGAAAGCTCTGGCTGCCGGCGATCGGCCCGGCATCGATCGTTATGGTGGCCTGGTAGGTGCCCGGTGCGAGCTGGCTGGGATCGATCGACACTTGCGTCAACCCATCGTCAACTCCGATAGACTGCGTGAACGAGACCCATCCGGAACCGTTGGTATAGGCGACACTGGCCGTCCAGTCCAGCACCCCGCCGCGGGCATTCTGAATCGTCAGGTTGGCTACCGCGGTCTGCTTCGATCCGGACACGGCCGTGATCTGCAGTGTGGTCGCCGTCACATGCAACAGCGGATAATAGGCGGCGTTGCAATCCCCTTCGGACGTGCAGTCCGAGGGCGGCGCCACGGCCACGAAGCGCGGGATCGGAGCGGTGGTGGAAGCCGTACCCACCGTGGAGACGGGAGCCAGCGAGACGCTGCTGCTCGATGAGGATGCCGGGGTATTGGGCTGGATGCCGAAGAAATTCGGAATCTGCGCGCTCTCGATGGCAGACGGATTGGCATCCACCACTTCATACACGGCATAGCCTGAGCCGTTCGTGATCGGTACGGCAGTCGCTCCGTTGAGCACCAGCACTCCCGTGTTGCCAGGCGCTGGAAGAGCCGCGAACGTACCGCCTGCGCCGCTGGCGTCCGCATTCAGAACGCGCACCAGCAGCAGGGTATGGCTGCCGGGTACGTACTGGCCGACCGCGGCTTTGCTGCCCAGATCGCCGCCTGACGTAGGCACCGCGGCGCTGGAGCCCGCTACCGCATCGGGCAGATAGATGGCGGCTCCGGCAGGGAGGTTCGAGTAGGAAAGCAGGAAGCGGGTGCCGGTATCGCTAGTGGGGTCTTTCGGCTGGAAAGAGGATGCAAAACCTTCCGTCACACGGGTTGTCTGTTCCGCGGTCCCGGTTGAGAAAAGGCTGCTCAAACTGGCCGAGGAAGGCGTGGGTGAGCCGGTGCAGGTCGCGGCCGAATCCATCATGGTCGCCAACAGGCCCTGTTGCCCAATCCCCACTTCGACCGGATTGTTCTGCAGTGCCAGCGATCCCCCGAGATACGCCATGATCAGGGACTGCTGCTGCAGGCCCAGTTGGTTCACGTTTGCGCGCAGGTCGTCAATGACGATCGAAGCCGTGCCACTCGCGGGAAATGTAAATTGGATGCCGTCGAATGAAATCGTCTGGTTGGTGACACGCCCGGAGACCCCGGACGGCACGTTACCGTTGCCCATATTAATGCTCAAGTTCGCGTCGGTGGAGTAACCGCTGGCGTTCACCCGGTTAGTGATCGTGATGGGAAGGTTCACGTTGATCTCTGCGGTGACCGCCGTACCCGGAGTTCCGGTACATTGCAGAATAATATCGCCCAGCCTCTCCGCCAGGCCTTCGGAATCGACGACCAAAGGCGCGGCGGAAACGGCACAGGTGGTTGGTGTTTGTCCGTACATCTGTACGGACAGCGTTAAGAAGAGTGTTATAGCGAGAGATTTATAAGAAAAAAGATGAGTATACATGCGCATAGTATAGCCGAAGATCGCGAAGGAAATTCCACGGCTCCCAGCCGCCTCATGCCAACGCCTTTTCCATCTATCTTGCCTCGTCTTTCTTTTCGTCGTTGCCCGTCAGAGCTTTCAGAGTTTCCGCGTATTCCGGCAGGCGCGCGGCGCCGGCGCGATGCGTTTCATCGGCTGCCTGGCGCTGGCGCGGCGAGCGCTTCGCCTTCCTTGCCCTTTCGGAAATCATCCAGGTGCGCCGTGACGTCGGATTGCAGCGCTTCGAGGATGCGAGCACCGCGGGCAGATCCCGGTAGCGCGCGTGCAGGTCGTCCATCAAGTGGCGTGTGGCGTAGGCGGCTGTGCCCGTCTCAAGCCCGCGCATCGCGCGCGCAAAGCTCTTCGCGTTCTTCCGGCGTGAGCCGCTTCAGTTTCTGTTTGTTGAGTCGCTTGCCACCGGTGGCCGGAACCAGCAACAGACCGCCGGGTACTTCAGGAGCTGAAAACCCGCGCCGGTTAGATGTTGGTTCATGCGGGCGAGTTCCTCGCCGCGCCGGGTATCGAGCTCCTCCATCACTTTGTCGCGATGGCGCGTGTTCCAGGTAGTCGCGAATCAGCGTGGTCTTTCCCGAGCCGGGCTGGCCCAGGGCGAACAGGTTGAAGCCGGGACCGGCGATGCTGGTGCCAAATGCGAATGCGGCAACGGCGCGCGGCTGCCCCAGCACTTCGCCAGCATCGGCAGATCGGTCGAAGTCTCGAAGCTCAGGCTATCCGGGTCTCAAGCTCTTCTTACGTCGCGAGCTGGCAGTGGGATCGGGTTTGCCATCGACATATATGGTGCCACGCGGCGCTATTCGTAGCGCAGCGCCAGAAAAGATGGCGGTATATCCTGCGGTGGCCGCCCTACGGGGGCCTGCTAAACCGCGCATTCGCCGCGGCCGAGTTGCAGCGAGAACGCCGTATCGTCGCCCCAATCCCGATAGATCTCCGGATGCAATTCCGGCGGCTTGGCGAGGTCGTTGGTAAGACCGCGGAAAGTCTCCACTTTGAAGCGCATGACATACTGCCGGAAGGTCTCGCCTGGCGCGCGATGCGCTCGATAATGTTCCAGCACGCGCGAAACGGCCTCGGGCGCCAGCCGCGCGGGCACGCTCTGCACGGCCATTCCGAAGCGCATCACGCCTTCTTCGTCGAAGCCGCCACCCAGCAACATCTGGTAGTACGGAACTTCGCGGCCGTCGATTTTGCGCGCGTTTCCGTAGAAGCCGAAGTCCGCGATCCAATGCTGGCCGCAGGAATTCGGACAGCCGCTGACCTTGATGGAAAGCTTGCGCACCAACGGGTCGTCGTAGTGGCGCACCACGTCCTGCAGTGCCGCGCCCAGGTTCATGGACTTGGTCAGCGCCAGGTTGCAAGAGTAGGCTCCCGGGCAAGTTGTAACATCGCCAATCTCCCGCGCGCCGGCTTCGCCCAGGCCCATGCCGCGCAACGCCGCATGCAGTCCGCGCAGCTTGCCGAGCGGAATGAATCCCAGCAGGATATTCTGGTCGATCCCGATGCGCAGCAGGCCGTCGCCCGCATCCGCCGCCAAGGACGCCAGGCCGCGCATCTGTGCGCTGCTCAAATTGCCCTGATCCACGCGCACCACTACAGTCGCGTAGCCGCTGTGCTTCTGCTCGATCGCATTGGTCTCGAGCCACTGGTCGTATTGCGGATCGCCGGTGCCATTGGTCCGTATAACCGGCAGGAGCGCGCCCTGGCCGAGTGGCTGAGGGTGCGACTCGTATCCGCCGAATCCTTCGGGCACCCATGCGGGCCAGGCGATACCGCCGTTTTCCAGAATATCGGCATACTCGCGCTCGATCTGCTCGCGCAGCCAGTCGATGCCCCGCTCGCGCAACACGAATTTCATGCGCGCCTTGTTGCGGTTCTGGCGGTTGCCGAATTTGTTGAACACGCGGACTACAGCCTCGCAACGGTTCATCAGACGATCCTCGGGCAGGAACTCGTCGAGCAATTGCGCCTCGGTGGGCAGCGGCCCAAGCCCGCCGCCGATCAACACCCGGAACCCGCGCCGGCCATCGCGGATTTGCGCGCGTAAGCCAATATCGTTGATCGCGCCGGCAATGCAATCGTTGTCGCGGCACCCGTCGAATGCGATCTTGAACTTGCGCGGAAGGTTGCCGGTGAGGTCCTTGCGCAGGAACGCATAGGCGATACGCTGGGCGTAGGGGCGCACGTCGAAGACTTCGTTGCGGCTCAGGCCCGCCAATGCGCACGTGGTCACGTTGCGCACGGTGTTGTAGCAGGCCTCCCGATTGGTGAGGCCCACGTCCGCCAACAGGTGCATGACATCGGCAGTCTGCGCCAGCGGCACGAAATGATATTGCAAGTTCTGGCGAGTCGTGATGTGGCCCTTGCCGCCCGCGAAAGTGTCGCTGATGTGCGCCAGTTGTTCCATCTGCGCGGCGGTCAACAGCCCGCCGGGAATCTTGCAGCGCACCATCTGGACCCCGGGTTGCCGCTGACCGTAGATGCCGTGCTTCAGGCGGAACGGGCGGAATTCGTCTTCCGGGATTTCCCCCGCCAGAAAGGCGCTGGCCTTGCGGCGGAAGGTTTCGATTTCTTCGCGGACCAGCCGGTCGTGCTGGTGTTCAAAGTCCTCGCGGACACTGAGATTGTCTTCGATCAGGGCGGCCATAGAGAATCTCCCTATTGCCTATAGAGATTAGCATGAATATGAAAAGGATGCAAGTGATTGCGCTCCTCGGTAGTCCTCCGTGTGTGTGGATATCAAAAATAAAGGCCAGGAGAGCCCCTTACGGCGCCCGCCTGGCCTGGTCTATCGGACCCAAAAAGCCGGATCGCTATTTCACCGTCTGTTTCAAAACCGCGGATGCGGACGCGCTGAAATCCGCATTGCCGGCGTAAGTCGCCTGGATAGACAACGTGCCGGCGGGCAGCGTAGACGTAGTGAATGTGGCCTTATGGGTTGTGGCATTTACGGTACCCGTGCCGATCGCGGTGGTGCCTCTCTTAAAGGTCACCGTACCCGCGGGGCTGCCCCCATGCGCGGGCGTTACCGTTGCCGTAAACGTAACCGCTTGGCCCTGGTTCGAGGGGTTCGGGGAAGATATAAGCGTTGTCGTGGTGCTCGCCTTGTCAACCGTCTGCGTCAGCGGCGCCGAAACGCTCGCGGTGAAGTAAGTGGCGCCTGCATAAGACGCAGTGATGGAATGAGAGCCCACCGCCAGCTTGGTGGTGGTCAGCGTGGCTTTTCCGCCACTGAGTGTACCGGTGCCCAGCGCCGTAGTGCCGCTCTTGAAGGTCACGGTCCCCGTGGGTGTGCCGCCGATCGAAGTCACAGTCGCGGTGAAAGTCACACTCTGGTTGTATTGGGAGGGGTTCACGGAGGAAGTCACCGCGGTCGTCGTGCTTGCCGTGACGGTGAAAGTGCCCGATTCATTACCCTCGACGTTGCCTGCCTTGTCCGTGCTGTGGTAGAGCAACGAATGGCTGCCCGCGGCCGAAACGGAGAATGGCGCCGTATAGGTCTGGACCGCGCCGCCATCGAGTTGATAGACGGTGCTGGCGACACCGCTGGCATTGTCAGTCGCGGTGAGTGTTACCTGGACAGGAGCCGCGCTGCCGTTCACGCTGGCCGTGGTATGCGGTGCGATGGTGTCGTAGCCCACCGGACCAAACGTAGAGAGCGCGCCCACGCCCGTGTTGTCCCAAGCCCGCACGTTGATCGTGTGCATTCCCTGGCTCACCAGGCTCCCCGCGCACGGGGAGGCGCCCGTGAAATCCGCGCAGCCGCTGGTGGCGTTGGGGGCTAGCGGCCCACTATAGAATGAGTTTCCCGCGCCCGGTGTAGCTTCGGCAGTCACGTCGCCCGGATCTGTATCCCAAGCCGCGCTGAAGCCCGCCACGCCCGTCGCCGGATTGCCATTCTCGCTGGTATCGCTAATCGTCCAGTTCACGGTTTGGTTGGTGTTATACCAATGGCCCGCGGTCGGGCCGGTGAATTTAACGGTAGGCGCGCCGAAGTCGCCTGCGCGGTAAGTGTTGATCGCCCAAGCCAGTTGCAGCATATTAAACGATCCCCACCCGGTGGCCTGGTCGTAGCCTGTGCCGGCGCAAAAGTAAGGCAGGTGGTACTCGGCGGTAATGTTGTTGCTGTTACAGCCGGAAGTGACGTCATAGAACGGATAGTGCGGCGCGTAGGTCGGGTTCAGTCCGAAGTAATAAATATACTGGTTCCCGTTGCCGATCGGCGCGCAGGGCTCGCCCGAATAACATCCGCCCGTAAGACTCCCGACATAGAGTAAGTAAGCGTTCACCTGGGCGAAGAAGCCGGCGGTCTGGGGCGCCACGATGCTGGTGCCGCCATTACCCTGCAGTTTACCTTCGTAGTACATATTCTGCGGGGTGTTATACCAATCGGCATTGAGCGCGATATCGGGGACCTTTCGCAGCGCGCCGTTGGGCAGGCCCTGATACGGCTGCGCTTGCCAGTAGGCGCTGACGCCGCCGCCGCCGCCGCCATCGTTGGTCGAGCAACCCTCCGGACCTCCGCTCCAGGTGACTTCGTAGTTGAATACGGGACCTGTAAACAGCGACAGTGTAAGTCCGCCCGCCGAAACCAGATTGGGGTCCGAGGCGGGATAAGTCACCGCGTCGGATTTCCCGCAGCCCGTCACGGCGCCGTTATCGCCGGCGGCCGAAACCATCGTCCAGCCCTGGCCGATCATGGAGTTGAAAATACCGTGGTCCGTATTCATGACCGCTTCGGACTCGCAGGAGATTTCGGCGCAACCATAACTGGTGCTGAAAACGCGTGCGTAGCCGTTGCTCAACATCTGGTTGTAAACGTCCTCAAACGTCCCGAGATTGGCATTAGCTCCGTTGTACATATAAACCATGGCGGTATCGACATAGCTTCCGAAACTGTTGGACATCGCGGTGGACCATTCCAGATCCATGGTTCCCTCGCCGTCGCAGCAGGCCGGCGTACCGTCGACCGAGATCTGCTCGTAATGGCCGGCCAGGTAGGGGTAGGTGCCCAGAAAGCCGGAGATATCGCTTTGACTCTGCGTGCCCGCCGTAGCGATCGCGATCGACGACGCGGGCGGCGTGGTGCTGGCATTGTTCAACGGATTGCAGCAGTGGCCCAGGGCCTCCAGCGCGTTGGTGTCGTAAGCCTGTGAACTGTAGACATCGGTAGGATCGTACGCCCCGTTCGTAATACTAGGCAACGCGCCCTTCAGCCGGCTGCCGTCTCCGTCCTGGCCCCAGGGCTGTCCTTCGGTAACCACCGGACCGGGCGAGTAGACGGGAAAGGCGGGCTGCGCCAAGCCATGATTCGCGGGCGTCAGAAACTGCAGATTATTCAGGCCCGCCACCGACTGTATGACGCCTGTCAAACTGGCCGGAAGCACCGGATCGCGATCGTTGGAAAAGTAGGTGGCGCCTTGCCACTGGTAGCTATTGATGGTCACGGCCAGCGCACGCTCGATCACCGAGACGGGGGCCTGCACGTCGACCAGGAGGCGGTTGGGATAGCGCTCGGTGACGGTCAAGCCGTTGGCTTGCGCCCAATTCAACAAGGCCTGCTCGTTCTGCTGCGACGGAGAGAATCGTGCGATCCACTCGTCCGCCGTCAGGAAATGTTGAAACTCCGGCGACCCCTTCGTCTGCAGGGCGGCCAGGAACTGTTCCTCCTCCGCGACGTGCGGCCTTTGCATGCCGAAGACCAACCGCAGCATTTGGCCGGGATTGTAATGCCCGGCCGCGACCGCCGTGCCATTCACGACGGCGGGCGGGGTGATCCCCGCGAGAGGCGTCCCGGCGCCCGTCTGGGCCAATGCCGGAATCGCCGCGGCGAGAGACAATAGAACGGCCGCTGCGATACGTGGCGCGGCCTTCGTGCGAATGATATTCATATGTATCCTCCCCCTGGCCGAAGCCAAGTGACGATGAAGTATACCATTTCGTGTACAGCCACGGAAGTAAATCCACATACCTATGTGGGCCTTTCCCCGGCTAGCTTGAGTTATAGGAGTAACAGAACCGGTACTAGTGTTCCTGTTCCAAGATTAGGGAGATCACCCGAGGATAGCGTGCCGGCGGGACTTTTTGGTGGGGCAGGCGTCTACGCCTGCAAAGGGTCTCCAGACCCGAGCTCTGGCGAGCGTAACTCGCCAGAGCGGGACTTTTTAGGTCCCGCTCAAGCTTCGCCCCGCCCGTTACGCCCGGGTAAGGAAAATCGGCAGTCCCAGCTTGTTCGCGTAATTAGGCCGGTACCGCCGGGTGTTGTACATGGTCTCCAGGTCGACCCGGCGCGATCCCAGCTTCGGGTCCGGTATCGGCACCGCCGCATAACAACCGGCGGAAATGGCCATCATCACCCCGTGTTGGCCCTGCTGGATGCAATCCATCGCCATGCTGGCAAACGTGGACGCCACCATCTTATCCACGAAATCCGGACTGCCGCTGCGCAGGTCGTAAGTCAGATCGCTGACGATAGTCTCTTCGCCGGTCGTCTTCTTAATCTCTTCGGCCAGATCCTCGCCCACATTCATCTTCTTCTTATGGCCAAAGGCGTCCGCCTCGCCGACTTCCTTTACCTGGTAACCCTCCCACTCCGCGCCTTCGGAAAGGATAATCAGGGCATAGTTGCTCGGGTTGTACTGTTTGTCGGTAATCAACAGCTCGATAAGGTGCTGCAGATTGAACTTGTATTCGGGGATGCAGCATCGCATCGACGTGACATAGGCCGTGTACAGTGCCGTATATCCGGCGTCCCGTCCGAAGATGCGGAACACGCCGATGCGCTCGTGCGAGCCGACCGTAGTGCGCTGCCGCTCGATGGCCTCGGTCGCGCGCGTGATGGCCGTTGAAAACCCGATGCAATACTCGGTATTGCGCACGTCGTTGTCCATCGTTTTCGGGATCGCGATGACCTTGAAACCCTCCGTGTCCAGGCGCGCCGCGTAGCTCAGTGTATCGTCGCCGCCGATGGCGATCAGGTAATCCAGGCCCAGCGTTTCCACGTTCTTCAGCACGCGGGTGGTCATATCGTAGACCGTAGATGTGACACCCTTCTTGGTCATCTCGGCCTTGGGGAATTCTACGCCCTTCACCACTGGCGGCAAGGCCTTCATCTTGGCCGGGTTGGTGCGGGAACTATGCAGGTAAGTACCGCCCGTGCGGTCGATCGTGCGCGTGTTCTCGCGATTGAGCGGCAAAATATAGCGCGCCCGGCTCGCTGGATCGTCCAGGTTGACATGCGTCAGGCCTTCCCAGCCACGCCGAATACCGATGACTTCGCAATCGATTTCGCTTCCTCTATAAACTACGGTCTTGATGACGGAATTCAGGCCCGGCACGTCTCCGCCGCCGGTGAGTATACCGATCCGCTTCGCAGGCATTAATGCTCCTTCAGGGTGGGAATTTAACACCCTATTATAGAGTACGGCGCAGCCCTCCGCGCTCGAACTCGCGAACTCCAGCAGCCCATCCCCCGCATGCTATCCTGGAAATCATACGAGGGCCTCGTCCAAATGCGCCGCCGCTTCCTCATCTGCGGTAGTCTTGTGGCGATTTCGGTGACGGCGTTGTTCGCCCTCCAGGCTACGTTTCGCGAGTTTCCCGCCTTGGAAGACGACCACATCCCTGTGCCGCCCGACGCGTACGAGAAGACCGAATGGGCCTTCACGCGCCTTATGTATCCGTCCGGCCGGCATGCCAGCGTGTTTGGCCAGATCGGCAGTTGGCCTACGGATTACCCTAAGGCCGACCGCCAGTTCGTCCAGGGCGTCCGCCGCCTCACCCGCATCCACACTCGTTCGTCTGAACAGGTAGTGGATCTCGACGGCGATGAAGTCTTCAACTGGCCCTGGCTGTACGCGGTCGAAATGGGCCACTCCAACCTGACCGATGCCCAATGCGCCAAACTGCGCGAATATCTGCTGCGCGGCGGCTTCTTCATGTGCGACGATTTCCACGGCACGGACGAGTGGAACGTCTTCCTGGAGAGCATCCAGCGTGTGTTCCCCGACCGCCCCATTGTCGAAATCGATAACCAGGATCCCATCTTCCACGTCCTATACGACATAGGCGAGCGCGTTCAAGTGCCAGGTATACAATATTGGTACACCGGCCGCATCTGGGAAAAAGACGGCAAAACGCCGCACTGGCGCGCCATCCGCGACGACTCCGGCCGCGTGATGGTGGCCATTTGCTTCAATCAGGACAATGGCGACGCCTGGGAATGGGCCGACCATCCGCGCTACCCCGAGCGATACACTTCGCAAGCCTACCGCATGGGGATCGACTACATCATTTACGCCATGACACACTGAGGACGCATTAGAACCCAAGGCCATCATGTTCGAGTTTCTCTTCAAATATCCCGGCGCGGTTTTCGAGAAGGGGCAGTTTGTCCTACTGGCCTCCTGGCCGTTGTGGATCCTGGCGCTGAGCGTGCTCGCAGCCGGCGGGCTGCTGCTATGGCACGTGCGCCGCAATCGCGGCTCGCTTACCGGTGCGCGGCCGTTCGTCATCTGGATGCTGGAAACCGCCATGATCGCGCTGCTGTTGTTTCTGCTGTGGCATCCGGCCATCTCGATCGCCACCCTGCGGCCGCAGCAGAACGTGGTCGCCGTCATGGTCGACGATTCCCGCAGCATGGCCATCCAGGAGGGATCCCAAACGCGTAGCGCGCAGGCCTCCGCCGTGCTCGATGGCAAATTGCTGGCCGCGCTGGGCCAGAAGTTTCAGGTGCGCCTGTATCGCTTCGGCAAGGAAGCGCAGCGCATTCAGAAAACCGGCCAGCTTACGGCAGCGGAGCCGGCCACGCGCCTGGGCGATAGCCTGCAGCAGGTGCTCGCGGAATCGTCCACCTTGCCGCTGGGCGCCGTGGTGCTGCTTTCCGATGGCGCGGATAATTCCGGCGGCATCGATCTGGACGCCATCTCGCAGATTCGCCAGCGGCGCATCCCGGTGCACACCATCGGCTTCGGACGCGAGAAAGCGCAGAAAGATGTTGAAATCACCGACGCCGTCCTGCCCTCCCATGCGTTGGCCGATTCGCGTTTGAGCGCGCTGGTCACCTTCCGCCAATACGGTTACGCCGGCCAGAAAGCGCTGGTCTCGGTACGCGATGCGGGCAAGGTAGTGGCTTCGCGCGAGGTGCAGTTGAAATCCGACGGTGTCCCGCAAAGCGAACCGCTGCTGTTCAACGCCGGCCTGGCAGGTCCCAAGACACTGGAGATCTCCATCGATCCGCTGCCGGGCGAGGAGAACCGCGGCAACAACTCGCTGCGGCGGCTGGTGAACGTGGAGACGCGTAAGCCGCGCATCCTTTATATGGAAGGCGAGCCGCGCTGGGAATTCAAATTCATCCGCCGCGCCGCGGAAGACGATCGCAGCTTGCAGCTTGCGTCCATGCTGCGCACCACGCAGAACAAGATTTACCGGCAAGGCTTCGACGATCCGCATGAGTTGGAAGAAGGATTTCCGGGCAAGGCCGAAGAACTGTTCGCCTTCGATGGCCTGATCGTCGGCAGTGTGGAGGCCAACTACTTCAC
>Ga0187871_10002000_pt1 | contig 17057 bp, 14 predicted proteins | sample June2016WEW_16_1_FD_132988 | JGI IMG/M metagenome (GOLD analysis project Ga0187871, IMG submission 132988) | Peatland microbial communities from SPRUCE experiment site at the Marcell Experimental Forest, Minnesota, USA - June2016WEW_16_10 | ecosystem: Environmental > Terrestrial > Soil >...
GATCGACCACCGCCTCGGGATGATTGAGCGCGATCGCGGTTTCGCGCTGCTGCGGAGAAAGCCCGGCCAGCAGCGCCTGCCGCTTGGGATAGGGAATGCCTTGCAGCAGGTCGTGCTGCTCAGCCAACGAGAACTTGAGGATGCGCTGCATCCGCGCTTCCGGCGGCAGCGCGATCAGCTCGTCAATTACGCTATGCGCCTCGCGGCGCGCGAGTTGCTTCTGGGCAAGATTAGCCGCCGGGACTTGGCTCGCAGCGGCACTTATTGCCATTGCGGAATCGTTTGTACTCGCAGCGGCGGGCGATACGGTCCCCGCAGCATTGGCGCCGGTGGCCGCATTCTGTTTTTTCTCTTGGCTTTCCTCAACCCGATCAATGGCAGCCGCGTAAATCGCGTGCTCGTAAACACCTTGCGGCATCGCGAGCTTGCCATCCATTACGGCTTTAGCCATGGGACTGGGAGGAAATGCGAAGGCCATCTCCCGCGTACTCATCTGCAGCGTGCGATAACCCGCGATCCGCGATTGCATCGCAATATCGTTGATTCTCTCAGGATGAAGCTGCTGATCGATCCATTTATCCACGCCCATCGCCATCACGGCATCGACATCACCCGGACGTGGTCCGAACGTAAGACGGTCGAGGGCATGTAGCGCACGCTGCCGCTGGTCGGCTGCGGAGGTAGGCTTCTGCTTCTTGGCATAGCCGAGAACGCACAGTACGCACAAAACGATCAGCAGAGCGAGGCAGAAGCTTTTCCGGCGCGCCATAGCAGTTCCCTTCCGCGTTCCCTCTTACTAAACCTGAATAACGACAAAAGTTTTCAGCGGAACGCAAAAGCTTGTCCGTGATGACCTGGGTTGCAGGTCATTTAGACTGACGCCCAATGACGTAAGGCTGGCCACCAAACGGCCCGTGCGCTATGAACGCTGCACAGCGGTCATCCCCGCGATTATTTCGCCTGGCAGTCATTCGGCGCGGCGTCACTCGGAGGTTGTTCGCGTGGTTCTTGCGTTAGAGTCTGCGGCCTCTTTGTGGGCGAGACTTGTCGTTGTGAGAACGGGAATCAGGTACGGTCGGTGCGGTCCGCTTTCAGAACTCCACCTCGGGCGTAATTCTCGCGCGGCACCTCGATGAGCGTGATGACTACGGCCTCTGGCCGCACGCCGAGTTCTTCGCGCAGAACCTCGGTGATGCGGCTGACCACTCGCCGCTTCTGCTCCACCGTTCGGCCCGTCAGCATCGTGATCTGCACATGCGGCATATTAGTTCGGACAGAGGTGTTCACCACGGAAGCACGGAACACACGGAATAGTTGATTTCGTTATCCCTCTCCGATTCCGTGTGTTCCGTGCTTCCGTGGTGAAATTCCAGGGACGAGGGCCCGCTTACTTCGCGAGTTCGTATCCCGCGAAGAAGTAGCTGATCTCGAAGCGCGCGGTGTCTTCGGCGTCGGAGCCATGAACCGCGTTCTTCTCGATGCTCGAGGCCCACTTCTTGCGGATAGTGCCCTCGTCGGCCTTCGCCGGATCGGTCACGCCCATCAGCTTGCGGTAGTCGGCGATGGCGTCTTCCCTCTCCAGCGCCATGACGATGATCGGGCCGCTCGACATGAAGTTGGTCAGCGACTCGAAGAATGGCCGATTCACGTGCACCGCGTAGAAGCCTTCAGCCTGATGCTTGTTGATGTGCAGCATCTTGATGCCGACGATGCGGAACTTATTTTCGAGTAATGTGTTGATGATGTCGCCCGCCGCGCCGCGTTCGAAGGCGTCGGGCTTGATGATGGAAAGAGTGCGTTGAAGGGTCTTCATTCCTGATGGATTTGCCTTTCGGTTATTGGATGTCAGCCATCAGCCATGAGCCGTCAGCGCATTTGCGAGCTCACGGCCGATGACTGTTACCTGACGGCTTTACCTCACGACCGCGGTTTGCGCCTTCACCAGCGTCTCTCCAATTTCCGCGGGCGACTTTGCGACGTGAATGCCCGCCGCCTGCATCGCTTTGATCTTCTCCGCCGCAGTTCCCTTCCCGCCGGAGATGATTGCGCCGGCGTGACCCATGCGGCGTCCTGGCGGCGCGGTCTGCCCGGCGATGAAACCCACCACCGGTTTGCGCACGTTTTGCTTGATGAACTCTGCCGCGACTTCTTCGGCGTTGCCGCCGATTTCGCCGATCATCACGATGGCTTCGGTTTCGGGATCGTCGTTGAACAGTCGAATCGCATCGATGAAGTTCGTTCCAATGATCGGATCTCCGCCGATGCCGATGGCCGTCGACTGCCCGATGCCGCGCGTCGTCAACTGATATACAGCTTCGTAAGTTAGCGTGCCCGAGCGCGAGACGATGCCGACGTTGCCTTCCTTATGAATGTGTCCCGGCATGATGCCGATCTTGCACCTGCCCGGCGAGATGATGCCCGGACAGTTGGGCCCGATCAGCCGCGAGTTCTTGGACTGAAGAAACTCCCAGGCGTTGACCATGTCGATCGCGGGAATGCCTTCAGTGATGCAGACGATCAGCGCGACTCCAGCGTCGGCTGCTTCCATAATGGCATCGGCTGCGCCCGGCGGCGGAACGAAGATGACGGTCGCGTTCGCTCCGGTCTTCTCCACGGCTTCGCTAACGGTATTGAAGATGGGCCAGCCCTCGTGCGTGGTGCCGCCCTTGCCGGGAGTCACGCCGCCGACAACATTGGTGCCGTATGCCGCTGCGTTCTTCGCGTGAAACGTGCCTTCGCGGCCGGTCAGCCCCTGCACCAGCAGGCGTGTCGATTTATCAACCAGGATGCTCATGCGACCCCCTTGGCGGCGGCGACGACTTTCTCGGCCGCGTCTTTCATGGTCTCTGCCACGATGAATTTCAGCCCGCTATCTTTCAGGATCTTGCGGCCCTCTTCGACGTTGGTTCCTTCCAGCCGCAACACAATCGGCAACTGAATGTTGGTGGTGCGCGCGGCGGTGACAATGCCGTTGGCCAGCGTGTCCACGCGCAGAATGCCGCCAAAAATATTGATGAGCACCGCCTTCACGTTCTTGTCGCTCAGCAGGATTTCGAAGGCGTGCGTCACCTGCTCGGCGTTGGCGCCGCCGCCGACATCGAGGAAGTTGGCCGGCATGCCGCCCGCGTACTGAATAATGTCCATGGTGGCCATCGCCAGGCCTGCGCCGTTCACCATGCAGCCCACGTTGCCATCGAGCTTAATGTAGTTCAGGTTGTACTTGCTGGCCTCAACTTCGAGCGGGTCTTCTTCGCTGGTGTCGCGGAGCTCAAGAATTTCGGGATGGCGATAGAGTGCGTTGTCGTCGAAGTTCATCTTGGCGTCGAGCGCGAACAGCCGGCCGTCGGTGGTGGTGATGAACGGATTGATTTCGACCAACGAGGCGTCGGTGGCTTCCGCAGCGCGTGCCAGCGCCATCATGAATTTCATCGCGCCGGTGATGTACCTCGCGTCGAGACCGAGGCGAAAGGCGATGTGGCGCGCCTGAAACGCGCGCAGTCCGAAGCCGGGGATGAGGTGCTCCTTGATGATTGCTTCAGGATTTTTTGCCGCGACTTCTTCGATTTCCATGCCGCCCGCCGCCGACGCCATGAAGACGTTGCGTCCGCTGGTGCGGTCGAGGACGATGCCGAGATACAGCTCGCGGGCGATGGGTAGCGTCTCTTCGATGAGCAGCCGCTGCACGATTTTGCCCTCGGGACCGGTCTGGTGCGTGACCAGCTTCATCCCGAGCATTTTGGTCGCGAGTTCGCCGGCTTCCTCCGGCGACTTGGCGATCTTCACGCCGCCGCCCTTGCCGCGCCCTCCGGCGTGAATCTGCGCTTTGACGACGACGCCGGTTGCGCCATCATCCATCAGCGCCCGCGCCGCGTCCAACGCCTGTTCTCTGCTTTCGACCATGCGGCCGCGCGGCACGGCCACGCCATACTTCGAGAGAATGGCCTTTCCCTGATACTCGTGAATTTTCATGTTGGTATGACGACTGGGACAATTTGGTCCCGCCCGCACATTCAACCACGAACAATAAAGCAGGTCCCTCGACTCCGCTTCGCTACGCTCGAGATGAAAAACCGGGCAGTCCGGCCGGCTGGGCCGGATTTTGTCTGCTCCTTAAGAGGATGGCATACAGCCGGGAAACTAGCGATTGTATAGGAGCGAGCGAAGCCGAGGCTAGTGCGCTGCGTCACAGAAACTGAACTGAATCTCGCACCGCGGAAGCACGCGCGGTCGGCTCCCGTCCCTCCTAAAGTATCGACGCAAATTCTTCCTGCGATTTGACACCTACTATCAGTGCGGGATTGTATGGTGTACGCTATGCAACGCCGTTCCAAAGCGAGTTCTCAGATGACACGAACATTAGCTGTCGTTTTCCTCTGCCTTTCGCTCAGCACGTTGACTCCCGCCCAGCATACGAAGATCGAGTGGGACCACGATACCGACTTTGCCGGCCTACGCACGTACGCTTGGCAACCGAGCCCGAGTCCGGCGAAGGGCGTCTGGAACCAGCGCATCGTCGATGACATTGACAAGCAACTGCAAGCCAAAGGCCTGGCGAAAGTCGACTCCAATCCGGACGTCTGGGTCGTGTACACCAGAACCATTCGGAAGGATCAGAGCGACGTCGGCGGCGGGTACGTTATTGGGCCCTCATGGGGCGGGAGTGAGTCCGGCGTGCCCGCTATACCCGAGACGTTCGAGGAAGGAACGCTAGTGGTTCAGATCGCCGCTGCCAAGACGAAGCAGGTAGTCTGGCGTGGGTCGGCGAGCAGGACCCTCAGCGACAACAATAAGAAAAATCTCAAAAACCTGGACCAGGCCATTGCGAAGTTGCTAGAGGACTATCCGCCGAAAGACAAGAAGTAGAGCCCCGGCATGCGGTGCCCGTGCAGGAAGCGCTCGCACCTTTCTCCGTGTGATCTGAATCCTATCGGCTGGAGATTCGAGCATGGATCTGGGATTGAAAGACAAAGTGGTTCTCGTCACCGCAGCGAGCCAGGGAATCGGCCGGGCGATCGCGGAAGCGTTTGCTGCCGAAAAAGCGAAAGTCGCCATCACGGCGCGTCGTGGCGATCACATCCAGAAGGCAGCACAGGAAATCGGCCAGAGCAGCGGGACGGAAGTCATCGGCATAGCTGCCGATGCGTCGAAGGCAGAGGACAACATCCGCATGGTGGATGAGGTGGTGAAACGCTTCGGAACGATTCACGTTCTGGTGAACAATGCCGGTGGCGTGGGTGCTTTCGCCAGGTTCGATCAACTCACCGACGAGGATTGGCTCGACGTTCTTAACCTGAACGTGATGTCCGCGGTGCGCGCCACGCGCGCGGCTCTGCCTCACATGCAGCGGCAGAAATGGGGGCGCGTCATCAACATTTCGAGCGAATCCGGCACGCAGCCCGATGCCGCCATGCCCCATTACAATGCCTCGAAGGCAGCGATGAACAACCTGACTAAGAGCTTGTCGAAAGCCTATGCGAAGGATGGGATTTTGGTGAACACGGTTTCGCCGGCGTTCATCATGACGCCGCTGCTTCGGGACATGCTGCAGAAGATGGCGCAGGAGCAGGGCGTCAGCTTCCAGCAGGCCGTCGATGGCTTTCTGGCGACGAACCGGCCGCACATTGAGTTGAAGCGCCCGGGCGAGCCCGAGGAAGTCGCGTCAGCCGTGGTGTTTCTCGCCTCCGGACGAGCGTCTTTTATTGCGGGAGCAAATCTGCGGGTGGACGGCGGCTCCGTGGCCAGCGTGTAGCGGCGAGAAATAGTTCGAGAAATAGTTAGTGATGGCGGCGAGCCAGAGCGGCGCCATTTTTCTTCACTCCATCGCGACCGCTCCCGGCGCCGTCACGGCGGCTCGACGAGGGATTGCACGCCGCGCCGCCCAGCACCAGGCGGCAGACTTCCTCGATGTAGCGCTCGCTCAACTCGTCGTGGCGGATGAGGAAACGCATATAAGTTGCGCCGTAAAGAATGTCGAGCACCAGGTCGAGATCCAGGCCGCGCGGCAGTTCGCCGCGTTCGATTCCACGGCGCAGCGTCTCGTACGCCTCCTGGCGGCGTGGCCGAAGCAGGCGTTTGCGGAACTCGTCCAGCAGCTCGGGATCGGATTGTCCTGCGGCGACAATCGCGCGCACGATACACCCGCGCGGTGAGCGCAACACGCCCAACCAGTTGCTCATCTGAACGCTCATGTCCCGGTACACGGAGCCGGAATCAGGAAAGTGCAATTCGTCCGCGGTACTGGACGCAAAGGCATCTACTACCAGCGCACCTTTGTTCGGCCACCAGCGATAGACCGTGGCTTTGCCCACCCGGGCATCAGCCGCGATGGCTTCGATGGATAGATCCGCAAAGCTGCCCCGGCGCAGTAGCTTGATAGTGCTGCGCAGGATCGATTGCCGTGAGTTTTCCGAGCGCGGCCGTCCCGGAGGACGCTTGCCGTCGTGTTCTTTCGGCGGATTTTGCCGGGAAGAAAGCATTTAACGCGAAGTTGTGCGGTTGTTATTGAATCCGATACGTTCCGTATCGTATCATATCCAACATCCCTGCTTCTCACGCCAGACGCTCCGCGCGGCATTGAGGGAGATACACCGAATCCATGTGGATTGTTGCCCTAGCGCTCCGGCGCCCTTATACGTTTGTAGTGATGGCGCTGGTCATCATCCTGCTCATGCCGCTGGCGGTGCTGCGCACGCCGGTCGATATCTTTCCCGACATCAACATCCCGGTGGTCAGCGTGCTGTGGAACTTTACCGGCTTCGCCCCGCAGGAGATGGCCGACCGCATCGTCAGCAACTCAGAGCGCATCGCCACCGTCACGGTCAACAATATCGAGCACATCGAGTCGCAATCGGTCTACGGCTTCGGTGTCGTCAAGATCTACTTTCAGCCGGGCGTCAACATACAGACGGCTTTGGCGCAAACGACAGCGGCGATGCAGACCATCCTGCGCAGCCTGCCGCCGGGGACAACGCCGCCGCTGATCATCCAGTACACCGCCTCCACCACGCCCATTGTGCAACTCGGCCTCAGCAGCAAGACGCTGCCCGACCAGGTGCTATTCGACCTGGGCCAGAATTTCCTGCGCACACAATTGGCGACGGTGCAAGGAGCGGCGACGCCTTATCCCTATGGCGGCAAGATTCGCCAGGTGCAGGTCGATCTCGACATGCCTCGGCTGCAAGCGAACGGCCTTTCGCCCACCGATGTCGTCAATGCGGTCAACGCGCAGAACGTCATCACCCCCTCCGGCACGGCCAAGATCGGCTCTATCGAGTACCAGGTGGAGATGAACAGCGCCCCAAAGACGATCCCCGAGCTGAACGATCTGCCGGTCAAGCAGATCAACGGGGCAACGATCTACCTGCGCGATGTGGCGCATGTGCGCGACGGCTTCGCGCCGCAGACCAACATCGTGCGCCAGGACGGCGTGCACGGCGTGCTGATGTCGATGTACAAGGTCGGCGGCGGATCCACTATCACCATCGTCAACGCGATCAAGGCCATCGTTCCCGTCGCCCTCCAGGCCTTGCCCAGGGGGGTCACGGTCAAGGCGCTGTTTGATCAGTCGCTGTTTGTGCGCGCGTCGATCAACGGCGTGTTGCGCGAAGGCTTGATCGCCGCCGCGCTCACCGCGTGCATGATCCTGCTCTTCCTTGGCGACTGGCGGCCGACCATCGTCATCTCGATTTCGATTCCGCTCTCGATCTTCGTCTCGGTACTGTTGCTCAGCGCGCTGGGCGAAACGATCAACATCATGACGCTCGGCGGATTGGCGCTGGCCGTCGGCATTCTGGTCGATGACGCCACGGTCGAAATCGAAAACATCGAGCGCAACCTTGCCCAGGGCAAGGAGATGAAGCAGGCGATTCTGGATGGCGCGGCGCAGATCGCAGTCCCGGCGTTCGTATCAACGCTCTCGATCTGCATCGTGTTCGTGCCGATGTTCTTCCTGACCGGCGTGGCACGTTTTCTGTTCGTGCCCCTGGCTGAGGCCGTATGCTTCGCCATGCTGGCGTCGTACTTCCTTTCGCGAACGCTGATTCCGACGCTGGTGATGTACATCATGCGCGGTCATGAACACCGCGAGGAATCCGGCAAGACGTTCTTTGGCCGGTATCAGAGGCGGTTTGAGCGCGGTTTCGACAAGTTCCGCGCCGGCTACTACCAATTGCTGGAAACCACGATGGAGCACCGCGGCATCTTCGCGGCATGCTTCATGGGCTTCTGCGCCGCTTCTCTGCTGCTCGTGTTCTTCCTGGGCGAGGACTTCTTCCCCAGCGTCGATGCCGGGCAGATGAGGTTGCACGTTCGGGCCCACGCCGGTCTGCGCGTAGAGGAAACGGCACGACTGTGCGACCAAGTCGAGAGCTATCTTCGGACCCAGATTCCGAAAGATGAGCTGGTCACGATCCTCGACAACATCGGCCTGCCGAACTCCAGCATTAACCTTTCGTACGGCAATTCGGGCGTGATCGGCACCAGCGATGCGGAGCTATTGGTGGGCTTGAACCAGGAGCACCACCACCCCACGGCCGGCTACATACGCAGGCTGCGCGAGAGCTTGCCGCGAGAGTTTCCCGGCGTGGAGTTCTTCTTCCAGCCGGCCGACATCGTCACGCAAATCCTGAACTTCGGCCTGCCCGCGCCCATCGACATCCAATTGATCGGCCCCGACATGGCGACGAACTACCAGATTGCGGAGCAGATTTCCAACCGCGTACGGCTCGTTCCCGGAACTGCCGACGTGCACGTGCAACAACTGCTGAATTTGCCGACGCTGCATCTGGACATCCAGCGCACGCGCATCGCGCAGGTAGGAATGAACGCGCGCGACGTGGCGCAGAGCGTGCTGGTCTCGCTGAGCGGCAGCTTTCAGACGACGCCCAACTTCTGGCTGAATCCAGCGAACGGCGTCACCTATCAGGTCGCGGTGCAGTCGCCGCAATATCGCGTTACCTCGCTGCAAGATCTGATGTACACACCGGTGAACAACCCCAGCAATCCGAACTCGCAGGTACTGGCCAACCTGGTGCAGTTGAGTCCGGTCGATCGCGCGGCGGTGGTGTCGCACTATAACGTGCAGCCGGTCATCGACGTTTATGCCAGCACCCAGGGGCGCGATCTGGGCGGTGTTATTCACGATGTCGATCGCGTGTTGCAGCCCTTTCGCCAGCACCTGCCGCGTGGTACGCAGATGATCGTGCGCGGCCAGGTTCAGACCATGGTGTCATCGTTCATCGGGTTAGGGGTGGGGCTGGTTTGCGCCATCGTGCTGGTCTACTTCCTCATCGTCGTGAATTTCCAGTCATGGCTCGATCCCTTCATCATCATCACGGCACTGCCGGGCGCGCTGGCAGGCATCTGCTGGATGCTCCTGCTCACCCACACCACACTGAATGTCCCATCGCTGACTGGGGCCGTGATGTGCATGGGGGTGGCGACGGCCAACTCGATCCTGATGATTTCCTTCGCGCGCGACCGCATGGCGGCCGGAATTCCCTCTGAGCAAGCGGCGCTGGAAGCTGGCTATACCCGTATTCGTCCGGTGCTGATGACGGCGCTGGCCATGATCATCGGCATGCTCCCGATGTCTCTTGGACTGGGCGAAGGCGGCGAGCAGAATGCGCCGCTGGGACGCGCGGTGATCGGCGGCTTGCTGTTTGCCACGGTGGCGACGCTGTTCTTCGTGCCTGCAGTTTTTGCCATGATTCACGGCCACCGGGAGAAGAAAGCGCAGCAGAGGTCATAGAATAGTGGATACTTTTACGGAAATGGACAGGCCAGAAAAACCAGTAGCGGGGCATGAGGCAAAGCGCGGGGCCACCGGCGCAGACGGCGGCGATCCCTGGCGCGATCCCGACCAGCACGAGCCGGAGCACGACATGCCAGCCGGTGACGGGCATGCCGCGCCGCAGATCACGCCTCCGCCCAAGCTTCCGGCGGCGAAACCGCGCAAAGCGCTGATGCTGGTTGGTGCGGCGGTCCTGGTGCTGGTTCTCGGGGGCGCCGCTTCCATGCTGCTGCGCGTTCACGACAGTCACGTGCTGGCTGACGAGACGCAGCAGGAGGCGACTCCCACCGTCGGCGTCGTCCATCCCTCTGCCGAGAAGCCCACCGAAGAACTGGTGCTGCCCGGCACGCTGCAGGCGTTTGTCGAATCGCCCATCTACGCGCGCACCAACGGCTATCTGCTGCGCTGGTATAAGGACATTGGGAGCCGGGTGAAGAAGGGCGACCTGCTGGCCGACATCGACACCCCCGAAGTCGATCAGGAATTGATGCAGTCGCGCGCCGCGCGGCAGCAGGTTGTGGCCGCGATGGACCTGGCCAAGATCAACGCCGCTCGTTATCAGGCGCTGCGCAAGACCGACTCGGTTTCGCAGGAAGAAGCCGATACCCAGAGCAGCGGCTACGAACAAGCCCAGGCCAATCTTGCTGCCGCCGATGCCAACGTCAAGCGGTTGGAAGAACTGGAAGGTTTCAAGCGCGTCTACGCACCCTTTAATGGCGTTATCACGCGCCGTCTAGTGGATCCCGGTGCGCTGATTAATGCGGGTATCTCCGGCGCAGCCGGCAAGGAGCTGTTCGACATCGCTACCACCGATCCGCTGCGCGTGTATGTCTCGGTGCCGCAGGCTTACGCGTCCGCGATTCACATCGGGGTTGACGCAACCGTCACGCTGCAGGAGTTCCCCGGGGAGAAATTCCACGCCGCGGTGACGCGTACGGCCGATTCCATTGATGTTGCCTCGCGCACGCTGATGACCGAGGTTGACGTGCCCAATCCCGACGGCAAACTACTTCCCGGCTCCTTCGGTGACGTGCACTTCCGGCCCAATATCAATGCGCACAAGGTCACGATTCCGCAGAATGCCATGCTCTTCCGGACAGAAGGTGCGCAGGTCGCCGTCGTAGGACCCGACAATAAGGTGGAGTTGCGGCACATCACCATTGGCCGTGACTTCGGCAACACGTTGGAGATCGTCGGCGGCGTGGACGAGAACGATCGCATCATCGTCAATCCGTCGGACGCGATCGAGAACGGAGAGAAGGTCAACGTCGCGCCCGCACCCCAGGGTGAAGGGGGCCAGAAGTCGTGAAGACTTCCCTTCATCGCACTCGTTCGCGAAACACGAATGAGTGGGGCACCCTCATCGCGGCGGCGATGGTTTGCGGTCTGCTGGCGGGCTGCACCGTCGGGCCGAACTATCAGCGTCCGCCCGCGCCTGCGCCGGACGCGTACAAGACGCAAGCGCCGTGGCGTGAAGCCGCTCCCAATGATTCCCTGCCCAAAGGCGCGTGGTGGGAGGTCTTCAACGATGCCGAGCTGAACGCCTACGAGCAGCAGTTGCTGACGGCCAACCAATCGCTGCTCGCTGCCAAAGACCGGCTGGAAGAGGCGCGATCGCTCGCGCGCGTGGCCACGGCGGCATTCTTCCCGCAGGCCAACGTCGATCCCAATGCTTCGCGCAACCGCTACGCGGGCAACCGTCCTGAAGTGGTGACCTTGGGCAATCCGCTCACTCAGAGCACTTACACCATCCCGTTTGTCATGAACTGGGAGCCCGACCTGTTTGGGAAGTATCGCCGCAATCTGGAGGCGTCGAATGCTAATCTGCAAGGCACGGCCGCCGACCTGTACAACGTCAATCTGGTTTTGACCGCAGAGCTCGCCGCCGACTACTTCAGTCTTCGTGAGCTCGATGCCGAAACGCAAGTTGTGAAGGACTCGGTCGAGATTCAGCAGAGGGGACTACAGCTGGTCGAGTATCGGCACAACGGGGGCGTGGCTTCCGGACTTGACCTGGCGCAGCAGCAGACGTTGCTGGATTCCACTACGGCGCAGCTTTACCTGGTACAGCAACAGCGCGAACAATTCGAACATGCCATCGCGGTGCTGACGGGCAATCCGGCTTCAACCTTTAGTGTGCCCGTGCGGCCGTTGACGCTGACGCCGGTTCCGGTTCCGCTGGGCGTGCCTTCGGATTTGCTGGAGCGGCGTCCCGACATCGCGACGGCCGAGCGGCAGATGGCCTACGAAAACGCGCTGGTGGGGGTTGCCAAGGCTGCTTTCTATCCCCAGCTAACGCTCTCCGGATCGGGCGGCTTTCAGAGCACCGACATCAATAATCTGATAAGCGGGCCGAATGCGATATGGGCGCTGGGCGGCGATTTGCTTGAGCCCGTCGTCAACGGCGGCCGCAACCGCGCCAACCTGGCGTACACGAGACACGTGTACGACGAGAGTGTCGCCAACTACCGCGAAGCGGTGCTGACGGCGTTTCAGCAGGTTGAAGACGGTTTGTCAGGATTGGACGAGCTGGCGCAGGCTACGAAAACGCAGAACGCAGCCGTCGCCGATGCGCGCCGCGCATTGGAGATCGCCAACAATCGCTATGTCGGCGGCGTGACCAGCTTCCTCGATGTGGTCACCGCGCAAAGCGTCTTGCTGATGAATCAACGTCTGGCCACGCAGTTGCTGGGACAGCAAATGGTGACCGAAGTCGCGCTCATCAAGGCCCTCGGCGGAGGTTGGGACGCGTCGCAGATCCAGAACCAGCAAGTGCATCCGCGCGCGATCCAGGCGATACAGCAATAGAAGCAATTAGCATGTAGCAGGTAACCACAAGCTGTGAGTTCGTATCAGGGGACGGCTTTGGCCGGGCCGGAATGGTTCTTTACGGGTGGGCTTTAAGGCCAGTCGGAGGCGCAATCCGGCTCTGCTACGATGAAGGTAATGACCAGCAGCAGCTCTGGAGCGCCTGAATCGCACGCCGAAGCCGCGTCGTTACGGACAGGCTCATCGACCGTGGCGGCGCCCCCGCTGAGCCCCCGGTCGGGCACGGCCGAGGAGCTGCACTCCACGGCGCTGCGGCCCGGAACAGCGGCGCGCCGCCTGCTGGCCGAAGATGAGCGGGACGAACCGTTTCGCAATCTGCCCGAAAGCTACGGCCTGTCGCATCGCCTGCGGCGGCATGGGGTGTCGACTCTGCGCTACCTCATGCAGACGGAAGTTCATACCTACGCTTTTTCGGTGGCGGCGAATTCCATTCTGTCTTTCTTCCCGTTCATCGTGCTTCTGCTGACGGTAGTTCGCCGCGTTTTCCACTCGCCGGAAATGTACAACGTGGTGCTGCAACTGCTGCGCGATTATCTGCCCAGCAACAAGGATTTCGTCATCCGCAACCTGCAGTTTCTGGCGAGCGTCAGGGGGCGCGGGCAGGTACTGTCGTTCCTCATGTTGCTGATCACTTCGACGGGAGTTTTCCTGCCGCTGGAGGTCGCGCTCAACAGCGTATGGGGCTTCAAGAAGAACCGTTCTTACCTGATGAACCTTTTGGTTTCGCTCGGCTTGGCGCTGGCCTGCGGGTGCCTGGCCGTGCTGTCGATCGCGCTGACCGCGCAGAACCTACGGGTGCTGGGGCGGGTGCTGGGCGACGGCTTCACCTTTGCGGCGTTCGGATTTGTGCTGATGAAGGCTTCGGCGATCCTGGCGACCATCTGCATTTATTTCCTGATCTATTGGGTGCTGCCGCATGGAAAAGTGCCGGTACGCGCCGTGCTGCCGGCGGCCATCATCACCGGCCTGGTTTCGGAAGCGGCGAAGTACCTGTACATTCTAGTGCTGCCCTGGCTGAACTTTCAGGAAGTGTACGGGCCATTCTCGGTTTCGGTGACGCTTATCTTCTGGTCGTATTGCAGCGGCATGCTGCTGCTGGGAGGGGCGTATCTTTCAGCCGCCGAACATAGCGACCGGGTGCAGGCGCGGCGGGAGACGGCCGCAAGCGCGTAGGCCTTCGCCATCTTTCGCAGGGACGCCCTCTCACTTCTTCACCAGTTTTGCGGTGGCGATGCGCCCTGCAAGAATCCCGCATTCCTTAACAGTTGACTTAGTCTTTTACTTAGTCTATTTTTACCAAATGGAAGTCAACATCCATGAAGCTAAGACTCATCTTTCCAAGCTGTTGGAGAGAGTCGCGCAGGGGGAGGAAGTCGTAATCGCAAAGGCCGGCAAGCCGGTTGCACGCCTGATCGCGATCAAGCCCAAGAAGCAGCCGCGCGTAATTGGAACTGCGAAGGGCCTCTTCGTAGTGCCCGACGACTTCAACGAGCCCATGCCGGAATTTGAGAAGGAATTTTACCGTTGAAGGTCCTGTTGGATACACAGGCTTTCTTGTGGGCCCTGACCAATGACCAGCGACTGTCTCGCTCAGCCCGAAACCTCTTCACCGCATCGACGCACGAACTCGTGTTTAGTGTGGCTAGCGTTTGGGAAACTCTGATCAAGGCGAAGACCGGGCGGCTCGCGCTCCCTGATCCCGCAGGACCATTCCTCAAGTCCGAGTTGCGCAGGAATTCAATAGCCTTATTGCCAATCCTGTTGTCCCATGTATTGAGACTGGAAAAATTGCCGGAACATCATCGCGACCCGTTTGATCGCATTCTTCTGGCGCAGGCGATCGAGGAGGAACTTCCGATTCTAAGCGCCGACGAAAAATTCCGCCCTTATCCTGTCCAGGTGCTTTGGTAGCCTCGGAAAGGTTACGGCAAGCGCGGCTACTTCCCCTGCCGCTTGGCTACGCGCGCCAGAAAGGCGTCCTGCGCATTAAATGCGTTCTTCTTGTCGTAATTAGGGTCGCGCACGTATTTGCCGTCGGGCAGCATGTGCCGCGCCTTGGCCTGGTCTTTCAAGTACGTTCCAAGGACCTGCTCGTGGATCAGTTTCACCAAGCCCTTATCGCTGACGGGGAAGTCGACTTCCACGCGATGGTTCAGATTGCGGGGCATCAGATCGGCGCTGCCGAGATAGACTTCCTCGTCGCCGCCATTGGCGAAATAGAAGATGCGGCTGTGCTCCAGGAAGCGGCCGACGATACTGGTGACGGTGATGTTCTCGCTCACTCCCGGCAATCCGGGAATCAAGCAGCAGATGCCGCGCACCAGCAATTGCACCTTCACTCCCGCCTGCGATGCCTGGTATAAGAGCTTGATCATCTTCCGGTCGACGAGCGCGTTCATCTTGAAGATCAAGTGCCCGCTCCGACCGGCTTTCTGGTGCTCGATCTCGCGCTCGATCAGCTGCTCCATGCGCGGACGCAGCGTTCTCGGGGAGACCAGTAGCTTGTGATAGGAGTCCTTGGCGGAGTAGCCAGTGAGGAAGTTGAACAGGTCAGTGCAATCGGCGCCAATGTCAGGATCGCAGGTCAGCATGCCGAGATCGGTATAGAGTTGTGCGGTCACCGCGTTATAGTTGCCGGTCGCCAGGTGGGCATAACGCCGGATGATGTCGCCTTCCTTGCGCACAATCAGCGCCACCTTGCAATGGACTTTTAGACCCATCAGTCCATAGACCACGTGCACGCCGTATTCTTCCAGCTTGCGCGCCCACCCGATGTTGCTCTCTTCGTCGAAACGCGCTTTCAGTTCCAGAAGTACGGCGACTTGCTTGCCGTTCTCAACCGCTTCCAGCAGCGCATCAACGATGGGCGCGTTGCGGCCGACGCGATAGAGCGTGATCTTGATGGCCAGCACATCGGGATCGCGGGCTGCCTTCTGCAGCAGCCCGATGACGGGCTGAAACGATTCGAAGGGATGTTGCAGGAGAATATCCCCGCGGCGGATGATGGCGAAGATGTCTTCTTCCTCGCCGTCCTTGGCCAAAGCCGGCGGCATGGCGGGAACGAACGCCGGGAACTTCAGGTCTGGACGATCAAGTTTGGTCAGGCCGCGCACCCGCACGAGCGACAAGGGGCCGCCGCTGACTTTATAGATGTCCTCCCGGTCGAGCTCCATGTTTTTGCTCAGAATCTCGAGGATCGGCGCGGGCATGGCCTCGTCCACTTCGACCCGCACCACGTCAGCGAAGCGGCGCTGCCATACGCCTTCTTCCACCGATTCCAGCAGGTCGCCCGCTTCCAGGTCCTGAATTTCGCTGTCGGCATCGCGAGTGACATGGAAGGGATGGGCTTCTTCGATGGTCATGCCGGGAAAGAGATAAGCAAGATTGGCGGTGACCAGTTGCTCGAGCCAGACGAAGGTCTGCTCCTTCATCGCTGCGGGTTTGGTGCGGCTTTTGCCCTTCGCCGCGCTGCTCACCGGTACCAGTTGCGGCAGGGTGTCGGGAATCTTCACGCGCGCGAAGTGCTCCTCGCCTTCTGCTCCTCGCAACAGGACCGCAAGATTCAAGCTCAGATTGGAAATGTGCGGGAATGGCCTTCCCGGATCAAAGGCCAGCGGCGTGAGCGTGGGAAAGACGGTTTCCTGAAAGTACGAGTTTACCGTGGCGCGCTGCTCGTCGGTCAGGTCGGCGTAGCTGACAATGTGGATGCCGGCGCGATCGAGTGCAGGCACCAGTTCCTTGGTCCAGCAGTCATGGGCGCTGCGGAACAGGCGAATCACCGAAGCGCGAATGGCGCGCATCTGCTCTGCCGGAATCATTCCATCAGGCCCGGCATCGAGCACGCCCTTCTCGATCTGCCGCTTCAGGCCGGCCACACGCACCATGAAGAACTCGTCGATGTTGGAACCAACAAAGGACAGGAACATCAGACGTTCGAGCACGGGATTGCGCTCGTCCTGCGCCTCTTCCAGCACGCGCCGCTGAAAATCGATCAGGCCGAGCTCGCGATTAATGTACAACGCGGGATCGTCGAGCTGCCGCGAAGACTCCTGCCCGTTGCGCCGTTCAGAAGGTGTAGCAGGGTGGGCAGGCAAACGCCGCCCCTTGCCAGGTGCTGGTCTCGCGGATGTGCTCATAGGTGTTTTCGTCACGGAAGGAACAAAGGCCATTGTAATGCGCTTGCGGCGGGTTTGAATACTGGAGGCGAGCCCGGGCGAACAGGTTTTCGATGCGATTTCACGCTGTATTCATTTGGGTGGACTGTTGGCGAGAGGGTGGCCGGCGATTGACTACACGCCTTTGAGCTGCTCTTCCGTCATGCCGAAGTAGTGCCCGAACTCGTGGATTACCGTCTGGCGCACCTGCCGGCGCACTTCCTCGTCGGTCCGGCACACGGCCTCAATGTTCTTCTGGTAGAGCACGATCTCCGACGGCGCCA
>Ga0187871_10002001_pt1 | contig 17044 bp, 14 predicted proteins | sample June2016WEW_16_1_FD_132988 | JGI IMG/M metagenome (GOLD analysis project Ga0187871, IMG submission 132988) | Peatland microbial communities from SPRUCE experiment site at the Marcell Experimental Forest, Minnesota, USA - June2016WEW_16_10 | ecosystem: Environmental > Terrestrial > Soil >...
CCTCTGACCGGCCCCATTTACCGTAACCCCACCTATCTTCAAGTCAGCCAAAAGACCACTGGATGGAAGGGCATCGCCGTGCACGTGTTATATGAAGGAAAGATCGATTCCCCCAATGGACACACGCTAGTGGAATCAGTCTTCTTCCACAACGAACGCTGCTACCGGGCCAGCACGGAATTTGGATTCTCGCACTACTTGAAAGGTCTCCCGGGCGATAACACGATCTATTTCTATTACGAAATCAATGCCAACTGCCAGCCCAAAGGCAAATGCCGCGTGCACGGCACCGAGGACCCTCTTACCGACCAGCGCGTCAATATCCCGATCTCGATTCCTTCGGATCCGAACAGCCACGGCGGTTCGGACTGGCTCTATGAGGCCTATCTGATCGACGGCGGCGCGAAATGGCATATCCGCGTAGTGGATCCTTATAAGCACCAAACTAAGGGCGCGCCCATGGATCAGGATGTGCAGGATTTCTTCCGAGAAATCGCGGCCGATTACGCCGCACACGGCGCAGAAGGTTACGTGACAGCCACAGCAACTCGTGACGGACCACTGCTCGAATCCAGCAATCCGCCGGTAATGAACATCGTCAAGATCTACGCCGCCAAATAACGCCTCACTTGACACGTCTGCATAAATAATGCATACTTATGCATATGAGAACCACATTAAATTTAGACGGGGAGTTGATAGAGAAAGCCAGAGCCGTCACCGGGATCTCTGAGAAGACCTCGCTCATACGAGCTGGCCTCGAAGCCCTGATCGCGAGGGAAACGGCACGCCGCCTGGCGGCACTCGGAGGCACACAGCCGCATTTCGAAGCAGGCCGGCGTACGCGTCCCAAACGGGCTAGTGCCGCATCGGCTAGTTAGGACTATTAACCCGTGTTTCTGGTGGATACCTCTGTATGGGTGAGCCATCTCCGCAAGGGTGAACCACGCCTGCAACAAGCTTTGCTGGACGATCAGATTCTGATGCATCCGTTCGTGCTGGGCGAGATTGCGTGCGGCAGCTTGCACCGAAGGTCCAGTATCCTCAACGACCTTGCGCAACTGCCTCGTGCTGTTTCCGCCGAACACGACGAAGTGCTAGCGTTTCTGGAGCAGCATCGGCTCTTCGGCAAAGGCATCGGTTGGATCGACGCACACTTGTTGGCCTCGGCCGCTCTCACGCACTGCCGTCTTTGGACTCTCGATTCCCGCCTCAGCGACGCTGCGGCATCGCTCAAGCTCGGCGCAAATAATTAGTGAGAGAATCGCTCGCGATCGGCCTCTAGATAGGCATGATATTGGCCATGAATACTGCTTGCCCAGGCTGTGGGTCGCGCGATACGCGGCGCGCCCATCGAAACGGAATCATTGCCGCTTTGCTGAACCGTTTTCTCGTCGATCCGTATCGCTGCAGGAGTTGCCGGCGCCGCTTCTTTCGTCGAACGGCTCGGACGCTGCCTGACCATGCTCTGCAAGAAACTTACCGAACGCAGTCAGCCGGCGAGTGATGCTGCGGCAGCGCTCAGGTGAAGCTGCGAATCGCCGCCGCTTCGTCGTCGAAAACTTCGAACACCGTATAGAGCTTGGTGATCTGCAATAGATCTTTCACGCGCTTGCTCAACCCCAGCAGCTTCAGTTGGCCCCCGTGATTGGTCACAGTCGTATAGCTCGAAACCATCTCTCCGATCCCGGAGCTGTCAATGTAGGAAACTTCACTCAGGTTAACCAGAATCTTCTTGTCGCCCTTGGTGGCCAGATCCCGAATCGCATCGCGAAACTGGCTGGCGCCTTCTCCCAAAGTAATTCGTCCGGCGGCATCGATTACCGTTACGCTGCCTACTTGGCGGATCGTTAATTTAACGCTCACAAAATTGGAACCTCCTGCGTTTGTCTCTTGGATCTCGTATTAACTGGCCTTGGCCAGGTACTTCACCATCCGTACTTCGGTGCCACCGGGCTGTGCCCGGCGAACTTGAAACTCGTCCACGAAGGCCTGGATCAGCAGCAACCCCCGTCCTGACTGGCGGAGCAAATTCTCCTCCGCCAGCGGATTCGGCAAGTTATTCAAGTCAAACCCTTCGCCTTCATCCGCGATCACGACAGTCAGCCGGTCAGCCGCTTTGGTGACGGACAAATGCACTTTTTTGCGGGAATTGTAGCGATTCCCATGCACCACCGCGTTCACCATGCCTTCCCGGACCGCCATCCCGATCTGGTGCAACTGTTCCTCCTCGAACCCAACGTCGACGGCATCCGCTAGCACCGCCGCTTCCGCGACCTCTACGCTGTCCAGATTGGAATCGAGCAGCATTTTTCGTTCTGCCATAGCTTCGCGTGCGGACCTGCAGCGTTGCCAAGTCGAATGTTTACAGTAGAATACTCGGGTAGGGAAAGTCAAGGCACGCAAGGGCCTTGGAGACTCGCGTCGTTCGGCTAACTTTGTTCTATAGAGACGTGGGTAACAATGAAATCAGTGCACACGATTCTGAGGATACACGACTCGAACTCAATCAGATGCTCAACCTTCCGGAATCGGATAAATGAATTTCGTCATAGAGCCAGTCCAAGCGGCGAGGTCCATCGATCAGTTGGCCCTGAATCCCTGAATTTCAAAGTCAGTCACATCCGATAGTCGAAGGAGACCAACTGATCGTGGTATGCACCGAGCACTCGGAGAAGAACGCCCCGCAACTCGCCGAACGAATTTGCTGTCCTTAGCTCGATCGATTGAATCCACGAATCGTGAGGCATCGCGGATCCGGCGATACAGGTTTCTGAAAAGAAACCGCGCAAGGATCCAGAAGCGGAATCGTTTCGCCGTTCCATTACTTGACCGGCAGAAGCACCGAATTGCTGGACGCGCCCCCGATCTCGATCACCACCGCCTGATTGCCTGACTGCAGCGACGCTGGGAGCTGAACATTTACTTGGTTCAATCCAACAAACCCCGGCGCAAGCCCGCTAAATTGAACCGTGCCCTTTTGTCCGCCGATGGTGACCGTTGGTTGCGCAATCGTCGTCTGCCCACTTCCCGCCGCACCATCCGCAGGAGTACTCGAAACCGCGCCCAGGCCCGTGCAATAAATCAGCATCACTTCACCAGGAGAAGCCGGATGCCCCGTATCGGCCAATTGATAGTCGGCGTGTACAATCACACCGAAGGTTTGTCCGCCGGAACTGTAGTTGATGATGCCGGGCTGCGCCGCGAGCACCGGAACCATTACCGTTGCACTGGTGGCGCCGTTGTTCATCACCGCGATCGAGGCGTTCGATTCCGGCGCCACCTCCCACGGAACCTGGAAGTTGATCTGGTTCTGACCATTTACGTTGTCCACGGCAAAGATCGGCGCCGGCGTTCCGTTTACCAGCACAGAGACTTTGAGGAATTGCGTCGGCAAAGGTAATCCCGAAGTCAGGTTGATGCCGGTGCTGCTCGTGACATTCGTGCCAAAAAGCGAAGCAATTTCGCCGCCCGTGATGCCAGTGGAATTGAAGCTGGCGCCATTCACCACACCGTTTTCGGCAATCGCAGGCGGCGAAGCAATCGCCAGTTTGAATACCGCGCCGGTTCCAAAGGCTCCACCGGCATAGGTCACTCCATAGAGATTCCCGTCGCTCGCTTGGATGATCCCCCGGCCGCTAGCGCCGTCCGCGCAGTTGGCCGTCATGCAGAAATTGTAGAGGGTGGTCAGTGTGCCAGCCGGAGTGATCTCGAAGATGGTGCCGGCCTGGGCGCTTCCGCCCGAGGACGTGGTTCCATAGAAGTTGCCGTCCTGGCCCGGAGTCAGAGCGGCGGCTGCGCTGCCGTCCATGCCGTTAAAAGCGTGGAGCGTGGTCAACGCCCCGTTACGCGTGATCTTGAAGACCGTACCGTTACCGTTCGGCCCGAGCGCGCTGGCGGTACCGTACAGGTTTCCATCGGGACCTTCTACGAGCGGAGTTTCCGGAAAAGCTCCATCCGGCGCGCCGGTGAAGTTATAGATCGTTTCAAACGAACTGCCGGATAAGATCTTGAAGATCGTACCGCAACCGTTGGACAAAACCGTTCCTCCCACGGATTTCAGGTGGCAGGAACCGCTACCGCCAGCGACGGTGGTGCCGTACAAGTTACCGTCGCTGGCTAGAATCACGCTGTTGGCACCCGTACCATCTGACCCATTGCCGCTGAAGTTATACAGCACCGTCTCAGTCCCAGCGGGGGTAACTTTGAAAACATTTCCTGCGCCGAGCAGAGGATCGGTGACATTCGAGCCGCCGAACTGGCTGGTGCCGTAGAAGTTACCGTCCGAGCCGAGCGACAATGAGAGTTCGTTGGTGCCGCCTTGTCCGGTTCCACTAAATAGAAATATTCGAGTGAGACTGCCCTGCGGCGTCAGTTGGAAGACGGTTCCTTCATTTCCAATAATGTCCACACCTGGCGTGCTTATGAAGGGGTTCCCATCCCCGTAGGATAGCCCGTATAGATCGCCGTTTTTGCCGGCAATCAGGGAGTCGGCGCCTGAAAGCTCGTCAAAACTGTAGAACTCGCTCAGCGTACCCGACGGTATCATTTTGAAAATCACGCTGGAGCCTGCGCCGCCGGTTGAGGTGACACCGTAGAAATTGCCGTCCACACCTTGAACCAAGATGGCCGGATTGGAGCCGTTGAAGCCCGCCACGCTTGCGAGCCGTGTATAGGTCTGGGCTTCGGCGCCGATCGCCGCCGCAGCGCATAAAAGAACAAAAGCGCGGGCTTTTCGCTCGACCATTCTTACAGTTTATCAGTGGTGAACGCCACTCCAGCACAACTGGATCCCGAGCGAGATCAGCCACAGCGACAGCGCTACCCTCAGGACTCGCTGCGGAGCGATCGCCGCGAGATACGTTCCCGCAAATGCCCCCGCCACGCCGCCGATAATGAGCTTGATCAAGATGGCCGCGACGTAGTTGCCCGCAGTCAATTGGAATCCGCTGCCAACCAACGATACGCAGAGACCGAAAAACAGGTCCGTTCCAACTACCTGCGCCGCTGTGAGCGGAGTGATCGCAAGCAGCACCAGCGAACCTAATGCGCCCGCGCCTGCCGACGAAAAGCCCACTTCCGCGCCGATCGGCAGCGTGATGAACGGCAGCCATCGAGAGTAGTCCCGTGCCGGCTTCTGATCCGGCCGCAACCACACCCGGTAGAGATTAAGCGCGGCAATCAATACGATGGTGGAACCGAGCGCCGCGTTTAGAATCCCCTGGCGCCCGGGCACATTCAGCTTGGCCAGGATCAGCGAGCCCGCGATCACTCCCGGCAGTCCGCCCGCCAGCATATACCCCAGCACACGGAAATCCACTTGCTTGCGCGCCACCTGCATGGGAACCACCAACATCTTCACGGCTACGCCGAACGTCAGCGCGGTTCCCACTGCATACGCCGGTGGAACATGGAAGAACAGGATGAGAACGGGCGCGGTGATGATTCCGGCTCCGACGCCAGTGATTCCGATCGCGACAGCAATCAAAAATCCAAGTGCGATTTCCATGCCGTCATTCGCTTGCGATATGAATGCCGCACTCGAGTTTCTGTCCGGCCCAGCGGCCCGACCGGGGATTATCCGGATCTACGGGCGGCGTGGTGCACGGCGCACAACCGATGCTGGTATAACCCTGCTCATAGAGCGGCAGCACGGGAATGTCCCGCCGTTTCAAATAACTCCACACGTCCGCGTTCGTCCAATCTGCTAAGGGACTAACTTTCACCAGTTGCTTGCCGCTTGGCAATCGGAAATCGGCCACCGTCTGCAAATTCGCGCGCGTCGGCGATTGATCGCGGCGCAATGCCGTGAACCAGACACCGTAATCATCCAATCCTCGAAAAAGCGGTTCCACTTTACGCATGCCGCAGCAGCGGTCCGGCGCGCTCTGATACAAAATGCCGAATTGCGATTCCTGCGCCTCCACGGTCTGCTTGGAAGCCAGGTTCACCAGGTTCAAATGCAATCGCTCGGTCATCTGGTCGCGATAAGCGTAGGTTTCCGGAAAGTGATATCCGGTTTCCAGGAACAGCACCGGAATATCCGGCCTCTGCGCGATCACCAGGTCCACCAGCGCCATGCACTCAGTTTGGAAGCTGCAAGTGACACAGGCCGGCGCCGAACTGTCCGCGAAGACGCGCCCTATCAACTCCGCTGCTGCGTCAATCTTCTGATCGAGTGTCATTCTGCTGCCGCCTGCCGCCTGCCTTCTGCCGCCTGGCCTAAATACCCTCGCCGCCCGTCAATCTCTCTTCTGGCAACAACACGCCCGCATCCTCGAGCGTAGCGATGATCTGCTGTGCCGCCTTGGCGTCGTCATCCGGCAACGGCCAGTCCGGTTCCTTCGCCGACACCAGAAGAACCAGCAAGCCGGAATCGCTCACATCCAACGCCGCGTCGTTCGATATCATCACCGCACAGCCACGATCGAACAGTCTTCGCTCCACGAGCGACGCCAATTGCATTCTTGGCCCCAACGACACCGTGGCCGCCGAGTGACCGTAGCGTGCCATCCGTTCCGCCGGCGTCACCCGATCATGCCTTTTCGATATGACCGCCGTTCGCGCGCGCGCGGCCGTCACGGCCCCCAGAATCATCCCACCAGCCACGGTTGCGTTACTATCCGGATCAATCAGAATGAAGCTGCCGCTGGTCCGGTTCTCGAAGTACGCATCAAAATAAATGGGCCGAGCGGTTTCGATCCGCAACACACCGATCGCATTCATCTCCAACCGCTCGGCCGGCTCCCGCTCGAGCGATGTCACGTTCACACGATGCTGCAGCGCTTTTATCTCAGCCGGCATGGTCTGCGTGGTATGTTTCAGCACGTACGTGCGTGAAGTATCCAGGGGTTGATCGTTGAGCCAGACCACATTCGCATCAAACTGCCGCGCTACTTCAGGAATTCGCTCAGCCGAAGCGATCATATCGCCGCGGCTGATGTCCAGCTCATCTTCAAGCGTCAACGTAACCGACATCGGCGCAATCGCTTCTTCTAGCGGTCCATCAAAGGTCTCGATGCTCTTCACGCGCGACCGTTGTCCGGATGGAAGCACCAGAATCGCATCGCCCGGCCGTATGATTCCCGACGCCACTTGCCCGGCATAGCCACGAAAAGTCTGGTCCGGCCGCACCACTCGCTGCACCGGAAAGCGGAACGCCGCCGCGCGCGTGCGGTTATATACAGGCACCGTCTCCAGATACTCCAGCAGACTGGGCCCCGCAAACCATGGCATGTTTCGGCTGCGGCGCACCACATTATCCCCGGCCAGCGCACTGATGGGAAGGAAATACGCATGCGGGGCGTTCAGACGGGAGAGGAACTCGCGGAATTCCGTCTCGATGCCTCGAAAAACATCTGCATCGTAGCCCACCAGATCCATCTTGTTCACCGCAATGGCGAAGTTTGGAATCCCGAGCAGTGATGCGATATGGGCGTGCCGGCGGGACTGCGCCAGCACTCCATTGCGCGCGTCGATCAGTATGATGGCGAGATCTGCTGTAGACGCCCCCGTCGCCATGTTGCGCGTGTATTGCTCATGGCCCGGCGTGTCGGCGATGATAAACTTCCGCCGCGCAGTCGCAAAGTAGCGATAGGCGACATCAATGGTAATGCCCTGCTCCCGCTCGGCGCGCAAGCCGTCCGTCAACAGCGAGAAATCGATCGGGCCGGCCGAACGATTCACCGACGCCTTGGTCACCGACTTCAGTTGATCCTCGTAAATGCTCTGCGAATCATAAAGAAGACGGCCGATCAGCGTGGACTTACCATCGTCCACGCTGCCGGCCGTCGTGAATCGCAGCAAATCCTTCGCACGCTCTTGCGATAGGAACTCTTCGATCTCGAAAGCGGGGGAACGATCTACGGCAGCCACCATTAAAAGTATCCCTCACGCTTCTTGATTTCCATGGAGCCTTCCTGATCGTGATCGATCACCCGGTTCTCGCGCTCCGAGCGCCGGAAAGAAACCAGCTCCTCGATAATCTTCGGGACCGTGTCGGCGTCCGAGCGTATGGCGCCCGTGCATGGGCTGCACCCCAGGGATCGCATCCGGCAGCGCACCATTTGCGGCCGCTCCCCGGGCAACAAAGGAATGAAAGATTGTTCCAGCGGGATCAATTGCTCACCTCGCACCAGCATCTCGCGGTCTTTCGAGAAATACATCGGAACAATCGGGATTTTTTCAACGTGGATATACTGCCACACGTCCATCTCAGTCCAGTTAGACAAAGGGAAAATGCGCAGGCTCTCGCCCGGATCGATGCGCCCGTTATAGAGACTCCACAACTCCGGCCGCTGATTCTTCGGATCCCACTGCCCCTTGGCATCGCGAAACGAAAAGATGCGCTCCTTGGCACGCGATTTTTCCTCATCGCGCCGCGCACCGCCCATAGCCGCGTCAAATCCTCCGGCGCGCAGACCGTCCAGCAGAGCCTTGGTCTTCAACAACCCGCAGCAGCGTTGCGTTCCCAGCCGGAACGGATTCGCGCCATCATCAATGGCTTCCTGATTGGTATAAACGATCAGCTTCACGCCCACCTCGCGCGTGTACGAATCGCGAAACTCGATCATCTCGCGAAATTTATAGGTGGTGTCGATGTGCAGCAACGGGAACGGAATCGCACCCGGATGAAAAGCCTTTTGGGCCAGCCGCAACAGAACGGATGAATCCTTGCCGATGGAATACAGCATCACAGGCCGTTGAAACTCCGCCGCCACTTCCCGCAGGATATGAATGCTTTCGGCCTCGAGCAGGCGCAAATGGCCTAACTGGGACATCGTTTCCAGCTTAACACGGAATCTACCCAATACCTATTGAGATGCGGATGTTGGCGATATAAGTCCTTCATTGTTAATGTCTTCCATAATTTGTCGGCCAGCGTTCTTGGGATATCCAAAATCCCAGAAGGGATTTGTGGCCGAGGATTCCCAAACCCGTTTCTCACGATCCGTCAGCATCGCTTCGAAGCGTTGATCCAGATCGCGCACTTCGTCATCCAGCGAGAACATCGCGATGATGCCGCGCAAATCCAGGTCGTTCCGATAATCTTCGAGTCCCAATTTGTAACCGCGCTCCACCTGTTCGACGAACTTCCGCCAGCGTTCAATCAATCCAGCGCGTCCGGCGCGGACGACGTGTTCCGGATATCCATTCTCGCGAAGATAGGCCGCCATTTCTGGGTCAGTCAATACGCCCTCCGGGCTTGTCTTCGAAAGTATCGCTCGCCATCGTTAGGAATGAAAAAAGTGCGGATGGTGCCACCCGGATTGTACGCCCCGAAGTAGCCCTTGCGCCGGTCAAAGCGGCTGAACTCGCCATTTGGCCGGCGCGCCTCAAGAATTGGTCCGCCCACCGGCGTGTCTCTCAATTCCTGCGCCAGCCGCAGATATTCCGCTTCGCTGATGTGTCCGAACTCAGCCCCATGCTTGGCATAATGCTCATCCAGCTGTGCCCGGCTGCGGAAGCCGGGCCCACCGGCGAAGAGCAACAGCACGGCGAGGAGAAAGCCGACTGCGAATCTGACTGGCCGTGTTCCCACGACTCTATTAGACCGCATTAAACAGCAACTGATAGAGGATAAGGGTGTATGCTGCGAGCCGTCAAGCAGGCTATGCGGAAGTATGCGGGAAGTAATGTAGTTTGAGCAGCTGACGGCCGGCGGTGCGTCGCGAGTTACTGCTTCTGAAATACCAGGGTCTCCTTTAGCTGCTGGCCGGTTTCCAATGTGCCTGTCGTGGTCAACGTCATCTGTTTTCCATCGGCGGAAACCACCCAGCGATCCTTTTGCGCAACCTTATCGTCTCGCTTGTAAATCGCATCCACCGTGTGAGCGTCCACAAGTTGGAGCGTTACGGTATCGTTGTTCGAGTTTTTCAGATTGTATTCCTTGCCATCGAAACGTGCCGTGTAGCTATAATCACCCGAGAAGCGGACACCGTCGTTTCCGTCCGCCTCGATCTTGAGCGCCAGCCCTTGCCGCAAATGGGTCTTGCTGAGATCCTCGGTCCATTCGCCGGCGAATAGGTCATTGGCGATTTTCGTGCCACCGCTCCGGGTCCACACTTTTATCAGGTTGGGATGGCCGGTCTGTGAAGTCACGCTGGTGAGTTCGTTACCATCACTCGAAAGTTTGTCATGAATCGTCGCTACTAGAGATCCGTCCTTCTTCTCTTTGATCTCCACTTGATGCTTATCGATCCTGCGCACCTCGATTTGATTGAAGCCTGGATTGCCCTGCACGGGCGCTTCATGTCCGTCTAGCTTCGCGGTGAAATCCACGTGAGTGTCGCCTGAAATCACTACGTGCACTGTATGGTGCAGGGATGTGATGGAGATTTTGTTGGGCGGATCCAGGGTAGACTGCGCGGAGACCAGCGTCCAGCAGCCAATGCGCGGGTCCGCGGCCGAAAGTCGAATTGCGGCAATCAGCCCGAGCAACGCGAGTTTGTGCATGGTCTTCCAATCTTATCCGAGCCGCGACCGGTAGGGAGTGTGTGTAAGTTCGAAGGCCGCACAATGCTGGTAGCGCTTCTAAGGAACTCGCGCAAAACGGAGTGCGGCACGGGCCAGTTCCTGGTCCGTTTGGCGGTGCGCGCCGCACCCTTTGCGCCTCCTACCGGTCGCGGCTCAGAAGGAGCTCGCTGGTCCGTTCCAAGGCGGCTTCGATTTTCTGTTTGTTGGTCAAGACGGGTTGGAACAAATCCCCCACTCGCTCAAATCGATCCAATACATTGCGGATGTTGAACTGCTCAGGGTCCAGGCCGCGCCGGACTTCGGGCCAGGCCAGCGGCGTCGAAACCGGAGCGCCCGCGTAGGCGCGCGGAACATACGGAGCCGCGATCGTCTTGGCGCTCGAGATCTGCAGATAGTCGAAGTAGACTTTGCCTTTCCTGCGTTGCGATACAGTTCGCGGAGTGGTGAATAGCTCCGGTTTTTCGCGGATCACCAGAATCGACAAGATTTCCGCGAAGGAACGCACCTGTTCGTAGGTGTAAACCGGCTCGAGCGGGATGTAAATGTGCATGCCATCGCCGCCGGTGGTTTTAGGATAACCCTCCAGACCCATCGCATCCAGTTTCCTTTTGACGATCTGCGCCGCTTCCACGATCTGATCGTAAGGGCAGCCTTCGGTAGGGTCGAGATCGATGAGCGCGAAGTCAGGATTGTCCAGAGAGCCGAGCCGGCTCATCCACGGATTCTGATCGATGCATGCCAGGTTCGCGAGGTATACGAGTGTCGCGCGATCGTTGGCAATGATGTAGTGGATGTTGTCCTGATTGTGTTCGGAAAAAATGGGTTCCAGCCGCACCCATTCAGGGACTTTGTCTTCGGCATCCTTCTGAAAGAAAAAATCGTGGTCGATTCCGTTGGGATAGCGCTTGAGCGATAGCGGACGGTCGCGCAGATGAGGAAGAATCAAATCCGCGACGGCATCGTAGTAATTGATCAGATCGCGCTTGGCGATGCCCTCGCCCGGGAACAACACCTTGTTAAGATTCGTGAATTTCAGACGATGTCCGTCGATCGAGACCATCATCTCCGCCGGCGGCTTGGCGGGAATCAAGGGGTCGCGTTTGATCAACGACACGGGACTCTCAGGAGCGGCGGCTTCCTCCGGCTCATCCGTCTCGCGAACGCACTCTTTTGGATTTTTGTCCGCGCGCAGGGCGATGAACACCGGAGCGCGCAGCAGGCCGTCGGGAGTAAATTCCAGAAACTTGATCTCGGCCACAAGCTCGGGCTTCAACCAGGTGACATCGCGCAGCGCCTTGACGGTTCCGCTGAACGGGCTTTTCTTAATGATGAGCGGTTCGATGCGCGAGTAAATCTCTTTCAGCGATTTATCGTTGAAACCGGTCCCCACCTGGCCGGTATGGACCAGCTTGCCGTGGTCATAGAGGCCTAGAACAAGCGAGCTGAAGTAATCGCGCTCGCCGTGAGTGAATCCTCCAATGACGAATTCCTGGCGCGATTCCACCTTGATCTTGAGCCAATCCTGGTTGCGGCGGCCTTCGTATTTGCTGGAGCGCCGTTTGGCCAGGATGCCCTCCAGGCCATGGGCTCGCGCGGCTTCGAGCATGGCCGCGCCGTTGGCGACGAAATGATCTGAGAAGCGGATGTGGTCCGTGGGCGTCAGGATTCCTTGGAGTAGCCTCTTGCGCTCTTCGAGCGGGACGCCGCGCAGATCGTAGCCGTCCAGATATAGCAGGTCGAAGAGGAACAGCGTCACTGGAGTGGAGCGCGCCAGATGCGCGACGCTGTTGGGGTCGGCCACCGAGATGCGCGGCTGGATCAAGCTGAAGCTGGAGCGGCCATTTTCGTCCAGCACTGCGATCTCGCCATCCAAAATTGCGCTGGACGCTTTCAGAAAGTGCGGCAACACGGTCAGCTCGGGATATTGTTGATCACAGCGCTTGCCAGTGCGCGAGAGGATGCGAAGCTGATTGTCCTCGACAAATAGGATGGCGCGGACGCCGTCCCATTTCACTTCATAGAGCCATTGGTCGCCGGAGGGTGGGTGGGTGGTGAGCGTCGCTAGCATGGGGGCGATCGCTCTGGGCATTGGGGATTGGATCGCGCCGGGGATTGTGGCTGGTGGCTGGTTGCTGGTGGCTGGTGCTACGGCCGGAAGATTCTCGGCGACTTCTTGTTGGGTGCGGCCGGTCAGGACGCTGTGGGAGTGGTCTTCGATGTTCCAGCCGGGTTTCGCCTCCGCGTCTTTCTTTTTGATGATCAGCCACTCGTTGCCTTTGCCGCGGTTTTTCATCTTTACCAGCGCGAATTCACCGCGGAGCTTTTCGCCGTGCAGCCGGAACTTCAGGTCGCCGCGTTCAATCTGGGCATTGGCAGGCGCATCGCCCAGCAGCTCGTAGACGCCGCGATCCCACAGCATCACGCTGCCGCCGCCGTACTCGCCTTTCGGAATATTGCCTTCGAAGTTGCCGTAGTCGAGTGGGTGATCTTCCACGTGCATTGCCAGATTCTTCGAGAGAGGCTCCAGGCTGGGACCCTTCGGCACAGCCCACGATTTTAGCGTTCCGTCCACTTCCAGCCGGAAATCGTAATGCAGGCGCGTGGCGTCGTGCCGCTGCACGCAGAAGAAGTTCTTGCCCGCGGGCGTCGGGTGCTCCTCCGGTTTTGGCTCCGGCGTCTTGTCGAACGACCGCTTGCGGGCGTATTCCTTCAGCGACATGGGGGGCTCAGAATCTATTCTAGAATCATGGCGGACGACAGCATGCACTATTGGATGGACGGCGGCGACTTCGGAGGAGGCGATTTCGGGGATGGTGGCGACGGCGGCGATGACGGAGGCAACGGCCAGGATGATGATCAAGGTGATGACGACCAGGGTGATGACGACCAGGGTGACGATGATCAGAACGGCGATGATGATCAAAATGGCGACGATGACGATCAAAATGGCGATGGCGACGACCAGAACGGTGACGATGACAAAAACGATAGCGACGATCAGAACGGCGACGACGATGAAGATCTGGACGACAAGTTCGCATCCGACGACGACCTTGCTCCCGTAGACGACGACGTCTTTCAAAGCGCGGCCGATTTTCCCAACGCCGACGAAAGCGACTTCGAGGACGACCACGGCGACTGGACCGCGAACGATTATCAGGAATCCGCGCAAAACCTGTTCGGCGATCACGAATTCTTCGGCGACACGCTGATCCAGCAGAAAACAGACGAGGGATTTTCGCCGTACCAGGACCAGCGCTTCAATACCGCCTTCGATGAGATTGCGCCCGGCACCGCGGATATGGTGCATCTGTTCGAACGCGAGGGGCAGCTATTTGCATTCGGCCTGGTCTCGCAGGCAGTGCTCAGTATGCTGATGGCGCGGTATTCCGGCATCGATCTCAGCGGCCTCGACGTGGGTGTTCCCGACAAAGGCGAGAAGGCGCCCGTGCAACCGCTGCCGCCGGCGTTTGCCAACACCGTCGAGAAGGATGCCGTGGATCTCAGAAAATACTGTTCCCCCATCGGGGATCAAGGCCAGACGGGCCGCTGCTCCGCTTTCGCCTGGACGCATGCGACGGAAATGGCGCGCAACGTTGTGCTCAACGAATCGCAGCGCCTGTCACCCAACTACACAATGCTCGAGTTCCAACGCATGCAGGGTGACGCCAAGGATTTCGAGTATGCCCACTCCGGCGGCGACGGCACTATCAACGGTCCGGATCCGGGCAAGGTATTGGTGGACCACGGAACCTGCAGTCAGGAGCTTTGGCCGGATGACGATGAGCGTCCTGGAACCCCTGAGGAAAAACTCGCCGCCGACGCGGAGCGTTTCCATCTGGAAGGCACGCCCCTACCGATTGCGATCGATGACGTGAAGAAAGTCCTGAGCGCTGGAAGCGTGGTGCACGTCTCGATGAACACTGGCGAGGTATTTTCCGATGTTGGCCGCGACGGAGTGTTCAACGCCGCCGAAGCGCCGTGGGGCAGGCATGGGAGACACGCCATGCTGATTGTGGGCTACACCGGAAATTTCTATATTCTCAAAAACTCGTGGGGCACGGATTGGGGCGACCAGGGTTATTGCTATGTTCCGAAGAACGTGCTGGCCGCCTCAGATCCCGAGTTTATTGCGGTGTTGCTGAAGGCTCCCGAGGGAGCTTAGCGGTAGCCGTCGTGGTGTTCCTGGAACTCCCGCAGATGGCTTAAATCGTCGCTCAGCATGTCACGATCGCGGCCTGAGAGATGATTGTCGCTCACCACGTGCTGCAGCGCACCGATGACGTCGTCCATCTTCGCCGAATCGTATCCATGGTCGTCATACCTGCGTTGCAGCTCGCCCAATTCCTCTTTCACTCGGACCAATCGATATTCGTCGCGGCTGAGGATGGGCGTTTCTGATTGAATGTGATCCACATCTGCGCGCACGCGTTCAAACAAGTGGCCGCGCCAAAAGCCTTCATCGCGGTCGCCTTGATGATAACGATCGTCCCGGTCCCGATCTTGCGCAAAGGTTGTTACGGCGAACAACAGCAAGCTGGAACTGACCAGACCCCTCAATACTAGGTGTTTCATGTATGCCTCCTCGCCCGGTTCGACGCTTTCGGGCGAGAGGATCGTTCATCGAAAGAGTTAACTGGGGGTTACAGAATGGCAGGCGAAAGCGCCTGGCGAAAGCGCCTGCCCCACGCCTACTGTTTCTCGATCCGCATGGCGTAGAAGGAGCGCCATACGAAAACCACCGAAATCACCATAAACACTGCCGCCAAAATATTGGTCAGCGTGGCGCCTTGCTCGTTGGTGAGCGAAACAGCCAGCGACACGGCCAGCAGTCCGAACAGCGTGGTGAATTTGATGATCGGGTTTAGGGCTACCGACGACGTATCCTTGAACGGATCGCCCACCGTATCGCCTACCACTGTGGCGTCGTGAAGGGGCGTGCCCTTCTGTTTCATCCCGGTCTCCACGATCTTCTTCGCGTTGTCCCAGGCGCCGCCCGCGTCCGCCATGAAGATGGCTTGGTAGAGCCCGAACAAAGCAATGGAGATCAAGTAGCCGATGAAGTAATAGGGTTCGATGAACGCAAAAGCGAGCGTGGCGAAGAACACCGTCAGGAAGATGTTGAACATCCCTTTTTGCGCATATTGCGTGCAGATCTCCACCACCTTCTTGCTGTCGGAGACGGACGCCTTGGTTGCGCTTTCCAAATGGATATTGGCTTTGATGAACTCCACTGCCCGGTAGGCGCCGGTGGTCACGGCCTGTATCGATGCGCCGGTGAACCAATAAATGATCGCGCCGCCGGTGATAAGCCCGAGCAGGAACGGCGGGTGCAGGATCGACAGATTCGCCAGCCGCTCGGGCTTCAGGCCGTCGGTCAATGCCATGATGATCGAAAAGATCATGGTCGTTGCGCCCACCACGGCGGTGCCGATCAGAACTGGTTTCGCGGTGGCTTTGAAGGTATTGCCGGCACCGTCGTTCTCCTCCAGGTTCTCTTTGCCCTTCTCGAAGTCGGGCTTGAAGCCGAAGTCTTTTTGGATCTCGGCCTCGATCCCGGGAATTTGCTCGATGGTCGAAAGCTCGAACACCGACTGGGCGTTGTCAGTTACGGGGCCGTAAGAATCCACGGCGATGGTTACCGGGCCCATGCCGAGGAAGCCGAATGCCACCAGGCCGAACGCGAATACGGCCGGCGCCAGCATCAGGGTCGCCAGTCCGAAGGTGCTGATCCAGTAGGCGATGGCCATCAATGCCATCATGGTTAATCCCAGCCAGTAAGCGCTGAAGTTGCCGGCCACCAAGCCCGATAGGATGTTCAGCGACGCCCCACCTTCTTCGGACGAGATCACCACTTCCTTCACATGCGACGAATTCATGGAAGTGAACACTTTCACTAATTCCGGAATCACCGCACCCGCCAGCGTGCCACAGGTGATCACCGAGGAAAGTTTCCACCAGAGCGTGGTATCGCCGCCCAGGTCGGGGATGATCAGGCTGGATACCACATACGTTGCCGCGATGGAAACAATGGAAGTCAGCCACACCAGCGAAGTGAGTGGGCCTTCAAAATCCATCTTGGCAACGTTGGCGTAGCGCCGCTTGGCGATGAAGTCGTTGATAAAGTACGACGCGCCAGAGGAAACGATCATCATCACGCGCATGACAAAGATCCAGACCAGAAGCTGCACCTGGACCATCGGACTCTTGACGGCCAGCAGAATGAAGGTGATCAACGCGACGCCGGTCACGCCGTAGGTCTCGAATCCATCGGCGCTCGGGCCCACCGAATCGCCCGCATTGTCGCCGGTGCAATCTGCAATCACTCCAGGATTGCGCGCGTCATCTTCTTTGATCTTGAAAACGATCTTCATCAAATCCGCGCCGATATCGGCGATCTTGGTGAAGATGCCGCCAGCCACGCGAAGCGCCGCCGCGCCCAGCGATTCACCGATCGCAAACCCGATGAAACAGGGGCCCGCGTAACTGCCGGGAATAAACAACAGGATGAACAGCATGATGATCAGCTCGATCGAGATCAGCATCATCCCGATGCTCATGCCGGCCC
>Ga0187871_10002002_pt1 | contig 17040 bp, 16 predicted proteins | sample June2016WEW_16_1_FD_132988 | JGI IMG/M metagenome (GOLD analysis project Ga0187871, IMG submission 132988) | Peatland microbial communities from SPRUCE experiment site at the Marcell Experimental Forest, Minnesota, USA - June2016WEW_16_10 | ecosystem: Environmental > Terrestrial > Soil >...
CTCGGGAGGGCGTACGCTGGCGGCGCAAAAAGCAGATCCCTCACCCGCAAGAAACGCGGGTTCGGGATGACATCTTGGAGGAGTAACGCCAAAGAATCAGGGACTTACACCATTTCCCGAGATGAGACCGTCGCGGAAATCTTCGCGGCCTATACCAAGCCGAACGAAGCGAACGCGGTGATCGACGCACAGCCCAAGGCCACACCCAGCACCGCGCCAGCCAGCACATCACTGAGAAAATGCATGCCGAGGACGACACGCGATACGGCGATGCTCACCGCCAGAAAGAACAGGGGCGCCTCTAAGCCTGGATAGAAATAGCTCACTACCAGAGCCACCGAAAAGGCCGTCATAGTATGCCCCGACGGAAACGAAAACTTGTCGGGCGGCAGCACCTTCGACCAGCAATGCGGCTCCAGTTGGCAAGGCCGCGACCTCGCGCTCAATCTCTTGATGATTTTGAATACGAAGACGCCGCTAACTCCAGCCGCCCCAGCCGCTTCCACCGCCGCAAACCGCTGCGGCCCCCCGAAGATCAGCAGCATGATGCCTAGCCCGTACCACAGCCAGCCATCGCCCATCCGCGTAGCCGCAATCATCCAGTAGCGGATCCACCGCGGTGCTCGCCAACGGTTCATCCGCCGCATCACCCGGTGATCGCGGCGCTCGATGAAGCCCAAGAGGTTGCGTGCGACAGCCATCGCGGTACCTCAATTGTTCCGATGCCTGAATGGCCCTGACCCTCAGCTTGCCAAATTCGCTTCCAAACCCGAGTCCAGCTTCCAGAGCATCCGCGGACTCTTTTCTTCGGTTTCCAGCGCCGCCGTCCATTTGCGGCAGAAACGCATCTCATTAAGCCAGTGGCCCGCCGTGATCGCCGGCACCAGCACGGTCACCGGCAAAATCGGTAAGGCCCAGGGCTTCTCGCGGAAAAAGCTTCGTATGATGCGATAAACATCCGCCGTCAGCTTGGCGTAACTCCCATGCGCTCCGTGAACAACGCCGCGACCAGCTCGCAATCCCGCAAAAAACTCGCCGGCCGTGCGCACGCCGGGGACCTCGGTATAGGTCAGGCCCACGCCGGCGATGGTGTGCGCGTCGCTTCCGGCCAGCCCGATCTTGCCCAGCCGGCTCGCCAAACGTTCAGCGCTGGCATTGGCCTCGGGCCACATCTGGCCATTGCGTACCTCGAAGGCGGGAACGTACGATGCGAACCAGTTGAAGTCGTCTTCTTCCCGCCGGCCAGTCAATCCGGAGAACACGTGGTTGACGCTGAAGAACAGCTTCCGCTCGCTCAGATACATGACCAGGCCGATAAAATCGCCGCGGCGCCGCTGAATCTCCCCGTGGTCGCGCTCGGTAATGCCGTAAACGCCCAAGTGCATCTCGGTCCCGCTGGGCAGCCGCACGGTGACCTCTTCGCTGAGGAAAAAGTCCGGGTACCTTCGCAGGACTTCCGCTGCATCGATGGAGTCGTGGTCGGTTACCGTCACCATGGACATCCTCAGCCGCTTCAGCCGGTCGTAGACCTCTTGCGGTTCGTTGTAGGACTCCCGGCACACCCGGCTCAAGCCCGGAGTGTTGCACATCCCGGAAGCGGTTGAGTGAACGTGAAGGTCGCATCGCATGAAAGTATTGTGACCGAAACATATGAACAATCTGTGAAGAGGTCGCGAAATCTACGTGAATGTGTCCTCGGAACTCATTGAACACAAATAACTTCCGGGGTTATCAACATGGCATGTCGTTTGCTCCTCTTGGCGAACACAAAGCGTATGTGACAATCCAATCATGAAAAAAGTACACATTCTTTTTCATGACGCAGGCGGCGGCCACCGCAATGCCGCCGTAGCTCTCCAGACGGTTCTTGCCCAGCAGCACCGCCCCTGGCAGGTCGAGCTGGTCCAATTCCAGGAGCTGACTGACAAGCTCGACGTCCTGCGCCGGCTTACCGGCATCCGCATCCAGGAGCAGTACAACGTTATCCTTCAAAATGGATGGACGCTCGGGGCGACCGCGCTGCTGCGGGTGCTTCAGGCCACCATCCGCCTTTTTCACAAACAGCTGGTCCGACTGCTCGAAGATTTCTGGCGCAAGAATCCCGCTGGCCTCCTGATTTCCGTCATCCCCCACTTCAATCGCGAAATTTTTGAAAGCTGGAACAACGTTTGCCCCGGCCGCCCCTTTGTCACCATCATTACCGACCTTGCCGACTTCCCGCCGCATTTCTGGATCGAGCCAATTAAGGAGCAATTCATCATTGCTGGCACGCAGCGCGCCGTCGAACAAGCCAAAGCCATCGGGCACGATGACGCTCACGTCTTTGCCACCTCCGGCATGATCCTGCGGCCCGATTTTTACGTGCCGGATAACTCCGATCCGCTTGCTCTGCGTGCCGAGTTGGGGCTGAAACCGGATTTACCAACGGCAATCGTTCTGTTTGGTGGGCACGGCTCCAAAGTGATGTTCGATATCACGGAACGCCTGGATGCCGCGGGATTGCCCGTGCAACTCATCCTGATCTGTGGCCGCAACGATCAACTGGCCGCAAAGCTCCGCGCCCGCAAATGGCGCATGCCCGTCAATGTCATCGGATTTACAAAGGAAATACACAAGTGGATGCGCGCCGCCGACTTCCTGATCGGCAAGCCCGGCCCCGGCAGCATCGCCGAAGCCATGGTCCGCAAGCTTCCGGTCCTGATTGAGTGCAACTCGTGGACGCTGCCGCAGGAGCGCTATAACGCGGAATGGGTGATAGAAAAGCGCGTCGGTATCGTTCTCAAGAGCTTCAAAGACGTGGTGTCTGGCGTGAGCCAAATGCTGGAGCCCGCGGGGCTGGCTGAGTTCCGCAAAAACGTGGCCGCCCAGGATAACCGGGCTATCTTTGAAATTCCGGAAATCCTGGCTGGGTTGCTGGGTGAGACTTCAGCGGTGCCCGCGCCTGTCCCCGTTTCGTCGATCGCCGGTAAAACCCAGTAAAGCGGAGTAAAAAGCGTTGTGAAGCCCGCGCAAGTTAGGGCACAACGGTGTTGTGCCCCTACAATGATCGGGCTGGGTTTGAATTTCTTAGTTTTGCAGCTGTGCGTGTTCGGCGCGGTCTGGATGTGGTAGACGCGGGCCGGCGCCGGGATTATTCACGGGCGCTTTCCGCCGAGGCCGCGCGCAAGACGTGGCCCACCAGCGGGAAGCCAACTTCGGCGTCTCGCACATCTTGCCGCATCCGCTATGCGCCTTGGCCATCGCACAGTGGCAATAGCAGACGCCCGTCGAGTCTGTTCCGAGAGCGTAGCGGGTGTCGGCCAGCAGGCTAAACGAGGTGACCAGGAAAGCCAGGGCCACGAGGGCGCCGCGCGAAAAGAAGCCGCGAGGCTTGAGGACTGGGAGGGGGAAGTCCATGGATGCAGTGTGGCCGCACCCTGAAAAAAAACCGATAGAGCTTCGCCCAAAAAAATTCTGTTACGGAAGTAATAGAACTACATCTTGCCGCGGTTCGCGCGCCGGGATCGCAAAAAGGGAAGCGGGCAATTCCCGATTCAGTTCAAAACCAGTTCCAAAGTGAGTTTGAAACCCATTTTTGAGCAGTATCCGCAGTTCCCAGGTTCAGCTAACTGTATGAAAATAAGACACTTAAAGCAATGTCGCTTCGTTGCCGGCGTTGGCAATCTTCCTGCAATACCCCCTGCGTGGGCGCGTTTCGAATGGATGAGTTGTTACGAAGGTGACGAAGCGAGGGGGAAGGGGCTTGCTCGTTACTTTCAACAATTCGTTCCCAACCTGCCTCTGAGAGGGAAGCTAGGATGGATGACCCCACGCGCCGGTGTGAAAACGACACTGGCAACGAAACGCGCCTTTCGGGGCTCCCGATCCCAAGCGGGGGCCCCTTTTTTTTGTTTGTTAATGTTGATGTTCCAGCGCTCTAAGACAATTTTTCCTCTATGCTTTATGATGTGATTCCGGCATGGGATGCCGTTGTAGGCAGTTCCGGTTTAGGAAGAATGTGCCGGGTTTTGAGCCCACCCAATCGCCACATAGCCACTTGCGCGGCGTCTTCCGAGGAATTTCAGCCATAGTCCACAAACCCGTCGTGTCGGCGCGCTCCGCTCCAGAAGTTGCAAAACCGTCGTGCTAGTGATTTTGCGATGTCTCCGTGGGTCTCAACGCCGCGGCTCCGAAATTCACGCTGAACCGTTTGCACCAAATGGAGACGGCGCGATATTTGGCTAAATCCAAATCGCTGCCCAGAGTGTAGTTCTGGTCGCCGATGTTCCCCTTGATCACTCCCAGATCAACAAAGCCAGCCTTTTCCACCGTGGCCGCATCCTTCGCATCGTCGGCTGCGACCATGTACACGTGCACATCGGGACCGTTTGATGTCCTGAAGGTCGTCAGGCGAAGAACGCGGCTGCCGTCTCCCATCTGGTAGATGGTTGCAGTGCCTTGCGTCGGGTGCAAAATGCTGTAGAACTGTCCCGAGGCAAGAGGCTGCGGCGAGGAGGCGCCTGGGGCAGTTGGCATTACTTCGTCAACGCGTCGATTAACCACAAGGCGCTCCGGCCGAAATGCATACCACGCAACGAAAACCACGACAGCAACAACTGGTATGGCGACTTTTGTCCACTTTTTCATTTCCGCATCTCCTTGAGATGAGACATCCGAGACCGTTCCTTCCGGGACGGTCCCATACGACAGAACCGGCGATGGGTTACGCAGAGAGAAATTGTTTAACGAGAACCGCAGTGTCATCCGGATTCTCTTCGGGGAAAAAGTGGCCGCCCTTCATCGCTTGTCCTTGGGCGCGCGGAGCCCATTGCCGCCAAATGCCCAGCGGACCTTGGTCTTTTCCATAGAAGGTGCCCAGTGGGCCCCCTTCGGCCCAGAGATGCAGCATCGGACATTCGATTCGCTTGGATGCTTCCTTGTCGGCGCGATCGTGTTCCACGTCGATCGTTGCCGCGGCTCGATATTCTTCACAGATTCCGTGCACGCGGGCGGGATCGCGGTAGGTCGCGAGGTACTCTTCAAGAATCTCCGGGCCAAAGGAACCATGTCCAAAGGGGTCATCGAACACGGCTTTGGGGGCGCCGAGCAGATATCTCTCGGGCAGCGGTTCTTTCTGAGAAAGCAGAACCCACGGCCAGTAGGTCTGGGCGAAGCGCTTGTCCGATCGGCTCCAAGCTTCGAGAATCGGAATCACATCGAAAACAGCAAGACGTTCCACTGACTTTGGATGGTCCAAGGCCAGACGGTAAGAGACGCGTCCGCCACGATCGTGGCCAATCAGAGTGAAGGTTGAAAAGCCGAGTTGCGCCATTAAGTCAACGAGTTCCTTTGCCATCGCTCGTTTTGAATACGGAAAGTGGTCATTCGTGGAAGCGGGTATCCCGCTTCGTCCGTAGGCGCGCAGATCCACGCAGACTACCGTGTAATTCTCGGCAAGCTTCGGCGCGAGAAATCGCCACATCAGGCTTGTGCGGGGAAAGCCGTGCACCATCAGAATGGCTGGCCCGCTTCCACAGCGACGGATGAATATCGTGTTTCCGGATACGTTGACTTCAGAAGTCTGGAAAGAGGCTTGAGTGGCTAGTGTTTCACCGGCTGGTGCGTTGCCTTGCGACCGCCCGAGTTGAGTCAAGGATCCTTCCAGCAAAACACCAAGAGAGGTGCCTGTGACGGCACCGAGGAACATTCGACGTTCCATTATTTCCTCCTCGTTCAAATAACCAGGGAGATTCACGCCCTCGAGCGGTGGAACTGGTGGATCCTAAATGCCCTTGATGTCTCCCGCGGCACCGGCGCTATTGCGAAAGCGTTTTTCGCGCAGCTTCCAGAATTACGTCGACTACGAGCGCCGGCTCTGAATACATGGGCGTGTGGTCCACACGATGTGGCCTCGCGGTTGCGCCCATGCGATCCGCCATGAAGTGCTGCGTCTTCGGATTGATCATGCGATCTTCTTCGGCGATCAAGAACCAGGACGGTTGTGATTTCCAGAGCGGCGTGGGCGCGGGTTCTTGAATGCACTGAACCGCAAGAGGGCGTTGCACAGCGGCGGCGATCTTCGCTTGATTGGCCGACGCCTTGTGGGCAACTGCTCGGTGAAACCCGTCGTCCGGCATCCATATAAAGCCATGGGAATCAGGGGCCAACTTGGGCGCTTCGGGACTCTTTTCGTCGCGATAGAAGACCTTGGCCACGGTTTCGTCCTCATCCGGCGCGAGCGCCGCGACATACACCAGAGATTTGACGCGGTCTTCCCGCACAGCGGCGATCACCGCGCCGGAGTAGGCGTGTCCGACCAGGATCACGGGGCCACTAGTCCGCTCGAGTGTCCAACTCAAAGCGGTGGCGTCGTTGCTTAAGGACGTGAGCGGGATCGGTGCGCACATCACTTTCAGACCGCGCCGCGCCAAAGGGAGAATAATGTTGCTCCAGCAAGAGCCGTCGGCCCACGCCGCATGCACCAAAACGATTGTGGAGTTCTCCGGAAATTCGCTGCCCTTGGCCGCCTGCCCAGGCACACCCGTCTCAGCTCGTGCAGCGTTCCCCCGCGCAAATTCAGTGAAAGGTCCCTCGAGCACAACACCTAGAGACGCCGCTGCGACAGCCCCTAAAAACCTACGACGTTCCATGTTTTCTCCCCGCTTCCAAGTGTCTTTTGCTAGGAAATAAGCAGACAACAACCCCTTCCCATTGCGCTCTCAACGATTGCCGTATTGAGTAGAAGAACCTGTCGTGAAATCGTGCTTTCTCAGCCCTGGCGACTCACACCATTTGTTGCGAGGAAGCCCTTCATCGCCGACGCGATTTCGACAACGTGCGTCTCGATCGCAAAATGCCCGGTGTCAAGGAACTGCACCTTCGCCGCCGGTAGGTCTCTGCGAAACGCTTCTGCTCCCGCGGGAATGAAGAAAGGATCGTTCTTGCCCCAGATGGCGAGCAGAGGAGGTTTCGATTTGCGGAAGTAATCCTGGAATTTCGGATAAAGCTTTACGTTGGAGGCGTAGTCCAGGAACAAATCGAGCTGGATCTCTTTATTCCCCGGGCGTTCGAGCAGAGCCGTATCCAGTGTGTAGGACTCGGGCGGAACACTTTCTGGATTCGCTACACCGTGGGTGTACTGCCAGCGCGTTCCTCCCGCGGTCAAAACACTTTGGCGGATTATGTCCCTGTTCTCTGCTGTGGGGGATGCCCAGTATTTTCGGATCGGACCCCAAGCATCGCCAAGGCCTTCTTCGTATGCATTACCATTCTGCGAAACAATCGCTGTTACCCGTTCGGGGTGGGCCATCGCCAGGCGGAACCCGGTTGGTGCGCCATAGTCGAAAACGTAGATTGCGTATCGGTCGATCTCGACTGCCCGCGTGAAGGCTTCGATTGTGCGAGCCAATTGATCGAACGAGTACGCATATTTTCGTTCAGCCGGGACCTCGGTGAATCCGAAGCCAGGAAGGTCTGGTGCGATCACCCGGTAATCGATGGCCAGGCGCGGAATGAGTTCGCGGAACATGAATGATGAGGTTGGAAATCCGTGCAACAAAAGAACTACGGGAGCGGTTACTTCTCCAGCCGCACGATAGAAAATTTGTACGCCATCGGCATCGACCTTATGGACAGATGTACGAGGCACGCTGAATCGGGGATCGTCTTGGCTCGGCGCTGCACGTTTTGTGGCTGTTCGTGACGTTGCATCACTCATGAAACCTCTCCTCACTACTTTGGGCGCTAGCGCACCTGGGTTGCCAAAGAGGCACAGTTCACTCGAAGAGAGAACATTCAACGCAAATCATTCTGGTGGTTAGAGTTCGGAAGGAAAGAACCCGTCAAATCTCGAACCGCAGCTAACCAATCTCTGACGGGTCTCCGTCACTGGCGGGGTTCCGTCGCATCCACTGTCAGAGGTAGCCGGTTCGTTGCGACGACATGGACTCAGTCTTGGCCGGCTGCAGCGGCGACGCTGCGTTTCTGCGAGCCCGCAACAGCTCGACTAATACGAAGCTTCTTCATCCTGTAGACTAACGACGTTCGCTTCATCCCCAAGCGCGCGGCAGCGCCGCTCTGCCCTCCGATAACCCAGCTGCTCGCTTCCAGCGCACGAAGGATATGATTCCTTTCTACCTCCGCGAGGCCATTCATGGGGACATCGGCTTGCTTGGGAGACTGGAAGGGCTCCAGCTCTGAAGTTGGCGCACGCAGCGTCGACTGCGGCGAGAGGATCACGGCGCGTTCGATAAAGTTCTGCAATTCGCGGATGTTTCCCGGCCATGGGTAGCGCACCAGGGCATCCATCGTCTCCGGAGGAATTACGTCAATTCGTTTGTTCATGCGTTGAGCGTAGAGTGAAGTGAAATGCCGGACCAATCTCGGAATATCCCCTGTGCGTTGTCGCAGCGCCGGGACCTGGATCGGAAATACCTTCAGACGATAATAAAGGTCTTCGCGAAAGGTCCCTTGTTTCACCATTGCGGGCAAATCCCGATGCGTAGCTGCTATCAGACGTACGTCAACCTTATGCGTACGGTTGTTGCCGAGCCTCTCGAATTCCTGCTCCTGTAAAACGCGCAGGAGTTTCGCTTGAAGTTCCAGAGGTATGTCGCCAACCTCATCAAGAAACAGCGTGCCTTTGTCGGCGAGCTCGAACCGTCCCGTTTTTTGGGCGATGGCGCCGGTAAATGCTCCTTTTTCGTGGCCGAACAGCTCACTCTCGAGGAGTCCAAGAGGGATTGCGGCACAATTCAGTTTCACGAATCCCTTCTCGCTACGACTACCCAGCTTATGGATCGCACGCGCAACGAGTTCTTTGCCGGTTCCCGTCTCTCCCAGGATCAGCACGCTGGAATCCGTAGGGGCCACCACAGAGACCAGGCTCAACGTCGTCTTCAACGCCGGGCTCTCTCCGACGATTTCACCAACCTGGGCGCGAATTTCCTCCTCGAGGTAGAGTCTCTGTTTCGTTTCTTTATCTCGATCCTTTGTCGCCTTTTCGTACTCCAATGTGTTCTCGACTGCAATGGCTACCTGACAGGCCACCTGCTCGAGCAACATGACGTCATCTTTCTCGAAAGCATTGTCCGAACGCCTGGAGAGCATCAGAACCCCAACCACCCGATCTCGGCCTACGAGCGGGAGATAACACCCCGTTCTGAGGCCTTCCTCGATCACGCGCTCATAAAGAAGCTGGCCGTCAGGATTCCCATAAATTTCAGGATCCTCGCGGACCTGTTCGAAACTATCGATCCGGACGCTCTTGGCCTTCCGCAATACCTGACCTGAGATGGAACTATTCAGCGGCACCAACGATCCTTCGCGGAAGGGTCCCCTCCCGTTGGGATTGTGCAAGATAGTGACGCGTAACGCGCCGCTATCGGAGTCGGGTAGCAGCAACGCGGACACGTCGCATTGCATGATCCTGAACAGATTCGTCGAAAGCGCCGCGACCACTTGCCGGAGGTCCAACCTGGAGGTCACGCTGCTTGTGATCTCTAGAAGCAGCCGCAACCGATCGCGCTCGCGCTGCAACGCCTGTTCCTTCATGTGGCGCTCAATCGCGATTCCCGTGATGTGGCTGGCATTCTCGATCAACCGCAGGTCGTTGGCACTGGGGTGGCGTGGTTCACGATAATTGATGGAAAAAGTGCCGAGGGCTTTGCCTTCGCTCGTGAACAATGGACGTGACCAAACGGAACGAATTCCGTAAGGCAACATGCGGTCACGATAGAGGTCCCAAGCGGGATCAGTCAGGATGTCGGCCACGTACACAGACTCCCTCCGATAAATCGCCGTGCCGCAAGATCCGCCTTTCGGACCAACAGACATGGTCCCTACTTGAGCGCTAAATCCAGGAAGGCTGGGCGCCGCAGCACAATGAAGTTCCTTTCCGTCTTCGTCGGGAAGCCAAATCGTGCAACACGTGCCTTCGCCTTGCGATTCAACCAACTGAGCAATGTTCGTTAGAACTTCGGACAAAGGAAAGCCAGCAAAAATCAATTTTTGCAGGTTGAGGACAGACTCGACGGAAAACAGACCCGATTCGTCCTTCGCCGGTCCGCTCCGCGATAGGACTTCTGCGGAAGACTGTATCGCTTCATCCATGAATTGCCCTTCCTTGTGCTATTAGATTCGGGTACTCCATTCTTTGTTCCAGTCTTTTGTTGTAACACGGACGGAATACGGACGGCGTCAGCGAGAAACTCGATCATCTGTCAATAACGGGGAACTTGTCGAGCGGAGCTTACGGACGCCGGGCTGAAGCCCGGCGTCTACATAAGTGGCGGAAGAAGCGGTGGTGCGGCGGATGAGCGACAACCGCCTGGCAGGCTATCGCCACGCTCAGTTGACTTTTCGGGTCACCGGAATGCGCGCGTGGCGCAGGACGTGCGCTACTTCTGTCTCCAGTAGCCGCGACGCGTCGTACTCAAACGAAAGATGCTTCCTGTCATCGTCCACGCGAAACTTCCGCAAGCCATAGGTATTGGCGAACGAACCTAAACTGGCGAGCTGTTCCTGGCTCAGCGGCGACTGCAATTCGTAGGTGATGTCCACGAGTGTCATGCCCGGCATTATACCAGCCCGTTCAAGAGCTCACCGATTCTTGTTCGCTAGGGACCGCTAATCGACGATCACCCTGGGAATCGAAGCTGTCGAGCGCCTGCCGGCTACAGCTATCGTGTCGATAGCATTCGCGTCTAGACGCCGCCCTCTGATCCTTCGAAGCTCAGCGCAAGAGAGGGCGTTCCAGGGCATTTGACAAATATAGCCCCCTGGGGTATAAATAGCCCCAGGGGGTATCCGTCGTGCCCGCACGAACATCGTTGCAACCGAAAGCTCCGGGGAAGCCGCAAACCGCGAATTGCGCTTGCGCGATTCCTGGCGAACCACGCAAAGCCGCCGGCGTAGACCCGCAGCTAAAGGAAGCCAATCGCAACCGCCTCCGCCGCATCGAGGGCCAGATCCGCGGCCTGCAGAAAATGGTCGAAGACGATCGCTATTGTGCCGACATCATCACGCAAGTCGCCAGCGTCCAGGAAGCGCTCCGCGGCGTGGCCCGAAATCTGATGCGCAATCATCTGCACCATTGCGCCGCGAAAGCTCTCCGCAGCAGCAAAAAAGAACACGCCGAAGCGATGTACGACGAACTGCTGGAGATGATTTACGCGCATCTGCGCTAGTTCGACTTGAATCCGGCGGATCGAACCGGAAAAGTTCAGGGAAGGGAATTTACGTTGGCAAAAGATCCGATTTGCGGAATGACCGTCGAACCAAGCAAGGCCGCCGTCAAGATCGACCATGCGGGCCAGACCTACTATTTCTGTTCGACCGGTTGCGCCCGCCGCTTCGAACAGTCCCCGGAAAAATTCCTGAGTAATCACGGAACGGCCACCATAGCTCCGGTTTCCGGCGCACACCATCACGCGAGACCCGCAGTCGGCGCAGAGCCGAACGGCGTTCGCTACACCTGCCCGATGCACCCGCAAATCGTGCGGAACGGTCCCGGCTCGTGTCCCATCTGCGGCATGGCTCTCGAGCCAATGGACCCACTCGCGGAAGTGGAAGCCGACCCCGAATACGATTCCATGCGCCGACGATTCTGGATCAGCGCGGCGCTCTCTTTGCCGGTGCTCATTCTGTCGATGTTCGGCGAATACCTGGGCTTGCACCTTGCTCCGGCGCTACGCGATTGGATTGAATTCATCCTCGCCACGCCGGTCGTGCTGTGGGGCGGCTGGCCTTTCTTCCAGCGCTTCTGGGCCTCGCTCGTTCATCGCAGCCCGAATATGTTTACGCTGATCGGCCTCGGCACGGGCGCCGCGTACCTCGACAGTGTGGCAGCCACGATGTTTCCGCAGATTTTTCCGATGTCCTTCCGCGGAATGGATGGTGGCGCGCCGGTTTATTTCGAAGCGGCCGCCGTAATCACAACACTCGTGCTGCTGGGCCAGGTGTTGGAATTGCGCGCCCGCCGGCAAACCTCCGGCGCGATTCGCGCGCTGCTGAATCTTGCCCCGCAACAGGCGCATCTCGTTGAGGCAGATGGCGGCGAACGGGACGTCGCACTCGACCAGGTCCAGCATGGCGATCATCTACGCGTGCGTCCGGGCGAGCGTGTTCCCGTGGACGGCGTGATCCGCGAAGGCGCCAGCGCCATCGACGAATCGATGGTCACTGGCGAGTCGATGCCCGCCGAGAAATCGACTGGCGACACAGTTACCGGCGGAACGCTCAACACCAGCGGCAGCTTCGTGATGGAAGCCGAGCGCGTCGGCAACGAAACCATGCTCGCCCAAATCGTCAAGCTGGTCAGCGCAGCGCAGCGTAGCCGCGCTCCCATGCAGCGTCTCGCCGATAAGGCCGCCGCCTACTTCGTTCCAGTAGTGGTTGCCACCGCCGCGATCACCTTTTTGATTTGGGCCTTTCTCGGCCCACAAACTCGCTTCGCGCATGCGCTCGTCGCAGCCGTCGCCGTGCTGATCATTGCGTGTCCCTGCGCGCTTGGACTGGCCACACCCATGTCCATCATGGTCGCCGTTGGGCGAGGTGCACACGCAGGAGTTCTCGTTCGCAACGCGGAAGCACTCGAGACTTTGGCCAAGGTCGATACGCTGGTGATCGACAAAACTGGCACGCTCACGGAAGGCAAGCCGCGGGTCGACCGCGTTACCGTTTTCGAGCGAGCCAGCCTGTCCGAAAACGACCTAGTTCAGATTGCCGCCAGCGTCGAAAGCGCCAGCGAGCATCCGTTGGCGCGCGCTATCGTGCGCGCTGCCGAAGAGCGCCACGTCTCGTTGTCGCCTGTCACGGATTTTCGCGCCACGCCCGGAGGGGGCGCGGAGGGCCGCATCCAGAACGATACCGTTTGCCTCGGCGCTCTCAAGTTTCTCGAAGCCCGTGGCGTGGACGTGTCCGCAGCCAACACGGAATTGTCCAGTGGTCGAGGCGAAGCCGCTACGCAGGTATTCCTTGCGGTGAATCAAAGGCTCGTCGGAGTCCTGGCTCTGGCCGATACTGTAAAGCCCGGCGCAGCGGCCGCGATTCGCGAACTCCGCGCCGACGGCATCACCGTGGTGGTCGCAACCGGGGACCGCCGCGCCGTGGCGGAGAAAATAGCGCGCGAATTGGGAATCGATCAGGTCGAAGCCGAAGTCCAGCCACAACAAAAAGCGGAAATCGTCGCTCGCTTGCGCCAGCAAGGCCACATCGTAGCGATGGCCGGCGACGGCATCAACGACTCGCCCGCGCTGGCGGCTGCGGATGTCGGCATCGCCATGGGCACCGGCACCGACGTGGCCATCGAAAACGCCGGCATCACTCTACTGAAAGGTGACCTCCGCGGCATCCTGCGCGCCCGCCGTCTAAGCCGTGCCACCATCGCCAACATAAAACAAAACCTGGCCTTCGCCTTCCTCTACAACTCCTTGGGCATTCCTATCGCTGCCGGCATTCTCTATCCCTTCTTCGGCTGGCTGCTGAGTCCCATGCTAGCCAGCGCTGCGATGAGCCTCAGCTCCGTCTCGGTGATCGCCAATGCTCTTCGCTTGCGAAAGGCGAATTTGTAGTTTTTTGCGGCAAGATTCAGGAAGGAGCGTGGGACCGTGAAGGTTATTTTGTTTGGGGCGACGGGGATGGTTGGGCAAGGTGTCCTGCGGGAGTGTTTGCTGGACCCTGAGATCGCAGAGGTGCTGGCCATTGGAGCGGGACGGGGCAGCGGCACGCGAAGCTGCGCGAGATTGTGCTCCCGGACCTATTCGATCTGTCGGCGATTGCGGAACAACTGACGGGTTATGACGCTTGTTTTTTCTGTTTGGGGGTGTCATCGGCCGGGATGAAAGAAGCGGAGTACACGCGAGCGACGTATGACCTGACGCTGGCGGTGGCGCGGGTTTTGGCGCGGCAAAATCCCCGCATGACCTTTCTTTATGTGTCGGGGACCGGGACCGACAGCTCCGAGCGCGGACGGAGCATGTGGGCGCGGGTCAAGGGCAAGACGGAAAACGATTTGTTGAAACTGCCGTTTGCGGCGGCGTACATGCTGCGTCCGGGATACATACAGCCGATGCATGGGATTCGGTCCAAAACGGCGATTTACCGGGCGCTTTATGCGGTGATTGCACCGACGTATCCGCTGTGGAAGGCGATCCTGGGGAAATATGTGACGACGACCGAGGATTTGGGGCGCGCGATGATCAAGATCGCGAAGCAGGGCGCGCCAAAGCATGTGCTGGAGAATCAGGACATCAACCTTGCTTGACCGTCCTATTTCTGCTCACTCGGTGTGAACCACTTTTCGCTGGCTTACAGCGTCGCCGTCTCCTTTTTTCAATTCGCGGAAAACGATCGTGGAGAGCACGGTCATGGCGCCCAGCACGAAGAAGGCGCGGTGAATGCCGTGGATAAATTGCAGAGGATTGGCGCGAAAACGGTCGGGCAGGAAGAAGGCGGTCACCAGGGAAGCTGACGCCACGCCGAAGCTGATGGACATCTGCTGTGTGGTGCTGGCGATCGAGCTGGCGCTGCTGGATTGCTCCTCGGTGACGTCCGCGTACACCAGCGTGTTCATGCTCGTGTATTGCAGCGACGTGAAGAAGCCGTAGCAGAAGACTTCCAGCACGACCAGCCAGATCGGTGTGTTCTTGCCAATGGTAGCGAAAAGCAAGATCTGCAGGCCGATGAGCAGCGTGTTGGAGACCAGCACCGCGCGATAGCCGAACGTCGCGAGGATACGGGGCATGGTCAGCTTCAGGCTCATGGCGGCGATGGCCTGCGGCATCATCAACAGGCCCGATTGAATGGGCGTGAAGCCCAGGCCGACCTGATACAAGAGTGGAAAGAGAAAAGGAATCCCGCCAATGCCCAGGCGGGTGATAAAGCTGCCGACGACGGCGGCGCGAAAGGTGCGGATACGGAATAGCGTGAGGCGCAACATCGGGTGTGGAGTTCTGGTCGCGTGAAATCCGTAGCCCGCTAACAAGAGGATGGAAAGCGCCAGCAGCCCGAGAATTTCGGGCGTGTTCAGCGTATGTTCGCCAAAGACCTCGAGCACGTAGGAGAGCAGCGCGACGCCCGATCCGAAAAGAAACAAGCCGGCTACATCGAGAGGATCGGTGTGCTCGCGGTAGTCCGGCAGGTGCCTGTAGACCAAATACAGGCCGATGAGGCCGATCGGTATATTCACGAAAAAAATGAATCGCCAGTGAAGGTAGCCGACGATCAGGCCGCCGGCGATGGGGCCGAGCATAGGGCCGACGAGTCCGGGGATGGCGACGAAACTCATCGCGCGGATAAGTTCGGACTTGGCGAAGGTGCGCACCATGGTGAGCCTGCCGACCGGCACCATCATGGCTCCGCCGCAGCCTTGCAGAATGCGGAATGCAACCAGCACGTGAATGTTGGTGGAAATGCCGCAAAGGAACGAACCCAGCGTGAAGAGGCCGATCGCGGAGGCGAACACGCGGCGTGTGCCGAAGTGGTCGGCCATCCAGCCGCTGATGGGGATGAAGACGGCGAGGCTCAGCGTATAACTTGCCAGCACTGCCTTCATGCTGAGCGGGGCAACGTGCAGCGCTGCCGCGATTTTGGGCACGGCAGTGTTGAGAATGGTGGTGTCGAGCGACTCCATGAAAAACGCGACGGCGATCAGCCAGGGAAGCAGGCTCTTGCTGGCAGGTGCCAGCGCGGCTGGCGACGGCGGAGCGTTGGTCGGAGTTGGCGGGAGTACGTTCGCTGGGTTCGGCTGCATCGGCCTCGCTGGTTGCGCGCGTCACACGGTTGGCGAGAATAAAGTATCGCCGATCCGGGGTCTGAGTACACCGAAGCTTCCATGCACGCGCGCTGTTCGTGGACTCGCGCTCTGCGATACGGATTTGAGGCGTGGTAACATCGGCCCGCGTGCGGGTCATAACGGGAGGGAATGAATGGCGGGGCAAAGTGTGGAACGTCGAGAAATGCTGCGCATACTGGCGATGGCGTCGGTTGCTGCGCAGTTCCCGGGATTTAGCCGCTGGACGTTCGCCTGCGAGCATGTGAGCGCGGATTCCACGCAGATCAAGAACGCCACGTACGCGCCGCAGTTTTTTACTCCGGCGGAATACGCCACGGTGGAGCGCTTGACGGAAATGATCATCCCGAGCGATGGCGGCGCGGGAGCTCGCGAAGCCGGCGTGAGCGAGTTCGTCGATTTCATGGTGTGGAGCGATCCGAGCGTGCAGTACAGCTTCCGGTTGGGGCTGGGTTGGCTGGACGCGCACTCGGAACGGTTGCACTCGAAAGCTTTTGTGGCGCTGGAACCCGGCCAGCAGAACGAGATTTTGCGGCATCTGGCGTACAAGAAAGAGTTTCGCGAGGGTGAGGAGGATGGGCGCGTTTTCTTCGATCTGATGCGGGAGTACACCTTGATGGGCTTTTATACTTCCCGCGTCGGCTTGGAAGAGTTGGATTATCCCGGGTTGAAATTTTATTCGGAGTCGCCCAGCTGCCCTCATGTGAACGACCGCGAACATTTGCATTTGCCTCCGCCGAAGTATTGAGAGGAGGCCTGTAGTGGCCGATCTTCAGATCGGTCCTACGTTCTCCAGACTCGACGCGCGCAGAAAAACGATTGGAGCTTCGCAGATGGCGAAACAGATTTACGACGTGGTCGTGATCGGAACCGGGGCCGGCGGCGGCATGGCCATCAAGACGCTTTGCGAGGCGGGGTTGAAGGTTTGCGCCTTGAACGCGGGGCGGGCGCTGAATCCTGCGAAGGATTTTCGGAACCATCGCATGCCCTACGACATGAAGTATCGGGCGTTTGGCGATCCCAAAAAGCGTGCGCAGTCGTATGGGTACATGGACAACGAGTACACCGAAGGGATTTGGGAGCACGAGATCAGCTATACGACGGCGCCGGGAACCGAATGGATGTGGCCGCGCTGTTTTGCGGTGGGCGGGAAGACGAATTTCTGGGGACGCAGCGCGGCGCGGATGGGCGACATCGATTTCCAGGCCGCGAGCCTGGACGGCTTTGGCGTGAATTGGCCCGTCAAGTACGAGGAGATCGCGCCGTACTAC
>Ga0187871_10002003_pt1 | contig 17039 bp, 13 predicted proteins | sample June2016WEW_16_1_FD_132988 | JGI IMG/M metagenome (GOLD analysis project Ga0187871, IMG submission 132988) | Peatland microbial communities from SPRUCE experiment site at the Marcell Experimental Forest, Minnesota, USA - June2016WEW_16_10 | ecosystem: Environmental > Terrestrial > Soil >...
AGCACTTCCCGGGCTTTGCCGTCGTTGTCGAGATCCACCAGAAAGGCGAACTCCACGGGCGAGCCGGTCTCGATCATGTGTCCCTTCCACTCACCGCCGGCGGGGCCGGGGTTCTCGCTCCAGAAGAGGCGGTGCGCGAACCAGGAGCAGCTCACGATATCCACGCGCCCGTCGCCGTTGACGTCGAGCGGCAGGTCCGAGAAGTTATCGATGTAGTTGTTGGAGTATGGCAAGGAGCGGAACTTGTGCTTGATCCAGCGAGGGGCTTCGTACCAGTTCTCGCCGGAGACGATGTCGGGCCGGCCGTCGCCGTTGATGTCGGCGATGGCGCAGCTTTCGTTGGCCCCGAGATCGAGGGTATGCTTCTCGAAAGGGATGTCGGCGGGACGGGTGGCGGAGCGTTGCGCAAGCAGGGCGAGGACCCCGGCCAGGCACAGGCATGCGGCGAACACGGCGATCGGAGGGCGGGTCATGCGGTGATTGTAACTCGGGGTATGCTGGGTGATTATGCGAAAGCTATTTGGCGTGCTGGTTCTGGCGGTGGTTTGTTTGGCGCAGGAGTCGGGAGATCCCTGGGCCAAGGCGGAGTTCATGGAGCCCGCGGCGCTGGTTGAGGCGCTCGACTCGGCCAAACCTCCGGTTGTTTTGTGTACGGCGTTCACCGTGCTGTATCGCAGCAAGCGGATTCCACACGCCATTGAAGCCGGACCGGGATATAAGCCCGAAGGGATGGCATTGCTGAAGAAGGCCGCCGTGCGCTTCAACGGCGACTGGAGAAGCTGGGGAAATGGATGCCGCGCACTGTTGTAACTATTTTCCGCTTGACAAGATAATTGCAGGTGCTATTATCCTAAATAAGCTTTTCGTTTCGACCCTGGCGGCTGCGACGAGGATGCTGAATCGAGGACAGGAGGAATCGGCACAACAAATGCGAACAACTCCCCGCCGTCGCGCCCCGCGACCGAGTTTTCCGTGGCTCAGCCCGCTGGCGCTGGCCGCGGCCCTTCTATGTGCTCCGTCGGCGCACGGGACAACCATTGGGACATCAAGCTACGTACAGGTCACGATGAGCTTCATGCCTTTTAGCAACTACACCGCTACCCCGGCTACTGGGAATGGCTTCTCGGTAAGTTGCCCGTCAAATGTGAGCATTCGAAGCTGCTTCCAGACAATCCTCGCAAATGCCCGGGCGCAGGGCGTCACTGGCATCCGGATTTTCGTGACGTTCTGCACTTCCGACTCGAAGGCATTTGCCAACTGTTATTCGCCTTACGGGCAAGTGGCCTGGAACCCGAATGTGGATCCCGGCAAAACATGGATCCAGAACGTTGGCTATTTCTTCCAAGATGTTCACAACGCCGGGATCCAGAACGTCACCATACTGTTCGGCGCGACCGGGGGGTTTCCGAAGAGCGAAGCGATCAGCGCTGCTTCCAGCCCTGCAGGTGCATGCTCCACGCCAGGGAACTGCTGTCCCGACACTCCCAACACAATATACTTCAATGAGTTCGCTCCGTTCGGCTTTGACGCGTCAAACCACTACTACCCTGTCGGGGGGTATTACAGCAACCCAACGTGCGGCAATCAAGGATACAACAAGGCACCCATAAACAGTCAATACTTTCTGGGTTGGACAAATATCTTCAACGTGATCAACGCCGTCCTGGCACAGGCCCAGGGTTGGGTCACAGTCTACGAAATGGGGATTCAGGACGAAATGAACCTGGAAGGTTGGACCGTCGAGGACCGATTCATCTACGACAACTCTATGCCGCAGTCGGCTGGGCTGGCGGCGGGGCAGACAGTGAACGTTCTTTCCAACCTTCAGTCCCTGATGAGCGCTCACGGGTTTGACCCAGGCCGCGTCGCCTACGGCTTCCTCTATGAGGACACTGACGCAACGGCCCCCACCTACAACTGCGCCAATGTCTATACGGACTACGCACGAAACGCGGGCATGGACGAGGTGACGCAAGCCATCATCGGCGGCCCGATTGGGATCTCCAGCTCGGCTACCGCTGCCCACGATCTAGAGTGCAACGGCTCGATAACGGGCGGGAATATGTTCACGAGCCCGATGTACAGCACGCTCCCGGACATAGTCGACACCCACGTTTACCCGCACGTCAATGGCGGGACGACCACGGATGCGCTATTGCAGCAGGTCGCCGCCGTGGACTACGGCGATATCCCGCATTTCCTCATCCTCGCTGGCCAGCAGTCCGCCGACATTGTCATCGGCGAGACGTATTCGGGGCAGACCTCCGCGGGGTACGTAACCGGCGGTGGCGGTCTGTGCTGGCCAGGGCTGACGATTACAAATGCCACAGATGCGGCTAATAACAATGTGGCCGGATTTAATCAGAGTGCGCTTGCGTCGTATACGGTGACCTTCAGGCCCTTTATGGAATTGGAGGATGCCTCGGGTGGCTGCTTCGCCTACGGCGGAGGCCCGTCGAGCCAGACCACCTACCAAAATGTGAACTACAACGGGCAAGGTCCCTACACGCCCACCCACCATTAGGGAGCAGCTTGCGACTACCACGAAGATGTTTTGCACCATGATGCTTCTGGCCGTTTCGTCCGGTGTTGCCCAGACCACGGCCGCGACAGGCAGCGTGCAGGGGTCCGTGATGGACTCGAACGGCCCTCCGGTGGCCGACGCCCAGGTGAGCTACCAGCTACTTGTTCCACCGGCGCTCTCGGGCGGCAGATCGAGCAGTCCCGGCGTCGCGGGCACCGTGACCTCGGACGCGAGTGGCGCATTCCTGCTCTCTGGATTGCCGGCCGGGAACTACTCGCTTTGCGTCACTGTGCCGGCCTCGGCTTATCTCGACCCTTGTGTGTGGCACTATCCCGTACAGACGCAGGTCACGGCCGGCACGGCTGCCACCCGGACCATCGTGCTCACCAAGGGAGTATTCTTGAAGGTGAGGGTCGACGATCCGGGCGGGCTGCTCCCCCAGGCGGTGGACGGCATCTGGGCGCGCCGAAAATTAGTCGTGGGTGTTAAGTACGGCAATGGCGCCTACCAGGGCGCCGATAACACGGGCGTTGATGGCGGGGGGCGCGACTACCAGTTGATCGTGCCCGCGGGCGCGCCATTCAAGCTCTGGCTTTACAGCACCGACGTCGCCCTAAACGACTCGAGTGGCGCCGCGGTGGACACCTCTGGGTCGCTGATCCCCTTCCAAACCACGTCGGGGCAAGATCAGATGTTCACCTTCACGGTTTCCGGCCCGGCATCCGGACCCCACTAGAAGGATGCGGCTATGTCCACCAAACATGCTTCTCTGGTGCTCGCAGTCTTGACGCCGGCGGCCTGGGGTCAGAAACCGGTAATCTCCGCCGTGGTGAACGCCGCCAGTTATGACACAGGTGCCCTCACTACCGTCACGGACCCTACCCCTACGCCCTACCTGACCGAGGGATCCATTGCCACCATATTCGGCGTCAACCTGGCTTCGGCTACCGCGTCGGCCCAGAGCGTGCCCCTTGCAATACAGCTCCAAGGCACCTCGGTCACCGTCTATGGCATAGCCGCACCCCTATTCTACGTCTCTCCCACCCAGATCAACTTCCAGTGGCCAACATCAACCGGCAACACGCCGGGCATCGTGGTCACCACCGCCGCCGGGTCGAGCGATGTCTACACGGGCGTCGAGCCCGGCGGAGGTTCCGATGCATCCGGCATTTTCACGCAGGACGCCAGCGGCTGCGGCCCGGCTGCGGTGCTGAACGTCGCGCCGGACGGCAGCACCTCGCTAAACTCTGCCACCAACAGCGCGGCGCCGGGAGATTATATCTCCATCTACGGCACCGGCATGGGCTTCATCGCCCATCCGCCTCCCGATGGCACCCCCGCCCCTTTGAGCCCGTTGTACGCGGAGAACCCTGGGTCAAGCCCCTTATTTGACTTCTTATGGGGTGCAGGCGGCGACGCGTCTTGGGAGGGCTTGGCCCCCGGTTTTGTCGGTCTCGACCAAGCTAACTTCCAGATCCCGCCGACCGTGCGGGAGGGCTGCGCCGTCCCCTTGCAGCTCCGGTCCGACTTCATGAGCGCTCCGGTCACCATTAGCATAGGGGCGGGCCGCGGGAAATGCGCCGACCCTCCCTCCGCGGGTTATGGCCAGATCACCTGGCAAAAGACGGTGACCACCTCAGAACCATACCAAGTCGTGGAGAACGACACTCTCACGGTTTCGTTGCAGGCGTCGCCCGGAAGGCAGGCGCCCACCCTGGTGTCCTACACGTCGGCTTATGCTCAGGGCGGGGAGCTTCCGGGCGACAGAACCTACTTCGGCACCTCGTGTGCCATCCCGGGTTACCGGAGCCTCGGAGCGGGCACCGTCACGGCGCAGGCTCCTAGTGTTGCGCAGGTCGCAGCTGCGCTGACCCCCTTCCACCCCGGCACCATCACTACGGGGTGCTACGAGAATTGCACCCTCATCGCCCCGGTACAATCGGGGCAGGCCAGCGGGCTGACGGTATATCAGGCGAGCCTGCCCGCGAGCGCCATCCAGCCCGGAGCCTTTACGGTCGCCGCCGCGGGCGGATCCGACGTGGGCGCCTTCCAATCGGCGATCCAGGTCGGGGCGCCCATCCAGGTCCTGGACAACTGGGCCGGGGAGGTCTTTCAGGTCAACCAGCCGTCCACCATCACCTGGTTGGGCGGCGATCCCAACGCCTGGGTCACGGTGAAGTTGGTCGACAACGGACCGGGCTACAGTTGGTCCCCTTTAGCGTTTCTGGCACCGGCATCCGCGGGGTCGATCGTCATTTATTCCCCTTTCACCTCGGGGAACAATCTCGAACTGGTTATCGAGGAGGAGCCTGACCCATCCACCGCGCCGTCGTTTTCAGCGCCGGGGCTTTCGTTAGGCGGTCAAGCTACCTGGAAATACACCTTCAAGTACGAGAACATCACGGTCCAGTAGCTCCCCTGGAAAGGCGCCGCTCGGCATCCCTTGTTCGAGGATCTCGCGTGGGTTCGATGGGCTGGAGCGAGTGCGGTTACATCTCGGCGTTCATCACCACTTGCAGCGACCGGTTCAATGCCGTGTCGGTCGGCGCGGGAATTTCGGACTGGTCCACTTACTACGTAAACACGGACATCCATCCGTTCACACGGCAGCACCTGAAGGCGACACCACGGGACGATCCCGGAGATCCATCGGAAGACGTTCACGTCGCCCACGCCGATGCCGTGGCCCCAGCTTTTGGGGCTGACGATGTGCTTGACGAACTCGCCGTTCTTGGCTTCGGGCTTTGCTTCATACCAGGCCAGCGGCATGTTGACGTCGCCGAATTCGGGAAGCACTTCGCGCGCCTTGCCGTCGTTGTCGAGATCCACCAGAAAGGCGAACTCCACGGGCGAGCCGGTCTCGATCATGTGTCCCTTCCACTCGCCGCCGCCGGGGCCGGGGTTCTCGCTCCAGAAGAGCCGGTGCGCGAACCAGGAGCAGCTCACGATATCCACGCGGCCGTCGCCGTTGACGTCGAGCGGCAGGTCCGAGAAGTTATCGATGTAGTTGTTGGAGTACGGCAAGGAGCGGAACTTGTGCTTGATCCAGCGAGGGGCTTCGTACCAGTTCTCGCCGGAGACGATGTCGGGCCGGCCGTCGCCGTTGATGTCGGCGATGGCGCAGCTTTCGTTGGCGCCGAGGTCGAGGGTGTGCTTCTCGAAAGGGATGTCGGCGGGGCGAGTGGCGGAGCGTTGAGCAAGTACGGCGAGGACCCCGGCCAGGCAAACGCATGCGGCAAACAAGAGGCGGCTCATGCCGCGATTGTAACTCGGGGTATGCTGGGTGATTATGCGAAAACTATTTGGCATGCTGGTTCTGGCAATGGTTTGTTTGGCGCAGGAGGCGGGAGATCCTTGGGCCAAAGCGGAGTTGATGGAGCCCGCGGCGCTGGTGGAGGCGATGCACTCGGCCAAGCCTCCGGTCGTCTTGTGTACAGCGTTTTCGGTGCTGTATCGCAGCAAGCGCATTCCGCATGCGCTGGAGGCAGGGCCGGGATCGAAGCCTGAGGGGATTGCATTACTGAAGAAGGCCGCCGCGGACTTGCCGAAGGATGCCGATATCGTCCTTTATTGCGGCTGCTGCCCGATGGACAGGTGTCCGAACATCCGGCCGGCGTACCGCGTGCTGCGGGAGATGGGCTTCCAGCATGTGCGCGTGCTGGACATTCCGGCGAACATGCATGTGGATTGGTTCGGCAAGGGGTATCCGGCAGAGGGCCACGGCGAGTGAGCAGTCACTCGTAGCGGAGCGCCACCAGGGGATCGACTGCGGCGGCCCGGCGCGCGGGGATGTAACAGGCCAGCAGGGCCACCGTGGATAAGACCGCGGCGACTACGATCAACGTGACTGGGTCGCGCGGCGAGATGCCGAACAACAGGCTGGCTAGCAAGCGCGTGAGCGCCAGTGCGCCCGCAACTCCGATGGCGAGTCCGATCAGCGTCAATTGCATGCCGCGGCGAATCACCATGCCAAGCAGGCTGCCGCGGCTTGCGCCCAGAGCCGCGCGAATGCCTAGCTCGTGGGCCCGCTGGGTGACGGAATAACTGATGACGCCGTAAATGCCGATGGCTGCCAGCAACAAGGCCAGCGCGGCGAAGAGGGCCAGCAGCATGGTCTGCATGCGGTCGCTGGAGACGGTTCCGGACTTGATTTGCTCCAATGTTTCGAGGTCGGCGATGGCCTGATCTTTATCGACGGCGTGGACCGCGGCGTGGATGGCAGAAGTGAGCATCCGCGGATCGAGCGAAGCGCGCAGGACCATGTTCAGGTCGTTGGTCGGGCTTTGGTCGAAAGTGACGTAGACGCCTGGGCTTTTGTTGTCGATCAGGCTGCCTGTCTGTTCGTCGCCCACGATGCCCACCACTTCCCAGGGGATCTCCGGGCCGAGGCCGGGCTGGCCGTAGAGGATTTCCTGGATGAGAATGCGCTTGCCGAGCGGGTCTTCGCCTTTGAAATAGCGGCGGGCCATCTCCTCGTTGATGACGGTGACGGGCGCGCCGCCGCGTGTATCGTCGCCCGAGAAAGTCCGGCCACGCAGCAGGCGGATCTCGAGCGTGCGGAAGTAGGAACCGGTGACGCGCTTATAGAAGCAGGCGCGGCGATTGGCGCGGTCGACGAAGGCGCGTCCGGCGATGAGGAAGGGCATGCCGTCGCCCCAGCCTTGCATGGGCAGCACATTGCTGAAGGCTACGTCGCGCACGCCGGGGGCCGCGCGCAGGCGATCGTCGAGCAGGCGCACATATTGGAGGAGTTGCTCGGGGTGGGTGAAGCGGTCGCGCGCGATGGGCAGGCGGGCGGTGGTGACGTTGGTGCTGGTGAAGCCGGTATCGACGTGCAACATGCGGAAGAAGCTGCCCACGAGCAGGCCGGCTCCGGCGAGCAGCACGAAGGCGAGGGCCACTTCGGCCACGATGAGCGCACTGCGCAGACGCGCGCGGCCTGCGCCGCTGGAGGCCGAGCGGCCGCCCTCTTTCATGGAAGAGGCGGGATCGACGCGGGCGGCGTGGATGGCGGGTGCGAGTCCGAACAGGAGCGCGGTGAGGAGGGAGACAGCCAGGGTGAACAGAAGGACAGCCGGGTCGATGGATACGTCGGCTTCGCTGGGGAGAGAGAACGGCGGCGCGAGAAGGATGAGGCCGCGGATCATGGCGTAGCCGAGCGCCAAGCCCAGCGCACCGCCCGCGGCGGCGACCAGCAGGTTCTCGGTGAGCAACTGGCGGATGAGACGCCATGCGCCGGCGCCGAGCGAAGCGCGTACGGCGATCTCGCGTTCGCGGGCCGCGCCGCGCGCCAGCGTGAGATTCGCCAGGTTGGCGCAACCGATCAGGAGGATTGCGCCGACCGCGGCCAGCAGCACCAACAGAGAGCGGCGGAGTTGCGGGCCGACGATGCGGTCTTCGAAGCGTTCGACGGTGACGCCCCAGCCTTGGTTGGATTCCGGATAAGCCGCCGCGATCCGCGCGCCGATGGCGTCCATGGCGGCCTGCGCCTTTTCGAGCGTGACGCCGGGCTTGAGGCGGGCGAAGGAGAGCATCCAGTGATAGTCGCGGGTCATGTCGCGCGGTTCGAAAGCCAGGGGCATCCAGAGCTGCGCATAGGAGCGATCAAAGGGGCTGTGGGCGGGCATCACGCCGACGACAGTGCAGGGCTTGCCGCTCAGAGTGAGCGTGCGGCCGACGATGGATGGGTCGGCGCCGAAGCGATTCTCCCAGAGGCGGTGGCTGAGAATGACCACCTGGGATTTGCCCAATTGATCCTCATCGGGGGCGAAGGTGCGGCCGAGGACGGCTTGAACGCCGAAGATATCGAAGTAAGAGGCGGAGACGCGCACGCCCTGCAATTCCTCGGGCTGGCCGGCGCCGGTGAGCGTGACGTTGCCGCCGAAATTGATCGCGGCCATGTGTTCGAAGACGGTGTTCTGATTTTTCCAATCGAGGAAGTTGAGCGTGGAGATGCCATTGCGGTCGCCGCCCGGCGGCTTCTCCCAGACCATCACGATGCCGTGCGGGTCGCGGTAGGGCAGGGGTTTGAGCAACACGCCGTTGACGAAACTGAAGATAGCGGTGTTGGCTCCGATGCCCAGCGCGAGGGTCAGAAGCGCAATGATGGTGAAGCCGGGGGAGCGGCGAAGCGTGCGGATAGCGTAGCGCATGGCTGTTCGTTAGACGGCGTCCGGCGAGTCCGGTTGGCCGGCTAAGTATCCATACTGCCGTTGGCGCGGAAGGTTACGAGTTGCACAGTCTTCACTCCCAGCGGTGGCGCGTTATTTGTCAAAGTAAAGATATGGAACCGAGGCCGCGCTTCTCCGGCCTCACATCAATCGCACAAGGACGGAATCCGAATGAGCAAAGCTATAGACAACCTACAGGCGGCCCAGCAACGAGCCTTGGCCGTCCGGCCGAAAGCCGGCGGCTTCCCATATCTGGCCGAGACTCTAAGGCAGGCTGGCGTGACCCGCAATCTCTGGTTTCTGCCTGCATGCCAAAGCCTGTATCTGACCGAGGATGGGCCGGTCGCGACCCTGGGTACGCCGCTGGTCTCCGGCGCCGCGGACGTGCCGCCATTCAACCGTGAGGCGCTGATCTCGGCGCTGCGAACCGACCAAGCCGGGGATAGCACGTTCCCCGAGTTCCTGGCGTCCTGCTGGCGCGCCGGGGTGGTACGCTACGATGTCGATTTTATAGCGCGCACAGTCGCGTACTACGGCTGCGCCGGCGAGGAGTATGTCGAAGACTATCCGGCGGTCAAGGTGGCGCAGCGGTGATGTGCCCCGGCATCGCCTATAGATGTTCGCTTAATAAAGTACAACTCCGGCGACAAATTCGCGCTTTCCATCGGGGCTGATGTGGGGCGGCCAATCTTGGCCGCAGCCGCCTTTTCAGGCGGCCCGGGCCGGCTGAAAGCCGGCTGCGGGCAAAATTGCCCGCCCCACAAGATCGAGCCGCCGCTACCGGTGGCGCTGTTGCCAGCCGTGCTTGGCAGCTCGCGGCGCCGCGTTCGACCAGCGGCCGAGGGTGTACTCCCGACGGTAGGCGGCCGAGCCGTTGCAGATGGTCACCTTCACCAGGCCGCTCGAGTCGCACGAGTATTCCTCTTCCACGTCGGAGCCGGCAGCCTCGCCTATGCGGCTCACGTCCACCAGCGTGAGGTCGCCGGCGCCGCGCAGCGCGGGGTCGAAGGGAAACTGGATGTCGTCCCACAAGGTGAGGTCGCCCGAGGGCTGGCCGTCCTCGCCGATACGGGCCGCTTCCACATAACGGAAGTGGCCGATGTTGTGGACCGGCCGATAGGAACGCACCACACGCAACGGCGGCGCGCCGCGGCGGGGCAACTCCAGGCCGCGTGGGAAGAGCAGATCGAAGGCCACGGCGCGGCCGTGGTCGGCCTCGCGCCACACGCCGAAGTTACTTGCGAACCGGTCGCGCAGCACATAGCCCGAGCGCGCATCGGCGGCGATGGCGAGGCCGATGGCGGTGGCCGAACGCATGTAGGCGGAGCGCCGCACCACCCTGCCAAAGGTCTCCTTGAGTACGCGCGCCACGGCGGGAAGTTCGGAGCCGCCGCCCGTCACATAGAGTGTCTCGATGGGCCGGTCGGGATGCGCCGCGAGCAGTTCGTGGACCACCTCCGCCGTACGTTCCACCAGCGGGCGGCAAAGCTCGTAATAGGACGCCACGCCGATGGAAACCTCGCCCCAACCTTCGCGCACGCGATCCAGGTCCACCACGATACGGCGGGTATTGGGATTCAGCGACTCCTTGCGCTCGCGGCACTCTTCGAGCAGGCGGAAGGACTCGGCATCGGAAAGCGCTTCGCGTTGGCCCGCGCGGCCGGCGCTCTCGAGCGCCAGATTGGCCAGGATTTCGTCGAAGTCGTCGCCGCCCAGATCCGAGAGGCCGGCGCTGGCCAGTACGGTGTGCGTGTCCTCTTCCATTTCGACCAGCGAGGCGTCGAAGGTGCCGCCGCCCAGGTCGTAGACCAGCAGCGACCGCCGGGGCTGCCCCTTGCGCTGGGCGTGCTCGCGATGGCCGAACTCCACGCTGGCGGCGGAGGGCTCGTTGAGCATGCCCAGCACCTGGAAGCCGGCCGCGCGAAAGGCCTCCGCGGTCAGAAATCGCTGGTTGCTGTTGGCGTTGGCGGGCACGCCGATCATGGCCTCGAGCGGTTCTCCACGATCGAGCGAGAGGGTGGACGCCTGGCGCAACTGCTGGCGGAAGGCGGAGAGAAGCTCGGACGCCAGTTCGATAAGCGGTATGTTGCAGCCGGCGAGGTCCAGGCGCGTGGCGGGACCGGCGCGTTTGAGCAGGCGCTTGAGCGAGCGCAACACCGTCCAGGCGCGGTCGCCCTGGACCGCCCAGGCGCTCCAGCCGAAACGGCGTTCGTTGCCGCTTATCGCCACCAGCGGCGGGAACCATTCCCGCGTCTGGCCGTCGGGCGATTCAAAACCGGCCAGCGGATAGTTTCCACGGTCTGCCGCTGCGGTCACGATACGGGTGGTGCCAAAATCGATTCCCAGTTTCATTCGGTGTGGGCCAACATCTGCAATCTTAGCAGGATGCTGAAAAATGCTCTCACAGGCTGAAGCCTGTGCCACCAACTGCCGCTAAGTCATTGATAACCGGTGGCACAGACTTTAGTCTGCTGCCCGAATGAGCGATGTTTATGCCTTTTTCAGCATCCTGTTAGCGCCTGCGGGCGCGTTCGCGGCTGGTTGGCGCGAAAAACCACCGTAAGGTATTGGAGGGAGGCCGATTCGAAATCTACAACCAATGTGCAACTTATGGCTACTGCCAGTGTTTACATTAGTACAACCAATTCATCTGAGCAAGTCCGGAGGTCGCTTCAGCGGCGACCTCCCGCTCTACAGGCAACCGTCTTGCAGTGGAGGTGACGCGATTGCCTTGTCTTTCGCAGGCAACCAGGAAGGGCCGCATGCCGATTTCCAAATCGCTCGCTTTCGAACGCTCCCATTCGCGAGACTGGTCGAGACCTCGCGCCAACAGCGGAGAGCCGGACGAAACCCGTCGAAGCATCCGTTTCCCGATTAAGCTTCCCGTCCGCTTCGAGGATGGAGGAGTATTCGGGCAGGGGGAGATCGTAAACATCGGCAGCAGAGTGGCACTCTTCACCACGGATCGCGCTTTAGCTTTGGATGCGTGCGTGGAACTGTATGTCAAGTGGCCGGTCCTGTTGGACAATGCGGTTCAGCTAAGCTTGATTGCCTCGGGGACCATTATACGGATTGAACCGGGACGGGCCGAGATGGCAATCGGAAGGTACGAATTCCGGACCTGCGCGCCCTCGTTCTTCGAATGCTCCCACCCGGGGCGGATTGCGGTCTGCGCGGCGCCCGCGCAACAGAGTCCCCGCGAATCCCGGATGCCCAGTTTGCAGAAACGCGATGACGACGCGCGTTGGGAGCGGGTCTTCCAGGAGAAGTTCGCCGACCCCGAATACTACAGCTTCCGCTGGCTCTCTCATCCATCGCCCAAGGTCTGCGCTTGACGGCATGAGACTTTGAACTGGTTCGGGCCGCGGTCTTGTTGAAGCATCCGACTTGATGTCCGTGTGACGCTGAGAGTGAGAAACAGTTCGACGATACTCGCGCCACGCAACGAATTCAGTGATTAAGTAATTATAAGGAGTTTATGGCCTATTTATCTCGTTTCTTAAGCATATTCGCGTTCGGTCTGTACCTGCTGCCAAGCATGTATGCGGCGAACGCACCTGCCTTCAACGTCTCTCCGGGCAACCTGTACATGACGGCGGCGGCGAAAGGGGCTGCCCCGGCTTCCCAGGTCATCGTGGTGAACAACACCGTCGCCGGCAGTACCCTGAAATGGCATGCCAGTCTCTCCGGCAGCGGGGCCGCCTATTGCGCGGTCAGCCCCAGCAAAGGCACGCTGGTGGGGCAGAATGCCGTAATGTTGACCGTTTCGGCAAGCGTGCCGGCCGCGGGCGGCACTTACCAGTGCACCGTAACCCTCAGCGACAACGGCTCCTCCCCCCCGGCCACTAACAGTGGCTCCGTCAACGATAGCTACGGCGTTTATGCCCAAGGCACTATTCTGCCGCCCCCGAACAACACTCCACCCGACGTGCCGCAGTACCTGAGCGTGGCGGCCACCGGCTCCAGCACGGTTAGCTTCAACTGGTACAGCAGCGGAGACCCGGCCAACCGCTACGTGGCAGGGTACACGGTCTATCGCGACAACGCACAGATCGCCGTGACCGGCCTCACTTCCTATCAGGACAGCGGACTGGCAAAGGCATCCTACCACACCTATACGGTAACCGCCTTCGACAGCAGCCAGAACGCCTCTGCCGAGGCTCCGCCCATCGCGGTCACTACCTTTGCATCGGTTCCGGCGGGCGTGCCCGCCGCTTACCAGTCGCTCTACCAGGGACTGCAGAGCAATATAGCCACCGATCTCACCCTCATGAACGCCCAGTCGACCGGCGCCAAGTACCCGGTGAACTACTCAATGGCCCTCACGACCGCTAATGACAATGGCGGCATGCGGACCCTCTTTACCAACTTGACGTCCGTGGATCAGGCACTCAACGGGGCGCAGGCCCTGGGCATGAATGCGGTCATGGTGTCGTTGGGCTTCCCGATGTTCGACCAGCACTTCTACGAGTTCCTGGGGCAGACGCCTACCCAGGCTCAGCAAACCGTCCAGAATTACCTGACCTACTACGAGTTGGTGGCCCAGGACATTCACGGCCGTAAGGACATCAACGGCACGCCGATGCGCATGATCGTGGAGGCCAACCCCTTGCTTACCACAGACAACCCGGGCACGAACATGGACCCCACTGCCTACTATCAGTCGCTCAGTTTCGCGACCTACGAGCAGCGCCGCAGCGCCAACACCGTGACCACCGCCCAATACGTGCAGCCCGACTACCTGATCGTACAGTCGGAGCCGGACACGGATGCCCGCGACGACTACCGTCCGGAACTCAACACCGCCGCCACGGATGTCGCCATGGTGCAATTGATCGTGAACAACCTGGCGGCCGCCAAGGTGCCGGGGCTGCATTCCACGGTCAAACTTGGATCGGGCATGGGAACGTGGCAAACCGACTGGCAGGATTATCTGGGCACGCCGGGCGCCGACACGGGCCTGCTGGGAATCACCGGGCTCGACGGAATCGATAACCACGTCTACTTCCTGACCGGGCAGAGCGCGTCGGGCATGGCCCTCGAACTGGGTACGTCCATGCAGATGGTCGCCGCAGTGCAAGCCGCCGGGAAATTCGCCACCATCTGCGAATTCTGGCCGCACAAGTCATTGCTCGGGGGCGAGAGCTTTTTGGATGTGGATACGCGCGATAGCTTCAACTTTTGGGCGCCCCTCGACCAGCAGTACATCCCCGTCATTTTCGAGATGGCCAACCAGGGATCGCTTGAATACCTGTCGGCGTTCAACGACGGCGAATTCTGGGCCTACGAGCCCTACGCGACGCTGCCTTGCCAGCCAGTCTACCCAGCCGGCACGGCGGGGCAGAATCAGGCCTGCGACCTTTCCATCCTGAACGCCGTCACCAGCACCGTTCAGTCGGCCCTGGGACTCGGGCAGGTGTCCGCGACGGGGACTGCTTACAAGGCGGAAATCGCCGCATACTGGATGCCGCACTAAGCAGGATGCTTAAAAGGCTCTCACAGGCTGAAGCCTGTGCCACCAACTGCCGCTAAGTCATTGATAACTGGTGGCACAGACTTCGGTCTGTGAGAGCCTTTTTCAGCATCCTAGCGGTGGCACAGACTTTAGTCTGTGGTCTGCCCCACTCAAAAAACGTGATATTAGTTCCCCCTGGGGCGCACTAGAATATTGTCGTGAAAGCTCTACTCGCCGTACTGGCTTTGGCCGCCCTCCTGTGCGCCCAGGACGCCAACGCCCCGAATTACACCGCCGCCGGCATCGTGAACGGCGCCAGTTTCTCCCCCGGCCTGGCGCCCAACACCATTGTCTCCATCTTCGGCACGAATCTCTCCTGGGACACGCACGCCCTCGAAGAAGGCGATATCGTCGGCAGTATCGACGGTCCTACCATGCCGACCACCATGGGGCAGGTAGAGGTCTACTTCGAAGGCTGGCCGGCATATATCTATTACGTCTCTCCCACGCAAATCAATATCCTGGTGCCCAGCAACCTGCTGGCCGGCACGTTCCAGTTTTGGGTGGCCAGGCAGGGTACCCATGGCCCCATCGTCAGCGTGACATTGCAAGACGCGGCCCCGGCTATGTTCCAGATCTCGGCTGGCGCGGTGGTCGCTAGCCACCTGGACTGGTCGGTGGTCTCCAGCGATGCGCCCGCCGCCGCCGGCGAAGTCGTCACATTATGGGCGACCGGCTTGGGGAACACAGACCCCCAACTCCAAGACGGCGTTCTGGCGCTCCCCTACCCGCACCTGCAATGGATCAGCCAACTGAACCAATTCACGGTTTGGATCGACGGGGTTGCACTGGATCCTACGGCGATCGGCTATGCCGGCCTGGCTCCTGGGTATGCGGGCCTCTACCAAGTCAACGTGCGGCTCCCCGACCCGCTTCCGGCCAACCCCGAGATCCGCCTTGGACTAGGCGGCACGATGAGTCCCCCGGGGCTTATTTTGCCGGCACAGTAGACGCGCACTGTACACTGGAGTGGTGTTGCGCTTGCGCTGTCTCCCGATTCTGCTCGCCCTGGCTGGCGCGTTGCCTGCCGCTCCGCTGCGTAAATTGCCGCCACAATCGGGCCTGGTGCGCCGCTGGATGAAGACGCTCACCTTGCGTGAGAAGGTGGCCCAGTTGATCTTCATCCCGTTTCACGGCGCGGCGCCCAACAGCCGGTCGCGTGAATACCGGCAATTCATGAAGCTGGTCCGCGAGACACGCGTGGGCGGCATGGTGCTGGTGAACTGGAACAATGGCCGCGTCACGCAGAAGGCGCAGCCCTATGCGCTGGGCGCGTTCCTAAACCGCATGCAAAGACTGTCGCGCGTGCCGCTGCTGGTGGCCGGCGACTTCGAGCGGGGCGCCTCCATGCGCGTGGATGGCACTACCGTGTTTCCGCAGGCCATGGCCTTTGGCGCGGCAGGCGACCCGGCGCTGGCGCGCTTCGAGGGCCAGGTGACGGCCCGCGAGGCGCGCGCACTGGGCGTTCACTGGCTCTTCTTTCCAGTGGCCGATGTGAACAACAACCCCGATAATCCCATCATCAATATCCGCTCCTATGGAGAGGACCCCGGGCAGGTATCGAGGCTGGTCGCGGCGTTCCTCGAAGGTACGCGCGCGGACCCTCGCTATGCCGTGCTGACCACCGCCAAGCATTTCCCCGGACACGGCGATACGGCGGTGGATACGCACTTGAACCTGGCCGTGATCGGCGCGCCGCGCGAGCGCCTGGAGCGCGTGGAACTGGCGCCCTTCCGCGCGGCTATCCAGGCGGGCGTGGACGCCATCATGACGGCGCACATCGCGGTGCCCGCGCTGGCCCCCGCCGATGTGCCTGCCACGCTGTCGCCCGCCATCCTGACCGGACTGCTGCGCGGCGAGATGGGATTCAAGGGAATCATCGTCACCGATGCGCTGGAGATGGGCGGCATCGCGCAGGGCTATTCGAGCGGCGAGGCCGCGGTCCTGGCGCTCGAAGCCGGCGCCGACGCGCTGGTCATGCCGCCCGATCCGGAGGCGGCCGTGAAGGCGATCCTGGCCGCGATCGAGAGCGGACGCCTCACACGCGCCCGTATCGGCGAGAGCGTGGCCCGCCTGCTGGCGGCCAAGGAGCGCCTGGGGCTGGGCCGCCGCGCTACGGTGGATCTGGAAGGCATCGGCGACCAGATCGACATGCCGGAAGATCAGGAGCGCGCGCAGGAGATCGCCAGCCGAGCGGTCACCCTGGTGAAGAATGCTGGCAATCTGCTTCCGCTGCGCGCGCCGGACAAGACCTGCTTCCTGACGCTGGCGGAAAGCCACTACTCGAGCGAGGGTCTGGAGTTCGCCCAAGAGGTGCGCCGCCGCGAGAAGAACGCCACGGTGATGCAATTGGATGCATCCCTGGGGGGCGCTTCGCTGGATGCGGCCGTGGAGAAGACCGCGGGCTGCGAGAGCGTGGCAGTGGCGGCCTTCGCCTCGGTGGCGGCCTACCGGGGCGACGGGGCGCTGGGCGGCGAATTTCCGCGCATGCTCGAGGCGCTGTTGGCTACCGGCAAACCCATGGTCCTGATCGCGCTGGGGAATCCGTACCTGGTGCGCAGCTTTCCCCAGGCGGCGGCTTTCCTGCTGACCTTCAGCACCGTGCCGCCATCGGAGACCGCGGCGGTTCAGGCGCTGCTCGGGGAGTCTGCCATTCGGGGGCGATTGCCGGTGACGATTCCGGGGGTGGCGAAGATCGGCGAGGGCATTCAGTTGCCCGCTGCTCGCGCGCCTTAGCGAGAGTTCTGGAGATTGGCCATTTACAGTGGGGCAGGCTCTCAGCCTGCGCGGGGCTCTCAGCCCCGCTGCCAGGCGTGGACGCCCGCCCCAC
>Ga0187871_10002006_pt1 | contig 17018 bp, 13 predicted proteins | sample June2016WEW_16_1_FD_132988 | JGI IMG/M metagenome (GOLD analysis project Ga0187871, IMG submission 132988) | Peatland microbial communities from SPRUCE experiment site at the Marcell Experimental Forest, Minnesota, USA - June2016WEW_16_10 | ecosystem: Environmental > Terrestrial > Soil >...
CATCATCCGCACTTACACTACGTGGTTCCTGCTGGCGGTCTTGCACCCGACGGTTCCCGATGGATCCCCTCCTCGAGACGATTCTTCCTGCCCGTCGCCGCGCTGAGTCGCGTCTTCCGGGGCAAGTTCACAGCCGGACTGGAACAACTCTTTCGTCAGCACAAGCTCCAGTTTCACGGCTCGCTCCAGAGTCTTGTCGAGCCGCGTTGCTTTCGAAGTTTTCTCCGACAGCTCTTCCACCAAGACTGGGTCGTCTATGCCAAGCCACCCTTCGGCGGTCCCGAGCATGTTCTGAACTATCTCGCCCGCTATACGCACCGCGTCGCCATCTCCAACCATCGACTGGTGGCGTTCCAGAATGATCGAGTCTCGTTTCGCTGGAAAGACTATGCGCACGGCGGCAAGCAGAAAATCATGACGGTCTCCGCCGATGAGTTCCTGCCCCGCTTCCTGGTCCATGTTCTGCCCAAGGGCTTGGTACGCATCCGCCACTTCGGCCTTTTCGCCAACCGCAGGCGTGGCAGTATGCTCGTACGCTGCCGTGCTCTGCTTGGCGCAGACGACTGTGCAACTGATCCCGAGATCACCGCCCAGCTGCGCTGTCCGGTTTGCTGCGGTCCCATGCTCGTCGTCGAACGGATGACCAGTAGCCAGCTTCATTTCCGCTCAGGCCTGATCCTGCCTGATCCACAAAGCCGCAGCCTTGATTCCTCCTGAGATATCGATGACGCAACTTGCTTCGATCATCGTCGGTCGCAGGCGTGTTCAAACACGCCACGCCCTCGTGTGCTCAACCCGCGCTTTTGCCCACCGATACGAACTCTTCTTCTGCAGTCCGAGACTCCACGGCCGCTTACAAGAACAGGTCCACGACTCTCTTCGTTCCGGTTTTTTGCTGCAAAGACGGTTAGTAACCTGCACAGCCCAATCGAAATCCCATAGATCTCACCGCATCCGCCGCAAACACTAGCGGCTCAGTTCAAACGACCCTATCGAAACTGCCCCGACCACACTAACCTGGGCATCCCGCATTTCTGCTTCGGGGGCAGTCCCGATAGGGATCTATCGTTTGCCGGTACAAACCCGACGGACCAAGCGAGCCTGGGAGCGGAAGGTCACCTCGGCACGGGCGCCGATGACCAATCCTAGAACCGGGCCTGGTAATGCTTTTGCCTTGTTCCTTTTGCTGATCTGTAAGGTTCTGAACCACCTGCTCAAGTTTCCCGATGCTCCTCTGAATATCGAAAACACCTTGCAGCACGAAATCATAATCTCTGCCTCGATACACGGGTGGCGTGGTCTCTGCAAACCGTTGAGGTGTGGTTTCGCGGGTACTGTCCTTCTCTTTAGGCATTACACTCTCGGCTTATGTCACTGCCTTTTGTGGCCATCCACTCCCAAATATTGTTACCTGCACGACCGGCACGACATTGACTCTGCAAATTCGTAAAAAAAAGCATTGAATCTTCATTGACAAGAAAACTTGTCAATGGTACCGTCTTTTCGTGCTCGACCTCCAAGTTATCGACGATCCGGCAGCGGCGACCGTGGCTTTGGACCCTATGCGGAGTCGACTCCTCTCCGAGCTAGTCGTGCCCGCCTCGGCGGCGACGTTGGCCACGCGGCTTGGCCTGGCTCGGCAGAAAGTCAACTACCACCTGCACGCGCTGGAAGCGCACGGGCTGGTGCGGCTGGCCGAGGAACGCAAGTGGGGCGGGCTGACGGAACGGCTGCTCGTGGCGACGGCCGCTTCCTACGTCGTATCGCCGAGCGCCCTGGGTCCGGTCGCCGCTGATCCGAATCGGGAAATCGATAGGCTGTCCGCGAGCTATCTCATCGCCCTGGGCGCACGGGTCGTCCGCGAGGTGAGCGATCTTGTTCGTCGTGCGAAAGAGACGGGCAAACGCCTGGCGACCATGGCGGTGGATACTGAGGTTCGCTTCCGGTCGGTGACGGACCGGGCGGCTTTCAGCAACGAACTCACCGAGGCCATCACGAAACTGGTTTCGAAGTACCACGATGAATCCGCCCCCGGCGGCCGCGCGCATCGCCTGGTGGTCGTGGCGCACCCTCTGCCCCAGAAATCCCATCCCAAGGAGCCATCATGAGCGTAAAGAAAGAAGCCTCCGGACGCCGTTCAGTCCAGGTCGAAGTCGAGGTTCCCGGCGCGCCGGAGGAAGTCTGGCAGGCCATCGCCACCGGGCCGGGTATTTCGTCCTGGTTCGTGCCGACTGAGTTCGAGGAGCGCGACGGGAAGCCCGTTGCGGTGAAGTTGAACTTCGGTCCGGGCATGGAATCCAGTTCCGTCGTGACGGCCTGGGATCCGCCGCGGAGGTTTGCCGCCGAGGCTCCTGGCTGGGCTCCTGGCTCGCCGCCCATCGCGGACGAGTGGAGCGTCGAAGCGCGCGGGGGAGGCATCTGCGTCGTCCGCGTGGTGCATAGCCTCTTCGCCAGCACGGACGAATGGGACAACCAGCTGGAAGGCACCGAATCCGGCTGGCCTGGCTTCTTCCGCATCCTGCGGATCTATCTCACGCACTTCCGCGGCCAACGCTCCGCGATGATGCAGTGGATGGCCCCCGCCGCGGGAACCGAAGCGGAGGCCTGGGAAACGCTGACCGCGGCATTGGGGCTGAAAGGCGTGAGCGCCGGAAAGCGTTGGACCACCCCCGCGGGCGTCCCGGCACTCAGCGGCGTGGTGGAGCACGTCAGCCAGAGTCCGTACAACGCGCTGCTGCGGCTCGACAAGCCGGCGCCGGGCACCGCCGCCCTTGGCGCCGTCAACTTCGGCGGCCAGAGCATGGTCACGCTAAACTTCTACCTCTACGGCGATCAGGCGGCCGGGACCGTCGCCCGCGAGGCACCGCTCTGGCAAGCGTGGATTCAAGAACGTTTCCCGACGCCGGCGGAGACGAGCAAGAGTGAATGATCGTGCGGTCATAGGAGTGCCACTCCCGTCGTTGCGCTCGCTGTCTGTTTCCCTCCTGTACTCGGGGAGGGTCGGAGTGAGTGCACGATCTCTGTGACGAACTCGGGTTGCGGTGCCAGGTGGACATCACCGCCGGCTCGCCAGGGCGTGGACGAACGGCGACGATAGGAAGCATTTGTACAGAATTGCTGACCTAACCTTGCAGGATATATCTCAGAAAAGCATGTCGAAGCGAGTGGATTTTGCCAAACAGCGTAGAGATCAGGGGCGTTCGCTAAGCAGCGCTGTCCGCGAAATTACGGCAATGGTGGAGCCGGTAGTCCGTCAACACGGGATCAATCTTCAAGCAATTCTAGATGAAGCGTCAGCACGAAAAGAACAGAGAAACGGCTATTAACTGAACGCCTGCAGGGATCGCCGTTGCTTCGACGAAGGTGATCAACGTATTTTCTTCAGGGGTTGCGACACTGATATTTGTATGGCGCGGTGTCGTGGATCTGAAGCTGGGCATCATTATTGGCGTTTCCATGTTTCTGGGTGCGTTGCTGGGAGCCCGCGTCGTCCTGCTCTTGAGCACGGTCTGCCTGCGGCGAAATATTCATTGCGGCAGTGCTTGGCCTCGCAGTCAAACTGCTCTTGCCCGTGCATTAGGGATAATTCCGATTCGCGCTGATATGCGCGCGCCCCCGTTATATAGTCCCAATCTCGCTAGTATCCCCAGTATGGTGATCTTCGATCTGAAACCGAAGAAAGGCGTGAATTGCTTTCAGGGCGTCGGGATTCGTGGTCTTAATACGCACTCTGCCGCCTGCCGGCAGTTCTTCGAAGCTATATGAAATCTCAGCTCGTTTTTCTTTCATCATAGGCACGCCGGGCGGCACCTGGTCATGGACGAACATCGGAATGGAGAATTCCCCATTGGAGAACATCGTGGCAATGTGCGTCAGATGGGACCGGATTGCTTGCAAATTCCGGGAATCCTTATTATCGTTCACGGTCACTTCGATGGCGCCACCATCTGAGTACAGACGAAAATGATGAGCGGTGTTGTCATGCGGAAATCCCATCGCCTCATCACCGTGCTTTTCCACAGCAGCTTGATGCTGAGAAGCGTCTTTCATATGCTCTTTGTGCATGGGGCAAGACTGAATGTCTTGTGCTGCCAATTGAAGTCCGCCGAATATCAGAAATGCGATTGCTGTTTTCATGGCCTTTTCTTCCTCCGAAACTGATTTGCCAGCGCGCGAGAGTTCTTTACCGCATCGGTGAGCGAATACAGCAAGTGCGATTTCTGTCCGGGACCCGTACTCTGAATACGCAATTCCCAATCGGACAATACCTTCTTCATATATCGTTGCATGCCTTTTAGGGCCTCAATGTCTGCTTCGATACCTTCGAGTTTTTCTTGGGCAAGCTCATAAACGCGGCGGCAGGGGGCGCCTCCGGCATCACGAGCTTTCAGGACCCCAGCCAGTTCCGCCAGAGTGAATCCGATCCGAAGCGCCCTCTGCACCACAAGCACTCTCTCCCCCGCGCTCGCAAGATAGACCCGGTAGCCAGACTTTGTCCGCGACGCTTGCGGGAGAACGCCGATCTTCTCGTAGTATCGAATCGTGTCTGGACTCACGCCGGTTGCCTTGGCCAGCGCCCCAGAATGAAGGGTCTTGGAACCGCTGCTTTGCACCATAGAAGTATGAACCCTGGAATGCATTCGAGAGTCAAGATGTTTTGGCGGTCAAGAGGTAACCGATCCCATCTCTACGAATCGATCTACTTCCTTGACTACAATGCTTGCAGGTACGCAACGACAGAGCGTGTTGAGGTGACCCTTTGAACACAATCCTGCAGTTCCTCCTTGAAACCCACAGAAGCCCCACGCAGCGTACTACTCGTTCGGATTGCGGTGGGACTGATCTTCTTTACACAGGGCATTTTGAAGTACATCGATCCCGGCATGGGAGTGGCTCGCTTCACAAGAATCGGGTTTTCACATCCCTACTTCACGGCTCATTTTGTTGGCGCTTTCGAGATTCTGTGCGGTCTCCTACTGTTACTGGGGATTGGGACCTGACTCGCGTCCATTCCGCTATTGATCGTGATCATGACCGCGATTGCGTCTACAAAGTTCCAGAATTGTTTCGCGCAAACCAGGGTTTCTGGTACATGGTCAGCGACGCGCGAACCGATTTTGCCGTGTTCTGCTGCTTAGTCTTTCTCATTTCAGTGGGTGGCGGGAGCTTGTCTCCTGATGCAAGGCTCGCCAAGCACAACCGAAATGGTGGCTGATGTGTGCCGCATGCTGATGCGAGGATTATGGGGAGGCTCGATGAACGAATCGTCTGAATCCCGGCGCCGGTTTCTAAAAGCAGCAGGTCTATCAGCCGGAGCGGTTTTCCTGTCCTCCGGCACTGTCGTCGCTGAATCCGATCTTTCAACCCAAAGCAACGACTCGCCTGCAGCTTCGGAGTCCGGTTCTCCCGACTACACGTTGCACATCAAGACGTCCCCTATCGAGATCGCGCCCAACCGGATTATCTCGGCGACCACATACAACGGGCAATTTCCGGGGCCACTGCTTCGCTTTAAGGAAGGTCAGCAGGTCACAGTAGACGTGTACAACGACACGGACACACCGGAGCAATTGCACTGGCACGGCCAGATGATACCGCCTGACGTGGACGGAGCGTCCGAGGAAGGCACTCCGTTCATTCCTGCGCATGGCAAGCGGCGGATAGCATTCACACCAAGGCCAGCGGGCTTCCGCTTCTATCACACGCATAACCGCGCGGGCGCAAATCTGGCCGCCGGACAGTACAGTGGCCAAGTCGGGCCCGTGTACATCGAGCCGAAGCATGAGCCGGGCAACTATGACCGTGAGGTCTTCCTCGTGCTGAAGGAGTTCGAGCCGACTTTCAGCCGAGGCGGAGATATGGCGATGGATTTCCTTTCTCCCGCGACTAAAGTGAAAGCGCTCGAAGAGCAAGGCGAGTCGGCCATGAAGGCTTCCCTCGCAAAGGGCATGCCGCACGGATACGAAGTGGGCTACGGTTCTTTTGCGATCAACGGCCGGATGCTGCACCACGGGGAACCCATCCGAGTGAAGCAGGGCGAACGAGTTCTGTTCCACGTGTTGAACGGAAGCGCGACCGAGATTCGCAGCCTTGCTCTGCCTGGCCATTCTTTTCACGTGGTCGCCTTGGACGGTAATCCCGTCCCAAATCCCGCAAACGTTCAAGTAATCTGGCTGGGCACAGCGGAGCGAGTCTCTGCCATAGTTGAAATGAAACGGCCTGGGGTCTGGATCATGGGCGATCTAGCCGATGATGATCGTCATCACGGAATGGGAATCATCGTCGAATACGCGGGGACCAAAGGCAAGGGACAATGGATTACGCCGCCGCCCTATCGCTGGCACTACGGGCTCTTTGCCAAGCCCGGTACTACTGCCGCGCCGCCGGACAAGACGTTCGAGATGATCTTTGTGAAGGATAATGCCGCCGAAGAGGGCTTCAACCGATGGACGATCAACGGAGCGTCCTACCCGATGGCCGGCGAGATCGTGCCCGCGGCATATCATTTGAACCAAGGCAAGCATTACCGAATCCGCATGCGCAACGCCAGCGATGATATCCACCCCATCCATCTTCATCGGCATAGCTTCGAACTCGCGAGCTTGTCGGGAAAGCCCACCTCCGGAATCCTGAAAGACGTGATCATGCTGGGCGGTTACCAGGAGTCCGAAATCGACTTTATTGCTGACAACCCAGGACTGACGCTATTCCACTGCCACCAGCAACTTCACATGGATTTCGGTTTCATGACACTATTCGACTATGTATGAACGACAAGAAGTTTGGGGGTGTGATCGTCGTCACAGCGGTTGTCGTCCGTGTCAGACTAGCATCGTTCTTTGAAGTGAGAACTTGTTCATCGCAGCCAGAAAACGCAGTACACTTATGAGGGTGACTAGAGCCCGAGCATTCGCGCTGCTGACGATCGCCTTCTTGTGGGCGATCACGCCAGCCATGGCGTGTGTTCTTCCGGGTGCGACAATGATTCCCACGGAACGGGAGTGCTGCCATCACGTGGCGGAGCAGTGTGGAAGCTCCATGATGCCAGCAAGTCATTCCTGCTGTGAGGCCCAGGGACCGACAAACACCGTTCTTCCCCAGGTGCTGGCTGCCGGGCCGGTTCGTCCGCTCACGATTTTTGTGATACCGCCGGTCGCATCGTTAGCGGCATTGCCCGCAGTGACAGCGCGCTCCCATCTTTCGTTTCTCCATGCCCCACCTCCGGAACCGTCTCCCGGCTGTAATTCCGTTTTGAGAATCTAGACAACTTTCATTGCCCCAGATGAGGCCGTGCTCTGCCTTGGTGCGCTTGGTGCGCACGCGCCTCCTATCCCTCTATTCATTAATTGTTTACGGAGGAGTAATGAAAGTTTTACATTTATGCATTTGTCTGCTGATCGCCTTCAGCGGTGCGCGCGGTTTTGCCAGCGAGCCAAGCGCTGATACCGATCCTTTGTCTGGTGTTACTGGCCTTTTGGCGCAGGAGCATCAGCACTCTCGGCCGTCCACGCCGCCGATGAGCCTTGCCGAGCTCGAAACAGCGGCTTTGGCCAACAATCCCGAAATCCGGGTGGCTATGCGTCGTGTCGCAATCGCCGAGACACGAGTACGCAGTGCCGGTTCGTTGAGCGATCCCGAGTTCATGTATCGCGGCTGGGGTATACCACTCGCCAAGCCGTGGGACCTGAACCAGACACAGCACATGTTCATGTTCAATCAGTCACTGCCCGGTCCGGGCAAGCGGGCACTACGGACACAACTTGCTTCGGAGGAAGTGGAGCAGGTCAAAGCGGAACTGGAGGCCAAAAAACGCGACGTCACGGCTCAAGTTCGGAAGACCTTCTATGACCTCCTCCGCAAACAGGACGAACTCCTGCTGCATGACGAGCAAGCGGCATTGGCTCGCCAGTCCTCCGAGTCGGCACGAATCAAGTATGTTGTCGGACGCGTTCCGCAGCAGGACGTGCTGAAAGCACAGATCGCTCTCACCAAGCTGGTCGAGCACCTCGTGATGCTCGAACAGGATGGCGGTCTCGCGCGAGCCCGACTGAATACGCTGCTGGGACGGGACCCCGGATCTCCACTCGAAGTCCAGGGCGAGTATTCTCCGCCGCAGAAGCTTTCCGCACTCTTGGACCTAGAAAAGAGCGCCTTAGAGAATCGGGCCGAGCTGGCGGTAGCGTCTTCCGGTGTGGAGCAGGGCGAGGCTCGCACGAAGCTGGCACAGAAGGCGTACACGCCGGACTACAACCTGAGCGCTGGTTACATGCTCATGCCGGACGGCGCCCGGTATCGCAACACGTACATGGCGGAGCTCGCCGTCACCCTACCATGGCTGAACCGCGGGCGCCGCGACGCAGAGATCGCGGAGGCGCAGGCGGATCTCTCGGTTGACAAAGCCGAGTACGACAACCAGCGTGCGCTCGTGTTCGAGGAAATTCAGGAAGCTCTGATTCGCGCGCAATCTGCCAAGCGCCTCGTTGATCTTTACAGCCAGACGCTTCGTCCTCAAGCACAGGCGACGCTGAAGTCAACCGTCGCTGCATATCAGGCCGACCGGACGGACTTCCTGAACCTCCTCGACAGTCAGAACACAACTCTCGAAGTTGAACTCGATTACTACCGCGCCGCGTCTGAATTGGAATCGCGGCTTGCGGATCTCGAACGCGCAGTGGGAGCTCCCTTGACGCGGGACGAGCAGGAATCGAATACACGGGGCCCTCAAGCTTCTCTCCCTCAGATCCCTCCGGAGGTGCACTAATGACGCAACATGAAAAGAAGTTCCTTGTTACAGGACTCACTCTCGGCCTGATGTTGGCCTTGGTCGCCTATGCGGCAATGCGCCTTCAGTATCCCGACCGTAGCGCTGCCCAGTCTCAGGAAGCGCCGATTCCCAAGTACGAAGCGGCGCCCGAACAAGCCACGTCTCAGCGCACAGAACAAGTGCAAGCGACCGCCTCTGTCTCCAGCATTCAGCTAAACCAGAAGGAGGAAACAGACATTGGTGTCGAAACGGTCGAAGTCAGGCGGCGTAATCTTCAACGCGCTCTCATCGCCGTCGCCAAGGTGGACGAACCGGAAACGCAACTGGCGTCGATCAGTGCGCGCATCGGTGGCCGCATCGACAAGCTCTACCTGGCTTTCACGGGCCAGCAAGTGCGTCGTGGTCAGACTATTGCTTCCCTTTACAGCCCAGAAGTCTTTTCGACTGCCGAGGAATACAGACTTGCACTTGAGAACCGAAAGCGTCTTGGCACGAGTGCCGAGCCCTTAGCAGTGTCGGGCGCCGAAGACCTCGTAAACGCAAGCCGCCGCCGGCTGGAACTCTGGGGACTCACGACACAGCAGCTTGATGAGATCGCATCGTCGGCGAAGCCTCAGATCGAACTTCCCATTTACTCGGCCGTCAGCGGCATTGTGACGGAGCGCAAAGTTACGCAGGGGCAATACGTAAACGCCGGAGAAGTCCTCTTTACCGTCACCGACCTGAGCACGATTTGGGTAAAGGCAGATGTGTACCAGCCTGATTTGTCTGCCGTGCACAGCGGCCAGTCCGTTGAGATCACTTCCGACTCACTGCCTGGCGCCACGCTACACGGGCGAGTCGGATTTCTCGATACTTCCATTAACCCTCAGACCCGCACCGCCTCCGCTCGCATCCAGGTTCCGAACCCTAGCATGCGATTGCGCCCCGGCATGTTCGTGCAAGTTAAATTTGCCGCACCTGCAGGCCACGACGTTCTAGCCATACCGCGCTCTGCCGTTCTCGATACGGGCATGCGCAAGTTCGTCTACGTGGCCAAGGGCAATGGTGAATTCGAAGGACGGCAAGTGCAGATCGGTCCAGCAGGCACGGATTATTACCCAGTGCTCGCGGGCCTTAAAGAAGGCGAACGCATCGTCAGCCAAGGCAGTTTCCTGATCGATTCCCAGACCCGAATCACAGGTGGTATGACAGGGATGTTTGGCGGATCGAAGGAATTCGATCATGGTCAGGCCGACCAAGGTCAGGCACAAGCGCCCGCCGTTCCTCAGATTAAGTTCACCTTCCGTTCTGATCCGGAAACAGCTCGCGGCAACTCCGATGCGACGCTGCACGTAACCGTGCTCGACGCTTCAGGAAAGCCCGTGACTGATGTGCAGGTAAGGGTCACGCTCATCATGCCGGCGATGCCAGCCATGGGCATGGGCGAGACGCGCGCCGCAAGTGACCTCACATGGAAGGGTTCTGACTACGCGGGCACGGTCAAGGTCCCGACAGCTGGTTCCTGGAATGTCGAAGTGGACGCCAGCCGCAACGGACAACTCCTGGGTAGCTATCACGCCCGGCTGAATGCGCAGTGAAGAGGAGAACCCATGATTAACCGGCTCATTGAATTTTCTCTCAAGAACCGCGGCCTCATTTTGCTGGCCTACGCTCTGCTGGCTGTCTGGGGTTACTGGGCACTCCTACGGACGCCGATCGACGCCATTCCTGATCTCAGTGAAAACCAGGTGATCGTTTACACCGATTGGGCGGGCCGTAGCCCACAAGAAGTCGAAGACCAGATCACCTATCCTCTGACCGTCAACCTGCAAGGATTGGCGGGAGTGAGGGACGTGCGTTCCTCGTCGGCATTGGGCTTCTCGATGATCAACATTATCTTCCAGGACAAGATTGATCCCTACTTTGCACGCACGCGGGTCTTGGAACGGCTGAACTTGGCATCGGGTTTCCTGCCGGAGGGAGTTGTACCTGTTTTGGGTCCGGATGCAACCGGCGTAGGCCAGGTTTTCTGGTATACCGTCGAGGGACCCTACGACGGCGGAGCCCTGCATTCCCTGCAGGACTGGTTCATCAAGTACCAGTTGAACTCGGTGTCAGGCGTGGCCGAGGTAGCGAGCATCGGCGGTTGGGTGCGCCAATATCAGATCGACGTTGATCCCATCAAACTGCGCGCTTACAACATCCCCTTGCGCACCGTCATCGAAGGCGTTCAGCGCAGCAACACCAACGTCGGCGCGAAGGTCATTGAAGCCAGCGACCAGGAGATGGCGGTCCGGGGAATTGGCTTGATTCGATCGACGGAGGATCTTGAGAATATCGTCCTCACCGCCACGGCAGGCACACCCATCTTCATCCGCAATGTCGCCAATGTCCATTTGGGGCCGGAATTTCGCCGCGGCGTCCTCGACAAGGACGGCAAGGATATCGTGGGCGGGGTCGTGGTGATCCGCAACGGAGCCAACGCCCAAGAGGTAATCAGCGGGGTCCAAGCGAAGCTAGCCGCTTTGGAGCCGGGGTTACCCAAAGGCGTCCACATCGTTCCTTTTTACGACCGCAGCACGTTGATCCTTCACGCGGTGAATACGTTGAAGTCGGCGCTGCTCGAAGAGATCCTGTTGGTCACGCTCGCGCATGTGATCTTCCTGTGGCACTTCCGCAGCATCCTCATTGTGACGGTGCCACTGCCTCTAGCGGTCTTGGGATCATTCCTGTTCATGCACTATGCAGATATCTCCTCCAACATCATGTCACTCGGCGGGATCGCGATTGCGATTGGGGTGCTAGTCGATGCCGGCATTGTAATGACTGAAAACGTGCTACGGCACGCGGAACGCTACTACGAAGAACATGGAGAGTACAGTTCGGCGATCGGCCAGATCACATTGGAAGCGGCCAAGTTGGTAGGTCGGCCGATTTTCTTTGCGATGACCATCATCATTCTGGCTTTCGTCCCAGTGTTCGCACTCACCGGCATGGAAGGCAAGATGTTTCATCCGCTGGCCTTCACCAAAACCTTTGCCATGGTGTGCTCCACCCTAATCGCGGTCACTCTGGTGCCCGTGCTTTGCACCTTCCTGATCCGTGGAAAACTGCACCGCGAAGACGCAAATCCCGTGATGCACGGTCTGCGAATGATTTACAAACCGGTACTGCGCTGGGCCTTAAAGCACAGGATCATGACTCTGAGTGCGGCAGTCGTAATCTTTGCCTCCGCGCTCTGGCTGGCGACTACGATCGGCTCCGAGTTTATGCCGCCGCTCGATGAAGAGACTGCCCTGTTCATGCCCATTACCGATCCCAGTATTTCGCTCACCAAGGCCACCGAGATTCTTCGCTGGCAGGACAAAATCATTGCTCAGGACCCACTCGTGGCGAGCGTTGTGGGCAAGATCGGCCGCGCAGAAAGCGCCATTGACCCCGCGCCAGTGAATATGACTGAAACGGTCATCAACTTCAAACCCAAGATCGAATGGCCCGCTGGGACAACCAAGGAAACGATCCTGCAAAGGCTGGACGAGAAGCTGCGTCTGCCGGGCGTGACCAACATCTGGACCCAGCCGATCCGCAACCGCATCGACATGCTTTCGACCGGAATCCGCACCCAGGTGGGAGTCAAGGTCTTCGGCAACGACCTTGCGACCATCGAGCAGAAGGAAACTGAAATTGAACGGGCTTTGCGCCCGGTTCCTGGTGTCGCTGACCTCTATTCCGAGCGCATCACGGGAGCACCGTACCTTGAAATAAAAATAAACCGCGAAGCCGCGGCTCGCTACGGAATCAACGTTGGCAACGTGCAGGACGTGATCGAGACCGCGATTGGCGGCAAGAACCTCACGACTGCCATTGACGGCCGTCAACGTCTGCCCGTGCGGGTGCGTTACGCCCCTGATTTCCGCCAAGACCCCGAAGAGCTGCGGAGCAACGTTCTGGTCACGGCTAGCAACGGCGCCCAGATTCCGCTGGGACAGGTGGCCGACCTGGGCGTGGTGATGGGGCCCTCCATGATCAGCAGCGAGAACGGACTACTGCGGGGCAGCGTGCTGATGAACGTGCGCGGGCGCGACGTTGGCCGGTTCGTGGACGAAGCGCAGCGCACCGTGGCCCGCATAGTGAAAATGCCGCCCGGCTATTACATCGAGTGGAGCGGACAATACGAAAATCAGATCAGTGCAAAAAAGCGGCTCGAACTCGTCATCCCAATTGTGTTCCTGATCATCTTCCTGTTGCTTTACAAAACCTACAACTCATTCAAAGAAGCCTCGCACGTGATCCTCGCCGTACCCTTTGCGCTGAGCGGCGGCGTATTTCTGCTGAAGCTGCTAGGGTACAACTTCTCCGTCGCCGTTTGGGTGGGCTTCATCGCCCTGTTCGGCACCGCTGTGCAGACCGGCGTTGTGATGGTGATCTACTTGGAAGAGGCGGTGGAACGAAAGCGAGTCGCGATGGGGGCACTTACTTTGCAGGGTTTGCATGAAGCGGTGATGGAAGGCGCCCTGCTGCGTTTGCGTCCCAAAATCATGACCGTATCCACGGTTGTCGCGGGCCTGTTACCCATCATGTGGTCTACACGCACCGGGGCCGAAGTGATGAAGCCGCTCGCCACCCCCGTACTCGGAGGCATGGTCAGCTCTCTGCTGCATGTGCTGATTGTGACTCCCGTGATCTTCACCTGGCTGCGAGAAAGAGAACTATTGCGAAAGGAAACTGCACCCGCAGCATAAGGGAGTGCGGCTGAATATCGGCCGTGAGAGATCACCGAGGATGTCGCTGGCAGCAAAGAAATCGCGGAGCGACGGGACTCGAACCCGCCTCCTGAGTCTTTCAGAATTCGCGAGAGCGATGACGGCCTCGCCAGCTAATCTTCCGACGAGCCGGTCTGTATCCGAGAGTGCGCCAATCAGCCGACCCCAGCCGCGAGCAAAAACCTGCAACCGAGGAAGACTGGGCAACACCCAATAGCTGAGGAAAAACGCAGAGCCGTATTGGCAAGCACGGCTCGCTGCGGCCAATCCGCAGTCTAGTCAAACTCTTGCATCACAGCGGAGAAGACACCCACGGCGATAGCGGTAGTGCCACGGCACTACTGCCTGTCGCGTGGTGCGTTCCGGTCTGAACCCGTGACAAGCCACGCGATGGAACTTTCTTTAAACGGAGATCGTAATGGCAACGATGAATCACACCAACCTCACCACCTACAACGTTCCTGCACTGACGAAGTTCTTCTGCTCAGTGTTTGGTTTTCAGCTCATAGAGGAACGCACCGATAAACCATCTGCGCTGCGGAATGCCGAGGGCTTTCTGCTGACACTGATGTACGACAAGCGAATGACTCCAGAGCAGGGATATCCGGGAATGTTTCACATCGGCTTTCTTCAGCCCACGCAGCATGCTGTGGACCTCATGCACGATGACTTGAGCGCTCGGAACCACATGGCGCCGAAACCTGCGAAGGTGCAGCGCGGCGGACCGCCAACATACGGCAGGGGCGAGCAGGTAGCAGTGCGGACAAAGGTGGCTGGACCAACGCCTGACGAATGCAAGCCACGAGGGTAAGCCGACCGCCTTGGTCGTGTTAGCGAGGCGCACTCCGAGAGTGTGGCAGTGGATATCGCCCGTGTTTCCAACTTATCGCCGCTACAGGACCTTTGCCTGCCTGCGGAGCCACGTTCCTGCGTGCGCTATGACATCGCCAAACTCAACTCACTCGTTTCAAAAACAAATATTTCTGCAACGAGAAATGCGCGCCTACAAGTGCTTTGATCTCAACGTCCAATCGCATACTTTTCGGGAGGGTTTATGAAACAAATCCGAGTCGCCCTTTACGTTCGCGTCAGCACGCTATCCGGAAGTGCAGACCGCTGAACTCCGCGAGGACTGCCAACGCCGTGGATGGTGAGATCGTGGAAGAGTTCGCGGACAAGGTGTCCGGGTCCAAGGACCGTCGTCCTTCCTTAGATAAGCTCTGGTGGCTTGTCGCCGGCGTCAGGTCGACGCAGTTGTGGTCTATCGCTACGACTGATTCGCCAGGAGCCTGCGGCAACTGGTCAACGCGCTCTGCGAGTTCCACGAATAGGGCATCAGTTCATCTCATTGCATGAGGGCGTCGATGCTTCCACGGCGAACGGGCGTCTTGTGTTCGGCATCTTTGCCAGTATCGCGGAGTTCGAAAGAGACCTGATTCGCGAACGCGTACGATCTGGACTGCAACACGCGAAGTCCAAGGGAATAAGACTTGGTCGCCCTAGGCTGCCGGATTCGTCACAGCAGTCCCGCACAACACGCTGGCGTCGGATGCGGGTAGCATGGAGATGCACACAACCGGTTCAATGTATCTGGGTCGAGTCGAAAATGGTGAGTCGATCTGACTGTCCTGGTGGCTGGGCTCCAGGATATAGGTCCGGTTTGCCGACGCCCCGTCCAGAATCGTCGCATCCGCGCGCAATGCGCACTTGCGACCCGACTTACAGACCTGAAGTCTGGTAGCGCAGAACCGACAGGGCCAACCGGTATTCATATCCGGCTTGAGCATTTCCGATCTCGGCCTGGGTCTGCTGTAGCTGTGCCTGGCTGAGTTCTACAATCGAACTGAGGCCCAGCTTGTATCGTGTCTGGGCAAGATCAAGCGCCTGGTTCGCCTGCGCCAACAACTGCTCACTCACATTCACGCGGTCGAATGCCGTGCTTGCCGCCAGCCAGCTCGTGCGTACATCTCGCGAGATCCGGTTTCGAAGGTCCATCAGACGTTGCCGCGTAGCCTGGGCGCGCAAATCCGCTTCGCGGGACTTCGCTGAAAAGAGAAAACCGTTAAAGAGCGGAATCTCCACGTTCACTCCCACGGCGGCGTAAGGTCCATAAATGACATCATCGCGAACAGGAGAATCTCCAAAGGCCCCGAGAGCACTGATCGCGGGATACATCTGGTCACGCTCCGCCCTGTGCAGCTTTTCCTCAGACTCCGACTGAAACTCCAGGGCAAGAATCTCGGGGCGCTTGGCAAACGCTTCGGCGATCAACGGATCCACCTCGGCTGGCGGTGGGGCCAACGGCTCCGTATCGTTGACAAGCTCGAATGCTTCAAGAGTGGGATATCCCAGAATCGCCGAAAGGGCCGCCATGGAAGCCTTGTCATTGTTTAGCGCGTCCAGGTAGAGAAGCTTCGCCTGCGCCAGGTTCACGTTGGCAAAGCTCAAGTCCAGGTCTGACCTTAATTTGCTTTTGGTGAGAGCGGAAACCTGGTCCGATAACAACTGGCGCGAGGCTACGGTCTGCTCCGCTACCTGCAGCACAGCGTGCGTCTGGAGGCTGTTGTAAAAGGCTTGGTCCACGGCCAACAAAACATCCTGTTTCGTAGCGGCCGCGCTCTGTTCGTCGGCTCGTGCCTGAAGGCGAGCGCCGGCTACCAGGTTCGTGGTGTGCCCGAAGTCGGTGACGAGTTGGCTGACCGTGGCGCCGCCCGCGGCTCGCGTGTAGACGCTGGGATTATTCAACACTCCAGCGGTGATGCGGCTATTTCCGCGGGCATCGACTGCCGTCAGGTTGGCGTAGGCTTGTGGCCAGAGATTCGAACGCACTTCCCGCGTCACCTGCCCTGAAGCCAATGCAGTCAGCCGGGCGACAGAGATTGCCGGATTGTTCTTCACCGCCAGCGCCTCCGCGTCCTTCACGCTGAGCCGTATCACATTCGAGGAAGGCGAGCCCTGCACGAGCGGTAGCGACTGCGCCAGGCCTCGCATTGAGAGCGTGTGGGTTGAGAGCGCGAGAGCGCCCAACAGAAATACCAGTCTCCATGTCATGCCGGCTGTTCCTCCTTTTTCTCGTTCTTCTTATCCTCATCCTTGCCGTGAACCATCAAATAAACCGCGGGTACGAGGAAAACGGTAACGACCACCGAAACCGCGAGACCACCGATCACGGCGCGCGCTAGAGGCGCGTATTGCTCGCTGCCCGTCTCCAGACCCAGCGCCATTGGCAGCATCCCCAACAAAGTCGCGAGCGAGGTCATGAGAATCGGGCGCAGCCTGATCTTGCACGCCCGCACCAGCGCCTCCTGCAGCGCGAAGTCCTCCTTGCGCAGCTGCCGCGCAAACTCGACGATCAAGATGCTGTTGGAAACGACGATTCCAGTCATCATGATCACGCCCATCAGCGACATGATGTTGAAGGTGCTGTGGGTCAGCCAAAGAATCAACACGACTCCCGACAATCCTGGAGGAATCGCAACCAGAATGATGAGCGGGTCGATGAAAGAAGC
>Ga0187871_10002007_pt1 | contig 17004 bp, 7 predicted proteins | sample June2016WEW_16_1_FD_132988 | JGI IMG/M metagenome (GOLD analysis project Ga0187871, IMG submission 132988) | Peatland microbial communities from SPRUCE experiment site at the Marcell Experimental Forest, Minnesota, USA - June2016WEW_16_10 | ecosystem: Environmental > Terrestrial > Soil >...
GAACTTGATCTTCTCCGCACCGCTCTTTTGCATCCACTCGTTCTCCACGCACTCGCGTAGAAAGGTGCGGAACCGTTCCAGTTCAGTCCTTCGCGTACTCATCGCCAACAGCTCGCCCGGGCTGCGGCGCAATTGGCGCCAGGATTCGGTGAACTGGCTGCACACATCCTTGTTCTCAAAATCCCGAATGTAGGCGATTCCTTTCTCGTCGCAGAAGGGGAGCAGGCGCTGATGAAGCAGCGAAGCATAATGGTCATATGTGTCCGGCTCGATCGGATTCAGGGATCCATCTTTGCGAGATTGGAGGTACCGTTCCGCAGCGTACCGCACGGTGACGGGGCTGTTGCCGTGCGGCATGACCGCGGATGCGATGGACGGCAGGCAGCCCCGCTCGTACAGGCGGGCAACCTCGGTTTCGGCGGTGGTCCAATCGCTGGTGTCGAGCGAGGCGAAGATGCGCCGGGCGCGCAGTTTTCCCTTGACGACTCTGGTCTCTTTCGCCAGGTATCCGCGGCACCAGACCGGACAGGCGCAGGTATCGTTTTTTTGATCTTTCTTGCTGGTCGGCCGGTAGGTATCGGGCTTGTGTTTAGTTTGCGGATAGCGGGTACAATAGCTGGCGTGGCGGCGATAAATCTTCAGATCGTTAGTGCCGACCGGGATAGCCACGGACCGATTCTAACATGGCGACGGCCAGATTTGCTACATAAGCCTGTTACATACGGCTTTGATTCCTGCAACTGATTGATTCTATTTGGCTCCTCAGGTAGGATTCGAACCTACAACTCTTCGGTTAACAGCTATCGGCGCTACCGCGTTCGAGATCCACCATGGTCGGCTGTGTTCGTCTACCCGTTACCACCCGGGCACGAACCATGCTTTCAATTCGCTCCCGTTCGGCTAATAGCTTCCGAATGCCAGAGTGACTGACACTCACTTCGTAAACTCCTTGTAGTCCATTTCGTTGGGCTTGCCGGGACCACCCACATCCAGTTGGATGCGGCCCATCTTCAGTCCCGGAGAGTAAGCGCTGATCACGGCCGTCCCGGATCGCGCCGACGCGCGGAATGCGATGCGGGTCATGCCCGCGACCACGTTCCATGTTAAGCCGGTTGGCTGCCCGGGCCAGGTCTGTTCCAGCAGTTCGCCCGGCCCATAAAGAGTGAAACTGACTGGATCGTGCGCCGTGGGAACTATGTTGCCGTTCCTATCCGCAACCGTCGCAGTCAAATAGGCCAGGCTCTCCGGGTCGCCGGAAACCAGCTTTGAGAGATCCGATTGCAGGACGATCTGGTACGGCGCGCCGGGCGTGGTTCGCGCATCGGTGACTTCGATACCGCCGGACCGGGCCACTGCCTTGATGGTGCCCGGCTCATAGACTACTTGCCAGACGCGCGGCGGACTGGCCAGATCGCGGCCCGCTTCGCGACTCTTCACGCCCAGCGACTTCCCGTTTAAGATGAGCTCCACCTGCGGCGCGTTGCTGTAGACTTTCACGTCGCGCGCGTCGCGCGGCTTGCCTGCTTCTCCCGGCCCTGTCCAGTGCCCTACGATATGCACCATCGGCTTAGTGGTCCATTGGCTCTGGTAGAAGTAGAACACATCCTTCGGAATTCGCCAGGTGTCGGCCATGCCGAAGGCGTTCACGTGGGGAATCACGCTGTCGTAGGTCTCCCCTTCGAAATCGAATTGGTGCCAGATGCATCCGCCGGCCATCCACGCCCTTCGGTTTAGCTCCGCCAGGTACGCTTCGTGCCGCTCGCAGGCCAGGTCTTCACTATCCGGACCTATGCCGTAGATGCCGCGGCCGCTGAGCGCAACGCTGTACTCGCCGACCATGAAACTCCGTTCCGGATGCGCCATGTGTTTCGCGTCGGTCTCTTTGCCCACGCCCAGACCAACCACGTCTACCAGCGCTTCGATCTCCTCTCCGCGCGGTTCATGCATGACCACCGGCCGTGTGGGATCGAGCTTGCGATACAGCCGGACAACCGCGCCCACCACTTTGAGCGAGACCTGCCTGGGCGCATTCACTTCGCCCGCAATTCCCCACAGAACGACCGAGGGATGATTGCGGTCACGGGCGATCATCTCCTCCGCCATCCGAGACACATTGCCGATGTACTCGTCGGGGTCTCCGATTTCCTTGTTCACCGGCAGTTCTTCCCAGACCATCAGGCCCAGGCGGTCAGACGCCTCCATGGTGGCCGGGGCATGCGGATAATGCGACGTCCGCCAGAAGTTCGCGCCCATCTCCCGGATCAGCTCCATATCCTTAAAGTGACGCGAATTCGGAAGCGCGTTCCCCATCCCGGGGTAGGACTGGTGCCAGTTCGTGCCCTGAAGCTGGACGCGCTGGCCGTTCAGCAAGAAGCCTCTCTGCGGGTCGAACTTGAACCAGCGAAACCCGAGCGGATTCCGGACGGCATCGATCGTGGCGGAGCCGTCGCGCAGGGCTGTCCGAATGGCATATAAGCTCGGCGAATCGGGCGACCACAACAGCGGCCGTTCCACCGTACCAACAGCGGCGACGGATGCCGTCGTGTTCGCGGCCAGCGCTACCGGCGCGGAGATCGAGCGAACAACGCGACCCTGCGGATCGACTATCTCGTGCACCACACTCAACTGCCGGGCCTGGGGCGTGGTGTTTCTAATCTCCGCAGTCAGCGCTAGTTCGGCGGATTCGCGGCTCACCGACGGAGTCTTCCAAACGACGCTTGAGAGGTAGATCGGATCGGAGACGCGCAGCCAGACATCCCTGTAGATCCCGCCGTAAAAACAGTAGTCTGTTTTCACCGTGGGCGGGATGGTGTCGTGAAACAGGTTGTCCACCTTCACGGTGAGAACATTGTCCGCCGCGGGCCGCAGGCGATCCGTAATGTCGAATTCAAAGCCCGTATAACCGCCATTGTGCCGGCCCAGGTAAGCGCCGTTGAGCCAGAACTCGGCCACTTGGTTGGCGCCCTCGAACTCCAGGAAAGCCCTTTTGCCTGTGGACCACTCGTCCATCCGAAAGTGTTTCCGGTACCAGCCGATACCGCGCCAGTATCCGGGTCTTTCGCCTGCCGCGTCATGCGCGTTCCAGGTATGCGGCAGACTCACCGGCTGCCATGGGGAATCGTCGTAGGCAGGATTCATGGCATCCCGGAAACGCGGCTCGATATCGCCGGCCAGACCATTCTGGCGCTCGAATGAGCCGAGTTCGCCGGTGCCATGCGATTGCCGCTGAAACAGCCATCCGGAGTCAAAATTCCGGCGGATTCTAACGGGTGTCTCAGCGCTGAGCAGACCGGCGATAACGAGCGCAACTAACAGGGGCAAGCGTTTCATGGATTGTTTGTGGGGCAGGCTCTCAGCCTGCGGCGGCCTCTCAGGCCGCCAGCGCGCGCCAGCGCGCATCTCACCGCCGGCCCGAAACCAGATCGCCAAATCCTGCCAGCAGTTCGTACTTGTCTTGCCAAGTAGTATACATAATCCCCGTGGCTCTCGGAGCGGCGTCCAACGCCTCCAGCCAGCCTTCGGGATTGCTCAAGTCGTCGGCGTCATAGTACGCGCCCGCAATGGTTTTGAATCCGCGCGACGAAAAGAAGTCCAGGCTTTCGCGCCGCTTCTCGTAGTACCAGCAAACCACTCCGACATCCTTGGGCAGGTATTCCCAGGTGCCGGTCAATGCGCCGTCCACCAGATAGTATTGCGCCTGGGAGTTGTGATTCGGGTCGAACATATCGGACCACACCAGCACCTCGGCCGTGGGGTTGACGGCGCGTATCTGGCCATACAGACTCTTGATTGTGTCTCCCAAGATGGCGGAGGCTGCCATGTGCCGCCGCCGGCACCGGTCGCAGCGGTTAAACAACCGGACCTCGTCCACGGACAGGAAATAGCGCTTGGGCGCAAGGTACTTCTCGATGAGCGGAAACTGCTGTTTCCATATCTCGTAAACCTTCGGTTCGGAGGGACAGGCCGAAACCTGGTCGTTGTAAATGGTGGTGCCGTGATAATAGTCCACCCGCAGTCGCGTGCCGCTCCGAATTCGACCGCCCGGCAGCAGGTGAATGACGGGCATCTCGTGGGCCCATTTGAAATCCAGTAATGGATCCGAGATCGCAGCGAAGTCGCGGCCCTCCTGGTACACGGTTTGGGTCTTGTCGTCGCGCACCTCCAGGGGTGCGCCGTCGCGGCGGATTACATTCATCAGGCCGACTTCTTCCAGTTCCACGTCGTCAACCCAGACCTTGCCTGCCAGCCCTTCGAAAACGCCGACATTCAGATCGATGCGGTCGGCATACCAGCTATTGAAAGCCGTCGAGACCTGCGTCCAATCCGATGTGGCGCCGAGTCGCGGCTCGAAAGGGCTCAGGTCGCGATGGTCCGCGGTATAGGCCTTGATACTGAACAGCGATGCCGGCGCCGCGCCTTCTGTCTTCACCCAGGCCCGGACGCGGTAGCACCGGTTCGGCGTTACCCGGATCTGCTGCACCAGGCGCACGTTCTCTTCTTGGGCGCCGCCGAAGTTTTCGATGCGCAAGGACGCCTTTCCCCAGTGGAAAACATGGGTGTCCACAAATGTTTTTACGCCCGGCTGGTCCTGCGTGGAAAAGTCCTTGATGGTGTTGCCGTTGAATTGTTCGAAGCCGCCATTGAGCAGCCGGGCGGGCGATTCGGCGCGGAAGCGTGCCTCGGTTTGGCCGGCCACGAATAGCGCGCCTTGCACGAGCATGCCTTCGGCCAGATTCTTGTCGTGGCTCAGGATTGCGCCGCCGTAGCCGGTACCGAATCCCAATGGGATGATCTCAAGACGATCGCTGTCGGCTATTTCCTTCACCTGCTTCAGCCGGTCATAGTATGCGGGCGTGCCCAGGCTGATCCGGTCCATGCCCGCCAAAACGATGCCGGTCAGACCGTGCTCCGACGCGGTGCGCGCGATATTCCGTATACCTTCCACGTCGCGGTCCGAATCAAAGGACCGGCTCACATAGACCCAGCGGTCGGGATAGATCTTCTTGCCGGCCCATGCGAACAGCGCGCCGCCAATCGCCAGCAGCGCAAGAACAGCGAGAATTCGTTTCATCATTTCAACTCGGCCAACGCCTCGCGCACCTTGGGGATCTCCGCCTGATATTGGCGGGGCGGCGCTTTCGCCAAAAACTGTTCGAAGCTGGTGCGCGCGCGCGCGTTTTCGCCCACCATCTTGTAAAGCAGGCCGAGATTCAGATACGCCTCCACCAGGTCCGGATCGAGTTCCACCGCCTTTTCGAAATAGCCGCGTGCGGCGGTCCCATTGCTCCGTTGGATTTCGAGCACGCCGAGTCCGTTCTGGGCGGCGGCGTTGGACGGCTCAATGGCCACGATGCCTTTCAGGACACGCTCCGCATCAGCCAGCCGCCCCAGCTCCAGGTAAGCGGTCGCAAGATTGGCCTCGGTCGCCACGTCGGCGGGATTCATTCGGACCGACTGCTCGTACTCGGGGATCGCTTCCGCTTTCCTTCCGGCGCGCACCAGCAAATCGCCCAGGCGCGAGCGCAGCCGCCCGTTGTCGACGCCGTTTTTGAGCGCCGCCCGGTACAGCTTCATGGCGTCGTCAAAGCGGCCCGACTTCTCCAATTTCGCGCCGAGAGAATGGTACAGCAGCGGGTTGGAGGGATCCATGCGAACCGCCTGCTGCAGTAACTCGATCCGGCGCGGCGCCGACAGCCCGGACTGCGGTTGCTCGGCGGCGTCCATCAGCTTCAGGATGCCCACGCGATCCTTGGGATCGGCCCCCTGGCCGTTCAGACTGTAAGAGCGCGAGGTGAAGCCCGAAGTGTACCCCAGGGATTTCAGTTGCGCCAGCGTGCGCTCATCCATGGGGGTCGTCTCGACCTTCTCCGAACCCGCCGAGCGGCTGGCCGTGACCAGTTGCGCTTCCAGTTTGCGAACCTCGTAGGGATGCTCCGCCAGCACGTTGTTGGTTTCCTTCGGATCCCGGCTGAGATCGTAAAGCTCCGGCCTGGGCGCCCGAATGTACTTCCATTGATTGGTGCGGATGGCGCGCAGCTCGGCCCATCCCATATTGATTTTTGGAAACAGCGTTTCGGCGTACGAAACGGCCGTGCCGGCATCCTTTCCGCTAAACAGCGGAATAAGGCTGGCGCCATCGACACCCCCCGGCGGCGGACTGCCCATCAACTCCAGGATGGTGGGCAGGAGATCGATGGTGCGGGCTTGCTGTGTCACCCGTAGCCCGGACTGAACTCCTGGGCCGGAGAGCAGGAAAGCAATGCGCAGCGTCGCATCGTAAAGAAACACTCCATGGGAAAACTCTCCATGTTCGCCCAGGCTCTCACCGTGGTCCGAGAGCACGGCCACGAGTGTCTTTTCCGGCGGCGATTTGCGTCTGAGGCTCTCCATCAGGCGTCCCAGTTCGCGATCGGCGTAGGCGATCTCGCCATCGTAAGGGCGGTCCTTGTATTGCTCGCGGAAGGGAGACGGCGGATCGTAGGGCGTGTGCGGGTCGTAGAGGTGCACCCACAGGAAAAAGGGCTTGTCGCTCCGGCTGTCCAGCCACGCGACGGCCCGGTCCACGGTGTCGCCCGCGCGGCGTTCGGCGTCCTCCAGAAATTCCTGCCGATTGCCCGGCTGCGGCATCTGATCGTCGTAAACGGCGAAACCGTGGTCGAACCCAAACCGCTTTTTCAGCACTGCCGAACTGATGAAGGCCGCCGTGTCCCAACCCTTCTCTTGCAGAAGGCTGGCGAGAGTCGGCGTGGACGGAGAAAGGATGAATCCTCCGGTATCCCGCACTTTATGGTTGGGCGGGTTGAGCCCCGTGAAGATGCTGGCATGCGAAGGCGGAGTTAGCGGGGTCTGGGTCACGCCGTTCTCGAACAGAACGCCGCTGTGCGCGATGCCGTCGAGCGTGGGCGTTTGAATCTTGTCGTAGCCATAGCAATGCAAATGATCGGGACGGAGCGTGTCGATGGTGATAACCACGACATTGTACGGGTGCCAGGACTTGGGAGCCGACTCGCGCGGGCGTTGGCACGAGACCATTGCGCCGAGAGCGCACCAACAGCACAACAGCGCACCCAGGTGAAGGGACACACGGCGAGGCATGGATACCTAAGGATACATCCGAAGAAGAAGGGCGGAACGCGCCCCTGTGGGGACGCGCTCCGCTCAACGCATTTGACGCGCAATCAGAACGTCAGGCGCAGTGCCAATTGAACCTCTCGCGGGCCATTCAGGTTATCCTGCTGGGGACTCGTGATCTGGCCGAACGTCGGGTCCCCAACTGTGGTATCGGGGTTGCCGAGTCCGGCTCGATTGAAGGCATTGAACGCGTCGCACCGGAACTCGATATACCTGTTCTCGCCGAATGGGAACCGCTTGAATATGCCAAAGTTCTCAATCGCATAGTAAGGGCCTCGCAGGTTTCCGAAGTAGCGCGGAGAGTTGCCCAGCGCTAAAACTACGCCATTCGCCGTCGTCGGTGGGTTCACGAAGGCGTTCGGATTGAGGTACTGCATGCCGGTCCCGGTGGCATAATCGAGATTCCCGGATACTTGTTTCAGGGGCTGACCGGGCACCACGTCGGCGCGTATGGTGCCATTGAACATATACGAGCTGGTATCGATACTCGTGCCGATCGAAAGCGGATCGCCGGAATAGTACTGCTGGTTGGCCGTAATGGTCCAACCGCCGATAATCTGGTTCACCACCCCGCCCCTGTTCAGGAGCGGGTGGCCTTTGCCGAAAGGTAACTCGTATATCCAGGTCAGACGCAGTTGCTGGGGGTGGTCGAAGGCCGCCACCGATTTCTCCAGCCCTCGGTTATACACGTCCTGGGAAGTTCCGCCGTAGTAGATGTTGGCGCTATCGGTGTTAGTGAGGGTCTTCTGGAACGCATAGCTGATCACGAACCCGAGCCCTTTGTTGAGGCGGTGCGTGGCCATCACCTGTAGCGCATTGTAGTTGGATTTCCCGACATAGGCGAAGTGATTGACTACCCCGCCGCCCTGGTATTGCGGATAGGGCAGCAGGGCCTGGGCGACTGTGCCAGTAAAGCCGGCATAGGGCAGCGGGATATTTGGGGCGCAGGAAGTGGGCCCGCAGTTGTTCAGCAGCGTATCGCCCAGGGACAGGTAGTTCGGGTTGAGCTGGTTCATGTTCGCGAAGTTGCCCGCGCTCAGCCGGCTACCCCGGTCGCCGACGTAGGAGGCCTGGATGACCGTCGCTTGCTTGAGCAGGTACTGCAGGCTAAAGGTGTAGTTTTGCGCGTAGGGTTGCCGGGCTGAGTTTCGGGCGGTGTACGAAATAGAGCTTCCGTTATCCAGCGTCGGATCCTTGTCCGGCAGCGCATGGGGATAAGCCGGAAAGCCGCTATCCCAGTTAAAGACCGGGTTCATGACGGTGGGAGCGAAGTTGTTGTTGCCGTAGTAGCCGTCGATGGTGGCCTCTCCGAAGGAATTAGCGATGGGCGGCGTGTACATCAAACCGTAGCCGCCACGCAACACAAATTTCTGGCTGATCGCATAAGCGAACCCGGCACGCGGGCCGATCTCGCCGTAATAGGTATTCTGCCAGGACTTGCGGCCTGTATCGCTCAGGAAAGTCAACGCCCCGGGGTAGCCTCCGGCGCCTGGATTGGGCGTGGTGGGGCTGAAGGTTGAGGAGATGCCGTGGACTTCAGATTCCCCTCCCACGATATCCCAGCGCAAGCCGAGATTGAGCGTGAGACGTTTGCTCACCTTCCAGTCGTCGGCCACGTAAAAGGCCGGGTTCCAGGTATCGGTCTTGGTGGTCTTGATGTATTGCACGGGCAGACTGGCACTGCCAACGCCGCCCAGCAGGAAACTGGCATAGGAATAGCCGGTAGTACCCAAATTGTTCGGGTCGGCAGTCTCTGCGGCACGGAAGGTAAAGGTGCCCGAAGCGCCCCAGTTCCAGGGCTCGACGTAGAAATATTTCCGGACCTCAACGCCCCACTTGATCGCGTGGGCGCCGTGGATCCAGGTGGTGTCGTTGGCGACGATGTAGCTGCCGTTCGGCGAGTCGCCGTAAGTGTTGTTCCCCATTTCGGTGATGGAGCCGCCTTGCGCGGTTGTCCCGCTGAAAATGATGTCCGGGAACGTCAGATTCTGGACGCCGGTCAGGCCGAGTTTAGTCGGCCAATCCTGCCCATACGAGGCGGAGACATGGTCGTTGTCGAAGTTATTGTACCCGGCGGCGAAGTGGTTGAGCAGGGTCGGAGTGATGGTCCAGTCATAGCCGAGACGGATCATGGTGCCGTAAACGGACTGCAAGGCAAAGCCGGTGCTGCCGTCGCCAGGCACCGGCGCATATCCCCTGCCGCCGCCGTTGTAACGTATCCGGGCGTTGTCGCTCCAGTAGAACGACAACTTCTGCTTGTCGGTGATGGTCTGGTCGAACTTCCCGGTGAAGGTGTTCAGGTTGAATATCGGTTGGTTGCTAATTCCGCGAAGGTTGTGGTAATCGCCCGGCAGCGTCGGGTCTGGGGTCGGCGCGAGCTTGATAACATTCTCCGAGACCTTGCTGATGTCGGTCGAAGGAATGACGTTCCCGGGAAAAGGAGTGCGGCTTGCACTGCCATCCGGATTTTGGACCGTGCTGCTGGGATCGAAGATCGCCTGGGGCAGCGCCGAAAAATCGCCCGCCTCGAAGGCCGTGGTAGGCACCGTCCGATACCCGCTAATCTGGCCATTGCGCTTGCGGTCGCCTTCGTAACTGAAGAACCAGAAGCTCCGGTTCTTGCCGTTATATATCTTCGGTATCCACAGGGGTCCGCCGACGGCGGTGCCGAAGCTGTTTTGCTTGAACGGCGACTTCGCGGCGCCGATGGCGTTGTTATCGAAGCTGTTGGCGCCCAGGTCGTCGTTGATGAAATAGTCGTAGGCAGTGCCGTGCAGTTCATTGGTGCCGGACTTGACGTTGTAGTTCGCAACCGCGGTCAAGCCGCCTCCGTAGGATGCATTCAGACTTCCGGTCTGCAGGCGGAATTCGCTGATGGCGTCCACGCTGGGTTGGAACTCGGACGAACTGCCGGAGATGTCTGCGCGCCCGATCGAGATGCCTTCGATGTAGACCTCGTGCGAGCCGGTGGGTGAGCCGTTGATGCTACCCAGGTACGTGTCGCCGGCGGTCCCAGGCAGAACATTGAAGATGAAATTCCCAATCTGGCGCTGGCCGTCGTCGTCGCTGCTGATCGCCCATTCGTGGTAATCCGTGGCGGAGACGCTGTAGCCGAGTTCCGAGCTGGACGACTCCAACCTGGGGGCATCGGCGCTCACGGTGATGCTCTCGGTCGCGGCGCCCAGTTGCAATTTTATGTCCGCCGTCACAACCGACGCCACGGAGACCACCACCGGCCCCACGACCGCGGTCTTGAATCCCGTCAAGCCGGCCGAGATCCTGTAATCGCCGGGCTGCAAGTACTCAATGTGGTACACGCCCGACGACGTGCTGACGCCCTTGGAAACAGTGTTGGTCGTCAAATGCGTGGCCGTTACTTCCACATTGGGAACCACAGCGCCGCTGGCGTCTGTGATTTGGCCTGTGATGCTGCCGCGATCGCCCTGCGCGAAAGCCGACGCGGCCAAGCACACGAGCGCAATCAAAAGTACTGAGAGCGAGAATCTAGGCTTCATAATAATCTCCCTTCGCCTGAACTACCGATGGATCTGGACCGGCGTTCCAGTCACCTTACCTTTCTCCGATTCCGCTGCTGAGCAGTTCCTGGCCGTTGTGCACCATCGGCTCTACGTAGCGGAACCCTCAACTGCGCTCCCGAAATTCGGGGGGGGCGTCCGCCGCGGACTGCTAGGGCTTCCCATTACAATGAACAATAACAGGTTTTCAGGTATTTTTCCTGTATACTGGACGGAATTCTTTGGGCCCCCGGTTTTCGGACTGTCCAGTACACTCCGTGGAACGATCGCAACCCTGGCTTGGCATTCGCCCGCCGCTACACAGCCCGGTGGTCTGGTTCGACGACGCTGTTCAGATACGGCAGGTGCGAACACCGGCAGGGCACCCCGCCTTCCGCTCCGGAGCGGGCGGTCCGGGCGGGCGGAGCAGTTTCTTCCCCGGCCGGCGCCCATGGGTAGCGTCCCAAAGCCGCGTGAATGGGGCCGTTCTGAAGTCCGGCAGTGGGTCACCCTGAAGTAGCCCACTACCGGAATCCGCGTCGGTGAACCAAACCGCTGGGCATAAATATATTTGCCTGATCTACTAGACATACTGGACAGCACGGCACTTCAGAAGTTCGCAATCGTTATCGAAAACAGCGCGTTTTCTGCCCTCTCGGAAGAGCCGCGCGCGGAGTTCGGCGGCACGGCTCTAAGCGCGGCTGGTAACTGTCTCGTCGCCCAAGTGAGCATGCCAAGGGAAATCGGCAAAAAGCCTTAACAGATTGCAATATCCCGGCAAAGACAATACTACCGAATATAGGCGGTCCGGAATGTGCCACGTCCATTCGAGGAAGGATGAGTATGTGAGGCCAACGGACAAATAGCGCATCACCGGAGTCCGCGTCACTCAAGTCCGTCTCCCCCTAACCCGCTGAAAACAAAAGCGACACACAGCCAGTCCGACCGGCCTCAAGAAACTCCCGTGCTATTCTGATGTCGGAGTGCGTCCTGAAAGGACGCGTTGTTCTAGCAGGTGCAAGTCCTGACTTGGGCGGGGCGACGTAGCCCGCTCGGGGTTCTGATTCGATATGCCGACGATTTCGTGGTGATGTGCAAAGCGGAATCGCAGGCCAGGGAAGGGCTCCGGCGGATCGGGCTGGTCATGGATCGGCTCGGTCTGACGCTGCATCCGGCGAAGACGCGGCTGGTGGATTTGAGGCGCGGGAGGGAGAGCTTTGTATTCCTGGGATGCACGATTCGCAAGAGGCGGAGCATCCAGCGGAATCCCCGTTGGCATTTCATGCAGCGGTGGCCCAGTCCGAAGGCGATGCAGAAACTCCAGGAACGCGTGCGAGAGTTGACCAGCAAGCGGCACAGCGGGCAGGACGTCAAGCAGATTATCGCGAAGCTGACGCCCGTGCTTCGTGGCTGGGGAAATTATTTCCGGACGGGCAACGCCTACCGGGAGTTCAACCGAATGGACGCGTACGTATACCGTAGCCTGATGCGCTGGCACTATCGGCGAGGCGGGCAGCGGCAGACGAAGCGGCAGTTCCTCTCCAGCGCTCAGCTATGTGGGATGGGTTTGTTTAAGTTGCGCAGCATTGTGCGCTACCCGGCGCAGGCCCCACCCAGAAGATCATCGGTAAGCCGTGTGCCGGAAAACGGCACGCACGGTTTGAAAGGGGGCTATGGAAACGGGCCGACTACAGTCGCTACCGCGCCATAGCCTACCAACGCAAAGAATATCCACGTCTCCGAAAAGGCTCTCCGCACTCGCCGCAAGGTGTTCTGCCGGGAACCCCCTCGTTCTTTGACAATCTTCATCGCAGTCGGCGGCGATTCCGGCCAGCCACTCGCCTCCAACGCAACAAATGCAACCGGATGCAACACGAAATCGAAAAACCCCCACCGTGTAACGAGCTGGGCGGGAGCGAGGCTTGGCAGGCCAACTCGGCTTGAACCAGTCGCAAGGACGCAACGAAGCCCAACACAAATCACAAAAACGGCCACGCCGTAACAGCGCTCAGGTACCGCAGCCCCACCATCGCACATTACGAAGCGAACCCAAATCCCCCAACCACGCAATGTCATGCCAAACTTCAGCTAATCCTGGCAACCATAACAAAAAAATACAATTAATACCTCCAATTTTAACAATTGGTTTCGGGTGGCACATTTCGCGTGGCCGCCACTACGTGCACAAAAGCGCCCTGTTTTGCATAATCTTGCACAACGAAAACACCCCAGGATCAGGACGGCCTACCGCTCTAAGGACCCTCCCTTCCCGCTCAATCCCGGCGTGCCCCACCGGCCACAGCCCTACTCCGCCCGGTCCTTAGCCCTCGCATCCTGGACGGTCTGCCACGGCATGTTCTCCGGTGCATCCGCTCCGCGCGCCCTTAATCGTGCGGCCCGCTGCGGGTGTACCAGCATGAACCGCAGGCAGGCAACAGGGACGCAAGCAGCAGGGCCGGGGCTAAGTTTCCCTTCACGCGACTTTAGGACAGCATCCGCCCATGCGATATACTCGGGCCATGCAAACCAAATGTGGGTCGCTCAGCGCGTTCGCATTGCGCGCACCGGCGCAGGTCCATCTGGCGCTCGCGCATTTTTCGGCGGCGGCCGATGGTCTACCAGCCGGGCGTAGGCGCGGAAAGCGCCCTACGAACGAAAAGCAAATAGGCCGGATGGTGTTTGCGTAGACTATGCCAAATAACTACATCCTGGTAGTCCTCGACAGTTGCCGCTACGACTCATTCATGCGCGCCCGGCCGAAGACAATGAAGAAGCTCGGCAAGGTGGAGCGCCGCTGGTCGTACGCCTCCTGGACGTCGCCCTCGCACTACAATCTGCTGATCGGGCTGATGCCCCACCTGAGCCCGAAGCACGTGTACGCGTCGGAATACTATAAGAAGGATTTCCTGCAATTCAACGAACGTCTGGGCTGCCGTGACATTCAGTTCAGGTCCCTCGTGCCGCGGCTATACCTGCCGGTATTTCTGAACGAGACCCTGGGATACCGCACGCATGCCATGGTCTCCCTGCCGGTGCTCAATCCCAAGACAGTGCTGAACCAGGGATTCGACAGCTACAAGCTGATGGACCAACATAACGACATGCGCGCGATGGTGAGGCAGCTCAAGTTCTCCGCCGACCGGCCTTCATTTTACCTGTTGAATGTCGGCGAGACGCACTACCCTTACGCCTTGCCGGACGAGCCCGAGGATCAATGGCCGCGCATCAGCGGCGTGCATGGAGTATTCAAGCACCTTGACGACCTGGTGGTTGGCGGCAAGCTGCGGAAGAGCAAAGAAAAGTTCTTCGACGATGCCAAGATGGAAGAGCTCCGGAAGCGCCAGGTCCGGGCCGTCGGGTATCTGGACAAAGTGGTGGAGGAACTGTTCGATGTGGTTCCCAAGAACACCTACATCACGATTACGGCGGATCACGGGGAGTTGTTTGGTGAGGATGGATATTTCGGACACGGTCCCATACATCACGAAAAAGTGTGGGAGGTGCCGTTTGTGGAAGGCAAGATTCGATAAGGAGTTACACTGCGGTAGGCTCATGCCGAAAATCAGAGTTATGACTCGCGTCAACGCGCTCGTCGTGGCGCTCCTGACCCTGGCCTGCACGGCCACAGCCGCCCGTCCCGGCGACTTCCGCGTAATCGGACCCGGTGGAGGCGGCGCCATGTTCAATCCCACCATCAGCCCGCACGATTCCCGGACCGTGCTGGTCTCATGCGATATGACCGGCGCCTACATCACCCACGATGGCGGCAGTTCGTGGCGCATGTTCAACCTGCGGGGGACGGTGCGCTTCTTCGCGTTCGATCCGAAGCAGGCCAAGACGATCTATGCGGGAGTCCACGGATTGTGGCGCAGCACGGATGACGGGGAATCCTGGAACCTGGTCTGGCCCAAACCCGCGACAATTCAGGCCGTCCAGATGAATTCCGATCATGCCGACGAGCAGATTGTCGCGAAGCCCGACCCGCTGGGTGAAATCGTGGCGCTGGCGATCGATCCGGGAGACTCGCGAACGCTGTTCGCGGCGGGCCGCACGGGTCAGGACGCGGCCCTGTTTGTGTCGCACGATTCCGGCGCAACGTGGCGCGAGCAGGCGCGCTTGCCGGAAGCTCCGCAGCGCATCTGGGCGCGTGGGAGAACGGTATTCAGCGCCGGCCCGCATGGCGTCGCGGAAGTGCTTGGCGGCCAGGTATCGACGCATCCGGCGCCGGCAGGTGTCACTTTCACGGATGTGTCGGGCGGGTTTCCGCCGACTGGCGCTCCGGTGTTTTATGGCGTAGCGGAGCGGGGCGGGTTCGTGTCGCGGGATGGCGGCGCGTCGTGGATCGCGATCCAACTGCCGGGCAGAGCTGCAATGCGAGCCGTGGCAACCAGCCTGAATCATCCGGAAACCGCTTATCTCTCATACGGACAACTGAAGCTCGAGGGCAGCACCTGGCTCGGCGTGGCGCGCACCAACGACACGGGCGGCACGTGGAGCCTGGTCTGGAAAGAGGCGGACAAGGCCGCGCCCAACGTGCGCGACGCCTGGATCACCGAGAGCCTGGGACCCGGTTGGGGTGAGAATCCGCTGGCGCTGGGTGTCGCCGACCAGGATCCAAAAATGTGCTACGGAACGGATTTCGGTCGCACCATGCGCACCGTGGATGGCGGCGAAACCTGGGATGGCGTCTACAGCCGGCGCGTGCCGGGCGGCGATTGGACTACCACGGGGCTTGACGTCACCACGAATTACGGCATACACTTCGATCCGCTCGATCCCAAGCGCTGGTTCATTACCTACACGGATATCGGACTCTTCCGCAGCGAAGACAGCGGCCGCTCCTGGACGCGCTCGGTGGACGGCGTGCCGCGTGACTGGACCAACACGACCTACTGGGTCGAATTCGATCCGGAAGTCCGCGGGCGCATGTGGGGCGTCATGAGTTACACGCACGATCTGCCGCGGCCGAAGATGTGGCGGCGTACGTCCGTGTTGTCGTACAAGGGCGGCGTGTGCCGCAGCGACGATGGCGGCCGCACGTGGAAGGTGTCGCATGCCGGTATGCCGGAGACGGCGCCCACGCACATCCTGTTGGACCGGCGGAGCCCCCAGAACGCGCGCGTGCTGTATGTGGCGGCGTTTGGCCGCGGCGTCTATAAGAGCGCCGACGGCGGGCAGACCTGGCAGGCGAAGAACACCGGCATCGCGCAGAAGGATCCGTTCGCGTGGCGGCTGGCGCAGGGCGCGGACGGTACTCTGTATGTGTTGCTGGCCCGGCGCAGCGAGAACGGCAGCATTGGGGATGCCGGCGATGGCGCTGTCTACAAATCGGCGGATGGCGCGGATACGTGGTCGCCCGTGGCACTGCCGGCTGGCGTTAACGGGCCGAACGGGCTGGCCATCGATCCGCGCGATCCGCGGCGGATGTACCTCGCCGCATGGGCGCGCGCCACCGGTACGCACGGCGAGGGCGGAGGCATTTACCTTACCGCCGATGGTGGAATGAGCTGGCAAGCGGTGCTCGATCGCGACCGCCATGTCTATGACGTGACCATCGATCCGCGCAACCCCGACCTGCTTTACGCAGCGGGTTTTGAATCCTCGGCGTGGCGCTCGACCGATCGCGGCGAGCACTGGACGCGCATCCCCGGCTTCAACTTCAAATGGGGACACCGCGTGATTCCCGACCCGGCAGATCCGGCGAAGGTTTACATCACGACCTTCGGCGGGAGCGTGTGGCACGGCCGGGTGGACGGTGCGGACCAGCCGGTCGATATTACGACGACCCAAATGCAGCCGGGAAGGTAAGCCATGCGAAACCGCCTTCGTGTGGGGCAGGCCCTTGGCCTGCGGCGGCCTCCCAGGCCGCCCGGCAGCGCCTTCAATCGCTTGCCGCGTCCGCCACGGACGCTCTTCACGCAACGGAATCAGCCTAATCAGAAAGCGTTTGCGGAGAAAACATCCCAAGGTTGGAAGGCTGGGCCGGGCGGCCTGGGAGGCCGCCGCAGGCCGAGGGCCTGCCCCACAAGCAACACCTTACATGAAACAGGAAATATGCCAAAGGTCATCGCGTTTCTCTTGTTCGCATCCGCCGGCGCGGCGCAGACTGTGGTGGTGCATCCCAAGCTGATCCACGATGTGCTGGTCAATCCGGGGATGGGCATTCAGACGTTTCAGCGCTACAACGGCGACGCGCTGAACTCGGCACTGAAATGGTCGGAAGAAGGTCCCACGAGTCCGCTGGCTGCGGCGGCGAAGCCGGAGTTTCCAGGCTCGACCATCGCCTATTGCCGCTGGTTCTGGGAAACTTTGGAGCCGGAACAGGGCCATGTGCGATGGGACATCATAGAGAACGCGC
>Ga0187871_10002009_pt1 | contig 16993 bp, 11 predicted proteins | sample June2016WEW_16_1_FD_132988 | JGI IMG/M metagenome (GOLD analysis project Ga0187871, IMG submission 132988) | Peatland microbial communities from SPRUCE experiment site at the Marcell Experimental Forest, Minnesota, USA - June2016WEW_16_10 | ecosystem: Environmental > Terrestrial > Soil >...
AGACATCGCGGCAATTGCTCTTCGACGATCAACTTCAGCTCTGTGGACGGAAGTCAGGCGACTTGCAGCCCGAGATTGTGCGTCCCTGCATTAATGCGCAGCCATTCGCGTTCTGTGGCATTCACGTGATATCGCCCAGGATCTTCCGGTTGATGAGCGAAGAGGGGGCGTTTTCCATCATCACGAGCTATCTGCAACTGGCGCAGCAAGGCGAAAAGGTCGTTGCCTTCCGCGCGGAGGAATATCAGTGGCGGGATGTTGGCAAACCGGAAAGCATAAAGCAGGCGGCTGACGAGCTCATGCGCGGAGCTCTGCGAGAATGAAACCGGTGGCAGGAGCGATACAGGGCATCCGGTCTCCCGAATGCCCCGTGTTGGCGAGTCTAGTTGCAGTTGCTGAATTTCAGTGAGGCCACCCGGCTGCTCCAGTCGAATGTGCCGTTTACCAGTTGGTACTCCTGGGCATACCAGAAGGTACAACCATCGGCCGCGTCAATGGCCATGCTGCTGTAATCACCCCAACGATTGTCGGTGTCCGATTGCGAGCCCGCACCATTGGCGATGACCTGCTCGGCTTCCATGGTTCCAAGCGGATCGCTCTTTATGCGACCGGTAAAGGCGACTGAGGGATAGATGGTCGAGCTGCCGAGACTGTATCCCAGGGCGATGTCGCCCGCCTTGTCGCGAGTTAGAGAACCCATCCAGCGATAATTCGAGTCGGGCGCGAATGTGCCCGACTGATACAGGAGCAGCGAGTTGATGTTGGTAGGCCGCGTGCTGCCAGTAATTTCATACCACCTCACGCCAGCCTGTCCGCCCGATGCGGTCACGACGTGGTTCACGAACCAGTGTTGGGCGTTGGCCGGCAGAGGCGGCGTAGCCGTAGCACTAGGGAGTGGCCCGTCATTCCAATATGCGAAGCGGTACATCACGCGGTCGCCCAGTGAGGCAACGCCCGAGCCGCCGGGCTCTGGAATACATGCGCCGCGTATGGGATTGCTGTCACAGAAGGGCGTGTAGGTGGGTACGGTGAACGGATCGGCTAAGCCGCCGCCCGTAAATGTGGACTCCGACGGGTCGGAATAGACGGGGTCCATAGAGTAGAGGTACAGGTGGTTGTTCGTGGAGTCCACATCGTAGCTGCCGACAAAGAACTCTTGCTGCGTGCTGGGCGGCGCGAGGGTGGAATCCTGATCGCCCGGTAGCAGGCTGTAGTCGTTGGCGGTGAGCTGGAAGCAAATCTGTTCGGCTGTCTGGTCGCCGATGATCAGCTTCGCGCTGTTGTAGGCGCAAACCTCCGCGCCGATAAATTCGCTGCCGCTAGGACCGAAGTTATTCATGGTCTCGAAGTAGCCGGTGGGCCAGATTCCATACTTCGGGTAATCCGGGAAGCCGGTACCCAAGGAGAAGTGAAAGAGGTAGTACGAGCCGAGCGCATCGTTGGTCTGCGAGACCGCGATACAAGCGGCGTACTCGCCTTCGACGAAGATGTTCTGGGCCAGCAGCCAGCGGTGATTGGTCTTGTCCCACTGCGCAATGATGTCGCCATCATTGTTGCTGGCGCAGTTGCCGCCGAGGGGTGACCACAACGTATTGCCCTCGACCGGTCCGGCGAGAAGCGAGCCTGTCGTCTTGCTGAAAATCGCGTACGACACGTTCACCCATTCGACGACCTCCGTATCACCTACTGCGGCGTTGGTATCCGGAGGAGCGTCGGGCACGCTGTAATTAGGAAAGCTGTATCCCACGCCGAGTAGGTTCAACCCGAGATTGATACTGGCCGGCCCGCCGGGTGAGCTCTGCTCAACCGGATCGACCGCCGGTCCCAGTTGTCTTCCGGGATGAAAGTTGACCCAACGTACCGGGTTGGCTTCGTGAAAGCCATAATGGATTGTCGGGGGTTGGTTCGCAATCAGCTCCCGCAGCGGGGGCGAGATTGCGAAATGGTCTGCGTGGCGAACCGTCATCGGTGGATTGGATTTTTCCTGAGCAGCCATTGGAACAAGCGCCAGCGCTAGCACGCTTAGGGCGACCAGGTAAATGCCGAGGATTTTCTTGAAGGTCATGGCCGATCCTTTCTCCGCTCTTTGGGCTTACGGCTGGACTGCCGTGATGTTCGGCAGGATGGGGTGGTGGTTGCGCCTTAAATGTGGATCGAAACTATGTTCTTGCTGTTCGCCCCGATGGCAACCCGGAGATAGACTCCGACAGGTGGGTTGAATTACAACACAGACGTGGCACGATTACAACGGCTAACTCCGTAGTTAACAGCATCTTAGTATTACGTAGGAGACGAGAAAGCAGCAAGAGAGCGTTGGGTCTCGCAGTTCGATTGCGAGCGCGAAAAAAGGAGGGCAACGGTTGGTTGCCCTCCGGCTGAAGCGTTCTGGTATGCAGTTTATGGTTCGCCAACGTTCGCGAAGAAAACGTTCTGCACGTTGACCCCGTTGATCGCCACGCGGCCATCGGTCCAGGTGGTGTACGAGTTGTTATTCAAAGCCGTCGAGTAGTCATAATCGCCGGCGTAGCAGCTTTGGATCTCCGGATCATCCTGGGCGGGTTGCGGTTCAACCGGACTGACCGCAATGTTCGAGCCCCAAGTGACGCCGTTGTCCTGCGACTGCACAGCGTAGCGCTGATACATGCAGCCAGGGTCGGTCACGTTGACGCAGGAGGTGGTGGCCTGACGGCGGTCATACCAAGTCGCGGTCACGACCTCCGGCGGTTGGAAGGCAGCCAGGTTGTAGTTGACATTGAGCGACGGCATCCAGTGGCTCTGGTACTGGTTGGTCTCGGGATCGTTGAGCACGATCGGAGTCGACCAGGTGTTGCCACCGTCGGTCGAGCGGGTGTACAGGATGTCGCCGGTCGAGAGGACTCCCTTGGCGGCGTAATCATAGTGAACCACGTTGCCAGGACCGACGGCGGGCTGGCCCCAACCCATGTGCCGAATAATAGGATTGATCTTTTCGAAGTAGGCGCCCGCCGAGCACAGACCGTCGCCCGGAGGATTGAAGCGCGAACCGACCATGACCTCGGTGAAGGTGTTGCCGCCATCACGCGAATTGAACATGATGTTCTGGCGCGTGTTGCCTCCACCACCACCCTCGTCCATCGCGGCCAAGTAAACGTTACTGATGTAGCCGGCGTTCGGCGGAGGCGGTCCCGGAAGCTGGCCGGTGAGTTGTACGTCGCGGATGAACTCGGTGGTTAGCTGCACCGGAGTGCTCCAGGTCTGCCCATCGTCGGAATTGGAGACGAAAAGCGCTCCGCCGTCGATATCGAAGTTGTTGAACGATACATACATGCGGCCGTACTTCCGGCTGAAGGGATTGTTGTCCACCCACATCGACGGGCGGTCACTGTCATCGTTGCTGGCTGGGCAGCCGGCAACCGTCCAGTTCATCCCATCGGGAGAGCTCCACACGCCTACGCCGAAACCGCCGCAGGCGGTCACCAGATCGCCGGCGAAGAACTTGCCCAGCTTATTGTTGTAGACCACCAGCGGATCGCCGTAGTTGGTTCCGTGTCCGGAGGCGAATGGCGCCGGAAGGATTTCCGTAAAGGTATTTCCGCCGTCCAGCGAATACGACGTGCCCGAGTAGTTCGAGCCGTTGCCGAGGGTATCGTCGTTGTAGTTAACGACGATCGTTTGGTTGCCTACCTGCGTGTTCTGCCACACCATGCTCTCGCTGTGGGTGCAGGAGCTTTGTGAGGTACAGGTACGATTGCTGACGAGGACATTGGGGGGCTGCGGTACGTCCTCACCGAATTCACGGGTGGGCTCCGACCTGCCGCCCGGCACCACGCCGCATTGAACCAGGACCATGCTGGCGCGCATATTGTCCTGCTTCATCAGGTGACGTGACGCGATCTCCGAGCAGGGTATCCCCGTGGTGGTTTGCTGGGCTACAGCAAGCCCAGATCCTAAGACGCACACTGCCAGTAACAGAACTGGTAGCGCAAGATACCATCTTGTTCTGCCGTTCATTCTTTCTCCTCTTTCTCCGTGCTGGTCTTCGCTTGGCCCGAACCTTCAGGCGGGGCGTTGGTGGCTGGCGCCGGGGTTTTCGAGGCAAAGTACGTCTCGTCCATCCAGACACCAGTTTTTGATTTAAGGGCGGACAGCTTTTCTCGCATGTTTTCGCCGAGAATTTTCTTGGTTATTTCAGGGGTGACATCGTCCAAATCTTCGCGGGTGCGCTTGACCACCTTAACGAAGACGTATTCACCAGGTCCGTTATTGAACTCCGTCCACTCGCCCTGTTTCAGCTCGAAAACGGCCTTGTTCATGACGGCCGGCATCTCTCCGCGCCGGAACCTCAGCGGCTGCTCGTCGGCGACGACATCTTCGGGCCCGTGCGGCGTGTCGCGCACGATAATGTCGACGTCGCCTCCGCTCTTGTAGGCCTGGCGAATTGCCTCAGCCATGGCTTTGGCCTTTTCCGGCGTGAGGCCGTGACCTTTCGATCCGGATCCGCTCGACCAGATGAAGATTCTCTTCACCAGCACGATATCGAAGTCTTCGCCGTGCGCGTTGTAGTAGGCCTTGATCTGCTCCGGCGTCGGAGCAGCCTCCTTCTTCAGCTTGGCGAACTCGGCGTTCGACAGGATTTGCACGCGGTCGATGGCCAACTGCCGCTGCACCTCAGGCGAGTTCTCCAGTTGGTCGGCTTTGGCTTGCTGCGAAAGCGCGAGCAGGGAAGCGTAGTTATCGCCCAACTTTTTCCAGCTCAGACTGGCTGGGCCTTGTTGCGCCTCCAAATCGGCGATGTATTGCTCGAACGATGCCTGTGTAATCTGCAGATTTCCCACCTTGAGTACGACCCGTTGGTCGGGAGAAACGGCGTCCGTCTTGGAGGGAGAAGCAGGATCGGATCCTGCACCAGGTTGGGCTTGAGCTTGGGCGGCAACGGCTAAAACGAGAGTGATAACGGAATAGAGACAAACGAGTGCGCGAACTCGCAAAAAGCTCCTGAACAAAGTGACCTACCCTTCAAATTCACCGGGGTTAGCTCTGCTCTGCTTGCGGACTGCAGCGATGAGCGTTCCCGGACGGGAGAAAAATTTTAGAACCTGCGTCTGCTTCGGAACAGAGGCCAAGGGGGCAGCGACTTAAAGCAGAGCAAACTAGCAGCGATAGTAGACGAGTCCCTGCTTTCCGGCAACACAAATCGTCCGACACATTGCAAATTATAGCCAAATCTGACGGTACCGAAGGGGCTTAGCCGGACTGGCTGAAACAGGCTTGGCCGGTTCTCACCACGGGCCATAGTTCCATTGGGGGGTGGTTGGTTCTCTTGATGCTCGAGAGTCGCGGGGCGATGCCTTTGGGGCAAAACTCCTCGCGCTGGATCCTCTGCGCAATTGAAGAGGACATGGAAAATCATCTTAGCCGCTCGAGAACCTCGTCAGGGTTAGCAACCACATCCAAGCTGCTGGCCATCTACCCTCTCGTGAGTGATTGCTCAATTAAGGGGCTTCCATGTCTCGCCGATCCGGATTTGCTTTAGGTCTTTTGTTTTCCAGCGTCTTACTGCTGTCGACCATTTCCTGCGGCGGCGGCGCAAGCAGTACAGGCAGTAATGGCAATTCAGGAGCGACTCAGGCGGTCTCGATTACGATCTCCCCAACCACGGCAACGGTCAACGCCGGAGCCACGCAACAGTTCCAGGCGACGGTGACCGGGTCCACGAACACTGCCGTGACATGGCAGGTGAATAGCATTACAGCGGGCAGCGCCTCCACTGGCACGATCTCGAGCACGGGTCTCTACACGGCGCCGCAGGCGACCACCACTTTGCAGGTAACAGTCACCGCCGTTGCCGGTGCGGACTCCACGAAAACCGCTAGCGCGGCGGTGACGGTCAACCCGCTGCCGATGGGCTCAATCAGCATCTCGCCGACCACCGCAACGGTTGCGGCCGGAGGCACTCAGCAGTTCACGGCGACCGTGATGGGAGAGACCAACAATGCCATGACGTGGTCGGTGGACGGCGTAAACGGCGGAAATACTACCGTGGGCACGGTGAGCAGCAATGGGCTTTACACTGCGCCGTCAGCCTCAGGGAGTCACACCGTTACCGCAACCAGCGTAGCCGATACCAGCAAGAGTGCCAGCGCCGCAGTCAGCGTGATCCTGCTTACGGTGATGCCCACCAGCGCGATGCTCGCCCCGAATGGCACGCAACAATTCACGGCGATGGTCACGGGAACGACCACCACCGGCGTAACCTGGTCGGTTGACGGCGTTGCCGGCGGAAATAACACGGTCGGCACCATCAGCAGCAGTGGGCTCTACACCGCCCCTTCGACTATGGGCACACACACGGTTACGGCGACCAGCTCAGCGCTGCCCAGCTACGGCGTCAGCGCATCGGCCACGGTCACCGGGGCGCCTCCGGGGGTGGTTTCTGTGCTCACCTACCGCAATGACGACGTGCGCGACGGCGCCAACCTGAACGAAACCACACTGAACCTCAGCAACGTCAACTCGGGGCAGTTCGGAAAGCTGTTCTCGTTGCCGGTGGATGCTCAGGTCTACGCGCAACCGCTGTACCTGCCCAACCTGACGATCAACGGTAGTCAATACAACGTGCTGTTCGTGGCCACTGAGAACGACACGGTTTACGCCTTCGATGCCGACGGTGGTTCGCAGTCGCCGCTATGGTCGCAGCACCTGGACACGCCGCTGCAAATCAACGACGAGGAAGGAATCAAACCTCTGCTGGGCATTACCTCAACTCCGGTGATCGATCCGACGACGGGGACGATCTACATCCTGACGGATGGCAATGGCAGCGGAGGCCAGCGGTATCTTCTGCACGCTTTGGATGTGACCACGGGCAACGAGAAATTTGGCGGCCCCGTGAACGTGACGGGCACCGTCCCCGGCACCGGTTACGACAGCAACAACGGGCAGATCACGCTGGAGAGCAGTTGTTATCAGCGCAACGGACTGGCGCTCGATCCGGCCAGCAACGGGATCTACATTTCCTTCGGACATTGCAGCCACGGCTGGATTCTGTCGTACGACAAAGCCAGCCTGCAGGCGACGGGAATTTTTAACGCGACTCCCGATGGCGGCGGAGGCGGCTTCTGGGGAGGCGCCCCGGCAATTGATGACAGCACTGGGGATGTGTACATCATCAGCGGCGTTGATCTCGACGACCCCCCGCCTGACTACAACGACTCGGCCTTGCGGCTCGGCAGCAACCTTTCGGAGCTCGATTACTTCGAGCCGTCGAACGAGACCTACCTGAGCAACAACGACGTGGACTTCGGCAGCGGCGGCGCGATCATCATGCCGGAGAATTCGTCGCAGTATCCGCACGAGCTGATCGGCGGCGGCAAAGATGGCCGCATCTTTGTCATGAACCGCGACAATATGGGGGGCTTCGGGATGACGAACAACGTCATTCAGACGGTGCAGACCGGCACGCAACAGAACGACAACATCTTCTCTACTCCGACCTTCTGGAACGGGACGATTTACTATCACTGCGCGCAGGACGTGGTGAAAGCCTACTACTGGTATCCGAGCACCGGCCTACTTTCAACTTCGCCCGTGTCGCAGGGCAGCATCACGTATGGCGGCCATGGCGCAAACTCCTCGCTTTCGGCCAACGCCACATCCGACGCGGTCCTGTGGGAGATTGATACCACGAACGCGCAAAGTGGCGGGGCCGCAATCGTGCACGCCTACAACGCGGTAAACCTGTCGCAGGAGTTGTACAACACTACGCAGGCGGGAAGCCGCGACACAGCCGGTCCTGCGGTGAAGTTCACGGTGCCGACCGTTGCCGACGGGCACGTGTTTATAGGAACGGCCACGGAAGTGGATGTGTATGGATTGCTGCCGCAGTAGCGAATAAGGCGGGGCAGCGTTAACGGACCAATCGGCGATCCGCGATCCACGCCCCGCTTATGAGCTAGGCTCCGATCATACGTGCGGCGCGACCAGACGAGTGGCTGACGACCATGTCCTGTCGCGCATATAACTTCATCGGGGCGCGGCTTGCCTTAACGGAATAATCAAAAGCTTCCGACAATGTCATGCTCTGTAAAGCCTGGTAGAAACTTCCAATCCATGCTGCAAACATAGCGAAACTAACAATGTCGCGAGTCGCAATCACCTCCGCCACAGAGAGCAGTTGTGCGCCTAACTCAAACGACTCGCAACTGGCGATGACAACGAGCTTGGTATGAGCTCCCTTTATAAGCGACACGAACGCAGGCCCCGTCAGGACATCGGCGGGCTGGCAAGTCCGTTCGGCACTGTCCAGATCGACATCGCTAAACACGAGATCGCCGGTTTTCGGACACACGTAGGTGGCCACGTGCACGATATCGAAATGTTCGTGCAGAAGAATGTCGCTTACGGCCTGGGAAGTGACCTCGCGTCGATGGCTTGTCGTCTCTGGAAACGCCTTTTGAATGATGTCGAAATCGGCCGACCTTAGACTGACAAATTGTTTACTGGTTACACACAAAACTCTTGGCGAACGCAGTGTCGCAATCGAAGACGCAGTAACCTCACATTTGGCGGCATCGGCGGAAAGCGCCTGATACTCGGCCTCGAACGCTCTGACCTCATCCGCCAATTCGCTCAGTCTGGAGTTGGGAGTAAAAGCTCCCAGCATCGATGCGATCTTGGTGTACAACTTCTCTAGTCCCTCTTCATCGGAAGCAACTACGGATTCGAACTGGCTGAGCGGCGAAGGCAATTGATGCGGCTGTAGTCCACTATGGCAGACGGGAACGATGGGAATGTTTCTTAAGCAGGCTGCTCCGGTTTCGAAATTGATCCACGGCCGATTGACCGACTCCGGGCTGCACAGCACCATGTGAAGATCAGAATTGCCCAGGCCTTCAATCATCTTACCCGCCCATTTATCTCCCACCGGGATACTGAATGTATCCGACGAGACAAAGAAATTGATCAGGCCGATGAAATCCCGAGTCACGGCGTTTCTTAAGATTTCGGCTAACTTTCGCTCGAGGGTGAGATGGCTGAAAAATACATTCATGCGCTGCATGCTGAAATACTAACAGCAGTAGAAAGGACCCCTGAAGCAAAGAGAACCTGCTATGAGCCGGGGGAGATGTCCGTGGCTTTGCCGTTGGTGAAGGTGATGCGCACGGGATGGCCGTTGTTGGCGAAATTCACGATACGGGGATTCTCCATGCCGGTGCCTTCCGGAGCTCCCGTTCCTATGGCGAAGGTGGCCTGAATCTCGTTCATCCCTAGCTTCACCTGGTGGTCATCGATGTCTTTCCACACCGAGGCCGGCCAGTGCTTGTAGAGGTCGTGCGGGTCCTGGATGAATAGCATCTCGTCGCTGTAGATCTTGAAGTCGCCATTGTCGTCTACGCCGATCGCAAAGGCGTAGCGCTTGCCATCTTTCTCAAACACCGCCATGACCTGCGTCTGCGTAGGTGAGCCGGGAGTCGAGTCGAGCACGACATCTTTGATGTTCAGCTTCTCCAGCGGACCCAGAGTTCCGGCAGGATGATCGAAGTCAATGTGTCTGGAGTATGGAAAGTAAGCATACCGATATCCATCGCGTACCCAGACAGGCTGCTTCTCCAGTTCCTTTGCATCCTTCAGGTCCTGAGGATGCAGCTTCTTCGGCGTAACGTAGTAATCGGGATCGAGCGCGACCTCGGGCTTCTTCTCCTCAACCACCGTGATCTGGCGGTCGCGAAAATAGAGGTAGAGACGGATACCCGCAGCAACGATTGCTACGAGTAAAACCAACTGGATGATCTTGGCAGTCTTCGAAATGGCCATGAGAGATGTTGGATGAATACGGACGGATTATGGATCGCCCGAAATCGCGCCATTCGGGCCGGATCACTTGGTCGCGGTAGGGACGGCCATCACTGGTCGCCCCCCGCACAGATCCGTGCGAGCGCTCATTAGCGCACACGGCTCCTATCTCGGATCGTGGCGGCGAAGCGTACTACTTGCCTTCCGCACACCCGCCAGCCCTTGGGGCACGTGTATCCCGCTCTGTGTCGGGCACGTGTTAGGTTGACAAGTGTTCTCCTCGATCAGCGGCCTTCCCTCCTCATTCTCCGCCAACGGTTTCCCGTCTTTGTTCGAATGACTCATCGGTACTATGCCGCTGTCCGACTCCTCGGGGACGTGCATGCGGGCCGTACGGCCTTGGCCTTCTCCCGCCGTCCTGCCGACTCTTTGTGCCGCAGGCGTCTCCGAGGTCTCCCGGTTCTCGTGTATGGAGTTTCTAGGCGTGACCTGGGGTCTTCGACTACGCGGGACTGAGCCAGGGACTCGCACTAGCGCCCCTGTTCATGTTGCCTTCCGCACATTACAACTGCGTCGGCGTCCTGATTGCATCTTTTCGGAGCTCAATACCCAGCCCACCTATTCCCCTGTTTACGCTTCGCTGTGCACCTCGCGGTAGCACAACGCAAAACTCGGGGCCGAGTGGATCGCTACTCCTTTCTCGTAGGGATTCTTCCTCCCCTGCCTCATACCGGTTTAGCCCGGCGCACTGTAATGGCGATTTCTCGTCAGCTATCGCTTTCGGCGTCGGTTTTGTGAAGGAGTGCAATATTCGGTGAGCCGCTGTGTCGCTTCCTTCTTGGCTAAATTGTAGTCGGGATACACGGACGGCAAATCCAGAACAAGCTGCCACTCCTTGCAAGCAGCATCTATTTGCCCACTCGCCTTGAGTGCATCAGCAAGAAACAGATGCGCTGACGCCACCGCGTATGGAGACTTCAGGGAGATTGCGTGGCGCAGGGCAGCAATCGCGTCTGCGAACCTTTTCAGTTGAGTCAAACACACACCTAGCGCAATCAAGGGTTCGCGTATCGGACGGCGCAATACCGATCGCGATAGCAGGCTACGGCCTCTTCCAAGGCTCCACTTTTCTCTTGGACTGAACCGAGCCAATGGTAGCCCTCGACCCAGTCTGGCTTTAGTTCTACAACCCGGCGAAATGCTTTGGTGGCTTCCTTCAGGTCTGGATTCTTTTGGGAAAAGAATAGCTGTCCAAGGCCCAAGTGGGGCAACGCCCAATCGGGGTTCTTCTCGATCGCGTTCAGGAACTGCTCACGCGCTCTTGCGTATGAGCCTTCGGTGAGAAGCTGAAAACCCTTACGGCGATGTTCTTGGGACTCGGCCAGAAGCAGGTTCATCTCGAACATCGTAACGCGGAACACAGGAACTGATCCGTGCCCAGACGCCGATCACTTCACCAATGCTAGCTCGATTCTGCCGCAGGTCGCACCGGCAACCCGGAGTACCGGATGGGGTCACTCCCCTGATTCCGTCCGCTTTCGGTGATTGGTCGTCCCCTCACAGCAACCTATAATCGAAGTGCTCTGGACGAAAACCGTGTCCGTTTGCCCGCGGCGCTTAGCTGGGGCCAGCGGCTCGAACTATGCGCATGGCGATCCCCTTGTCAGCCAAGGAGCTTAGGCGCGGCCTTACGCATCGCCTTTGCGCGTTCGATGATGGCTCCAGCGGCCTCTTTTCCTCACCAATTGATATTGCGCACTGCTCTTCCCTGCGAAAGGTTGCGGCGGTCCTGGTTCTCGCCGCGATTGCCAGCCTGCACAGCGCCGCGGCGTCTTCGAATTCTGCGGACCGCAGGCAACAAGCTCACGCGCAATTCGATAAAGCCGAGCAGATGCGCGAGGCGCTGAACGGGAGTCCCGCCGACCAGCGCACCCGCAAGGACTACCTGCGCGTCGCCGACGCCTATCGCAAGGTTTACTATGTCGCGCCGGCATCCAGTAAAGCCGATGCCAGCGTGATTGCTGTCGCCGAGGTCCTGGCCGACATGGGCCGGCAGTTCCAGCCCGGCGAGAAAGACCTGCGCGCGGCCATCGGCGAGTACGAATTTCTGCGCCGCGAATATCCCGGCAGCAAGTACCGATTCCAGGCGCTGTTCACGATCGGGCAAATTTACAAAGAAGATTTGGGCGATACCGATGCCGCGCGGCAGACCTTCGAAGAGTTTCTCCATCGCTATCCCCGCAATCCGCTGGCGCACGAGGCCAAGCAGGCGCTAGCTGAGCTGGATCACCCCGCTCCGTCCAGAAAGCCCGTGGAGGAAGCGCGTGCTCCGGAGAAGACGGCTCCCGAAAAGATAATTTCGGAAAAGCCGGCGGCAGAAAAGACGTCGGCAGAAAAACCGATGGCGGAGAAGCCGCTGGCGCAAAAGCTCAGTGAGCTGGCACATCCGTCCGGATCGTACGCACCGCCGGCGGACGAAGACTCCGCTTCCGCGGCGGCAAAGAAGAAGTCGGCCTTGGCCCTGGTGACGGGAATCCGGCACTGGTCAACGCCCGACTACACGCGCGTGGCCATCGATGTTGACGCGGAGGTGAAATACGAAGCCGGACGAGTGCCTGACCCGGACCGCATCTTCTTTGACCTGCCGAATACCAAGCTGGCGTCGGTGCTGATCGGCAAGAGCTTCGAGGTGCGCGACGGATTCCTGAAGAAGATTCGGGTGGCGCAGTACCAGCCCGGTTACACGCGGGTGGTGCTGGAAGTTGCCGACGTCTCCGACTACTCGGCGTTCCTGCTGCCCAATCCCTACCGCCTCATCATCGACGTTCACGGCCGCCAGCCTCAGGCGCAAACGCAAGTCGCTCGCGCCAACACTCCGCCGAGCGCCGGCGAACAGGGATCGATCACCACCGTGGAAAAAGAGAATTCCTACGGTACGTTCGAGAAGGCGAATGAGGCGAAGAACACGGCGCCCATTGGCGCGAAGAACGGTTCGGCCGGGCAGAGCAATCTCGCATCGCCTGCGCGAAATTCAAAGGCGACTTTGAATGCCGCACCCGCAACGCCCCATAAGACGATCGTCGACGACAACGACGATGATGACGATACGGCTGTCGCGGCTGATGTAAGCCACGACCGTCCCGCCTCGAGCAAGTCTGGCGCAAACGGAGCGGCTCGATCGGCGTCCCCGGCGAGGGACTCTGCTGCAAGCGCGGGCAAGACACCGGCGAAGTCCGCGACCAAAGAAAGTGCAGCCGCGGCCGACAACGCCGCCGATCCGCTGTTCGAGGAACCGCGCGACAGTAGCGGTCCGGAGCTGAAGGCCACTGCCGAGCCGACGTCCGCACCAACCGCCATTGCAGTTGCTCCCCGCTCGAAAGACGCGAAGAAATCGGCAAAGAACATCGCCGCCAACGCCGCGCCGACACATGAGGCTGCTCCCACCTCGCTGGGTGATCGGAGCCTGACCCGCGCGCTTGGCTTGAAGATCGGCCGCATTGTCATCGATGCCGGACACGGCGGACGTGACACCGGCACCGTCGGCCCGAACGGGCTCACGGAGAAGGACCTGGTGCTCGACGTTGCGCTGCGCCTTGGCCGTTTGCTGGAGACGCGGCTGGGCGCCGACGTCATCTACACTCGCGACGACGATACTTTCATCCCGCTGGAGACGCGGACGGCCATCGCCAACCAGCACCAGGCCGATCTGTTCATCTCCATCCACGCCAATTCCAGCAGCGATCCCGACGCCCGCGGAGTGGAGACCTACTACCTGAACTTCACTTCCAATCCCGATGCGCTCGAAGTTGCGGCGCGCGAGAACGCCGTCTCGCAGAAGTCGATCTTCCAATTGCAGGACCTGGTGAAGAAGATCACGCTAAAAGAGAAGATTGACGAGTCGCGGGAGCTGGCCACCGATGTCCAGGAATCGCTCTACAGCGGCTTGGCTACGAAGCACTCGACGCTGCGCGATCGTGGCGTGAAGAAGGCGCCGTTCGTGGTGCTGATCGGCGCGAATATGCCCAGCATCCTGGCGGAAATTTCGTTCGTCTCCAATCCCACCGACGAAACCAAGCTGGAAACCCCTGAATATCGCGAGAAGATCGCCGAATCGCTCTACAAAGGTATTGCCAAGTATGCCGGCGGCCTGAGCGGAGTGAAAGTGGCGGCGAAGTTCACCAAAGAAGCGGGACAGTAAGCAGCAGCCAGTGACCGCCGAAGGCTTGCTTTATCCCAATCCGCTTCGGACGGGTGCTGGATTTCAAGCCAGAGGGGAAAGCACGGCGTTCCTTCTGCAAGTCCACGAGGAATGCGGCGTTACAATCTCACACGTTCGCGCAACTGCGCATATAGTGTCGGGTTGTTGATTTAGATTAGGGGATGTTTTCTTGAACGGGCATGGTAAAGCCCGTTCGCCATGAGCGGTTTTGACTTCAGCGTTAAGGGCCGGCCGGCGGGAGGCGAACATGAAGCCGCAACTTTTAGGCCTGCAAAGAATGACTGCTCGTCTGCTCGCAGATTTCGAAAACATCTCCGGCTTGACGCGGATTACACTGCCGCTGATGGCACTCATATTGGGCGGCGCGATGATTCCCACGTGTGCGCAGCAAGCAAGAGAAACAAACGGAGCGGGCACGTTATCAGCGAACACCGAACTGGTGCTGGTGCCGGTGCAAGTGGAGGGTCCCGGAGGAAAGCCACTGCGTGGACTACACCAAGGCGATTTCGTGCTGCGCGGCGACGGCAAAGCGCAGCCCATCAAGATCTTTGAAGAAACCGGTGGACCGCCTGCGGAAAGCACTACGGCAACCAAGGCCGCAACTCCATCGGCAACTGCAGCCGGCGAGTTCTCCAATGTGCCCGACGGCGGCCTGCCGCAACACTTGCTGATTATTGCGATTGACCGGGTGAATACTCCCTACGGTGAACAGGGGTGGGCGCGGCAGGCGTTGCTGAAGTTCTTCTCGAAAGGCATGCCTGAGCAGCCGTTCGCGCTGGTAGAGATCACGGAAGGCGGACTCATGCAACTACACTCCTTCAGCTCGGACCCAAAAGCATTGCTCGATGCCATAGGGAACGACCATGGCAAGATGAGTAAGACGGAACAAAAGCATGAGGTGAAGGGTGAGTTGCCGTTTCCTGGCAGTTTTGCCCCCGCGGATGCCGCCGCTTTCAAGGGTACCGTGGAAATGAAAGCAATCAGCGCGACCGTTTCGAACTTTATGCAACTGGAGCAGGCATACGCGGGAGTCCCGGGCCGGAAGTCTCTGATCTGGCTGTCGGCTGACATGCCGGACGTAGAAGAAATCGCCGCGATATTAAATCGAGGTAACATCGCGCTCTATCCAGTGAATCTGCGAGGCATTCAGGCAGATACTCACCTTCTCGGGGAGGATGATGATACACACACAGGCAGCTCAGAGCCGCCAAGCGGAGACAACGGCATGCGGGATCTGGCCTTAAGAACTGGAGGAAGATATTGCAGCGCGATGACGGAACTGAAGACCTGCATCGGGCAAGCCGTCGCGGACAGCACCAACTATTACCTGCTCGGCTTTTATGTGACGCAACAGGACCGCAAGCCCGGCTGGCACAAATTAGAAGTCAAACTGACATCAGGACGGGGAAGGATTTACTCACGATCCGGCTACTATCTGGAGCCAAGGACCGCTTCTACTCAAGACGAGATTCTCGGCGACCTGATAGCCGCGGCCAATGCGCAAATCGCCTACACCGGCGTCGCGTTTTCAGTCGAGCACCTAGCTGAATCTACAGGTTCTACTGGCGGCTTCAGAATTCGCGTACCGGCAACCAGCGTGTTGCTGCAATCAGGTCAGCGAAACCTCAGTTACGAGATTGCGATGGTTGTGCTCTCGCAGAACGGTGAACCGACCGCCGAGGCTCACACCATCCGCCTCGACCTGAATGCGGAGCAGACCGAGCACGCTCTAACGCAGGGTTGGCGCTACGATGAGACCCTATCGAAGCCAGCTTCGGCGGCGGTGAAGTTTATCGTTCGCGACAATGGTACGGGCAATATTGGCTCGGTGGTTGTGCCTCTTACAGAGGGGCGCAAGAATTAAGAGAAGATTGCCGAATCGCTCTACAAAGGTATTGCCAAGTACGCCGGCGGCCTGAGCGGAGTGAAAGTGGCGGCCAAGTTCAACCAAGAGGCGGGACAGTAAGCAGCAGCCAGTGACCGCCGAAGGCGTGCTTTATCCCAATCCGCTTGGACGAGCGTTGGATTTCAAGCCGAAGGGAAAGCACGGCGTTCCTTCTGCAAGTCCACGAAGGAATGCGGTGTGACAATCTCAATTCCTCGAAAAGGATCTAGGACGAGAAGATCAGAATCGCCGGTAATCACGAAGTCAGCGTTACCGCTCACCGCTAGCTCCAGGAACTTGTCGTCCTTCGAATCACGGCAAGCCCTTATCCGTATATTCACCTCGACCAATTGGGCTTCACGCGTAAGCGCCGCGAGAAAATCGTGAATATCACGCTCGTCCACGTAGCGGCGAAATCCTTTTCTGTTCAGAACATCATAAAGCTCGGCGAGCACTTCGAAAGAGAGTAAGATCGCGGCCGTTCCGAGGGCGGACTCAAGGGCCAGACGGGGCTTCGAATTCGGCACCAGCAATGCACTGACTAAGACGTTCGTATCAAAAACGCAGCGCAATTACTTGCCCTTTATCAGCGAATCCAATACATCGGGCGTGAGTCCCCTCTCCCTTGCCCTGGCACCGACTTCGTCGAGCACCCGCTGGAGAGAAGGATAATCCTCCGTGGTCAGCTCACGCAGCCAGAGACTCAACAGCGCCTGGATTTTTTTCTTATCTTCCGGCAGGGCGGACTCGTAGGCACGAGCAGTTTGGAGATCGAGCGGGATCGTGATGGTTGGATTCGCCATCGTAGCAACCTCTCCCGTATTTTACGGTAACCACCTCGCTAGCGACGCCGGGCTAAGAGTTCTACCCAGGCAAGCGCGACCCGGCGGCGCGTTCGAGACAACTGGCAAAACGCCCGCTAGAAACTTTGCTCCCCCCGCAGTACTCTAATTACAAAGGTATTGTTTCGCTGTCCAATGAAGCGCCTCATTCTCATACTGCTTACGGTTCTCTGCCTCGGTGCCTTTGCGCTGGCCGCCGACAATCCTGCCGCCTTTCTGCCACACTCCTTCGCCGGCTGGACGCAAACCGGCGCGGTAAAGACCACCTCGAATCCC
>Ga0187871_10002011_pt1 | contig 16986 bp, 17 predicted proteins | sample June2016WEW_16_1_FD_132988 | JGI IMG/M metagenome (GOLD analysis project Ga0187871, IMG submission 132988) | Peatland microbial communities from SPRUCE experiment site at the Marcell Experimental Forest, Minnesota, USA - June2016WEW_16_10 | ecosystem: Environmental > Terrestrial > Soil >...
ACACCCCAAGCCAGGATAGATGCAAAAAAGTGGCAACACTCAACTAATGTTATTTGAATAAATCATATTTAAACTCAAAAACCCACAAATTTTAACTTTTTAGTATCATTTTTCTCTTATTTTGTTCGTTTTTTTAAAAACTAATTACTCATCTAACTGACATTGGTAATCTTTGCGAACTCACAGCCTGAGCAAGCCCTTCATGAATCGTCATTTTATATAAGTCAGTAACATACCTATATCGCCGCTCAACCTTATTATAGCCTTGGTTTTTTTCTAATTGAATGATCTTTTCAAAAATACTCCACATAGTCTCACCAATATTACTATTCTTCATAACTGGAGTCGCAGCTCCTGTTGTTAATGAAAATAATGGCATGTTTATATAATGGGTTAATAAATAATATTTATTTTTAGTCATAGATATGGAGCTATGCAAATCTCGATCTACTAAAAATAAAACTTTATCATCTAACCGATCTCTTACCATTACACCACATTCATACATTGGATCAAGAGTTTCTAGTAAAGAAAATCTAGCATTTTTTAATGCTGTTAGAATTTCTAATTTTTTGGGTCCATATAAAGTATGATTTTTTTCAAAATACCGTTCTGCTATATTCTTGCCATTTTTACGACATTCAAATAAACCATAATCTATTAATGTGTCCATTTCATGGGCAGTTTCAATAAATAAAGTATTACCTTCTTTAACTTCAAGCGCATAACCAGCTGTATTAATCATATTCTCAGGATCTACAAGTAATAACTCAACATGTATTTCTTTTAATACATTTCTTGTTTGATCATACAATTTAAGTAGATCTTGTTTATTGATATTACTATCACTAGTTTTTGTAATAGATATAAAATTTTCTAATTCATCTGAAATAACAAAACCTTCCTGATTCAATCGTTCCTTTAATTTAACGCTCCATTCAAATATCTTAACGATTTTTGCCTTAATTTGTTGGTATAATTGTTGACAGGATAACAATGTCTTTTGTTGTTTAATTGTCATTACATCAGATGATAAATATTCGCAATCTCGTAGAAATACTTCAACATGTGATATGTTAAATACATACTCACTAAGACTATTTAATATTGTATCCAATGACGATCTTGTTTTTGCAGTTGGCGTCGTAATAAGATCATCAACCTCCACAATCATTGTAGCTATTGCTATTTGATGGTTGATGTCTTTTAAAAACTCATATAATTTAGCTAAATTTTCAATGGATAATTCCATATACTTAATTTACCTTAATTTACCTTAATTTTTTTATTTTTAGCAGATAAATACCGTTCTCTTAAATCTATATCAATATATTTGTCGGTTATAGCACTAGAACTGTGGCCCGCATCATCTCTAACATGTTCCCTTGGCCTAAATTTTACATCATTAGAAATTCCAGTATGCCTTAACCAATGTACCGTTGCCGATTTTAATGCTTCAGCTTCTTCATTAAAACCTTCTTCATCCATGCGTTCTATTGCTCTATTAAAACATATTTGTACCATATTTCTAATAGTTTTGCTACTAGTTATTGCGCTAGTTATTGCGCCTTTCCCTTTTTGTTTTGGCAACAAAGGTGTCTCTTCTTGTGGAGACGGTAGAGCAGGTAGATCTAAAGTTTTTCTATATCTTTTTAATGCTTTTAACAGCTCATCGCTAACAGGAATAGAGCGTTCTTTATTGCCTTTGCCTATGGTATTAAACCACCATCCGCCATCATATTTATAAAAATCTTTCATTTGTGGTTCAGATCTATAAGTTACAGTTAATTCTGAGATCCGTAAATATAGAGAGTACAGCATATTCATAATAAATAATAATCTTTCATATTCATCAGATCCTTGCGCCATCATTTCTGCTGTTTCAATTACAAATGACCATTGTAAATCTGATAATTTTCTTACTACCATTTTTTGGATCTTTCTAGGAAAATATTTGGTTTTTTGTCTTATTTGAGCAATCGGATTAATTGTCACATATCTTTGTTCTAATAAATAATTATAAAAACTTTGGTTAATAGCAAATATTTCTTTTAATGATTGTCTTGATAATTTATATTGTGATGCATTTAATTTTTTTATGCTAGTAAATTTTTTCTTAGGGATCGTAACAACAAATGGACGCCACTTAGAATTGGGGAGCCGTTGTCCTTTTATGTTTATAAACTTTGGTGTTCTATATAGCCCAATCCAACTTTTTAATGGTTTTTTGCAAAATTGTAAGTATTTTTCAAACAATTCTTTGGTAATTTTTGGCAGTGGTTTTTTTTCTATTAACCAAGTCCATTGTAATAATCTTTCTATTTCTCTACGATATGCAGTAAAAGTATCTATACTACCACGATAGCTTAACAAAAAATTATATGCATGAATATAATCTTTTTTATGCTTTATGTGTTTCATGGTAACGTAGTATTTCTTCTTTTTCATGTAAGTTAGAGTGTCAAATAGTGCTTTAGGAAGTGTCCTTTTCATCTTGTTTATCTCTTTTTACATAATTCTGGTATTCAAGATTACCGGAATTATTACTGTTTATTAAAAAACCTCCCAGATCGTTTTGCATTGCTGTAACGAAATTAACCTGGCAGCTTCTTGGTAATTCATCTCGATAATTCCAAATCTCTTAAATGGCTCAGTAATATATGGACTCAAGCCGGCAACGTCATGTTGAGTTATAGTATAACCTTCTTGCTGTAACTCTAAAATAATATTAGTGAAATCTATTACATTTTGCAACATCATTGCGTTAGCCATTAAAAAGTTACACTTTATTGCCTTTGCTTGTTCATAAGGATCGTTGCTAGCCACAATATAATTTTTGTTGCCAAAATTAAACCATTCGCTAAATTCATTGAAATTTTCAACTTTATTAGTGGTTGCCGTGATTTCTGCTCTAAGCTCAATCTTCGATAAATATTCAATCAAAAATAAAGTTCTAATTACGTGACCTAATTCTTGTAAACCCTTTAATAATTTATTTTTTCTAGCGTAATTGGTTAATTGCTGCAATAAAAATGTAGTGGAAATCGTGCCGGACTTGATAGATAATACCACTTGCATAAAATCATCCCAACATTCTTCGATTAAATTCCAATCAATTACTCTAGTAAACAATGATTCTATATTAGTATAAATAACCGATTTATCTGCTTTAAACATCGTATATTCTTTCCAATTTCTAATTCTTGGCATTAATTTAATGCCAAGCAAATAAGCTAATGCAAACACTACAGCAGATTGTCCTTGAGTATCAGCATGTACCGTATCTGGTTGTACTTCAGATTTGTTTTTTAATAAGCCCTCTAAAATAGCAATGGCCTCCCAAACACCACAAGGAATAAAGCTAGCAAAAAATGCAATATAATTATTAGCTACATGATAATACGCTATCCCCCCTCTCGCACCATATCTTAAATGATACTCAGCTAATAAATTATCTTCGTAAATATTACGTAAAGTACCATCAGCAGCGCAAGATTTACCATCACCCCAACAACCTACTACTTGATACTGAAGCATTTCATTATTTAATGCTATGATTGCCTTGTCTAATTTAGCAATACTTATGTGCCGTCTAATTAGCCAAGATAATGTATGTGGAGTTACTTCAAAATTACTAGCACTTTTAAAATGTTTTACTGTTTGAGTTGGACCTAGACCAGTACCAGCAGAAAATGTTGCCAGTATATATTTTTCTATAGCATTATCAATTCTGCCAGCAACTCCAGATACATGACCAAAATTATTTGCCCATCCAGTAAGATGATTAGTACTACATAATACGTCTAAAATATGTTTTTCTTTGATCCTCATTTTAAGCTGAGTTTTTAGCCATGAAGTTGTGTTGTTTTTTGGTTTGGCTTTAGGTTTGGATAAAATAGGATTACCTTTGTTATCAATAGTAAAACCTTTAATATTTGGATAATCATCATCTAATTTTTTAGCTGTCGATAATAACTGTTCTTTTAATAATTTTACTCCTTCTTTACCAGTAGCTGATATATTAACAGCATTACAGTAATCATTAATCTTAGAGCTACATTCTTCTTTCGACAATAGTTGAGATTTATATCCAGAAAATAATTCTGAATTTGTTGTTATTAAATCACCAGCCCTAAATTCATTTACTGCTTCTGATAAAATACATGCTTCAAAATGATCCTTAATAACCTCTTGATCTTGTGATTTAGCAAAAATAACTTTTTGCCATGCAACAGGAATAAACGATAAATCTAAATCTCCGATATTTAATGTTGATCCCTTATTATTAACCTTGTTTAACATAAATTTAATAGCTTTTATAGTTTGCTCATTACTTGTTGCAGAGCTTAGTTGTAATTTATGCAACACATTAAAACAAGCATTTCTAGCTCTTTTACTAATACATTGACTTACCAAAAACAAATGATCTTGTTTGGCAAAAGCAATCATTTGAGTACAAAGATTTTTTAAATCTTGAATGTTGCCTTTACTATCAATGGTGTTCTTTAATTTTTTTAATAAATTACTGTCAATGAAGGAGTGGCCATATTTTGATATAAACTTAAAAAACTCTGTCATATATTCGATTGGCAAAGGTAATGTTGTATTTTTGGTGATCTGCATTTTTATAAGTTCTTCAATATTTTTATATATAGCCAAATTTTGATCTATTAAAATAGTTTCATTTTTATTACTTTTTTTACAAACATATTGTAAATTATCCTTTTCTAAATATAGGTATATGGTTTGTGGTTCAATTTGGTTGTCAGCTGGTTTTTGCCCACACATTAACACATGACTATACCATTCACCGCCAGATTCCATAATATCTAGTAGATCAGATAATAATTCTATTGCTTCTACCATCTTCCCTTTATTGTCTATCCTTAATTGATCTAATTTTCTTTTTGCTTGATTATGTGCATTATTAATTATTTTACAAAACATTTTAATCAAATTGTCTACGCCACTAATTTGAGCATCGTATAATAAGCACACTATTAGAGCTATTCTTTTATTAGGATTTAAATCTTTTAACCCATTAACATCAATTAATTTAGCCTCTTTAACTAGTTCAGCTATTTTACTTTTAGTGATGGTGGATAAATACTTATCGAATGTCCCAAACGATAATACCCAATTATGTTGGGCTATAAAATCTGATAAATTGTTTATGGTTGGTTTTTTAGGCAATAGTTTAATTGTATTATAACCACTTTTATTATTTGCTGTTACTTTAGTCAATTCTTCTAAAGTTTTTTTAATATCATCAGGAATTTGATCGCTAATTTTTTTGAATACATCATTGTTAGCAGTTATTCTACAATTTCCGGCTATTTTACATAATGTACTGTAAGCTGGTAACTCATACCTTTTATAAATTAGCTCCTCTATTATGCCATTAATAATATCTGGTAAATTATTTATTCTATAAGCTCGTTCCATTCCAATATTTTGTGCTAACTCTTGTGCCTTTTTGTCAAAAGGATTAATCAATAATAAAGTTCTAATTAGCTGTTTATGACTATGAAAAGTTTTTTTATTACTATAATTTATCTCAAGATCTTCTGGTAACTGTAAACATCCTGCTATATGAGTTTTGATCTGGTTAGGAATTTCTTCTATTGGCAAAAAATATCCCAATTTTTGGAAAGATTTTAATAAAATTAAAAATTTAAACTTATTATGCGGATCTTTAGTGTATTGTTCTGCCATTAAAACTTCTTCCTGGCTTGGAGTATAAATTGTTTGTAAAGTTTTATCGGTTAATTTTTTGTGTTTAGAAAACCTTGGATATGCCGTTTTTTCTATTTCTACCATAAAAATAATCTTTGCTTAGTTAAAGAATATAACTGTCTACGTAATAGAATTAAGCTATAGTAAGAATAAATTTATTGTTTTTTATTAGAATTATTAGTTATTTTTATATTAATATAATTTTTTAACATCTATTTGTTAATTTAATCAACCAACATTAGTTAAGCATTGCCACTTTTTTGCATCTATCCTGGCTTGGGGTCTTATAGCTTTTATGTTTATTGGCATGTTTATTAGATATTCTTTGGCATCGTCATACTGATCAATATTATCAAAAATAAATAATATTTCTGTTGATAAAGTATTTAATTTGTTATTCACTAACTGCATTACTACGTTTCTTGGTTGTTGTTCTACATTAATATTAAGTTCTTGAGCCAATTCTCTATATTGTTGTTCTATTTTGGTGGTAGATTCAGCATTTAAATAGCGTACTATTTTATTTAGCTTATGTTGTTTCCCATATTCTATGGCACAACTGCTTTTACCTACACCCCCTTGTCCGGTTATTATTACTATATTATCTTGATTTAATTTTTGTTCTATTTGTTGCAGTTCTTTTTGGCGGCCAATAAAATGTTCATAACCAGTTAATATTTCAGGTATATAGCTTGTTATGGCAAAGCGAGAACTTGCTTTGGAGACAAGATGTTGATTTAGTTCTTGTTGGGCTGGTTTTTTAAACATAATTTTGCTGTATCCTCCTACAGTAACAACAAGCATTGATACGACGAATAGCATCACTATTAGCCATTTTCTAGGCACACCCATTTTAACATTAACATACAGATCAGCATTATCAGTAACAGGAGTTTTTAAACCATGACTGTTATAACTTTCAAGCAGTCCTTGTTGATCAGTAATAGATTGATGATAACACTCCAATTGTGAAATAATATTTTCAAAATTAATTTTAGGGGATAGTCTTTTAAAAATCTCAAAAATTGTCAAATAATAATTTTTACATTCAAAGAAATCAACATATGGCGCTCCAATCAGTTCTTGAGAGAAGCTATGATTAATATTTTCTGTTACCAAAAAAGTAAAAAAGGTGGGCCTACTCTTAGATTTTTGTAGAGCTTTTAAAATTGTAGGCCGATTATTAGTTTTACCAGAAACCACATAGATATAGTGTTCTTCTTGTTGAAATTCAAGAAGTTTCTCATTTATAGAACGGATCTTTAGTTTAACATCAGCAAGTTTAAGGTGATATTGAATAACTGAAATTATTGAGGCTTTACTCTTTTCTTTACAACAAAAAAAATAACAAATAGGAGTATTGCTGTGGATAGTGTGAGCTATAGATTTTAGCTTTTTATTAAAGTCAGCTTGAATAAGCAAATTTTGGTAATGTTTTCTAATAAAGTAAGCTTTACCAGATCGTTCCACGAAATCGATAACCCCTTCTCTAGCATTCTTGTCAATTTTTCTTTTTATGTTGACTATATGAGTTTCGGCGGTTCTTGGGGAAATATCCAAAATAGAGGCGATTTTAGAACTGCCACGCATATTAGTAACACAGGCTATAGTATCAATCTCTCTAGCAGTAAATAGCACATCGTTTATAGTTTCCAGTTGGTTGAAATACCCATTAGGCAAATAACCAAATTTACAATCATGCATGCAATTTTCTCACCAAACTAAAGTCCATTTATCCAATCAGCTAATGATCTATGTTAATAATTATAAAAATTCAAGCGCTATTTATTACACCGTAAAATTCCAACTTAGGCAAATTTAATATTTCAGTTTCATAAATAAAAACAAATAAATCAGTTATTTATTAAATACAAGATCTAAGTATTTTCTACTTAGATAAGGATTTAAGTAGTTTTAATGGATATCGAGGGAGAAGATTTTTATGTACTTTCAGATTTTTTAAAGATTGTTGGCTGCTTACCAAAAAATCAATAGGAAAAGTTAGGTTACAAAGTACTTGTTTCTTTTATAGGAGATTTAAAATATGGATACGTTTCAGTTCAAACAAATAGCTAACGTTTTACAATTATTACCAACAAAAGCAATTAATTATTTTTCTTTTACTATATTTGAAAAGCAACAATCGATTATAACTTATTGCAATAACCAAGAGTGGCTTAATTATTGTAAAAATCATTACGATGAGGATATTTATTTTTCGGTTCAAAAATATATTCTTTCTTCCAGATTAAATGTTATCAATTGGGAGTTATTAAATTTGGACCAACAAACCAAAGAATATATCCAAAAAAGAAATGATATTGCAGGAATAAAAGCTAGTATTTCTTTATTATATCAAAAAAACATTAGACTAATTGCTGTTACATTTGGAACCAAACAAGATAGTGGGTATTTGATTAAATTTTTTAATTATAAAATTGATTATGTATCGTTGATTATGAGAAATTTAATTGAGCAGCGCATGTAGTTAGTTTTTATTTAAGCTTTTTGGCTTGCTAGATTGGGCATCAGTGTTTACTGATTTTTATATTTGCAGCTCTAAGATTTTAAGGTTTCTGGTCTTTTGCTAATCATGCCAAGACGCCAATGTCTAGTTATTGTAGCGGCTGATTGAATTGTACATGTAAAATAATGCGGATCATTTAAGTTTGCAAAAGGATTAATACCGCCAACTAAAAAATCATTTTTACCTGTATGGCTCAATATTTTTTTTATTAAAACTCTTCCATCTTTTGTTGTAATAATACAGAATTCTCCAACTAACTCATTTAAGCTTTTCCCAATGGTATTAACACCACCAACATAATCGCCAACACAAAAAAGTGGAAACAATGCCTCATCTGAAATCATAGCGCTAACAGAATTAAGGTTGTTATGACGAAAATAATTTACCTCATCAAGAATTTTTAAGTCTCCTTTAATATGGATAATATCTTTTAAATCTTGAGTTTTATCGTCTAAATTAGATTTATTAATAGATTCTGGATTTTCTCCATAAAGCAGCCATTCTTTTGTTACTGCAATACCTTCTTGATTAAAGACCTCTACAAGGTTGATGGCTTTTTTTTCAGTTAAGAGATTAGTACCTTTTTCCCAAGCATGGGTGGTATTAGGATTTATGCTATATTTTTCAAACATCTCTTTACGAGTAAGGTTAGCTAATGTTCTAATAAGCTTAACTCTTTTTCCTCTTTCTAAAGCTAGTTTTCTTTTAAATACTTTGTCCGTATTAGCATTTATATTCATAGTATTGTTTATCAAGTAATAGTTCCTTTAAGAAAAGTTTTATATTCTTCTATCGAGTATGATACATCTACTGTTTTCCAACGAGCTATTTCAGAAAAAGAAAAAGGAACAAAAAAATGTTCTGCCCATCCTTCTTTATTATTTTTAATAGTCATAAATTTTAGCATATATAACCCATCCATTTTATTGCATAGTTTATTGCAAAAATATCATAAGAAAAAATTTTTTAAAATTATGTTGACATTGGTATTGCAAATATCAAAAATATTGGTATTATTAAGCTGTGTACTAGTATTAGTATTTTTAATATGAAAAATATTGGTATTTGTAAATATGGGTTAATTGGTTGTTTACATACCTTAAAAACCGACATTAGTCAGGATGAGAGGTTGTAAATACTACTTAATATAATTTTATTTTTACAAGATGTTAAAGGAGTAATAGTTATGCCAAAAACAAATCAGACAAAACAAACGTCTAAACAAATAGCGCAACTCGACCAAGAAAACACATTAATAGTAATGCAAGAGTTGCAAACTAACCGAAATAATGAATTAGCAACAACAAAACAACATGCAGAAATAATTTTTAACAGCACTATAGAAGAGTTAAAAAAACTGCAAATCCAGCGGTTTGAGGAATTATCCAAAATAGTTGATGACACTTGTATGGAAAGTAAAGCTTTGGTTAAAGCTTTAACTGAGTTAAAACAGCATGAGAAGCTTATAGAATTTTTAGAAGCAAAAAATTATACAAATAACTATTTGGAACAAACATTGATCTCGGCAGACAGACAACAAGAAAGTATGGTTTCAACTGTTATTAATATGGCTAAAAACAGAAAAGATGAATTAACAGATTTAATGTTTTCAATTAAACAAAAACAAGCAGATGCTCTGTTAGAGCTGTTAAAGATTAAAATTAAGAGTGGTGATGAGAGTAACCAAACAGATAATGTTGGTGAAGATTTAGAGCTTATAGTAAAACGCTCCAAACTAGAATATAAAAACACCCTTTTAACCGTACAAGAAACTCAAAAACAATTAACTGAAGAATTAAAACATTTAAAAAAACAAGCTGAAGAATCGCAGGTTGCTACACTAGCAACTATGACTAGTGAGCAAAATGATTTAAAACAAAAGATGGATGAAATAAAACAACAAAATAACACTATGCTTTATTTTACTAAATATAAAGCTTTATTAGCTAATACTAAAAACCCAACCTTAGAAAGTAATGAAGCTCAACCGTCAAATGCTTTAAGATTAACCTGTTAGTAATAGATCAATTTTTTATATAAAAGGAGCTTATATGCTACTAAAATTTAAACTAAACTCAATTACCCCTTACCTTGGATTAATAGTGTTGTCGTTATATTCGGTTGAAGTATACGCTATGAATGGCACCGCTTTAACTAATGGGGTTACGGAGTTTTTAACTACCAAGGTTATTAATAATGTTGGTACCGTTGGAGTGTTAGCAGTTACTATTTTAGGAGCGGTTGCGGCGTTCGGACAAAAAATTTCTCAATTTATTTTAAATAATTTGGCTTATGTTGCCTATGTGGCTTTTGGCGCTACCTTGTCGACCGGCGCATTAAAACTAGCTGGAATGACTATTTAAATTAGGGGTAAAACATGGATGCTGAACAATTAAAAATCCCTGCTAATTTAGATGAACCACCGCGGTATTTTATTTTTACTAAAGGACAATTAGCGTTCATTACCTTGCCAACTATTGGTGGCTACTTAGGATTTCAAGGGCTTGGTTTGTTGTTTGGATTAGGTTTTGGACTCACCATAGTTAAAATGTTAAAAGGACTTAAAATGCAGCATGGTAAAAATTTTTTATTACGATGGTGTTATTGGAATTTGCCGCAACGCTTTTTAATTTACAACATGTATGCGGCCTTACCTAAAAGTTATATAAGGGAGTTTATAGGCTAATGTTACAAACTATTTATGCTGACAAAATAGTACAATTAGTTAAACGGCGTAATATGTTAACCATTGGCTTGGTTAGTGCGGTACTGTTAAATATGATCCAAGCCTTGTCAGTTACTTATTTAATCCGAAATACTAAAGTGATTTTAGTGCCACCGGAAATTAAGGAAGAGTTGTGGGTACGACCTAAAGAAGTGTCCGAGGTATATTTACGGGATTTAACTGATTATTTTGCTAGTTTGGTACTCAACGTTACCCCAAGTTCTGCATTAGGTAAAACTGATTTAATTTTGCAACATGTTCACCCTAAAGGTTATGGCGCAGTTAAGGAACAATTAGTTAAAGATGCGACCGTGATCCAAAACAAGAGTATTACCCAGTTTTTTGTACCAATGAACTATGAAATTAATCAGCAACAATTGTTGGTAAAAGTAACTGGTGATTTAACCATATTGGTTGGCCAAGAAAAAGTTAATCAAGAATTAGCAACATTTAAAATTAAATATATCTTAGATCACGGCCGGTTATTGGTAGCAGATTTTATTAAGGAGGCAACTAATGCATAAATTAATAGCCATCATTATGTTAATGGTAGGGTCAACTGCGATTGCTAAACAAAGTAAATATTATAACAACCAAGAATTGTTAAATTTTAATATTGCTAAAAAAGAACTAACACATATAGCGGTAGAAAACGACCGGATCACCGGATTAAAAATGAGCAATGATCTATTAGAAGTAGAGCAAAACGATAAATCAGGCGACTTATTTGTTCGAGCTAAAACTGAAAATTTTGAGCCAATAACTTTATTTATTACTACCGAACAAGGCCGAACTATTGGATTACGTTTAATTCCTAAAAACATTACCGCAGAAAGTATTTTAGTTAAGTTTAAAGAAGAATTAACTAGCATTAACGAATTAAATGAGCCAGGCTCCACTCGAGAACAACAAATAATTAATATATTAAAAGCGCTAGCAACTGGGAGTGAAGCAGAGGAATTAGCTAATTTGCCTAAATTAACTAATAAATTAAAAACCATAGCTGCAACCGGTTATACTCAGCTGTCACTTCAAGGCCAACGGTTAGTATTAAAAAACACTACTAAAGAGCAAGTAGCTTTACAGGAAGCAGAATTTGCCGGCAATAAAGTACAGGCGGTAGCTTTAAGTAAACTTTTAGTTTTGCCTAATGAAACTGTGGAATTATATATAATCAAGGAATTAGATTAATGGACGCACCAAGAGTTACTCGTTATAAACAAGTGACTATCATAGCAAGTGTAATGTTAATGACTTTTTTAGCGGTATGCCTGTTTTCTAGTTGGTTAAAGGGTCGTGCTACTGACAAATTGCTTAGTGAACCGGTAAAAATGAGTTTACCATCAGCTGCTAACGCTGATTTACAAAGTTTATGGGTACAACGACTAGAAACTAAAAATAAAACGCAAACAGAAGAATTACAAGCAACTGTAAAGAAAATGGAAATACAAGCTGAGGAATTTGTTAATCTAAAAACCGATTTAACTAATATGTTATTAGAAGTAAAACAACAATTAGCCGAAAAGTCGGCTAATCCTGTCCCACAAAATTTTCAAGAAAGTGTAGCGCAAGAGCCGTTTGAGGTTAATAGTCAAGCCGCTAATTTTAATAATAATTTTGCGGTAACTAATAATGCTGCTAAACCAATTGCCGGCATTATTTCGCACCAATTTAATTTACAAGGTGAGCAAAAAACCCAACGTTTAGGTGAATATCTACCAGCCGGTTCTTTTGTTAAAGCAGTGGTATTAGGTGGTTTAGATGCACCGGCTGGAGTAACAGCTCAAGCTGATCCCAGGCCAGCATTATTACGCTTAGTTGATTTAAGTGTGTTACCGAATAAAGCTCGCCATGATATTAAAGATTGTCATGTGATTGCCGCTGGATTTGGGGATGTCTCCAGTGAACGAGCCTATTTACGTACGGAACGGTTAAGTTGTACTTTAAAAAATGGGCGGATTTTTGAACAAAAGCTTAAAGCTTATGTAGCTGGTGAAGACGCTAAAGATGGATTGCGTGGCAATGTGTTACGTCGAGAAGGCGATTTATTATTTAATTCGTTTATGTCTGGCGCAATTTCTGGTTTTGGTAAAAGCATGAGCCAAACCTTAGGTACTACTTCAATATCACCATTAGGAGCTACCACCACGCTTACCGGTAAAGATGTGTTAAAAAATGGTGCTTATGGTGGAGTTGGTGAGAGTGCTGATAGTTTAAATAAATATTTTATTCAACGAGCTGAGCAAATGCAGCCGGTAGTACAAATTTCTGCGGGACGAGAAGTTACTATTATTGTATTAGAAGGAGTAGAGCTAAATGTGCATAAAAACACTTAAATCATTAAGTATGTTGTTAATATTAACCGGATGTGCTGGCATTAACGGTAAATTTGATTGCCCTTATAAGCTAGGTATTTCTTGTAAAAGCGTTAGTGAAGTTAATGATTTAGTAGATCGGGGTAAATTACCAGCTAAATTTACTAAAAGTAAAACTGCCCAAGCAACTGTTACTGTTAATGCTACAACTGCTACAGTTACCGAATGGCGTGGCGCTAAACGTATTCCTGAGAAAATTTTAACAGTATGGTTAGCACCATTTGTCGATCAAGCTGGTAATTACCATGGAGGTTCTTTTCTAACTGCGGTAATTCAACCTGCCAAGTGGCTACAGCAAGTAGGGATCAATTCATGAGTGTTTTAGCTAAAATTGGCGGTAAATTGCAACAATGGTTAGATGGTGAAGATCCTGATCATTGGATCAGCCAAGGACCAACTGCCGATGAATTAACTAAAAATTTAACTGCTTATTCGTTAAGTTCGCAACTACCATATATATCTTTCGATCCAACAACCGGATTGTATCATAATATTACTACCATGGGGTTTGTATTAGAGTGTGCCCCATTAGTTGGTTGTAATTTGTTGATCCAACAGACGCTAGCGTCTTTATTTAGTAATTCTATACCGGAAGGCGCGATTGTGCAGATTTTATTATATGGTTCACCTAAAATTGGCACCACCTTAGAAGAGTATTGTGTCGCTAGAGCCGGCAGCAGTGATTTACATACCATTATCTCGCGCAATTTAGCGTTACATTTAAATCACGGGGCGTTAAATGTATTATTTCCTAGAACACCGTTTTTAATTCGAGATTTTAAAGTATATATAAGCGTGATTTTTAATAATAGTTGTCAAAAAACTGCTGCTCACGTGTTAGAGCAAACTAAAATGCAAATGGTAACTTCCTTAATTAATGCTAGTATTAGCTGTCGTGAAATTCTGCCAGTTGAATTAATGCGCTTGCTGCGAGAGTTAACCGCTAGCGATCCACCCAACACCTTACCGGAAGAATTACAATATGATGTTAATCAAATATTAGCGCGACAAATAGTACCGAGAGCTAATCATTTATTAGTAAAAGCAACCGGACTACAGTTAGGCCAAAACACCAGGATTAAAATGTTAGCAGCTGAACAGTTTCCTGCTATTACTACTCAAGAACAAATGGCTAGTACTATTGGTGATGTATTAAGTCGTACTGGTCAAATTGCTTGCCCATTTTTATTTGCTTGCAATATGTATGTGCCAAATCAAACCAAACAACAGTCGCAAGCTGAAGTACAAACGTTTCGTTGGGGCAGGTTAGCTAATAGTGTGTTGGGTAATTGGGTGGAAATAGCAAAACACACTCATCAAGATTGGCAACATGCTAAAAATCGAGTTAACACTCAGGGCGAAAAGTGGGCTAAATGTCAATTTTTAGTAGCGTTATATACTAATAAAAATTCTTCCGATCAAGAATTTAGGGTGCAAAACAATTTTAATCATTTAGGTTGGAAATTAAGACCGATTGGCCCATTAAGTTTTCCGGCTTGGTTAAATTGTTTACCTATGAATCATCATGCGTTAATGATGCAAGATGCTGAAACCTTTGGTTTAACTAAAACTATTTTAAGCTCCAATGTAGCATCGATTGCCCCACTACAAGGGGAATGGAAAGGCACGCCTAAGCCAATATTATTGTTAGTAGGAAGAAATGGGCAATTAATGCCTTGGAGTCCGTTTTATAATGATTTTGGTGGTAATTTTAATATTTCAATTACCGGCAAGCCTGGCAGTGGTAAATCATTTACCATGCAAATGATTGAGCAGTCGGTGCATGCTTTAGGTGGTCAAGTATGGGTAATTGATGATGGTCGTTCCCATAAAAAAACTTGTGAATTATTAGGTGGTCAGGTAATTGATTTTAAGCAACAAGATTTATGTTTGAATCCATTTACTAATATTAAGATATTAGATGATGATCAAATGTTATTATTAGTACCATTAGTTACTAATATGGCGTTACAACAACGAGCCGTAACAGATTTAGAGCAAGCTTTGATTGAAGAAGCTATTAAAAAAACTTGGGAACAATATGGTAATGATAATTCAATAAGTCGTATTGCAGAGTTATTGTTAGCACATCAGAGATCAATTGCTCGTGATTTAGGGCAAATGTTATTTCCTTATACTAAAAATGGTAAATTTGGGCGTTTTGTAGAAGGTAAGGCTAATATTGATTTTAGTAATCCGTTTACTTTGTTAGAACTGGTAGAATTAAAAAATCGTCCGGCTTTACAACCAGTAGTTATGTTAATGTTCATTAATCAAATTACTTTAGCATTAAATGGCGATCGCTCTATTCCTAAATTATTAGCTATTGATGAAGGCTGGCAGCATTTATTTACCCCACATGCTGCCAAATTTTTAGCAGAGGCAGCGCGTACGTTACGTAAGTATGGTGGTGCATTAATGACTGGCACGCAAAGTATTGAAGATTATTATAGCCATCCTACCGGAGTTGCTATTTTAAATAATTCTGATTGGGTATTAATTTTACAACAACCTGGAGTAGTTCAAGCCTTAGAAAAAGGTGGCAGAATTAAAATGACTCCACAAAAACAGCAATTGTTAGAAAGTCTGCATACCTCAACCGGTGAATATTCGGATATTTATATTGAAGGGCCGTTTGGTTTTACGGTTGGCAGGTTTATGGTTGATCAATTTACTAAAATTTTGTATTCATCTAAACCAGATGAATATCAAGCGGTAGATAGATTAAGACAACAAGGACATTCTTTGATTGATGCAGTAAGCATGGTAGCGAGAATTAAATGATGAGTTTTGCTAGAGTGAATTTAGATCAAGTAACCACGTTTAGCTTACAGCTAATAATTAGTGTTATAGTAGGTATAGCTATTGTTAGTGTATATCACATCAATACTCAACCACCCAAAATTGTTAAAGCCGATCTAACTTTAATTGCTAAAAATTATATTAATCGCGAATTAACTGCCATGCGGCTTACTGAAGATCTTAGCAAACAACAGTACCTAACATTTATGCAAATTGCTAATAAAACTATAGAGCAACTAGCTAAAGAACAACATTGGATCATTTTATTACAAGAATCAACATTAGGAGGGGTAATAGATGTTACACCTTTGGTGGAAGGCGCCATTATCAAGAATTTACCAGGGCAATAATTGGCTAAAACATTTAATTATTGGTCCAATAATAATAGGCAGTACTTGGGGCATTGGTAGCTGGTTAGGAATTAATATTGGCCATAATGTGGGGAACAGTGTGCCGTATAAGTGGTTTATTACTTTAAAACGATTTGGTGAGCTGCAGCGAGGGCAATATGTAATTTTTCAGCAGCAAGTAGATGGTAATTGGGGATTATTAGTAAAGCAAGTAATAGGTATGCCTGGCGATCAAATTATAGTTAAGCCGGAAGGGTATTGGGTAGGAGCAACATATGTGGGAACAGCTAAAAAATTTTCCAGGAGAGGAAAGCCGCTATTATGGGTGGCACCAAGAATTATTCCGGATCATCAGTATTTTGTTGCCGGCAGCAATCCTGATTCGTTTGATTCTCGTTATGAAGAAATCGGTCTTATTAAAAAGGAGCGTGTTTTATCTCGGGCTATTCCTCTGTGGTAATTATGCTATGG
>Ga0187871_10002014_pt1 | contig 16977 bp, 14 predicted proteins | sample June2016WEW_16_1_FD_132988 | JGI IMG/M metagenome (GOLD analysis project Ga0187871, IMG submission 132988) | Peatland microbial communities from SPRUCE experiment site at the Marcell Experimental Forest, Minnesota, USA - June2016WEW_16_10 | ecosystem: Environmental > Terrestrial > Soil >...
AGCCTGTTATGGGCGAGCTTCGCTCGCCGAAGAGCGGGCCTACGAGGCCCGCGCAGGCTGCGAGCCTGCCCCACGGCGGCGGACAGAATGTAGAAAAGCGGTGGGTTTTCGACCGTGCGCGGGCCCTCCAGGACCCGCTCCGATCGTTCCAACGTCTTTCTTGCTGAGCACCCATGCTGCGCGTCCTCCTTTACGTCGCGGTCCCCGTAATCGTGGCCACCGTCTACCTGGCGCTCCTATACGTCGCCAGCCGCTCCGTCTACTTCCCCGCGAAGTATCCGGAAGGGCTTTGGGACGCGCAGGCGCCGATTCACGCGGCGGACGTCTCGACACAGAGGATGGCGTCCGCATTCATGCCTGGTGGATTCCGCGTGAGGGCGCCTCTTTCATAACTCTGCACCTCCACGGCAATGCGGGCAACATCACGCACCGCTACTCCCAGTTTCACGAAATCCAGGCAGCCGGATCCGCGATCCTCGCGCTGGATTACCGCGGCTACGGAAAAAGCCAAGGGCGGCCCAGCGAAAGAGGTGTTTATCGCGACGCCGATGCGGCCTATAACTACCTGCTGAAGACCGGCTATCGGCCGGACCAGATCGCCGTCCACGGCGAGTCCCTGGGCACCGCCGCCGCCGTGGATCTGGCTGTGCGCCGCCCGGGTGCGGGCAGTGGCGCTCGAAGCGCCGTTCACGCCGGCGAAAGATGTGGCGCGGACCGTGGCGCCGGTCATCGGTCCGATGCTCGCATGGGGCTTCGATTCGCGCGCCAAGATTGGCCGCATCCACGCGCCGGTCTTCTTCATCCACGGCGACCGCGATGACGTAATCCCGCTGCGCCTCGGTCACGATCTGTTTGCCGCCGCGCGCGAACCGAAGTCGCTCTGGTTAGTGCCAGGCGCCGGGCACAACGACATCGTTGAAACCGCCGGCGCAAGCTATCGGCTGTACTTACACTCCCTGTACCAGCATTTGCACGGCGGCCGGCGGCCTACGAGGCCGCCGCAGGCTGCGAGCCTGCCCCACTTAAACATGCGATCATTAGGGCTTGAGCCCACTCCTTCTTTTACTGCTGGCCCCCTACCCGATCGCCGACATGAACAGCGCCGCCCGCGACTTGGCCCGCACCCTAGACGCCGCCGTAGCGCATGAACCCGTGGCTCTAACCGTGAAAAATCTGTCCGCCCTCGACAGCGCGGAAATCCGCCGCGTGTTGGAATCTGAATTGAAGGCCGCCGCCCAGCCCACGGCCGAAGTCCAGCTCACCATTTCCGAGAACCTGACCGAGTTCCTCCTGGTGGCCGAGATTCGCCGCAACGGCGAACGCCAGGTGCTGCTGGAATCCTGGCCGCGCTTGCCCGCCGCTCCGGCAGCCGCCCCCGAGGACAGCCGCACGCGTGTGACGCTGGAAAAGAAGCTGCTGTGGGAGCAGGATCTGCCCATCCTGGATGTTGCCCAAACCCCCGCTGCCCAAACTGCCGCCGCGCTGCTGGTGCTGGACGCCACCCGCGTGCTGCTGGTCCGCGGCGCCGACCGGCAGTCCGTGCCAATTCCCTCAACCCACCCCTGGCCCCGTGACCCGCGCGGCCGGCTCTTAGTGAGTGACACCGCCTTCACCGCCTATCTGCCTGGGACCATTTGCCGCGGCAGTACTCAGCCGCAGCTCTCACTCGCCTGCCAGGACTCGCCGGAACCCTGGCTCCTCGCGCCCGGCGCCCTCGCGCTCTTCGCGCCCGATCGCAACCTGTTCCTAGGCCACATCGATATCGCGCCCGGTGGCCCGCGCGACCTGCCGCCGTTTTATTCCGCCGCGCCCGCGGGAGACGCCTGGATCTTTGCCGCCACCGACGGCCGCGCACACGTGTACACGGCCGCCGCCCTGGAAGCGGCCGGCACGATCGATCACTGGGGTAGCGATATCGCCGCCATCCAAACAGCTTGCGGCGCGCGCATTCTAGCCACCCGCCCAGCCGCACCGGGCGATCCGGACGCCATCCAACCCTATGAGCTCGTGAACAACGCACCCAATCCCGCCGGTCCGGCGCTTGAATTCCCCGGACCCGTTACCGCGCTATGGTCCGCCGGCAACACGGCCACGGCGGTCTCGCGCGATCTCCAAACCGGACGCTATGCGGCTTTCAGCCTGGCTCCCACTTGCGGTTCTTAGCGCGTCGGCGGCCGCAGGCGCTGCCACTCGCCCGCACTACGGCGGAACTCTACGCGTCGAGATGCGCGGCGGCCAACCCGATGCCGGACCGCTGCGCGCACTGGTCTTCGAGACCCTGGTGCGGCTCGACGCAGCCGGCGCGCCGCAGCCCTGTCTGGCCGTATCCTGGCAGCACGACGCCGCCGCCAAGCGGTGGCAGTTCAACCTGCGGCCGGGAGTCAAGTTCCACGACGGATCTCCGCTCACCGCTGCCGTTGCCGCGACTATACTGGCAGCCGCTCTGCCCGGCGCGACAGTAGCCGCAGCCGGCGATTCCACCGTCGCCATCCGCGCCAATCGTCCGCTGGCCGATCTGCCGCTCGATCTGGCGCACAACGGCTGGCTGGAGACCGGCCCTTTCCGCCCCACCGCTTTCGATCCCGGTCACCGCGCCACCTTCACCGCCAACGCGGACTATTGGGGCGGCCGTCCCTTCCTGGATGCCATCGATGTCCAACTCGGCCGCGGTCTGCGCGACCAATTGGCGGATCTCGAGCTCGGTAAAGCCGATGTCGTCGAAGTCGATCCCATCGATCTCCGCCGCGTGCAGGGTGGGACAGGCTTCAGCCGGTCGGTGTGGTCTTCCGCCGCAGTCCGCCTGATCGCCTTGGCATTCCAGCCAGACCACCCCAGCGATCCGCGCCTGCGCGAAGCCCTGGCCCTTTCCATCGACCGCGCCCCCATGCACTCCGTGCTCCTGCAAAAGCAGGGCGAACCCACCGCCGCGCTGCTCCCGCAATGGCTCTCCGGATACGCCTTCGCCTTTCCCGCCGCGCTCGACCTGCCGCGCGCACGCGCCCTCTCCAACGCCCTGCCTCCCGCGGGCCGCACGCTCACCCTGACTTACGATCCCGCGATGCGCGCCGCCCGCTCACTCGCCGAACGCGTAGCCGTCAATGCGCACGACGCCGGACTGGCCGTGCAGGTCTCGCCCCAGAATCCACACGCCGACGTGCGGCTGCTCGAAGTCTACCTCACCTCGCTCGACCCCGCCCAAGCCCTCGCCGGTTTCGCCGCCGCCCTCGGCCTGCCCACTCCCTCAACCGGCGCGTCGCTCGCAGCGCTCTACGAATCCGAGCGCAAGCTGCTCGAAGGCTTCCACGCCATTCCGCTCTTTCAACTTCCCATCCTCTATGCCGCCAGCCGCGTCCATGTGGATGCGCCGCCGATCACCCGCTTGGGCGATTGGCGCTTCGCCGACGTTTGGCTCTCCGGGACCGCGCCATGACCTTCCGCACCCGTCTCCTGATCGCCTTTGCGATCGCCGTCGTCGTCGCCGTGGCGTTCGTGGGCGCCGTCGTCTCCACCGCCACCCGGCGCGCCTTCGAGCGCCTCGACGAGCAGCGCGTCTCCGCCTTGGCCGCGCAATTCCATCAGGAGTTCCTCCGCCGCCAGCGCGAGATCGCGGAGCGCGTGAAAGACATCGCCGAGGCAGACAGTACGCGCGACATGGTGATCGCGCTCAGCCGTCCGGACGCCGATCCCTCCGCCTATGTGGATGCCGCGCAACCGCTCGCCGCCGCCCACAATCTGGATTTCCTGGAACTGATCTCCGTCACGGGGAGCATCGTCTCGTCCGCCCAGTGGCCGGCGCGATTTCTCTACCAGGAGGACTGGGTAACGCGCGGCACCGACTGGAATGCGCGGGAGCCTTTCCTGAAACGCGAGGATCTGCCCACGGACACGGCGCTGGCGCTGGTGGCTGTGCGCCTGGCGAGCGTGGGCGATAGCAAACTGTATGTCGTCGGCGGCGAGGCCCTCGACCGCGATTTCCTGTCGTCGTTCGTGCTGCCCGACGGCATGCGGGCGCTGCTCTTTCGCGAGCCGCAATCCATCGCCGGCGCCTCCGGGCCAATCCCGCGGACCGCGCCGCTCGCGCCCCTGATCGATGCCGTGCGCAAACAACGCCGCGAGCTGACCCGCACCGTCCAATGGTCCGCCGACGCGGTGGACGCCGAGACGTTTCACGCCATCCCGCTCATTGGCCCAGGCAATGGCCCAGGAAAGGATCCCGGCGCGGGCGACGAACTGATGGGCGCGTTCCTGGTGGGCAGCTCGCGCGGTCCGCAAGTGCGCCTGGAACGCTTCATGCTGCGCATCGAAATCCTGGTGGCCGCGGGCGGCATCCTGCTCGCCCTGCTGGTCGCCTTCTGGACCACCGCGCGCATCACGCGTCCCGTGGAAGCGCTGGCCGCCGGGGCCCGCGCGGTGGCCGCCGGCGACTGGCGCACGCAGGTAGACGTGCATTCCTCCGGCGAAATCGGAGCGCTGGCCGCCGCCTTCAACCAGATGACCCGCGACCTGCTGGAGCAGCGCGACCGCCTGGTACAGGCCGAACGTGTGGCCGCGTGGCGCGAACTCGCTCGCCGCCTCGCGCACGAACTGAAGAATCCGTTGTTCCCGCTGCAGATCACCGTCGAGAATCTGCAGCGCGCACGCGCCGCGCATCCCGAGCAGTTCGATGAAGTTTTCCGCGAGAGCACCGCCACGCTGCTTGCCGAGTTGGGTAAGCTGCGCGGAATTGTCGGACGCTTCAGCGACTTCGCCAAGATGCCGCAGCCGCAACTGGAAACCGTGGATCTGAACGGCCTGGTGCGCGATAGCCTGAAGCTGTTTGAAGCGCAGATGCAGGCGGCCGGCGTGGCGCTGCGCCTGGATCTCGCCGCCGACTTGCGGGCCATTCAAGCGGACCCCGGCCAGCTCGGCCGAGCCTTGCAAAACCTGGTGTTGAACGCCATCGACGCCATGCCCGCCGGAGGCACGCTGGCCATGCGCACCGCCCCGCACGAAGGCGGTGTGCGCCTGGAAGTTTCCGACACCGGGCAGGGACTGACGCAGGAGGAATGCGACCGCTTATTCACGCCGTATTACACGACTAAGACGCATGGCACCGGCTTAGGCCTGGCGATTGTGCAATCGGTGATCAGCGACCATGCGGGCAGAATCGGCGTGCGCAGTGAGCCCGGCAAAGGCACCACGTTCGTCATCGACTTGGCGTGAGTGGTGCAGCGAATTGCTTGTGGGGCAGGCTCGCAGCCTGCGGCGGCCTCGTAGGCCGCCTGGCTTTTTGCAGGGCTTGGTAGCATAGGCTTTAGCCTGTGGAGGCGAGCTATGCTCGCCCAAGGCAGGTGAGAGGCCGAGGCAGGCGAGCTATGCTCGCCCAAGGCAGGCGGCCTGCGAGGCCGCCGCAGGCTGCGAGCCTGCCCCACGGAGTCGACCTTTCCCGACTCCGGCTGGCTGTGAAGCTCGATCCCAGCTATAATAAGAACCATTTCCTGGCAAAGGAGAACCCTCGTGGCAACAACGCTTAAATCGCTCCTCGGGGTCGCCGTGTTACTGGCCGCCCTAACCGCAACCGCACAATCCCCAGCCACCAAGGCGCATGACCTCGGACCGCGCTCCGGAACCGGAGCCGGCGGCCCTATCGATAACCTCACGCCCGGCGAGCTCAAGCTCTTCAACGACAGCCAAGCCATCTTCGCGAAAACCGACACCGTTTCCGACGACGGCCTTGGCCCGCGCATGAACCTCGACAGTTGTTCCGGATGTCACGCCCAGCCCGCGATTGGCGGATCCGGCGCGAAGCCCAATCCACAGTTCCAGATCGTCAAGCGGCTGAGCCTGAATAACACAGTGCCTTTCTTCATCACCGAGAACGGACCCACCCGCGAAGCGAGATTCCCGAAAACCGCCACGGGCACACCGGACGGTGGCGTACACGATCTGTTCACCATTACCGGCGCGGCCGGCGCAACGGGGTGCAAGCTGGCGCAACCGAACTTCGAGGCCAATAAGAAAAACGTGATCTACCGCATCCCCACGCCGGTGTTCGGCGCCGGATTGATCGAGCAGATTCGCGACACCGATATTCTCGCCAACCTGGCAAAGGAGGCGCCCGCCAAGCAGCGCCTGCAGATCAGAAGCAAGCTGAACATCGTCGTCTCCGGCAACACGCACACCCAGCAGGCCCGCATCCCAGGCCAGCCCAACGACAACGGCAACGACGGAACCATCGCCCGTTTTGGCTGGAAGGCGCAGAATAAATCCCTGCTCATCTTCGCCGGCGAAGCCTACAACGTGGAGATGGGCATTTCAAACGAACTGTTCCAAACCGAGCGCGAAGAGGATTGTCCCAACGCTGCCGTCAAGATGCCCAACGACGGCACCAATACGAATCCCGGTCAAATCGACAAACCCAATCCTCCGTTCGACGTGATGAGCGACATCGAACACTTCGCCGCCTTCATGCGTTTCCTGGCGCCGCCCAAGCCTTCCGATACCGAACCGGGTGGCGCCGCCTCCATCTCGAAGGGGAAAGCGCTCTTTACTCAGACCGGCTGCCATCTGTGCCACACTCCGTCGCTGCCCACCGACCCGAACTCGCGCGTCGCCGCCCTGTCCGGCAAGACGGCCTACCTTTATTCCGATTTGGCCCTGCACCAAATGGGTAACAACCTCGCGGACGGGATATCTCAGGGCCAGGCGGTGGGAGACGAGTTCCGCACCGCGCCCTTGTGGGGCCTTGGACAGCGCTTCTTCTTCCTGCACGATGGGCGCACCAGCGACCTGCTGGTAGCGATCCAGGAGCATCGCGGCGTGAAGTCGGAAGCCAACGGAGTGATCAAGCAGTTCGATCGTCTCAGCGAGACCGACAAACAGGATCTTCTGAATTTCCTGCGCTCCCTCTGAGCTTTTCCGCTGAACGCCGATAGCTGCTTGCTACAGTAAGGATTGGCCCAACTCCTGATCGTCGACGACGACGCCAACACCTTGGCGTCGCTCTCCCGCGCCTTCCGCCTCGCCGGCCACCAGGCCACGGTTTGCGATAACGCCGCCCGCGCCCTCGATCTCATCAAGACCGAGCGCTTCGACATGGTGCTTTCCGACGTGGTGATGCCCGGCAAGGACGGCCTGGCCCTGCTCGAAGATCTGAAAGCGCAGGGCGTGCCCGTGCCCGTGGTCATGATCTCCGGCCAGGCCAATATCGAAATGGCCGTGCGCGCCACCCGCCTGGGGGCCATCGATTTTCTCGAAAAGCCGCTCTCCACCGAAAAGCTGCTGCTCACGATCGAGAACGTCCTGCGCATGCGCCGCTTGGAAGACGAGAACCGCCAGTTGCGCCAGCGCGTCGGCAAGCACGAAATCGTGCACTCCGGCGAAGCCATGCGGCGGGTGATGGCGCAGGTCGATCGCGTCGCCGCCAGTGAAACCCGTGTCTGCATCCTTGGCGAAACCGGCACCGGCAAGGAGTTGATTGCCCGCGCGCTTCACGACCGCTGCCCGCGCCGCGACGGTCCGTTCGTCACCTTGAACTGCGCCGCCGTGCCCGCCGAGCTCATCGAATCCGAGCTCTTCGGCCATGAAAAAGGCTCCTTCACCGGCGCCGTCTCGCGGCACCTGGGCAAGTTCGAGCAGGCCCATCGCGGCACGCTGTTTCTGGATGAAATCGGCGATATGCCCGCCGTGATGCAGGCTAAGCTTTTGCGGGTACTCGAAGAGAAACAGGTGGAGCGCATCGGCGGCGACCGCTCGATTCCGGTGGATGTGCGCGTCGTCGTGGCCACCCATCGCAACCTCGATGAGATGGTCCAGCGCGGCGCTTTCCGCCAGGATCTCTACCATCGCATTTACGTGTATCCGCTAGCACTGCCGCCCTTGCGCGAGCGGCAGGAAGATATCCCCGCGCTGGTGGACCACTTCGCGCGGCAGGTCTCGGAAATCAACGGATGGAAGCCAAAGCCGGTCTCGGCCGTGGCCATCGCGGAGCTGACCCGCTACGCCTGGCCCGGGAATGTGCGCGAGCTGCGCAATGTGGTCGAGCGCCTGTTGCTGCTGGCCGACGCCGCGGTGGATGTGGCCGCCGTGCGCCTCGCTCTGCCGCACGCCGCGACCGCTTCCGGAGCGCCACTGGGTGGGGGCACGCTCGCCGCGCGCACCGAGACATACGAACGGGAAGTGATCCTGGCCGAGCTCAAGCGTCATCAACGCATGACCGACACCGCCAAAGCGCTGGGCCTCGAGCGCAGCCATCTCTACAAAAAGTGTCAGCAGCTTGGCATCGACCTGCGCGCCCTCCGGACTTAGTGAGGGGCGGGATTTATCCCGCGCGGGGCTTAAGCCCCGCCACAGCGGGTCTCCAGGCCCCGCTCTCACTTCCCCCGCGGCGCCGCCGTCACCCTCTCCAAAAACAAATCCAGAAAACCGCGCACATTCACATCCCGCGCGATCGACGTAGTCAACTTCACTCCCTGCGCCAACTGATCCGCGGACTTAAACATGGTCATGCCGTTCGCCACGCAACATCCCGTCTCCACCGCCACGCTTCCCAACTGCGTCTCAATCAAACTCGGCTGAATCACCGCCGCCACCGCCAACGGATCGTGCAGCGTCGGAAATTGATTCGGATGCCCATCCTGCCATAGATCGATCAGCTTCGCCAGAAACCGCGACGCGGGATTCGCCGCCGCCCGCAACCGCGCCAGATCCGCGCCCTCCAGCTTGCAGCGTGTCGTCACATCCAGCCCCACGGCCGTGATCGGCACGCCAGACGAGAATACGATCTCGGCCGCCACCCGGTCCCGCCAGATGTTGTACTCCTGATACAGCATGTGGAATGCGCCGCCCATCAGCACGATGCGCGCGATCTTGGGCCGGATATTCGCGCCGCTCTTTAGCGCCAGCGCGATATTGGTCAGCGGCCCGATCGGCACCAGCGTCATCGGCCGCGGCGACGCCATCAACGTATCGATGATGAGTCCCGCCGCGCGGCGATGCGCGGCCTCCGGTGCCGTGTCCGCGTCCGTGAGCACTTCAAATTGCCGCGCGCGCTGCGGACGCACCGGGTCGAGCAGCGGCTCGGAAGCGCCCGTGCCTACCGGAATGTCGTGCCGCCCGTAAAGTCCCAGTTCTTTCCAGGCCAGCCGCGTACGGGTCTCCGTATCGTCGATGACGGTAGTCACGGCGCGCACGTCCAGCTCGGGCGATTGCAGCGCCAGAGCCAGCGCCAGCGCATCGTCGATGTCGTCGCCGATGTCCGTATCCAGAATAATGGGAATGCGTTCCTGCGCCCAGCACGCCGTGCCGAGCAACAAAAGCGGAACCAGCAGTTTTCGCATGATGCTTTCCATTGTGGCGCATTGCGGCAAAACCGGTACAATCGTTTACGGGAGCTAATCTTGGCCGGTGCTGGGCGCGGGCTTCAAACCCGTCGTGCGGTACTTAGTATCGTGGGTGGGTTCGACTCCCACTAGCTTCCGCCACTCTACCAACGGGAAAGCCGGCCAGGTGACGGCACACAACCGAAAGCGGGTCCAACGCGGGGATTGCCGCACGGAAGATCGTCAATCCGCATCGTCGCGCTCCGAAAGCGCACGCCGCCACGCGATTTGTGCCTTCCACGTTTCCGCGGCACGACCCATGGCCTCGCCCCATCTGCGCTCGCCCAATGCCTCGGCCGCCAATGCCGAAACGTAAGTGCTCATCTCGTCTCTATCCTCCCAGCCGTCCCATTCCGCGGCCCCGATTGCCGCCTCGCACTCTCGCACGATTTCAGAAACCCTGGGGTTGTTCCGGTCCGCCGCAAGCATCATGTGCCGAAGGGCGGCATGCACCGCTGGCTTCGACTGGGCTCGAGCCAGCCCCCGCACGTGCCCGACGAACGAATCGAAGACCCGGCTCCAGCCAGGTGAGCCCGCCCGAATTCCCTGTGCACACCAGTACGCGAATGCATCCGGTCCGCCAGTTCCCTGCTTCCCTTGCCCGTCGAACAACTCCTCCCTGATCCATCTCGACCACAGCATCGCAAGATCGTCATCCTCGGGAAACACAGCCAAGGCGGCGGCCGCCGCGTCAGCGCCGAAGCCCGCTGGCCCGCGAGCCGGATGCGTGACGAGACGCACCACCTCGGAACGGTATTTGCCGGCCAGCGACTCCGGGTTTTTCCATAAGAACGACGCGAGGGCCTGATCGCCGGAGGAATTCGGCAGGCCCAGGAGGCGAATGGCGGTATCCAGCACCGCGGGATCGAGTGCCACTCCGACCGCACCGCCCAAGACGTTGTGCCCCGCGACAATGTAGCGGGATAGGGCTGCGCTTCCGGCGCCGGATCGGGCGAACAGCGCTGCCGTGGCGTGGGCGGCGCTGGAACCGCCTCCCAGACGAGACATCGCGTCGAGTGCGTCGTCGAGGTCGTGAAACGATACCTCTGAAACGAGCTGGACCTGTTCATAGTACAGACCCTCGCCGCGCAAGCATCTCTCCACGAGCAACGCCACCCCGGAGCTCTGGCGCGCGAGCTCGTCGAGGCCGGCTTCGAGCTGCCGCGCGTCCGGCTGGGGCAACGGGCTCCCGACGAGCGCTGCCCCCAGTCGCACCAGCACGTCCGCGAATTGGTGACGGTCCATTGCGTCGATGCCGAGGTGCGGCGCGAAGCTGGGGTGCGCCATCACGTCGTCGACGTAGACGGGACAGACCGGGATTGCCGGGCTTAAATCAGTAGCGAAGGCGACTTCGCGATCGACCCAACCCGAGTGTGCCGCTGCGTGCGTCGCGACGACCACTACGGCATCGGAATTGCCGATGGCCGTTCGGATTGCCTCGTCCAGACGATTTCCCAAGCGAAGCTCACGCTCGTCCAACCACGGTTCGACGCCGTACGTGCGAAGGAACCGTACGATCCGCCTGGCAATCCGCTTGTCTTGATGACTGTGACTAACAAAAACCTTCAACAACGCCGTCCTCGGCCTGACGGAAACAAATCCGCTGGCCGGATTCCAACCTACCACATCCGGATAAGCCAAGTAATTCGACGCCTGATGTTATTGGCGGGAGTAACGCTTGGACCGCGCCGTATTTACACCAATGATTCAATGCTGGCTTCGGAATGGGTTGTCTCACATGCTCGATCTCTCAGTTCGCTATCTCAGGTCAGTCTACTTCGTGTCGGTGCAGGCGGCGCTGAGCCACTTGCCAGTGCCATTGACCGTCATGTTCATCGGGCGGCCGTCGGCCATTCCCGCGCTCACAACGGTGAACTTGCTGGATTCCGGGCTGAACGCTTCGATGGTCACGGTGCTGTTGGACTTGTTACCAGGGGAGTCGCACTCCATTTTAGCCTCCAACTTGCTGCGTGAGGAATTGACCACCGTCATCTTGCAGCTCTTGTCGGCATTTGCCGAGGGGGTTCAGCTTGAGCAGGTCTTCCTTCTTGATGCAGTTCTTACTGGTGGTGGGCTTGCCGCTGGCTATATTGCCGGCCTGCTTCAAGGCCGCCTCGATTTTGGCGCGCTGCTCGGGCGGGAGCTTGGCGAGCTGGTCTGCCGGTATCTGCGGCATCTGCGCCGCCGGTTGGGGCTTACCGCTCATTTGCATGGTTACGGTGTATTCCCATTCGCCGGTTTTCAGATCCAAGGGCGTGGGTTCGGCGGCCCAGGCGACGGTGGCCGCCAGAAGCGGCAGAGCGAAAGAAAGTCTCATGGCGATCCTCCTGGCAACCGCCATCGATCGAGCGGCCGGGCGCATTCCTGAGCATCATAACAGGAAAGCCGGCCATGCCCTTTTGGCCAGCGCCGGCGGAGAGAACGCCGGCCAGTCATTTACCAGAGTCGAACCGGGTTCCGAGGGTTCCGAGACGATAGCCGGACGTGGTGCGGGATATAATTGCGTGTTCGATCCAGGTACGATCCGGAGAACATACGATGATGAAACTGAAGGCATTTGGAATCGGTGCGGCGTTAGCCGCCGTGGTATTGACCGGCCCTTTGGGCTTCGCACAGCCGGCGGCGGCTCCTGCGAAACCCGCGAATTGCCCAGCGGAAGGATTTAGCGGAGGCTTCACCCGCGGCTGTCCCCAAAAGCAGTTTGCCAACCCGGCGGACATCTCGGCCATGATGGCCGCGCTGCCGGACAAGCCCTATGCTACGCCCCAGAGTCTGCGCCGCGTGCTGGTGCTCGGCCGCGCCGTCGGCTGGGTGCACACTTCAATCCCCCTGGCGGCCAAGATGGTTGAATACCTGGGAGACAAGACCGGTGCCTGGATGACTACCATCACCTACGACGCGGCCGCGATCTCGCCTGAAAACCTGAAGCAGTACGATGCGATCTTTCTCGCCAGCACTACCGGCGAATTCCTGGACGACCCCAACGACCAGGCTGCCACGGACCTTCGCAGGCAGGCGCTGCTTGACTTTGTCAAAGGTGGCAAGGGCCTGGCCGGCATCCACGCCGCTACCGATAGCTACCATACCAGCGGCCCTGCGCCGGCCGGCACGTGGCCCGAGTTCAACGAAACGATCGGCGGCTTCTTCAAGTTCCACTGGGTCTACCCGACCCTGATCCCCGTTAAGGTGGACGATCCGAACAGTCCCCTGACTGCGATGCTGCCGGCCCGTGGGTTCGAGATCGTCGACGAGACCTACACCTTCGCGCAGGACTCATTTAGCCGCAAGCGGGTTCATGTTCTCACCAGCGTCAACTACGCCAGGATGAGCGCGGAAGACAAAGCCAAAGAGCCGGCCGCCACCAGGCGCACCGACGGCGACTACGCGTTGAGCTACATTCAGCGCGTAGGTAACGGCCGCGTGTTCTACGAGGCACACGGTCACGATGAGAAGGTGTACTTCTCGCGGCCCTTTATCGCTCACATGCTGGCGGGGATCCAATACGCTCTCGGCGATCTGCGGGCCGACGATAGCCCGAGCGCAAAATAGCGCCGCCGCCGGTGTTTTGGACTGTGTGGGCTCTCTCCTACTGGCGCTTGCGCAGGATGGTGACGATGCCGGCAAGCGCCGCGCCGAAACACATGCCGGTGCCAATCAACTGGACCGCGTCCACGGCCCGAAGAGTTGCCAACCGCCCATTCAGCGCCATATTCATCAGGCTCACGGCGCCGAACGACAGGCAAATCAATACGGCTGTCCCTGGTCTTTTCATAGCCATCAAGACTATCACACCAGCACAATAGTGTTGAAAACCCGTGGGGCAGGCGTCTACGATTGCGGCGGGTCTCCGGACCCGCCCTTTCCCCCAGGCATCGCGTGCGTTTTTCCGTGCGCGTGAAAATTTACCGGCTATGCTCAGCCTGGTGCAACGTGCACAACGCGTGTCGCCGCCCATCGCGGAAAACGTTTGTCTCCCGCCGGCCCCACTCAACCAGCCGTGTGAACCTCTCCCGGCTCCGCCCCTACCGCCACAAGCCCGCCCTTCCGCTTGCCCCCGTGGCCGGTCAACGCCGCCATATATGTGTACACCACCGGCGTCAGGTACAACGTGATCAACTGCGAGAACAGCAGTCCGCCCACCACCGCCATCCCCAGCGGCTGCCGCGCTTCACCGCCCGCGCCGTAGCCCAGCGCAATCGGCACCGCTCCCAGCAGCGCCGCCATGGTGGTCATCATGATCGGGCGGAAACGAATCAGGCAGCCTTCATAAATGGCGTCCCGCGGGGACTTGCCTTCGCGCCTTTCGGCCGCCAGCGCAAAGTCGATCTGCATGATGGCGTTCTTCTTCACAATCCCAATCAGCATGATCAAGCCGACAAACGCATAGATGCTCAGCTCTATGTGAAAAAGATAGAGCGTCAGCAGTGCGCCAAAACCGGCCGACGGCAGGCCCGAAAGAATCGTCAACGGGTGGACGTAACTCTCGTACAGAATACCCAGCACGATGTACACCACCAGTATCGCCACCACCAGCAGCAGCCACAAATTGCCCAGCGAACTCTGAAACGCCTTGGCCGTCCCCTGAAACGTGGCGCTGATCGACGCCGGCAGGCGCCCAATCAATCCCTGAATCTCAGAGACCGCCTCGCCTAGCGAAGCGCCCGGCTTCAGGTTGAAGGAAAGCGTCACCGCCGGCAACTGGCCGAAATGATTGATGGTCTGCGGTCCGGTATCGCGGGTCATCCGCGTTACCGTGTCGATGGGCACCAGTTTGCCATCGCTCGAGCGCACGTAGAGCAGGGAAATGGCATCCGCCGTAGCCTGATACTTGGGCATCAGCTCGATCAGCACCTTGTATTGGTTGATAGGCGCGTAGATGGTGGAAATCCAGCGCGGACCGTAAGAATCGTACAGCGCGTTTTCAATCTGCGCCGCGCTCACGTTTAAAGCCGCCGCCTTGTCGCGGTCGATTTCGATGTAAACCTGCGGGTTCTTGATCTGCAGATCGCTGTTCACGTCCTGCAACCCCGGCAGGCGCCCGATCTCGCGTTCCAGGCCCTGCGCCTCCCGGTACAACTCCGCCGTGTCCGGACCTTGCATGGTCACCTGGTAAAGGCTCTTGGTAAGCTGGCCGCCGATCCTGATGGTGGGAGGGTTCTGCAGGAAGACGCGCATGCCCGGAAAGCCCGCCAGCTTGGGACGCATCTCACGCATGATCTGGGTCACGTCCAGCGGCCGTGTGGCGCGCGGCGTCAGGTGGAAGAACATCCGGCCGAAATTCTGCCCGCCCAGGCTGGCGGCGGAAGCGCCGCCCACGCTGGACATGAATTCCTCCACGTACGGATCGTGCATGCCCACCTCCGCCACCTGCTTCTGGTACTCTTTCATCTGCTCGAAGGAGGTGCCCTGGGCCGCTTCCGTCACTACGAAAATCTGGTCGTTGTCCTGATCCGGAATAAAGCCCTTGGGGATCTTCACGAACAGCCATGCGGTGCCCGCCAGGATGGCGAAAAAGACCGCCATGGTGGCCGGCCGGCGCCGCAGCACTCCCTGCAAAGTGCGGTCGTAGAAACGCAGCATGCCGTCGAAGAACCGCTCCGTCAGGCGATAGAGCCCGCCACGCTCGGTCGCGTGCCGCACGCGCAGGAACCGCGAGCACAGCATCGGCGTCAAGGTCACGGAAACAAATCCCGAAATCAGAATCGCCGCGCAGATGCTGACCGCGAACTCCTTGAACAGCCGCCCCAGAATGCCGCCCATGAACAGCACCGGGATGAAAACGGCCGCCAGCGACAACGTCATGGAGACGATCGTGAAACCGATTTCCCGGGAGCCCTCGAACGCCGCCTGCATCGGCGAAGATCCCATCTCCATGTGCCGCACGATGTTTTCCAGCATTACGATGGCGTCGTCCACCACGAAACCGACGCACAGGATCAACGCCATCATCGACAGGTTGTCCAGGCTGAAGTCCAGAACATACATCACCGCGAATGTTCCGACGATCGAGAAGGGCAGCGCCAGGCTGGGAATGGCCGTCGCCGAAAGGTTCCGCAGAAACAGGAAGATCACCATCACCACCAGGCCCAGCGTCAGCAGCAAGGTGAACTGCACGTCCTGGAACGATTCGCGGATGCTGATCGACCGGTCGTACAGGATGTGCAGCTCCACCGAAGGTGGAATCTGCGACTTGAATACCGGCAGCAGCCGCTTGATCGCGTCGGTGACTTCCACCGTATTTGTGCCGGGCTGCCGCTGGATCGCCAGGATCATCGAACGGCGGCCGGCTACCTTCCTGCTGTAGAACCACGATGCGGTCTTATCGTCCTCCACGCTGTCGATCACGCGTCCCAACTGCTCCAGGCGCACCGGCGCGCCGTTGCGGTAAGCCACCACCAGCGGCCGGAACTGCTCCGCGGTCATGAGCTGCCCGGTGGCCAGCACCGTGAAGGAGTTGCGCGCGCCGTAGAGCGTCCCCGTCGGCAGATTCACGTTCCACTTCTCGATGGCGTTCTCCACCTCGTCGATCCCGATCTGTTTGGCGGCCAGCAGGTGCGGATCCAACTGCGCGTGTACCGCGTATTTTTGGGCGCCAAAAACGGAAACCTGCGCCACGCCGTTGATCATCGAAATGCGCTGCGCCATGGTGGTCTCGGCGTACTCGTCCAACGTGTACAGCGGCAGCGTCGGTGAGGTCAGCGCCAGATACAGGATGGGCTGGTCGGCTGGATTGACCTTGCGAAACGTCGGCGGCGTGGGCATGCCCGGCGGCAGATAGGGCGACGCTTGGGTTATGCCGGTCTGCACGTCCACCGCCGCGCCGTCCAGATTCCGGCTCAGGTCGAACTGCAGCGTGATTAAGGCGACCCCCAGCGAGCTGGTCGAGCTCATGGTGTCCAGGCCGGCGATGATCGAGAACTGGCGCTCCAGCGGCGTGGCCACCGCCGAGGCCATGGTATCCGGATTCGCGCCGGGCAGACTGGCCGTCACCACCAGCGTGGGAAAATCCACGTTGGGCAGGTCGCTCACCGGCAGCGCCTTATAGGCTACCAGCCCGAACAAGACGATCGCCAACATCAGCAGGCTCGTGGCGATGGGGCGGCGGATGAAGTTGTCGGAGATATTCATACCTGTCAGGATGCCCTGTGGGGCGGGCGTCTCCGTCCTGCGGCGGGTCCCAGGACCCGCCCCTTCCCCACGGCTCGCGGCGGGCTTCCGGCCGTGCCCCGCGCGCCTATCCCGGCGCGCGCCGGCTGTCCTCGACCTTCACCCGCACGCCGGGCGCCAGCCTAAGCTGCCCTTCGGTGACTACGGTCTCGCCAAAATGCAAGCCCTGCTCGATCACCTGCTCCTTCTCAATCCTGGAGCCCGCCACCACCGCACGGGCGTCCACCGTCATGTCTTTCTTGACCACGAAAACGAACTGGCCCTCCTGCCCGCTCTGCACCGCTTCGGTGGGCACCAGCAGCGCATCGCGCGCCGCGCCCAACCGCAGCGTGACGCGCGCGAATTGCCCGGGCCACAGCTTGCGGTTGGCATTCTCGAACGTGCCCTTCAGCTTGATGGCGCCGGTGGTCGAATCCACCGCGTTATCGATGAAACTGAGGTCCCCGGTCTG
>Ga0187871_10002015_pt1 | contig 16965 bp, 11 predicted proteins | sample June2016WEW_16_1_FD_132988 | JGI IMG/M metagenome (GOLD analysis project Ga0187871, IMG submission 132988) | Peatland microbial communities from SPRUCE experiment site at the Marcell Experimental Forest, Minnesota, USA - June2016WEW_16_10 | ecosystem: Environmental > Terrestrial > Soil >...
CATCTCGTGCGTCATCATCCAGTCGCTATCGAGATCCGCGGCGGTCGTGTGGCGGCCCACCGTGATGCGGCACAGCACGCCGTCGTCGCCGAAACTGGTGCCGTGAGACACGCCCCGTCCGCCGCCCGCGAAAATCCGCACACGCGCGCGCGGCACGGGGAAGCGCCCGTAATATGCGCTCACCGCGCGGGCCGCTGTCCGCACCCATTCGAGCAGCGCGGTTTGCGGTAAGTCGAAGCCGTCCGATTCGAACGAAACCTCGATTTCCCCGCCGCCTTCCTTCACTTTCGTGGGACCCTCCGCCGCCTGCGCCGTGCCCGCCAGCGCCGGCCCTGAAATCGCGCCCAGCATGTCCCTTAGCGCCGCTCGCCGGCTCATTCGCGTCATTCTCCGATTGAACCATTTTCCTGCCGCGAATGCGCTCGTGTGCCCGCGTAGAGGACATGAGGGACCAGTCCGGCCGCCTGAGTGGGGTCTTCGCCTCGCTCATTCGGCAGGACCAGCCCGGTGCGCTACGCTCAAAACATGAAGACCAATGCAGTCCGGCTGCTGGATACGCTTGGCGTTCGTTACGATTTGCGCGAGTACGAAGTTGACCCGGAAGTCCTGGACGCCGAGAGCGTGGCCCGCAAGATCGGCATGCTTCCGGAACAGGTATTCAAAACCCTCGTGGCGCGCGGCGACCGCAACGGCGTCTGCTTTGCCGTAGTGCCCGCGAACACGGAGTTGGACGAAAAAGCCCTCGCACGGCTCACCGGCGATCGCAAGACGGAACTGGTGCCGCTCAAAGAAGTGCAGCCGCTGACCGGATATATCCGCGGAGGCGTGACCGCAATGGCCTGCAAGCGGGAATATCCCGTTTTCGTCGACGAGACCGCGGAACTGTTCGATGTGATTTCAGTGTCGGCGGGCGTGCGCGGGATGCAGATCCTGCTGGGGCCCGGGGACTATCTCGCGGCCGTACACGGAGTCGTGGGACCCATCAGCCGGAGCAAGTGCGCGTGATATGTTCATACGTGATGCCTTCCCGCCGCATTTTGCAGCTCGGAGACCCTTTGTTGCGCACCGTTTCGGCGCCCGTCTCCTCGGCTGCCGCAGCCGCCCCCGTCTTCGACGATCTGCGCGCTACGCTCGACGAATTCCGCGCCACGCACGGCTTCGGCCGCGGCATCAGCGCCGTTCAGATCGGCGAACCGCTGCGACTGATTTATATCGAATTTGGCGGCGTCCAGTACGCTATCCGCAATCCTGTCTATGAATTGCAAAGCGAAGCCAAATTCCGTTTATGGGACGATTGCTTCTCTTTCCCGGGCTTGCTGGTATACCTGGAACGCAGCCTCAATGTACGCGTGCGCTACCAGGACGAGGAAGGCAACAGCCGCCTGCTGGATGCCTCGGGCGCGCTGTCCGAGTTGCTCCAACACGAAATCGACCACCTGGATGGAATCCTCGCCGTGGACCGCGCGCTCGACCGCAATAGCCTGTGCACGCGCGAGGAATATGTCCGCAGCGTCGGGGCGGCCCGATGAATCGCTGGTCTACTCGGATTGTCCTGGCGCTGGTGCTGCTCGTGGCGGCGGTGCTGGAGATCTACGCCCAGACGCGGGCATTCGCCTGGGACGAAGGCTTCCACCTGGTTACCGCGCAGAATATCAATCGCGGCAAGCGGCCTTATCTGGACTTCTGTTTTCCCCAGACTCCGCTGAACGCTTACTGGAACGCCGGCTGGATGCGCGTGTTCGGCGATACGTGGCACACCGCGCACGGTGTCGCCGCCGCTATGACCACGCTCGCCGTGCTCCTCGTGGGCATCTACGTACTGTGGCGTTTCCCGGTGCCGCGCTGGCGCCTGGGAGCGGCGCTGACCGCGGTCTGCGGCTTCGGAATGAACGTCGCCGTGGTCGAATACGGCACCATCGGCCAAGCCTACGGGTTATGCCTGTTCCTGATCGTGACCGCCTTTCTGTTCACTATCGCGGCGGTGGATCGCGAGCGGCCGTGGCTCGCCGGCGCGGCTGGCCTGGCGGCATCCGCGGCCGCCAACTGTTCGCTCTTAACGGCTCCGGTCGCGCCCGTACTGCTCGTCTGGATGTTGATCTGCAACAGGGCAGGGAACCGCTGGGCGAAACTCGCGACGTTCGCCGGCGGTGGCGCGTTGGCCTGCGTTCCCCTGGCCTGGCTGTTCGTCCAGGGCCCCCGGCAGACGATCTTTAACGTGCTGCACTACAACCTGCTCTACCGCCAGCGGGAATGGGAAGGCGCGGTAGCGCATAATTTCGGCGAGTGGTTCGCCTGGCTGGATTCCCCGCCGGCATTGCTGCTTGGGTTGCTGGCGCTGGCGGGCGTGCTTTTCATCCCGAAACGTAGCGCCTGGGAACGTGTCCCGCGCCGCGAGTTCTATCTGTGCGCATGGCTCGCCGTGGCGCTGATGCTTCATATTTCGACGGCCACGCCCACATTCCGTCGGTATTACCTGCTGGCTGTGCCCTTTCTGGCCATCCTGGCCTGCGCCGGGATATACGATATCGGATCGCGCCTGGGCTCGCCCGATCGTCCGTTGATCCCTGTATTGATCGTGTGCCTGATTACCAGTTCGTGCCTGGCAAAAAGGCTGATCGAGAGTTGGGACGATTTCACCTGGCAAACGGTGGAGAAAGTAGCCGCCAAGGTGAAGGAGGTCACGCCGCCGCACGCCGTTTTGTTCGCCGATGAACCCACTTATTTCATCCTGCGCCGCGTTCCGCCGTCCGGACTGGAACTGGCCGATTCACACAAGCTGGATTTCCCGCCGGCTGTCGCGCGGGAGTTCCACGTGATGCCGGAGAAGGAACTCGATCGACAGATCAAGGCCGGCGTCTTCGACACGATCGAGATAGGCGACGACGATAAACGTATCGACATCCTGGGAATGCGCAAGATGTACGCGCATTCGGCCGAAGTGGAAGATACCGATATTTTCTGGGCCCGGCGCTGAAAACGCGGCCCCATGCCACCGCGAGTGCTACTATGCTTCTCATGCGATGGCTCCCGTTTCTGATCGGCGGTTTGCTCTTTGCCGAGCACTTCTCGCCGCCGCCTGGCATGCAATGCCCGCAGCGCACGCTGGTCCTGTTTGAGCGCGGCCCGAATTGGGAGAAAGCCGGGCAATTCGCGCCGAAACACCTTGCCTTCGTCTTGCAGCAGCTCAAGTCCGGCAAGATTCTCTCCGCCGGCCCTCTGGAGGGCACGCCGCCGGGCGCCGCCATGTTGCTGGCATCCGGCGACTGGAGCCAGGTGGAGGCTCTTTTGAACGAAGAACCCTTCACCCACGAAGGGGTGTTGAAGATTGCCCGGCACGACGTCTGGAACGCTTGCGAAGCCGCGAAGTAGACTTTGTTGGAAGGATGAACGACATGGAAAAACCAAGTGACCGCGAACTCGGTGGCAGGAGGGCCTTTCTGAAATTGGGAGGCGCGGCAGCCGCGGGACTCGTTGCCCATCCCGCTTCGGCCCAGACGCCCGACCCGCAGGGTTCCACAGCCGCGCCGGCTATGCCGCTGCGAAACCTGGGGCGCACCGGCTACAAAGCCGGCATCTTCAGCCTCGGCGGTCAGGCGGCCCTGGAGCGCGCGCACAACGAGGCCATAGCCGTGCCCATTGTCGAGCGCGCGCTCGATCTGGGGGTGAACTACATCGACACGTCATCGATCTACGGCGGCCCCGAACGCTGGAGCGAGCGCTACATCGGCGCGGTGATGAAGCAGCGCCGCGCGCAGGCCTACCTGGCCAGCAAGACCAAGGAACGCACCCGGGATGGTTCCATGCGCATGCTCGAGGAGTCCCTGAAGCTGCTGCAGACCGACCACCTGGATCTCTGGCAATTGCACGATATCGGCATGCCGGAGGACGTAGAGGCCGTATTCGCCAAGGGCGGCGCGATGGAGGCGCTGCGGCAGGCGCAGGAACAGAAGATCGTCCGCTATCTGGGCGTCACCGGCCATTTCCGCCCCGCACCCCTGATGGAGGCCATCCGCCGCCATCCATTCGACACCATCCTGATGGCCTTGAACGCGGCCGACCGCCACCACTACAGTTTTCTGGACGGGTTGCTGCCGCTGGCCGTGGAGAAGCAGATGGGAATCATCGGCATGAAAGTGCCCGGCCGCAGCCGCCTGCTCGCCAGTTGGACTCCGCCGCCGCTGGAGCAGCAGAAGCACTCGTGGGAAGGCGCGGTGATCGCCACTACCCCAGGGCCGTTCAGCATGCGCGAGGCGCTCTATTATTCGCTCTCGCACCCGGTCAGCACAGTGATTATCGATTGCGATTCGATCGCGCAGTTAGAGGAGAACGTGCATCTGGCGCGCGAGTTCACGCCGCTCAGCGATCGCCAGATGGCCTCGCTTGCCGCGCGCGCGGAGCCGGTGTCGAAACAGGCTCTGTTCTTCCGGTTTGTCAGCCGCGGATAGCGGCTGTGATTTTGTATCTCTTCTGCATCTTCGATTCGCGCAAATGTCGAGAGTGTGGCGCACGCTTCAGCGTGCAGCGGCGAACTTCAGTTCGCCGTGGCGGGACTTAAAGGTCCCGCCGGCACGCTAGAAGCGTGCGCCACAGGCGTTTCTCAGAGTTCCGCGGCGGTGATTTTGTACTTCGTTTTCAGCCCCGCGAGCGCCGTTCCCACCGCATCTTCGGGAGCCTTGTAGGCCTGCAGCAACGTGCCCAGCTCCGCAACGCCGCCGGGGTACGTGTCGCCCACATACGTGGTGCTATGGCGGTACTCCACGAAGGCAGGCACGGACTTTTCCAGCATCGCGCGGACGTCCTGCATTTGTTTCTGGCGCCTGGCCAGTTCCGTGATCAAAGCATCGCGGATGCCCTGCGGGTACTCTTCGCGCAATGAAATGTCGTAGACCGCCTGGCGCACTTTGCCGAGGTGCGCGCTGATCGCTACCGCCGATTTCGCGAGCTCCGCGGCCACCATGCCGTTTTGATCCAATTGCACGCCGCGGCCCGCGCCGTTGGCAATGATGTCCCCGCTCCACGCGCGCGCATTGCCGACGAAATCTTTCTCCACCGAATTGGCAGCCGCAAAGTCGGCTTGATTGTTTTTCAGGACTTCGGACAGACGGACGGCTTCGAGCCGCTCCTGCTTGCCGCATCCGGAAGCGAACACGGCGGCCGCCAGGAGCAATATATATCGAGATTTCAAGATAGGCACCTCTTATTATCCGAGTACAGTATAGGTGCTTTCCCGGACAGTGTCCATGGGGATGCCTGCAAGCGTTGCATCCGGCGCAAGCAGGAATTGCGCCGCGTCAAAAGCACCCCGGCCGATCTCCCGCCGCTTGTGCGGTACAACACTCGCGATTTTGAACCGGGGCGTGACTTCGGCAACCCTGGCCGCTGAAGTGCAATGGTCTCGACGTGCTGGTGGCTATGAAACAATTGCCGATGGTGGCCTTGCTGCTTGCCGGGATCTGCGGCCTCCCGGCACGCGCTCACGCGGAGGACTGTTCCGGTTTGCCGACTCAGTTTAGCGGCACCCAGTTCTCAAAGGGCGATTTCTTTACGAATTTCGATAACTCCTGTTACGTGATCCCTTTCGCCACGGGAGATGGGTCGGGCGGGGAGAGGGGCGACCTCAACAGTATATACAACAAGATGTATTTCAACATCAACCCCGCCATACCGCCCTATGAGCTCGTGATCCTGGGCGACTTTCCGAACGCGCGCTACTTCTCGATATCCTTCTATGACAACCATTCGGCGATCACCCAGAGCATTACCGACGTGAATCTGGCGCCCTTGACCTCCAGCGACATCAACCCTTTTCAACCTGGCGCCCCCTTCGTGAGCGGCCAACGTTACGGCGTGGCCATTCATCTGGGAGGGACCCCGGGAACTCAACAGCGCGGTTGCATGATGACTGGTTATAACGTCGAATCCAACGTATTGGATGGCACACAAAGGCATCCATACGATAACTGGAATCTGGATGCGGCTTTTTTGCAGCAAGGCACTTATCCGCTGCACGATGTCGACACGTCGACGCATTCGAATCCGAACACCTCGGGCGCGATCATGATCCGGTCCTATTTGGATCTGACTGTTCCCAGCACCGCGACTCAACCGCACGTCATCGTCCGGGACGTGGCGTCCGGCTGCGCCTATCCGGCTGCTTATGTGATGAGCACGATGAATGTGATCACCACGGACTCAACCACCGGGGATACGTGGCAGGATCAGCAACAGGTCCAGGAGCATAACACCTACACCAACTGGGAGTCCACTAATTGTTGGGGAACTATCCGGTCGAGCCAGATGCAATGGCAGCGCGGAGAGGATTATACGCCCGGCGCGAATCCGGATGCGGCCTACCTGCTGGCGTATGTGCCGGCGGGTTTGCCGCAAACTCTGCTCAACGCGGGCGAGGTGATGCGCTTCAGGTTTCGAGTTCCCGGCACGCCACCGACTCCATGTGTGAACGGCTGTTCGCGTACCGGAAATGAGCAAATGCGGTATGTGAGTATTTCATTTGAAGGCCCTGCCGGAAGCACCCTGGCGAGCCTGCCGGATCATTGTCCGGCTAACCCTGTGCGCCCCTGCACGCCTTTAGTGCAGGACCCTAACGGCTATGTAACCCTGGTTGCCGGCTTGGGTGAGACGCAACCGTCCTGGGTGACAGCGGCTAACGGGTACACCTGGCTGGATCTCTCGCAGACGGGTAATTCGAATTACCTGCAGTTGAAGGAAATCGCGATACGCAACATCCTGCCAGGCGCTTCGTTCAACTGCGCTGCGCAGTACGTTCCGTATAAGGTTGGACAGGCTACCACCGATGGCTCCGGCTTGATGGGCGTATACGCGCCGGTAATCGATTACCCGGTCGCGTCCTCGCTGCCCACTACCGCCAGTCCAGTCTCCGGGCCGGCCGGCTGCGCCAGTTACCCGACCGGTCCACCTGATGTCACTACTCACGAAAAGCCGCAATGCGGGGTCCTGCTGCCGCCACCGGTCGAAGTTACGGCGGTCTCGACGCAATGCTCCAAGCCGGGCTGCAACCAGGTGGTGGCACAATCCAATCCGCCTATCAGCATTGTGGGCAACGGCTTTGGCAGTTTTCCGGTGGGGACTCCATATAGTGGAGATTCGAACTTTCTGGAAATTACGGACCAGACCCAAAACTGGAGCGCGGGATATACCGGGGACACCTGCACAGTCACCATCGGGGAATGGTCCGGCGCCATGATCTCGCTGGTGGCCAACGTAAATCAAAACAGTCAGTGTCCGATGGCGGCGGGGGACCAACTGGCCGTCCGGGTATGGGATCCCCAAACATTGTCCAGCGCTGAAGCAACGGTTACGGTCGCCGCTCAAGGCAGCGATACATCACGGAAATGAGCAGCCCACGGAAGGCGCCGGCCACTACCTCAGGTCGAAGCAAGCCAGCGTCCGCTCGTTCCGCACGTAGAGCTTTCCATTGGCGATGGCTGGATAGGATCGCACCGTGGCGGGCAGCAGTTGGGCTCGCGAAATCGGCCGGAACTCCTTAGGAGTCGCAAGCGCGACGATCAACTCGCCGTTTTCCCGGATCAACAAGAGCTTGTCGCCGGCCAGAGTGACCGTGCCCGCGCCAAAGTGATCGAAGTTCCACTGCACCTTTCCGGTTTTCAGTTCGATGGCCCGCAAGCTTTGGCCGAATTCCTGGCGGCCGTGATAGCCGTAGACGTAGCCATCGTGGTACACGCTGGTGGCATAATGGTTCGAAAGCGCATCGTCGGAATCCCAAAGCTGCTTCACCGACGCGCCGTCGATTTGTAACAATGTTGCGCCGGTGCCATAACTGGCGGAAAGAAACACCAGGTCGCCGACCACAAGAGGCGCAGCCGCATTAACCGACGCGTGACTGCGCGAGCGCCGGGGGAACTGGAACCGGATTTTCCCGGTTGCCGGATCGACGTCCACCAGGCCGTCCCGCGTCCAAAACAACGCGTGGCGGGCCCCGCCGATGGTGGCCACCACGGGCGCGGAGTAGCCGGCCTCGTCGCTGGTGGCCGTCCAGAGTACCTTGCCGGTGGCCGCATCGAACGCCCCAATACCTGCGCCATTTGGGCCGCCGATGTTCATCAGCACGCGGCCATCGTCCACAAGCGGTGAGCAGGCGGCTCCGAAGAAGCCTTTCGGCGCGTCGAACTTCTGCCGCGTATCCACGCTCCAGAGGCGCTTGCCCGTTGAGAAATCGAGAGCTTGCAAAACGCCCTCCGCGCCGAACGTGTAAATTCTGTCGCCGGCCACGGCCGGGGCCGCGCGCGGTCCCTCATCGAAGCCAAAATCATCGCGATAATAGGTAGGGTACCCGGCCGACCAGATGCGCTTTCCGGTGTCCTCGTCGAGCGACTCCACGATCGCCTGCTTTTCGCGCCGATGGAACAGAATGACCCGCCCGCGCGCCACTACAGGGGCGCTAAAACCCTGGCCCACGTCCACCTTCCACAGGATCCCGATCCCTGGTTTCGGCCAACCGGCCGGTAACTGGCCGGCATAAACGCCGTTGCGCGCGGGTCCCAGGAATTGGGGCCAATCCTGACCGTGGGCGGCTTGGCCCGCAAGTAGGACAAGTATCAAGGTTGCCGTCGTCCGCTGCGCGAGCGGACCAACAGGACAAAACTTGCATCCTATCGCCGCTTCGACAATGCGGCGGGCAATCGCAGTGAAGTCACGTTGGAGCACGATAAACGAATCATTGCACAAGTGACCTTGCGCATGCCTGACGGGCGATGAACGGCTTCAATCTTCGCGGAGCGCCACCGTGGGGTCAACCCTGGCGGCCCGGCGTGCGGGAATCCATGCCGCGGCCAAGGCAACCGCCAACAGTACGGCTATCGCGCCTGCCAGCGTAACGGGGTCGTTCGGTCCTATGCCGAACACCAACGCGGCCAGCACGTGCCGGAGCGCCACACAGCCCAATGCGCCCGCCGCCACTCCGATTCCGGCGAGTGTCAATGCGCGTCCCGCGATCATCCGGAAAACACGGCTGCGGGGAGCTCCCAGGGCCAGACGAATGCCGATCTGTACGCGGTTGACCGTCACCATGTGGGACAACACTCCATAAAGTCCGACGGCCGCCAGCAGGAGCGCCAGCGCGGCGAATCCGCCGAGAATCTCCATCTGGAAACGCTGCTTGGCCAGCGAACCGGCGAGCACGGAGTCCATGGTGCGCGTCCGTGGGACTGCATCCGGATTGACGGCGCGGATGACCCGACGCACCGCGCCGGCGAGCAAGGCAGGTTCCAGGGAGGTACGCACCACCAGCGTGCCGCCTTCGAGCATCCCCTCGAAGGCTTGTTGGGTGTAGCACGTGTAAACTTGCGGGAACATCGGCGACGTAAGGCCATCCTCGTGAATATCGCCGGCGACGCCCACGATGGTGAGCCAGTGCTGCTTCGGGCTGAAGGAGTCGAACCAGATGCGCTGGCCCAGCGGGTCGCGGCCGGCGAAATACACGCGCGCCATTCCGGCACTGATGACGGCCACCGGCTCGCTGTTCGCGGTATCCCGATCCGTGAAATCGCGGCCGCGTAGCAGAGGGATGCGAAATGCCTGCAGGTAGCCTGGCGTGATCACGCTGTAATTCGCATCGGCATTGCGGGTTTCGGCGCGGCGATCGGCAATGAAAAAGTGGCCGTCGGGCGCGCCGGATTCGACGGGAAGGCTGCGCGTGATGGCGGCGGCTTGGATGCCCGGGACGCCTTTGAGCCGTGTGAGCAGGTCTTGGTACTTGGGAATCAGGCTTTCATTCCCATGCCGTTCGAAGTCGATATCCGCGGCCAACACGCGATCGGTCTGAAATCCGGGATGGATCGCGCGCAGGTTCCAAAAGCTGTGCAGCAGGAGTCCCGCGCCGGCGACCAGAACCAGGGAGAGACAGGCTTCGGAAATAGCCAGGGCTGCCTGGGTGCGCTGGGAACGCTTGCCGGCGGTAGCGGACCGCGAACCGGCCTTCAGCGCATCATTCACGTTCTGGGCGGAAGCGCGCCATGCGGGTAGCACGCCGAAGGCGAGTCCAGCCGCGGCAGAGACCGCTAATGCAAACGCGATCACGCCGGCGTCGATTGAGATCTCCGCGGCGCGCGGCAGATCCGCGGGCAGCAGCACGCGCAGCAGTTCCATCGACCAGACTCCCAGCAGCAAGCCGCAGATCCCGCCGGCGACGGCCAGCAGCAGGCTCTCGGTCAGCATCTGGCGAATCAGATGGCGCCTATCGGCGCCCAACGCAGTCCGCACCGCCATTTCGCGGGCGCGCGCGGCGACTCGCACGAGCAGCAGGTTAGCCACGTTTACGCACACAATCAGGAGCAGGAAACCGACCGCGCCGAACAGCATCAGTAGCGGGCCGCGGACGTTGCCGGTGACGTGGGAGGCAAGCGAGACTACCGCGGCATCCTTCCCTTGGAACGGTGAAGGATACTGCTGCTTGATGCGCCGCTCAATAGCCCCGATATCCGCCTGCGCCTGCTCCATGGAAACACGCGGCTTCACGCGGCCCACGACACGCCAGTTATGCCCGGTGCGGACACCAACTCCGGGGTCGCCGAATGCCGTTTCCGGCATCCACAGCTCGGCCTTTTCGGGATAGCTAAACCCTGGCGGCATGATCCCAACCACGACTGGAGCCATGCCGAGCAGGTGGATACTGCGCCCCAGAACTTCCCGGCTTCCGCCGAAAGCCCGCTGCCAGAGGCCGTAGCCGAGGACCACGGCCAAGGGTCCGCCGCTAACCTGCTCGTCGTGCGAGAAGGTCCGGCCAACGATGGCGCCGGTCCCCATCACCCGAAAGAAGTCTTCGGTCACCGCGGCGCCGAAGGTGCTTTGCGGAACGTCGCTGCCCGAAACGATAGCCGGACCTTCCTCATACGCTCCTAAGAGTGAGAAGGTATGGTTGGCGCCACGCCAATCCAGGAAGTTTTGAAAGCCCACTTGCATGGGTTTCCCGGCGTCGTTGATTTCAGCGAGCCACGCAATTCGCCCGGGATCGGCATAGGGCAAGGGATTGAGCAGGACAGCCTTGACGACGCTGAAGAGCGCGGTTCCAGCCCCGACGCCCAATGCCACGGTGAGGATGGATATCGCGGTCAGGCTGGGAACGCGCACCAGCGAGCGCACGGCGTAGCGGGTTTCACGAAAGAGCATGGATTCCCGGTTAGCACTCCAGGTGCCATCGTAAGCTATTGAAAAATCGGACGGCGGGGACGGCAAAGTGTGCGATTTTGGAACCGGCGGCTTCAATTACCGAACGCGGCCGCCTGCGCGAAGAACGAGATTTTCTCGCAATACATTTCGATCTTGACGGCTCCGCGAGACGTGCGGCTTAAGCGGGTGACCCCGAGGCGGCGCAAATCCAGTTGGAAGTAGGGACGGCCGCCACCGGGGCCCAAGTATTCGAGCGAACCGTCTTTCTCCCAAATGGAACCTCCTTTGGCGGAGTTCTCCACCCATGCCTGAAACCCATCGGAGGCCGAAGCGGGAAGAGTGATGACTATGGGCGAGAACTCCCCACTTGCAACTACATTCTCCCATGCGCGGGAAGCCCCGGATGCCCGCTGCGAGATCCTGGTCTTCCGCGATACAGCCGAGACACTGGCGATCTGTTTGCACTCCGCTTCCAGCCCGTCGATTTGAAGTCTGAAATCATTGACGAACCACGGTTTGAACGACGGCCCGGCGCGGCTCGAGGTGTCCGGCGAAGTGGAGCGCAGGATATCCGGCGAAATCTTGACTGTCATCATCGCCGGATTCTTTACCGACTTGTCCAACGGGGGAAGGGCAAGCGCGGCGATTAACGCCGAGGTGAACTCCAATCGCCTGGCCCCTGGGGTTGCTGGAACGGGCTCGATGGCGCCGCTCGCACGGGCCGCGGCCTCCGTAAACCCGCTGGCAACCCACATATAGAAATCGCGTGACATTCCCGCGCCGCAATCGACACTTATGTCCGTTGGCGCAGCCTCGGGCGCGGCGCCATTGAAAGCGCCGATGATGTCACGAATCATACCGGCGCGCCGGCCGTTCAGATCGAGATTGAATGTCGACATAGTGATAACCGATCGTCTAATGCACTACTTGCTTCAACACCGGAGATGTGGAAGTATTGAAGTCCACATTCCCTGCGTAAACCGCTTGAATCGAATACGTGCTCGCTAAGGGAAAAGAGTGGGTAAAGGTAGCCTTATGTGTCGAGGTGTTCACCGTCGCGCTGCCCAAAACAGTCGTGCCGCTCTTGAAGGATACTGTGCCGCCGGGGCTGCCGCCAAATGGCGCGGTCACCGTAGCCGTACACGTCACCAGGCCGCCGCGGGTGGACGGGTTCGGGGTGGAGGTCAACGCAGTCACGGTGTTCCCCTTGACCACCGTCTGCGTAAGAACCGGGGAGGTACTCGCCGCAAAATTGGCGCTCCCCGAGTAAGTGGCCGTGATCGTGTGACTCCCCAAGTTCAGGGTGGCCTTAACCGTAGCTTTTCCGGCGCTCAGCGTAGCGACGCCGAGCTGGCTCGAGCCATTAAAGAAAGTCACCGTGCCGGTCGGCGTGCCGCCGGCCGAACTGACCGTTGCGGTAAAGGTTATGCCTTGATAGAACTGCGCCGGGTTGACGCTCGACGTCACCGCCGTAGTGGTTGCCGCGCCTACCGAGAATTTCAGCGTTTCGGTGTTCTCGACGTTGCCGGCATTGTCGGTGCTATGGAAGGTGAGCGTATGGCTGCCCGCGGCCGATACCGGGAAAGGACCGGTGTAGGTCGTGGTGGCCCCGCCGTCAAGCTGGTAAACGGTGCCGGCCACACCGCTGGTGGCGTCGGTGGCGGTCAGCGTGACCTGGGCGGGAATCGCGGTACTGGCCTGCCCCGTTGTATGGGGTGGGACCGTATCGAAGCCTATCGGGCCGTAACTGCCGCCGGATGAGGGGATGCCCGTGTTATCCCAAGCTTGCACGTTCACCGTATGCCAACCCTGGCCGGAGCCTCCGGAACACTCCGAACCCGCTAAATCGAGGCAGCCGCTGGACTGGTTGGGAAACTGCGGCCCGCTGTAAAAGGAGTTGCCTGTGCCGGGAGTAGCTTCGCGGGTTGGGTCGCCGCCGCCGGGCTGCGTGTCCCACGCTTGGCTGAACCCCGCCACGCCGGTGGGCTTGCGGTCGCTTTCACCACTGGTGTCGGTGACGGTCCAGCTTACGACCTGGTTGGTGTTATACCACTTATTCACCGCGGGTCCGGAGAAGTTAACCAGCGGCTCCCCGAAGTCGCCCGCCAGGTCGAACATGACCGCCCATGCCAATTGCAGAAAGTTAAACGATCCCCAACCCGTCACCTCATCGCGGCCCGGGCCGGCGCAAAAAGGTGTCAGGTGATTCGCGATCGTAACGTCGTTGAGATTACAGCCCGAAGTAACGTCGTAGAAGGGGTAGTGCGGAGCAAGAGTCGGCGCGAGTCCGAAAATACTCAGATACCAGTTTCCGTTGCCGAGCGGCGAGCACCCGTCACATCCACCAGTGATGGTGTCGACGTAGAGCATATAGGCGTTGGCCTGTGCAAAAAAGCCCGCTACTTCCGGCGCTACGATACTGGTGCCTCCGGCAGGCATCAGCGTGCCAAAATAGAAATTCTGCGCGTTGGTGTCGACGTCGGCGTTGAGCGCGACGTCGGGGACCGGCCGCTTGGAGCCGGCCGGCAGCCCCATGTATGATGGCGCCGCATAATAAGCGCTGAAGCCGCCGCCGCTTCCGCCGTCATTGTTCGCGCAACCGCCCGTACCGCCGCTCCAGGCGACTTCGTCGTCGAATATTGAATCAAAACCCAACGCGAGTGAAGTGCCGCCTGCCGAAACCATGTCGGGGTCCGAGCCGGGATAGCTGACGGCAAAGTGCCCCGCGCAACTGGCGGTAGCGCCCCCATCCCCCGAGAAGGCTACCAGGGTCCAGCCCTGGCCGATCATGGAGTTGAAAATGCCATGATCGGTGTCCATTAGCGATTGGGAAGCGCAATCGAATTCGGCGCAGCCCCAACTGGTGCTCAAGACCCGCGCATAGCCATCGCTCAACGCGTGATTGTATGCGTCGGTAAAGGTCGATGTGTTGGTGTTGGCGCCCTCGTACAAGTAGACCGCGGCGGTATTCGCGACCGCCCCAAAGCTATTCGCCATGGCGGTAGACCACTCTAAATCCAGCGTGCCTTCCACATCGGGAGTAGTCGAAGATCCGTCGATCGGGAACTGCTGATAGTTATACGCAAGGTATGGGTACTGGTTGTGAAATCCGGCCATGTCGTTGCCGTTCACAAATCCGGCGCTGACGATCGCGATGGATGCCACCGCCGGCGAAGAGGGACCGCCGAAAACGTTGCAGCAGTGTCCCAGGTTATCCAAAGCGGCGGTATCGTAAGCATTGGAGCTGTAGAGATCGGTTGGATCGTAATTCCCATTCGTGAGCCCGGGTTTCGCGCCCAGCTTGGTGCGGTCCCCCGCGTGGCTCCCGCTTTCCCCCACGGCATAGGGCGAGCCCGTTGAATAGACGGGGAAAGCCGGCGCAGGGAATCCGTGATTGCCGGCCTTCATGACTTGAATGTCGTTCAGCCCTCCGACCGAGTGAACGATACTGCCTAGAGCGGCGGGAACCACTGGATTCCGGTCGTTGGAATAGTAGCTGGCGCCTGCGATCGCGTAGCTGTTGATTTTGACGCCGAAGCCCGCCTCGATGACGGAGACGGGCGCTTCCACATCCACCAGCAGCCGGTTGGCGAAGCAGTAGGTAACCGTCAAGCCTTGTGCTTGCGCCCAGTCCACCACGGCCTGCTCGTCCTGTGGGGACGGCGAAAAACGAGCGTTCCATTCGTCGGCGGTGAGGAAATGCATGAACTCCGGCGATCCCTTCGTATGCAGCGCCTCCAGGAATTGCTCTTCTTCGGCGATGTGCGGGTGCTGCAGGCCGATGACCAGCCGCAGCATTTGGCTGGAACTGAATGACCCACCCGCGACGGCAGTGCCATCCGCAACTGCCGGCGGCACCAGACCAGGGATCTCGGCCGCAGCGCAGGTCTGCGCCTGGCCCGCGATGGCGGCGGTAAGACTCATGACAACCACCACGTAGACGCGGTACGCAGCGGCCGCATTCCTCTTCGGTTTGTCTGGAGCCACACCATTTGTCTGGCGCGCAAATTGACTGGATGTCATTTCCTGTTTCTCAAGAGTTCGGATCTGTTTGGACATATATGAGATAGCCTAGAAACTCACTACTTGCTCCAACACGGGAGATGTGGAGGTATTGAAGTCCGAGTCCCCTTCGTAAACCGCCTGAATCGGCCACGTGCCGGCAGCGAGGCTACCGGGAGTGGCGACGAAGGTGGCTAGATTTGTTAGAGCGCTCACCGTCCCGGTGCCCAAGACCTGCGAGTCGTTCATGAAGGACACTGTGCCGCTGGCGCTGCCCCCAAATGCCCCCGTCACTTTAGCTGTAAACGTGACTGAACTGAAGAGGGTGGAAGGGTTTGGGGAAGAGGTCAACGTGGTACTGGTGGCCGACTTGACGACCGTCTGGGTTAGCACGGGGGAAGTACTCGAGGCCAACTTTGCGCTTCCCGTGTAAGAGGCGGTGATACTCTGCGCCCCCACGGCCAGGTTGGTTGCTTGGAATGCAGCTTTTCCCGCGCTCAGTGTAGCGACGCCCAGTTGGTTCGATCCGTTGAAGAAGGCCACCGTGCCGGCCGGTGTGCCGCCGGACGCACTGACCGTAGCGGTAAAGGTTACGGTCTGAAATAACTGCGACGGGTTGACGCTCGAGGTCACCGCCGTAGTGGTCTTAGGCAATACCGGGAAACTCAGCGTTTCGGTGCTCTCTACGTTGCCGGCATTGTCCGTGCTATGGAATGTCAGCTTGTGGCTGCCCACACCCGATACCGGGAAAGGTTTGGTATAAGTGGTCGTCGCCCCGCCGTCAAGCTGATAGACTGTGCTCGCGACGCCGCTGCTGGCGTCCGTGGCGGTCAAGGTGATTGTGACCGGATTGGTGGTGCTGGCCTGCCCCGTTGTCTGGGGTGGGATGGTATCGCGACCGACGGGGCCGTAAGTGTAATTCTCGGAGATGCCCGTGTTATCCCAAGCCCGCACGTTCAACGTACCCCAGGCGCCTTCACCTAACTCGCCGGCGTCCAGGCAGATCGGCGAATATGTAAGAGCCAGGCAGCCGCTGGTCTGGTGATACCCCGGTCCAGTGTAGAAGGAATTGCCGGTGCCGGGCGTGGCTTCGTAAGACGGGTCGCCCGGGTCTGTGTTCCAAATGACGCTGAACCCCGCAACGCGGGTCGGCTTGCGGCCGTCCGAACTGGTGTCGTCGATGGTCCAACTGATAACCCCGTCGTTATACCACTTGTTCACGGGAGGTCCGGAGAAGTTAACCATAGGCGCCGCAAAGTCGCCCACCAGGTCAAAATTGATGGCCCAGGCCAATTGCAGGAAATTAAACGATCCCCAGCCGGTAATTTGATCGCGGCCCGGGCCGGCGCAATAAAAACCCAGGTCATAAGTCCTGGTCATGTAGTTGTTATTACAATCCGCCGTGATGTCGTAGAAGGGGTAGTGCGGCGCAAGAGTCGGCTGCAGTCCAAAGAAATAGAGGTACCAGTTTCCGTTGCCGACAGGTGCGCACGGTTCGGCGGAACATCCGCCCGTGAGGGTGCCCACGTAGAGCATATAGGCGTTCGCCTGGGCAAAAAAGCCCGCCACTTCGGCCGCCACCATGCCGGTGCCGCCACCAGTCCCGGTGAGTTTGCCGTTGAAATAAAAGCTCTGCGGATGGTATAGCCAATCGGCGTTGAGCGCAATGTCCGGGACCGGCCGTTTGGATCCGCTGGGCAACGCCATGTACGACGGGGCCGCGTAGTAGGCGCTGAAGCCGCCGCCGCTTCCGCCATCATTGGGGGAACAGTCGTCTTTATAATCGTCCGCGCCGGC
>Ga0187871_10002016_pt1 | contig 16964 bp, 11 predicted proteins | sample June2016WEW_16_1_FD_132988 | JGI IMG/M metagenome (GOLD analysis project Ga0187871, IMG submission 132988) | Peatland microbial communities from SPRUCE experiment site at the Marcell Experimental Forest, Minnesota, USA - June2016WEW_16_10 | ecosystem: Environmental > Terrestrial > Soil >...
CGAGACTGAATCAGGAACGATCAAGAGTGGGAGTGCGACCACCAAGTTGCGGGCGGCGTCGAGAACCTTCGGCCATAGCTCGCGGCTGATGACGTGGCTCCTACTGGGGATGGGGGGCCTGCTGCTGGCGGTGCTGGCCTCGGTGGGAGCGTGGTGGTACAACCACCGGGAAGTGGCGAACGCGGAGCAGCGCAATGCGATTGCCGTGCTGCCGCTGCAGAACATGAACGGCGATTTCAACATTGATTATTTACGTTTCGCGCTGGCCGACGAACTGTCGAGCGTATTGACGTATTCGCGCACGCTTGAAGTGCGGCCGTCGTCGGTAACACGCAAGTATGTATCGCTGGATGTGGATCCGAAGAAAGTGGGTCAGGAACTGCGCGTGGGGCGGCTGCTACAAGGCCACTTCATGAAGCAGGGCGATTCGCTGACGGTGACGCTGGAAGCGATCGACGTGCCCACCGAACGACTCCTGTGGCAGACCACCGTCACGACGAAGGCCGAGGATTTAATTGGACTGCAGGAGCAACTGACCGCGCAGGTGGAGCATGGGCTCTTGCCGATTCTGGGCGGAGGCGGCGGAGTGGAATCGGCGGCGTCGCGGCCGAAGAACCAGCGGGCATATGACTACTATTTGCGGAGCGTGGCGGTGCCGCACGATCCGGCGCCGAACAAAGAAGCCATCAAGCTGCTGGAGTTTGCCGTGGGTATTGACCCGACCTACGCGCCGGCGTGGGAAGCGCTAGGGCAAAGATATTACTGGGACTCGATTTACGGCGGGGGCGGCGAGACTGTGTTCCAAAGGTCGAACTCGGCGTATGAGCGGGCACTGAGCCTGGATCCGAATCGCATGATGGCGGCCGGCAACCTGATCACGGCGCGGGTGGAACGCGGTGACCTGGGACGGGCCTACGATGCGGCAACCGACTTGGTGCGGCGCCGTCCGGAGAGCGCCGATGCGCACTTCGCTTTAAGTTATGTGCTGCGCTATGCGGGGATGCTCGAACAGTCGGCGCATGAGTGCAATGAAGCGCGGCAACTTGATCCAGGGAATTTTGCTTTCCGTTCGTGCGCGTGGTCATTCTTGGAGATGGGCAAGACCGACCGGGCCATGGACTTTGTGCATCTGGATGCCGGTTCGGAGTGGGCGGCGTGGGTGACTCCTTATGTTTTTCTGGCCGAGGGAAAAGTTACGGAAGCGCGAGACGCAGCCAGGAGTATGGGGAAGACTCCGACGTATCATCGTGATTTGATGGAGGCGTGCACGGCGGCGCAGCCTCCGGCGGACCTGGCGCGGATTGTGCGGGAAAACGAAGCGTCGGTGGCGATCGAACCTGACCCTGAAGCTTGGTATCACGTGGGAGCACTGATGGCGCGTTGCGGGCAGAGTGAGCCGGCGCTGCGATTGCTGAAACTCGCGGTGCAGCAGAATTATTGCGCGTACACGGCTTTGTTGGATGATCCGTTGCTGAAGGACTTGCACAAAGATCCGAAGTTTGACGAGGTGCTGACGGCTTCGAGTAACTGCCAGGCGGTGTTGAAGGAAGGGAGGCAGTAAGCTCTTAGCTTCTAGCCTCTAGCTTTTTGGATTTTGGTTCCCAGCCTTGTTTTCTAGACTTTCAGAAACCTGTATGACGGAACTTACGCGGCGGGTGTTGCTGAGGTCGTCGGTTGCGGGGGCGGCTGCGGCTATGGTGCCGACGATGGCCGTGAGTCTCGACACTAGCCCGCGCAAGGGGCGCATTCATCAGTCGGTCTGCCAGTGGTGCTATCCCCAGATTTCGGTTGAGCAGCTGGCGGAGTATGCGGCGAAAATCGGGCTGCGCGGAGTTGATTTGCTGCAGCCGGACGACTATGAAATCCCGCGGCGCTACGGGCTGGTTTGCACCATGGGATACGCGGGCGGGGGCGAAATCGGGAAGGCTCTCAACCGCGCGGAAAACCATGCGGCGATCGAGCACGGGTTTCGCACGAACATTCCGAGAGCAGCCAAGGCTGGGGTTCCGAACGTGATCACGTTTTCCGGGAACCGCGACGGGATATCAGATGAGGAAGGGGCGCGCAATACTGTAATTGGCCTAAATCGGGTGAAGAAGATTGCGGAGGATCACGGGGTGACCATCTGCATGGAGTTGCTCAACAGCAAGCGCGATCATCATGATTACATGTGCGATCACACGGCGTGGGGCGTGCGCGTGGTCGAGGAAGTGAACTCGCCCAATGTGAAGTTGCTGTACGACATCTACCACATGCAGATTATGGAAGGCGATCTGATCGAGACCATCCGGAAGAATATTCAGTGGATTGGGCATTTTCATACGGGCGGGGTTCCGGGGCGGCACGAACTCGATGGGACGCAGGAAGTGCAGTGGGACGGGGTGATGCGGGCGATCGCCGATGCAGGGTTTCGCGGGTATGTGGCGCATGAGTTTTTGCCGACGGGGGATGCGATGGAGTCCCTGCGTAAGGCGGCGGATTTGTGTGATGTTTAGGGAGTATCCTCACTTCGCGCGCAAGGAACGGGCGCAAAAACGGGGACCCAGAGTGATATGCCCTCAGGTGCTAACGCCAAGTTAATTGGGCTCGGGTTTGCGCGGCGCTGAAGCGCCGCTCTTCCACGGTTGTGCACGCAGGCCATTTTTTGGACAAACTTTCGAGGGCGCGACACCCTCTCAACAGCCCGCGGGACGCCGGCGCTACTGGAAAGAATTTGCGTCGGAGTGGGGGTAGGGCCCATCCTTGTAGCGTGAGACATTCGGGACCTTCCAGCCAGCTGCGGCGCGCCCTGCGCCGCGTTTCTTTTATACTTCAGCGCATGCGTTTTTCATGGGGTAGGGTTTGTCTGATCGTGGTTCTCGCTATGGCGTCTGAGATTCCCACGCTCGCCCAAAGTGTGCGCAAGGATGGGGTACCCACTTCGAATTCCCCTTCGGCGGGTTCATTTTCTGCGACTTCATCTCCCGCGAATGCGTCTGCGGTGCAAACGTCTTTCGATGCCGATCCTCCTGGACTGCTTTATCAGGGGGTGCCGGCTCCGATTCCGCAGGATGAGGGGATGGCGGGGCTGCGGCTGGAATTGTTGCGGCTGGGGACGACGGCGCGGCTGATGCAGGTGGTGGCGCATCCGGATGACGAAGATGGCGGGATGCTGACGCTGGAGACGCGCGGGCGCGGCGTGAGCACCCTGCTGATGACGTTGAATCGCGGCGAGGGCGGACAGAACAAGATTGGGAGTAATTTGTCAGACGTGCTGGGCGTGCTGCGAGCGGAGGAATTGCTGGCATCGGATCAGTACTACGGGGTGCAGGAACGGTTTTCGCGCGTGGCGGATTTTGGATTTTCAAAATCGCCCGAAGAAACTTTTGAAAAGTGGGGCGGGCACGATACGGCGCTGGCCGACATGGTGCGGGTGATTCGAACGTTTCGTCCGGATGTGCTGGTGGCGCGGTTTTCAGGGACGGAGCGGGATGGGCACGGGCATCACCAAGCGTCGAGCATTCTGGCGAAAGAGGCGTTCCGGGCAGCGGCCGATCCGAAGCGGTTTCCCGAGCAGATTGCGGCGGGGCTACAGCCGTGGCAGGCGAAGAAGTTTTATATCGGAAATGTGTGCGGGTTTGGCGTCCAGAAGTGTGAGGACGAGAAATGGACTTTGAAGCTGAACACGGGCGAGCGCAATGCGGATTTAGGTACGGGGTACCTGCAGTTCGCGATGCAAGGATTGCGGCATCAGCTGTCGCAGGGCGCGGCGAACTGGACGATTGACCCGGGAGACTGGTTTACGTTTTACAAGCTGGTGGATTCGGTGATTCCGTCGACTGTGGGCAAGGATGGGCATGAGAAGAGTTTCTTTGATGGGCTCAATACGAGCCTGACGGCGGCGTCGCCGTACGCTTCGGATGAGAAGCTGCCTTCGGACATACGGCTGCATTTAGCTGAGATCACAAAGCAGGTCGCAGCCGCCGCGGAAGCTGCGAAAAGAAGTGACGGGTCAGCTGCGATTACTCCGTTGATGAAAGTTGTACGTGGGCTGAACGATGTTCGCTCCGAGATGCTCACGTGGCGGTGGGGCGCGGCGAATGTGTCCGGTCCCGCAAGGGGGATGGCGGAGAAGATGGCGTCCCTCTTCCTGGATCGGATCGCAGAGAAGAAGCAGCAGGCGGAGACAGCGCTGAATTTGGCGTTGGGTGTGACGCTTAGCGCGGACGTATCTTCTGACGGCAAGAGTAGCGACGGTGGACACGAGGTTCGCGTGCTGAAAGAAGCAGACGCGCTGACTACGGTTTCGCCGGGGCAGGAATTTCTGGTGGCGGTGAAGTTTCACAACGGATCGAAACTGCCGCTGATGATCGATCACGTCAAGCTGGAAGTGCCGGAGGGATGGAACACGATTAGCGGGAAGACGCGGCCGGAAGTTATAAAGCCCGGTGAGGATTTGCATGCGGACTTCAGGCTGCACGTGCCCAAAGACGCGGCGTTTACGCGGCCGTACTGGCATCGGGATAATCCGGACGTTGACGCGGTGAATCATATTGATGATGGGAAATATGTGACGCTTCCCTTTCCGCCTCCGGCGCTGCGGGCGCGCGTGGAGTATTCGGCGGGCGGGAGTGCGGGCGAGGGGAAAACACAGAACGGGATCACCTCGGTTGTCGTGACGCCGTTCCTGGATGATGCGGGAAAGCGGCGGGAACGTCCGCTGGCGATTGTGCCGGCGTTTTCGGTGATGCTGGAGCCGGGGACGCAGGTAATTTCGACGCACAACGGGTCGACGACGACGGTTACAGTCGGCGTGACCAGCAATCTCTCACGCTTGTCCTTGAATGGCGGTGGGCTACGACTCGAATTACCAGAGGGATGGCGCTCCGAGCCCACACACCAGTTTCTGAAGTTCACACATCGAGGCGAGAAGCGGGATGTTGAGTTCAAGGTGTTCCCTGCCGGATTGCAGGAAGGGCGCGCAACCGTCCGCGCTGTTCTCACCGAGCCTGTGCTCGACTATGGCGCGCCCCCGAAATATAGCGAGGGCTACACGCTGGTGACGCGCGAGGATCTGGGGAGTTTTTATTATTACCAGCCGGCGCAGCAGCGGGTGAGCATTGTCGACGTCAAGGCGCCGCATGATTTGAAAGTCGGATACATCATGGGCGCGGGCGATGACATTCCGACGGTGCTGCAGCAGGTGGGGATGGACGTGACCATGATTCCGGCGGAAAAGATTGCGACGGAGGATCTGAGCAAGTTCGGGACGATCGTGCTGGGAATTCGCGCCTACGACACGCAGAAAGATGTTGTGGCGAACAACAAGAAGCTGCTCGATTTTGTTTCGGCGGGTGGAACGCTGGTGGTGCAGTACAACACGGGGACGGACGACTTTAACTCGCATAAGTTCACTCCTTATCCTGCGGAACTGAGCCGGAAGCGGGTTTCGGTGGAGGAGGCTCCGGTGGAAATTCTGAAGCCGGAGGATTCGGTGTTTCATTATCCGAATACGATTACCGCTCGCGATTTCGATGGGTGGGTACAGGAGCGCGGGCTGTACTTCATGGACCAGTGGGATGATCATTTCACGGCGCTGCTGTCGTGCCATGACCCAGGAGAAGACGCGCAGAAGGGCGGGCTGCTGCGGGCGCAGTACGGCAAAGGAACTTATATTTATGCGGCGTATGCATTTTTCCGGCAGTTGCCGGCGGGCGTGCCTGGGGCGGTGCGGCTGTATGTGAATTTGTTGAGCGCGGGACATGAGAAGCAGTAGCCCAGTTGTCGGTAAGAGACAGGTTTGACTATGAAGCGTCGAGAACAATGGCAGCCAGTGCTGGATGTTGAAGTCAAGAAGTGGAGTGCGAAGTCTTGCGTAGAGCTCGACACTGAACTGCTGAATGTACAGGCCTATGAGGTCGGATTTGAGGGCAAGAAATATCAAGTTGAGGTTCAACTGCTCGAAAATACTGGCGAGTATGTTCATGTGTGCGTGGAAGTGGATGACGGGAGTCTTCCAGCTTCATTCCGGCCTCTGAGTTCGAGTTTCATTCGACAGAAGCATGAATCGAGATAAATGGTAAGCCTCCCACAAGGGAATGTATGCCCTCAGGGGCTAAAGCCCGGAGACAAGTGAGCGCTTCACCGCAGCGCTGAAAGCGCTGCGCCACCCAAAATCGCGGCTGACCTCCAAAATCGCGGCGCTTCTCCACGAAATGCAGCCTTCCTCGGAATCCTCTTCACAACCCGGCGCGGGGTCTCCGAGCCTCATCCGCGGGATGGGGCTGGGGTCGGCGACTGCGCTGAACATGATCGACATGATCGGCGTGGGACCGTTCATCACCATGCCGCTGGTGGTGAGCGCGATGGGCGGGCCGCAGGCGCTGCTGGGTTGGATTGCGGGCGCGCTGCTGGCGGTTTGCGATGGCCTGGTCTCGGCGGAGTTGGGCGCGGCGCTGCCGGCTTCGGGCGGATCGTATCGCTATTTGCGCGAGATGTATGGCCCGCAGAAATGGGGGCGGCTGATTTCGTTTCTGTTTATCTGGCAGGTGTCGTTTTCCGCACCTCTCTCAATTGCCACCGGATGCATCGGGCTGGCGGGATATGCGGCATATTACTGGCCGGAACTGGAAACGGTGTACGCGCATCACGATGCAGCGCTGCATATTCCGTGGGCCGGACCTCTGCAAGTGAGTTGGATCGTCACGCCGGGAACGGCAGTTGCGGTGTTGATTTGTTTCTTTACGGTGCTGCTGCTCTACCGGAACATCACGGCTATCGGGCGGCTGTCGAAAATATTGTGGTTTGGCGTGATGGGAACGATTGGCTGGATCATCTTCGCCGGGCTGACGCACTTCAATGCCGCGCGGGCGTTTGATTTTCCTCCGGGGGCGTTCACGATTTCCCACAAATTTCTAACCGGACTGGGCGGCGCGATGTTGATCGCGACCTACGACTATTGGGGATATTACAACGTCAGTTTTCTGGGAGATGAGATTAAGGACCCGGAAAAGAATATCCCGCGGGCTCTGTTGCTTTCCATTCTGCTGGTGGCGTGTCTATATCTAATGTTGAATGTGTGCGTTCTCGCCGTGGTGCCGTGGCGTGAAATGATGCAGGCGGGACAGAACAACAGCGGGCTGTATGTTGTATCGCTGTTCATGCAGAGGGTATACGGGGCGTGGGCGGCGCGGTTGGTGACGGGACTGGTGATCGTCACGGCGTTTGCGTCGGTGTTTTCACTCATGCTGGGATATTCGAGGGTGCCTTACGCGGCGGCGAAAGATGGCAATTATTTCAAGGCGTTCGCCAGGGTGCATCCAGTGCACCGGTTTCCGCACATTTCGCTGCTGGCGCTGGGAGTGGTAGCGGCAGCATTTTGCTTTCTGCGGTTGAAGGATGCGATCGCGGCGCTGGTGGTGATCCGGCTGATTCTGCAATTCCTGGTGCAGGCGGTGGGAGTGATTTGGTTGAGGATCTGGCGGCCGGAAATGCGGCGGCCGTTTCGGATGTGGTTTTATCCGCTGCCGGCGCTGCTGGCTTGCGCGGGGTTTCTTTTTATTTTGTTCGATCGTGATAACTGGCGGAAGGAAATGCGGTATGCAGCGGTGATTCTGCTGTCGGGCGTGGTTATTTATATGCTCCGAGCTTGGAAGGATTCTGAGTGGCCGTTTAGGAGGGCGAAAGCTTAACCTCAGAGGAGCACCGAGGACCGAATCGGGTGGGAGCGTTTGGTTCGCCGACCAGGATGCGCTCATTACACAACGCCAAGCGTTCTTGCAGTAAGATGGGGCGGGCAGTTATGCGGTGGCGACTAACTTCGGGGGGAATCATGAGGAAGAGATTGGGAATGGTGGCGGGAAGTTTGCTGGTCCTGTCGGTTGCGGCGGCGGCGCAGGCGGGCATGGCGAAGGACGAACATCGCACAGTGTCGCAGGTGCTGGACGCCACGGTGAGCAATGTGGAGCACGAGTTCGTTCCGGCGGCGGACGCCATGCCGGAAGACAAGTATGGATTCGCGCCAACCAACGGCGAGTTCAAAGGGGTGCGGACGTTTGCGCAGCAGATCAAGCACGTGGCTGCGGTGAACTATATTCTTGGAGCCACGATTCTGGAGCAGAAGCCGCCGGTGAATACTGGCGATGAAGATGGGCCGGCCTCGATAACTTCCAAGGCCGACATCATGAAATTTCTGAAAGACTCGTTCGAGTACGTGCACAAGGCGATCGCGACCATCAATGACAAGAATCTTGTGGGAACGGTGAAGAGTCCGTTCGGCGAAGGCTCGGTTACGCGCCTGGGACTGGCCACCAGTGTGTCGTCGCATTGCTTCGACCACTACGGGCAGATGGTGGAATATCTGCGCATGAACGGAATTGTGCCGCCGGCCAGCCGGTAAAAGCCGGGCTTTTGCCTTTGATAGCGGACGTCCTGCTGTGACTAGCACCAGGTTTCGAGGAACAATCTCGCGCCTAGCATCGTATATTTTTGGCATGCGAATTCGCATTGTTCTTGCCATTATTCTTGTCTGGACACTCTCAGCGAGCACATCCAGCTACTGCTCTGATCTCGCTCTGGTTCACGCAAAGATTTACCCGTCACCGTCTGAGCCGGCAATCGAAAATGGTTCGGTCCTTATACATGGGGGCCGCATCGTTGCAGTGGGGCCAGCAGCAAGCATCAAAGTTCCACGCCATGCCACGGTTATCGACTGCACCGGCATGGTCGTGACAGCTGGCTTCTGGAACAGTCACGTGCATATCCTTTTGCCCGGCCTGCTCCGCGCGGAGAAACTGTCCTCGGAAGAGATCACTGCGCAACTGCAGGAAATGTTTACGCGCTGGGGCTTTACCACCGTCTTTGACATAGCGTCCGTGCTGAAAAACACGACTGTCATCCGCCGTCGCATCGAAAGCGGCGAGGTGAAGGGACCGAGGATTCTTACGGTCGGAGAACCGTTCTGGGGCAAGGGCGGAACGCCCGTTTATGTCCGGGGGTTCCTCGAAGCCAATCACATTACGATTCCCGATGTTGAATCAACCACGCAAGCGACCGAGCGAGTGCGCCAACAGATCCGCAACGGCGCCGATGGCATCAAGATTTTTGCGAATTCGATTGAGGCGGATGGCATCTTGACCATGCCGTTAGTCTTGGCCAAGACGATCGTGGTTGAAGCGCACCGGGCTGGCAAGCCTGTCTTTGCTCATGTTTCGAACGATGAGGGTATCGAAGTTGCGGTTCAGAGTGGTGTCGATATCCTGGCACACACTACTCCCAGCGGCGATCTCTGGAGTGAATCTCTTGTCGAACGCTTTACGGCAGCGCACATGGCTCTTACTCCGACGCTGACTCTGTGGGATGTCGAAGGCAGGAAAGGCAGCGCCTCGCCCGACGAAATCGAGAGAGGGATGAACCGAGCAGCCCAGCAACTGAAGGCTTTCTCCCAGGCAGGAGGCCAAGTCCTGTTCGGCACCGACGTCGGCTACGTCGACCAATTTGACACCACTGAAGAATTCACCTGGATGGCCCGTTCCGGACTGGATTTCCAGCAGATTCTGGCGTCCCTTACCACGAATCCAGCGTTGCGATTCGGATATTCGAGCCACAGCGGGCGTGTCGCGAAAGGAATGGATGCCGACCTGGTGATACTCAACGGCGATCCTGCCAGGGATATCGCCGCTTTTTCTAAGGTTCACCAGGTCGTACGTGGCGGGCAGGTCATCTATGCAGTGCGTTAGTTCTTAGTGCTGGAGAGCGTCTGGCACGCACGCGACTCCTCCCAGACTTGCTAGGCGCGGCGTCGGTGTTCGGGTTTGCTGGTGCGGACGAGGGCGCTGCGGTGCTCTTCGAAACTGATGCTGGGATTCTGGGCGAAGCGTTCAGGATAGGAATGCAGAGCTCGCAGGAAGCACGCGATTTCTTTGCGCACATTCTGGTTGCCCGGTCGTCGCTTGTTTGTTAGTTCGCGCATTTTGGGCTTCATCTCCAACCCACCCCTGCCGGCGCACTCCGGCCTTCCCGCCAGATGTTCCCGGGCGGCTAGAAAGACTGAGGGCTCCAAAAAGATCTCGTGAGGGGATTTTTAACCTACCGCGAAATAGAAGCGCGTGTATATGGCACGTTCGTGCTATGGCTTCTTTTGTCGAGCTCCACTGATTCAGGAGCGATTCAGCGAGGAACGCGCTCCGCGCAAGGTGATCGATGTAGGAATCAGTTCGGCGCTGAGGCGATGTTGCGCCAGATGATCGGCGACCAGACGGCGTGTTTTCTGCAGCCCGGCATGGGGGTCATTCTTCCGTGGGTCAAGGAACATCAGGACCGAGGGGCCGGCGCCGCTCAAAGCGACTCCGAGAATGCCGTTCTTTCCTTTTAGTTCCTGTAGGCAGGGGAGCAAAGGGCAGAGCTCGGCGCGATACGGCTGGTGGATGCGGTCTTCGAGAGCCGAGGCGAGAAGGTCGGGGCGACCCTGGGTGAAGGCGGCGAGCAGGAGCATGGAATTCTGCACGTTGAGGACCGCGTCAGCGCGCGAATATTGCGTGGGAAGGACGAGCCGTGCTTCTTTGGTGGAGAGGCTTTCGTCGGGCACGGCCAGCAGAAGCGGCCACTTGCCTTTGGGGCGAACGCAGGCGACTTCGGCCTCAGCATCTTCACTCGACATGCGCGCGATGGTGAGGCCGCCCATCCAACAGGCGGAGGCGTTGTCGGGGTGGTGCTCGCGGCGGGAAGCTTCGCCTACGATTTGCGCGTCGGTCCAGTGCAGGCGGCTGAAGTGGACGGCGAGGGCGATGCCCGCCAAGCGGGCGGCAGCGGACGAGCCGCAGCCTTTGCCGATGGGAATGTCGTTGTCTACTTTGAGAGACAGCGGCTGCAGTGGACGGCCGCCGGATTGCAGCACTTCGCGGTAGGTGTTGAGGATGAGGTGGTCTTCAAGCTTGCCGCAGATTTCGCGATCGCGGCCGTGGGCGACGATGGAGAATTCTTTGGCGGCGCGGGCTTCGAGTTTGATGTAGAAATCCATGGCGAGCGCCGCCGCGTCAAAGGCCGGGCCGAGATTGGCGGACGTCGCGGGGAGCGCGAGGCGAAGGCGCTTTGGGTTGGAAGCTTTTGCGGGCATGTTCAATCTTAAATTCAGGAATCCCTCTGAGGCTAAAGCCCCGTTCCTTCCTCAGAACTTGATCGCAGCGCTTGAAGCGCTGCGCCACCCAAAATCGGTGCGATCTCAGCGGGCCGCTTACTTCTAGGCTTGCTGCTTTTCCGCTTGTTCCAAGGTCTGTATTACCGCGTCCAGCGTGGCGTCGAGAATGATTGGAGGATGGCGTAGCGGCTTTAACGCGGCGCTCGCACCGTCATCGACGCCATCTTTGAATAAGTCACCGCGATGGAATTCCATGGTGAAGTCGGGATCCTTCAGCAAGTTTCCGGTTAAAACCAGGACGACGCTCTCTTCCGGCTTCACGAAACCCTGCTTTACCAATTTCTTCAACCCCGCGAGCGTGACGGCGGAGGCGGGCTCGCAGCCAATGCCCTCGGCGCCGATCTCGGCCTTGGCTTGGGCGATTTCGATTTCCGTGACTTGTTCGCAGGCGCCGCCGGTGGCTTCGAGAACGTGAACGGCTTTCTTCCATGAAGCGGGATTGCCGATTCGGATGGCAGTGGCGCGAGTCTCGGCTTGCACATTGACCAGTCGTTTGCCTCCGGCTTCGCGAAGGGTGCGGACCAGCGCGTTGGCACCTTCAGCCTGAATCACCGACAACTTCGGCAGGCGGGGAATCAAGCCCAATTCATGCATTTCGAGCAAGGCTTTGCCGATGGCGGAACTATTTCCCAAGTTACCGCCGGGAACGATGATGTGGTCGGGCGGTTGCCAGTCGAGTTGTTCGAGCAGTTCGAGCGCGAGAGTTTTCTGGCCCTCGAGACGAAAAGGATTAATCGAATTCAATTGGTAGACGGGGACACGGAGAACAAGTTCCTGCAGCAGGCGCAGGCAACCGTCGAAGTCGGTGCGAAGTTGGCAGGTGACCGCGCCGTAGTCGAGAGCCTGGGAGAGTTTGCTCCAAGATATTTTTCCTTCGGGCACGAGCACCAGGCTGCGCATGCCTCCGCGAGCGGCGTAGGCGGCCATGGAGGCGGAAGTGTTGCCGGTGGAAGCGCAGGCGACCCAGCGGAATCCGGCGAGGCGGGCGAATGTTGCGGCGACGGTCATGCCGGCATCTTTGAACGAGCCGGTAGGATTCAGCCCCTGATGCTTGGCGTAGAGGCGCGGCACGCCGGTGATGCGGGCGCATTGCGGCAGTTCATACAGAGGAGTGTTGCCTTCACGCAGGGTGATGGCTTGGCCGGCGTTCTCGAGTGGAGGCAGCAGTTCGCGGAAGCGCCAGACTCCACTGAGATCGATGGGGGATTGCGAGGTGCGACGTTCTCGCCAGATCGATTTCAGGCTTGCTGGGTCGAGACTGACTTCTTTCCAATCGGGATAAATAATTTCGAGCAGGTCGCCGCAGTGCGAGCAACGGAAATTCTGCGTGGCGCGCTCGCCGAGATCTCCACACGCGATGCAGCGAAAGCGAAAGCCAGCTCGAACCACGCCCGGCGCTGAACTGAGGGGAGGAGGCATGCCCTGATCTATTTCTTTCCCCCGAGATATTGGTCTGTTTTGTTGATCCAATCGGCGCGGGGCGGATTGAAGACGTCGAGGTCGACGGTGTCTTCGAGGGCTTCTGCTTTGTGCGGCATGTTCGACGGGATGCAGAGAGTCTCGCCGGCGTTCACGACGATTTCGCGGCCGTCGATCCAGAACTTGAGGGCGCCTTCGAGAATGTAGGTGAGTTGCTCGTTGTGATGGCTGTGTTCGGGGACGATGCATCCTTTCTTGAGCAGCACGCGCGCCAGCATGATTTCCTGGCCGACCACGAATTGGCGCTGCAGTAGCGGGTTGAGGTCTTCGAGAGGGATGGTGTGCCACGGGATGTATTGCAGCGCGACTTTGGCGGCGACGCGCGGAGCGCGAGGTTTCGCGTGTTTCGTTTTCGGGGTGGTTTTGGATTTCGATTTTGTTTTCGCCATAAGATTTATGCCCGCCTATTCAGGCAAGTGGCGTCCCTACGGGACTCGGTTCTATTTCCTTCAGACTCGTCGGCGCGGCTTGAAGCCGCGCCCCTTCAAATCAACAGGCACGCATCGATCGTTGCCGCACCCCAACCGAACTACTCAGTGGACTCGTCCACCGTACAAGCTCACCGCGGTGTCGTGCAGGTAGGCGTGGGCCAGTTCCAGCGCCCGGGCTTCGGTGATTTCGTTTTCCGAAACCATTTCGGCCAGGGCCGCTGCCAGCGCGGTGCGCGAGGACTGCACGCCCAGCCAGTAGCTCTCTTCCGACCCCAGCACTTGATTGTAAGGGAAACAGTCGGTGCCGAAAGTGATCTTGTCAGGAAAAGTTTCCAGCCACATTTTGAGCGTGTCTTTAAAGGCGGAAGGATACTGGGCGAGTTCGCCGAAGGAAGAATCCAGGTAAACGTTCTTGATGGCGGCGAGCCAAACGGCTTCGCGCTCCAGCGGATATCCGCCGTGAATCATCACAAAAACCGTGGAAGCGTAACGCGGATCGCGCAACACCGTTTCCAGATTCATGATGTTGCTCTGCGACAGGTTGAAATAATCGCCGATGCCGATCGCTGTGTGAATGTGCACCGGCAGGTGCAGCCGTCCGCCTTCTGTAACGAGGTAACGAAAAATAAAGTCCTGGAAGGTGCGATAGTCTTTTTCACTAGGGATTCCGCCGGTCACGTAGCGCTGGTAAATGTCTTCGGCTTGCGCGCGCGTGGGATCGCCAAACGTGGTGGGACGAAAATAGGCGACCTCAAACTTCATGGCAATGCCGCCGCGCTTGGAATTATCTTCGAGCACCTGGCTGATGAACTTCAGATAATCCGCAAAGCTGGCGGGAAGTTTGGCGACATTTTCTTGTTGCATCCAGCGGTGCAGCATTTTTTCCTGTAGCGGAATATAGACTCCTTCGTCGGGATTGCGCGCGGTCTCGCGTTCGTTGTTAAAAGGCCACATGAAAGAATCGGCAAAGAAGACCCACGGAAAACGCTTGGGGTCGAGGTAATCGGGCATCATGGCGCGGTTGGCCACGGAACTCTCGGTATTGAGCTTGTCGAGAATGGAATTGAAGTAGGCAGTGCCGGGAAGCTGCTTTTTCAACTCGATCTTTTTTTCGAGCAGCCACTTGGCATGCTCGGGAGAAAGATCGCTGTAGGGATAGCCGAACAAGGCTTTGGCGGCAGCAGCAAGTTCAGGATTATCGTCGCGGGTGCGCAGGGCTTCGCTGGCATTGGGAGGGGCGGCCATGGCGTCGACGTCGGGGTCGTCGGCGAAACCGGGGTGGGCGTGATGGTCGAAGGCGGGAATTTTTTCGATCTGCGGCAGCAGGCGCTGGTAGATTTGCTGCACGTCGGGGCCTGGCAAGGGACGAGCCTGGGCCGCCGCGAAACCGCCGAGGGTGATCACGATAAAGAGAGATAGTCCATGATTCGCAAATCGCATGCAGATTTCCTCAGGGGCTAAAGCCCACAATCATCGGTGACTGTTATCGCAGCGCTGAAGCGCTGCGCCACCCAAAAGCCGGACTGCACAAAGTCGCGAACTTAGCCGCGCGTTCAGCGAGCGACGGCGCTGCCCTGCCATGCCGACGAGACTTTCACGATGCGGTCGACGGCCTCTTGCAGAGTCGCGGTTGACGACGCGAAAGAAAAACGGATGAAATCTCTGCCCGCCCGGCCAAAACCGGCGCCGGGGATGGCAGCAACGCCGGCGTCTTCCAACAGGACGCGGCACAGGTCTTCGGCGGTCATGCCGGTGCCGGTGATGTCGACCCAGGCGTAGAAGGCACCTTCCGGTGGATGGCAGCGAAAACCGGGCACGCGATTCAGGTCGCGCACAAATTGTTCGCGGCGACCGGCGAATTCGCCGACCATGTGCGCCGTGTTGCTCTCGCGGTCGCGCAGCGCATCGATGGCGGCATACTGCGTGAACTCGGCGACACAGGTGTAGGTGTTTACCGCCATCATTAGCAATGCGGCAGCCACCTCGGGCGGAGCGACCGTGTATCCCAGGCGCCATCCGGTCATGGCGAAGCTCTTGGAGAATCCGTCGATGATGAGCGTGCGCTCCGGCATGCCGGGGTAGCGCAGCATGGAAAGATATTCAGTGCCATAAAGAATGCGCGCGTAGATTTCGTCGGAGAGCACCCACAGGTCGTGCTTGACGGCGAGTGAGGCGAGGGCGCGCTGCACCGCGTCGATGTAGACGGTTCCGGTTGGATTGCCCGGCGAATTCGTGATCAGCATGCGGGTGCGGGGAGTAATTTTGGACGCAACTTCGGCCGGGTCGGGCTGAAACTGATTCCGCGCCGAGAGCGTGAAAGGCACGGGAACCGCACCCAATCCGAGGGTGATCGAGGAATATGCGGGGAAGCCGGGGTCGGGATAAAGGACCTCGTCGCCGGGTTCAAGCAGCGCCATCATGGCGAGGAAAAGCGCGATCTTGCAACCGGGTGCGAGGACGATATTGGCGGGCGGAACCTCGAGGTTGCGAGTGCGCGCGAGATACGCGGCGATTTCTTCGCGTAGCGCAGGCACGCCGGCGACGGCACAGTAGCGGTCTTTGCCGTCGGCCAGCGCTTTCGTTGCCGATGCGATGACCGATGCGCCGGGATGAAAGTCGGGCTCGCCGAGTTCCAGGTGGATGATAGAGCGGCCCTGGGATTCCAGTTCCTTGGCGCGGGCGAAGACCGCGAGAGCGCCTTCGCCACTCATAACCGATATTCTTGAAGCTATACTTCGCATGAGTTAGTCCTGAGCTGCGAGCTATGAGCCACAACCGAATCTTCTGGTCTCGAAGCTCGTAGCTCGCGGCTCGAAGCTTTCTTTCTCACAATCCTTTATACATCCCGCCGTCGACCAGGACAGTCTGGCCGGTTACGTAGGACGCGCGTTCCGACGCCAGCCAGACTACCGTTTCGGCGAGTTCGCGCGGCTCTCCCAGACGCTTGAGCGGAGCGTCGGCTGCCCAGGCATCGAAAATCTCCTGCTCATTTTTCCCAGTGGCGGAGGAGCGAGCTTTGGCCAATTCCTTCAGACGATCGGTCGCGGTAAAGCCGGGGCCAACATTGTTGACCAGGATTCCGTCTTTGCCGAACTCGTTGGCCAGACTCTTGACTAATCCCACCACGGCGGCTCGGACTGCGTTCGAAAGCACCAGGTCGGCTACGGGCTGCTTGGTGGTGATGGAAGTGATGGTGACGATGCGGCCCCACTGCTTGCGCTGCATGTGGGGGATGACTTCGCGCGCGAAGTAGACCGTGCTCAGGAAATTTAACTCGAGAGCGCGCTGCCAGTCGTCGAGCGTGGTAGCGAGGAATCCTTTGGCGGGCGGGCCGCCGGCGTTGGTGACGCAAATGTCGACGCTGCCGAATTTGTTGGCAACCGCGGCGACGAACTCGGCGACCGCGGCGGAGTCGGCAACGTCGAGGGCCTCCGCGAATACTTCCGCGTTGTGCTGCTTTCTGATTTTCGCGGCGGCGGCCGCGAGCGTCTGCTGGTTGCGCGCGCACATGGCGACGCGGCAGCCCTCGGCGGCGAAAGCTTCGGCGGTGGCGAGGCCGAGTCCCTGACTGGACGCGGCTATCAGGGCAACGCGATTTTTGAGACCCAGGTCCATGGCGGTGCGATTTTAAGGGACGCGAATCGAAGTGGGCATTATAAATGGTTGCGGCACGCGGGTTGAGTGGTATGACGGGATTCAGAAAAATCCCCACTTCTCGCCAAGGGCGCGAGAAATTGGGCACCTGGACTGATCGTGATTCACTTCCGTCGAAAAATCCCCACTCTAACGTCGCAAAGAACGCGACGTTAGAATGGGGCACCCATCTTCGCTCCCGTGGGTACCCCTGCGTTCCTGTGGGTACCCATGTATGAACAGTCCGC
>Ga0187871_10002018_pt1 | contig 16952 bp, 15 predicted proteins | sample June2016WEW_16_1_FD_132988 | JGI IMG/M metagenome (GOLD analysis project Ga0187871, IMG submission 132988) | Peatland microbial communities from SPRUCE experiment site at the Marcell Experimental Forest, Minnesota, USA - June2016WEW_16_10 | ecosystem: Environmental > Terrestrial > Soil >...
CCGTTCGGCTACCGCCACCCCGGCCAGCTCCCCGACGGCGGCGTGCTGGTCGTGGGAGCCTCGGCGACCGGCGTGCAGCTCGCCGAGGAGCTGAGGCGGTCGGGCCGGCCGGTGACCCTCTCGGTGGGGGAGCACGTGCGGTTGCCGCGCACGTACCGCGGACGCGATGTGCTGTGGTGGATGGACGCGTCGGGCGTGTGGGACGAGCGGTACGACGAGGTCGAGGACCTCACGCGGGCCCGGCGGCTGCCCTCACCCCAGCTCGTCGGGACCCCCGAGCGGGCGACGCTCGATCTGAACGCGCTCACCTCGATAGGCGTCGAGCTGGTGGGCCGCTGGGCGGCGGCACGTGATGGCCGCGCGCTGTTCTCCGGCGGCCTGCGCAACGTCTTCGCGCTCGCGGACCTCAAGCTGGAGCGCCTGCTGGACACGTTCGACGCGTGGGCTCTGACGAGCGGCCGTGACGCTGAGGTCGGCCTTCCCGAGCGCTTCGCGGCGACACGCGTGCCCGAGTCGACGCCGTTGCAGCTCGACCTGCGAAGCGGCGAGATCCGCGCGATCGTGTGGGCAACGGGTTTTCGGCCTGACTACCGGTGGCTCGACGTGCCCGTGGTCGACGTAAAGGGCCAGCTGCGCCACGAGGGCGGTGTGGTCGACCGCCCGGGACTGTACGCGCTGGGACTGCCCGTGCTGCGGCGGCGAAAGTCCACGTTCATCTACGGTATTGAGGACGACGCGCGTGAGGTGATCGATCACCTCACGCGGTACCTGGCCGTTCGCCGGTGATGCCGACCGCCGGGTTCTTCAGGCCGGCCGACGGATGTCATCGGCGTCGAGGCGCCTTCGCAAAGGGGAGCGGTTGACCCTGCTCCTCGCTGACTTCGCCGCGGCTCGTTGTCTTCTCCGGCACCGCGATCCTGCTCCTGGGCAACCGGCGCTTCCGGATCGAGACCAACCAGCCGACGCAGCAGGCCGCTACGCGCTCAGCAGTCTGCGTCGCATCCGCCCTGACGGCCGAGGACCTGACCGCTTTCGACCAGCTGCTCGACACCGACAGCCCTCACAGCATCCTGCGCCGCATCGACCTGAGTGTGCGCACCGAGAGCAGGATGTGGGCCGCCCGCCGCACCGCACAGCAGCGGTGAACAGGCACCTCCCCGATCAAGGGCACCCAGGTGCCTGGCCAGTTTCGTACACGGCAACTGCCGCACCGCCGTAGCGGCTCGACACGATCGACCACGGCAGCGTAGTGTCCGCTACAGCCGCCTGGAGATCGTCTGAGGAGCGAACGCGGGTCCGGGCAATGGGGGATAGGGGGAATCACATGGCGTACGGCGTGGTCCATAAGTTCGCTGGTGGCACGAGGGAACAGTACGAAGCGTCGATCGCGGCAGTGCACCCGGAGGGCGGGGGGCTGCCCGAAGGACAGCTGTTCCATGCCGCGGGCCCGTCGGCCGGCGGCTGGACGATCATCGCAGTGCATGACTCGCGGGAGGGCTGGGAGCGGTTCCGCGATGGCATCCTCATGCCTCGCATGGCGCAGGGCATCGCCGGTGGCTTCACGGCGCCGCCCGAGGAGACCGGGTTCGAGATCTACAACGAGGTGACGGCCTAGCCGCGGCGTGGTTCCAGCGGCGGCTGCCTGGCGACCGGTGGACCCAGCGGCCACCGCGGTCAAGGAGAACGACAGGCGCACCTCCGCGCGGCCACCTAATCCTGAAGGAGGACTAAGTGAAATATATGATCGAATATGAGATTCGCACAGCTGGCCTGAGCCACGATCAGAACCTCGCCAACCAGGAGGCTCTGCTCAATGCTTTTGGCAAGTGGAAGCCCGAAGAAGGCCTCACCGTCCACGCATTCGTCTCCAACCTGAACAACGGCGGCTACGTACTCGTCGAGGCAGCCGACCCCGGCCCGGTCCAGTCGTTCGTCTCGAAGTTCTTCTACTGGAACGATATCGAGGTCGTTCCCGTCGTCGACGTCGCGGAGGCGGTCACAACCGGCGTGGCGTCACTTGCGTGGGCCCGCGCCGCGTCGAGCGGCTGAGTCACTCGTTACGCCCGGCGAGGTGTGGAACCGGGCTGGGCTGCCGTCGTCCAGCTGCGCGGCTGCGTCGGGCCCGGGCGACCAGCCCGGGCCACCCGCACGCCCGACGCCCGGCTGCTCCGGCGCGGCAGCGGCGATCACCGATTCGGTCACCGGACGCCGGCCGGTCACGAACCGGCCTCGTCCGCTGGCCGCAGGCGCGCTGCCAAACACTGAAATGGCCCTGCGGCCGCCGCGATCGGCCGGAACCGGCGCGAACCGCCGCCACACATCGTGTCCGATCGCACCGGCCGGGGTCGCGATCGGATGCGCTGGCTGTGCGGCTGCCGCTTCGGCCCGCTACTCCCGGGCAGCTTCGGCCATATCCCGACGCTGGCCGGGGCCCACCGGAAACTCGGAAATTGCGCGGCCTCATCCCGTGAGCTCGCCTTGCCGGGCCTCGGCGCAGTGGCCTTGGATTGCGTGGGTAAGGACCTGCGAGCCGGCTGGTGGATAGGGAGCGAAGTTGAGCTACGACGTTGCCGTCGTCGGGGGCGGCCCCGCGGGGTCGGTCGCGGCCATTCAAGCAGCGCAACTGGGTGCGCGGACGTTGCTGGTGGAGAAGAACGGCATGCTCGGCGGGACCATCACGAGTGCCGCCATCAACGTTCCTGGCCTCTTTCACGCGTGGGGCAAACAAGTGATCGCTGGCATCGGCTGGCAGCTGGTGAACCGCGCGGTGCAGCTCGCCGGCGACCACCTGCCCGACTTCGCCAGGTACGACATGCCCACCAACATGCTTCAGGTGCGCGTCAACACCGCTCTTTATGCCGCACTGCTCGACGACGCCGTCCTCGGCGCAGGCGCCAGTTTGTCGCTCCACACCATGCTTGCCGCGGTCAACAAGGCGGACGGCGAATGGCGCCTGACGCTGTGCGGCAAAGAGGGACTACGCGAGGAGCGCGCTCGCGTGCTGGTGGACTGCACTGGCGACGCCAACGCCGTGGCGCTGGCGGGATACGAGACGGAGCGGAATGAAGAACTCCAGCCAGGGACGCTCAATGTCATGCTCAGCGGATACGATCCTGCCACCCTGGATTTCGAGCTTCTCGATCGCGCGTACGAAGACGCGGTGGCCGGGGGCTCGCTGCTGCCAACCGATCTCGCCACGCACGCCGATCGGGTGCGCACCTTCCTGCGCCAGCGAGGCGAGAATTCCATGCATGTCACGGGGATCGACGGAAGCACGAGCGCGGGCCGCACGGCGGCAGAGGTCGCCGCGCGCAGGGCACTGATGAGGATCTATTGCTTCCTGCGCAGCCAGCCGGGCCTGAAGAACCTGACGATCGACTTCACCGCCGCGGAGTGCGGCATACGTGAGAGCTGCACAATCCGGGGCAAGAAGCGGATTACCGCCCGCGACTATGCAAGCGGGCGCTTGTGGGACGATGCCGTCTGTTATAGCTTCTATCCGATCGATGTTCACCGGCCGGGCGGCGACGGGATCGATCTGCGGCCGCTGGCCGAAGGTACGTTCCCGACCATTCCCCGGGGAGCGATGCTCCCCCTCGGAAGCGAATGGCTCCTGGCCGCCGGCCGCTGTATCGCAGGCGACCAGCAGGCCAGCTCGGCCTACCGCGTGCAAGCGTCGTGCATGGCGATGGGCCAGGCGGCAGGCGTGATGGGGGCCCTGTCGGCGCATTCCGGTGTCGAGCCTGAGCAGCTGGCAATCGACGATATTCACGAGGTGCTGAGAGCATACGGCGCGGTAGTGCCCGGTGACATTCGCTAGCCTCATCGCGGCATTACATTAGCTGACGACGGGACTTACGATCTCTGGTCGCGCTAAGGTCAGGCGGCTATGGACTCGCGGCAGATGTGACAGTCCTCTTCGTATCCGATCGGGCCCACGGAATCTTCCCTCTCCGCCGTGACAGGTCCGCCATAGTAGGCGCGACCTAGCGCGTCCGTTATTGCGTGCCCACGTTCCACATAGATAGGGATGACATGATCGAGATGTGCCTGGTAATCCGACCGGTGCTTTTCCAGCTTGCCGAACAGGCCATAAAGTCGAGCAGCTGATAGCCCCCATGCTGGGAGCACCCAGCCATTGAGACTCAGGTCTCGCATGATTCCATGCGTCTTGTGCTCATACCCGATGGCGATGCAGGGAACGCGAGCCGTCAGGGCGAAGATCACCGAATGGAACCGGGTACCTACCAGGTAATCCAGATCGGCGATGAACGAGGCCACGCTACGGTAGTCAGCCTCCGTTTCCAGCAGGATGGGCCGAGTGCGCCCGCGGCACTGACCGGCGACAAGCCGCGACGCGATGCGGTCGTCGTCCCGCCGATCAGCGGCGGTGGCCTGCGGAAAAATCACCACGCGGCGGCCGGGGACCTCGTGGAGCAGGTCTACGAATGCAGCGAGTTCCGCTTCGTAGCATGCCTGCTGCGCCGCCGGCAGGCAACGGCGGACCGTTAGCCCGACCAGCACCTCGTCGGCGCCGACGCCGTGCGAGGCCCGCCACGCGCGCGTATCTGCCCGGTCCCGCCGCGGTAGCTCAAGGCTGAAAGCAGAATCTACCGCACGCTGGGCGATGCCGTCCGGCAGGCGCAGCTTCTTCAGTTCAGCGAGGCTGATGTCTTCGCGGGCGAGGACCAGGCGCGCCCGGCTGAGCGTCTTCCCGATGATCCACGCCGGCAGCCGCGCGCCGAACGGGCCGTAGGACTGTGGCGCGCACACGACCGGCGTGCCGAGCCGCTGCGCCAGCATCAGCGGCAGGAGCTGGTAGACGACCCGCGGGCCAAGGCCCGGCTGGGCAGCTCCTTGCAGGTACCCACCCGCGGCCACCAGCGAGACGAGCAGGTCGGCCCGCTCGATCGCTGCTAGCTCTGCCCGTACTTCAGCCGGAAGCCAGGCGGACGGCCAGCGGTACCAACGGGCAGGCGCGACGAACCATGACATTCCGATGGCAAGGACAAGGGCCTTGCGGACGGCACGAGCCAAGGGCGGGATACCTTCCTCGTCCGCGTACCGGCGCATAGAGCCGAGGTTCTGCACGCCTTCGAAGCTTCGGTGAACCCGCGGATCCTCCATACCTGCTATTTCGACCATGCAGCCTGGGAAAGCTCTTTCCACCTGGAGAATGATTGCGTGCAGCAGCGCGGCGTCGCCGGCGTTCTGCCGCGCGTAGCCACCGACGATCAAGACATTGCGCTGAGTAGCCATTTTCTTGTCCGCCGTTCTCCTGCAGGTAGCGCACGACCTGGCAAGACGTCAGTGAGCTGCCATCTCGTCTGGTGGTCACAGTTGATAATGCCTGCCAGGGAGATTCCCCGGGCAGCGGGAATCCGCCAAGGATACAGCTGTGATCCTCCCGTGTCGCAGGGCGAAGCCTCCTTGGCCTACCCGCAGGAGGCAGGCGCCATCGAAGAAACAAGCCTTGTGGCCTGCTAGTATCACCGGCTCCAGCCCGGGCAAACAAGGGGGATACCGTGACCCTCATCACATGCCGGGCGCAGCCGGTCGAGGGCTGCTGGGTCCACGGCAGTCACAATCCGCCAGGTGGTGGCCACGTCAGCGACCGGCCGTCAGATGGCTGCCGCAGGGCGCCCGATCACCGGCGGGCTGCCAGGCCGCGCGCCACCCCATGGCCCTGCCGTCAGCGGACCCTTTAGTGCAGGTGGATGAGGACCACGTCCTTCAGCGCGACCATCACCAGTCCCAGCAGGGCCGCAATGGATGTGGCGGCATATAGCTGCCGGCCCCGCAGATGGGCGGCGCGGCCGGCGGACCATCCATGGACAGCCAGCAACACGATCGCCACGGCCAGCGCGACATTGGCCGCAGCCGGGGCCGAGGCCCCCGCCAGCCACGTCAGTACAAGTGCCAGCAGCGGCAGGAAGGAGGCGCTGACCATCGGCCAGGTCGCTGCGAGCGCCGCCCGGACGTGCGGCCAGGTCGGCAGGCGCCCGCCCTCCGCCTGCTCGCCCAGCAGCTCGGCGTACTCCTCAGCGACCCAGTACACGACCAGCGTGACCACGACCGCGACCACCAGCGCCCGGATCGGCAGGTGGTCCCCGGCGGCGGCGAGGATCGAGGCGGTGACGATCGCGCCGTAGATGCCGGCCGCGCGTCGCGGACCGGGAGTCTTGGCGGATCGCCGTGGCTGCGTCCCGCCAGCTGCGATTCCAGCCATTGATCCCCCTTCCTGTCGGCTGTGCTGCACCCATCCGAGCGGTCCGGCCAGGCGGGCTTGCGCTTGAGTGATCTTCGACCTCCGCGGGCAGCCCGCCAGCAGGGGATCCCCAGCCGGCTCCGCTATCCAGGCTGGATTGTGACACTGCTCATGCGGCCGGACAGATCGCCATGGCGTCATTCTGCAGTGCGAGCCCCCTGCGCGCCGTCGGTGGGCAGCTGAACGGCAGGCGACAATCAGGTACGTGCAGTCGGATTCGCGGGGCTGGCGCGCGGGCGCCTATAACGCTGGCGACCGGCGGGTGTTACCGAAGGAACGGACTCGAGCCAGCGCGGCTCGCCAGCCAGGGCCACCGCTCGGGGCCACGTCATTGTCAGGCCCCGTACCGGCGTCGGCGGGCGGCGTAACTTCTGAGCGCACGCAGGAAGTCGATCTCGCGGAACCCAGGCCAGTAGGCGTCGCAGAAATACAGTTCGGAATACGCGCTCTGCCATAGCAGGAAGTTCGACAGCCGCTGTTCGCCGCTCGTGCGGATCACCAGGTCTGGATCAGGCCGCCCCGCCGTGTAGAGGTGCCTGGCGATGTCCTCGGTAGTCAGCGTCTCGGCGAGCCCGGTCAGGGTACCGCCTGCCTCGGCTTGCTCCTGAAGCAAGGAGACGATCGCGTCGATGACTTCCTGACGGCCGCTGTAGCCGATGGCGAGGGTTACGTGCGCTCCAGTCGAGCAGTCGCGGGTTGCGGCGACGGCGTCCTTCAGCGCGCGCGTTGTGCTATCCGGAATGACATCTAGCAATCCCGCAACGTGGACTTGCCAGGACGGCGTCGCCCTAGCGAGCTTTCCGACGACGACTTGCTCGACGACCTGCATGAGGAACGCGACCTCGGCATCGTCCCGGCGGAGCAGGTTCTCTGTTGAGCACAGGAACACCGTCACATGCTTAATGCCCGCTGCCTCGCACCAAGACAGGACGTCCTCGACGTGCTCGGCCCCGTGCTTGTGTCCCAGGCTCGGGTTTGCCATGCCCATCTGGCGAGCCCAGCGCCTGTTACCGTCCATGATCAAAGCGACGTGCTCTGGCGTGGGTTTACCAGCGAGCTGAGAACGCAGCCGTCGAGCGTACAGACCATATGAAAGATCGCGCAGTGACACGATTTGAATGTACCGGCAGCCCGCTGCGCTGACGCCGCAGCTCCGGGCCGGACCGGTCACCCGGCGTGATGGACGCGGGGACGCCTGAAGCCAGGGAGGCTGGGACCATGAGTCTCTCGGGCTTGAGTGCCCAGGTGAACCGGGTCATCGCCCGGGCGGATCGTCTGCAGCGCAGGCACGCCGTGCTGGGGTTTCCCTACGCGGTGGTCAAGAAATACGGGGACGACGAGGGCGGTCGCGAGGCCGCACTCATCACTTACTACGGATTCCTGAGTATCTTCCCGTTGTTGCTGCTCGGGGTGGCGGCGCTGTCCCGGGTGCTGGCCGATCACCCGGACCTGCGTCAGCGGCTTATCACCGCGATCGTGCCGCAGGCGCTGCGATCCACGGTTGAGCAGTCGGTGACCACCTTGCCGACGTCGGCAATCCCGTTTATCGCCGGCCTGATCGGTCTGCTGTTTTCTGGAACTGGTGTTGTGTTTTCCGCCTACCAGACGCTGAACCATGTCGCCGCGGTCCCGCACCGCCTGCGGGCCGGGTTTGTCTCCCGTTACGTCCGGGTGTTCGTGATGCTAGCAACGCTGTTGCTTGGTGCATTGGCGGTCGGCGCGCTCACGCTGGTGGTCACTGCGCTGCCGGGCCTGCCCGGAGTGCAACGGGTCGCGGGCGTCCTCGGGTCGGCCTTGGTCGTGTTCGCGGTTCTGCTGCTCGGCGCCAGGCTGCTGCTCGCGCGGCCCGCTCCCGTCCGGGCCCTGTGGCCGGGCGCCGTCGTGGGCGCGGCGGTGGTGACGGTGGTGCTCAGCGCCGGGGCGCCGTTGCTGGCGAGGCTGGTCACCAAGGCCGGACCCGTCTACGGCAGCTTCGCCACCGTGGCAGGCATGTTCGCCCTGCTCTACCTGGTCAGCCAGGCGCTGGTGTATGCGGCCGAGGTCGCAGCCGTCCGTCATGCGCGCCTGTGGCCACGGGCCCTGGACCCGAGCAGCCCCACCGCAGCCGATGCCCGTGCGCTGGCTCTGCTCGCCCGCGAGCAGGAACGCATCCCAGCCGCCCGCGTCGAGCTGCACCTCGTGGCCCCTGGTTCCCCTCCGGCCAACGACGGGACACGGTGACCGGGCGGCCCCGGGCGGACGTTCACCGTGGCAGCACGAGCACGCGCAGGTCTGCCGGGTTTCTTGCAGCATCCAGCATCGTGAGCTTTCGACCGGCGACGTGCTGTGCCGTCGAGTCGACCCGCCGTGAACGCTGCCCGTGCCAGACGGCTTCCCCGCGGTGCAGACCTTGTATCGGTGCACTTCAATCGCGGCAAGGACGGCCCGCCCGGTCCTTGCTGCGCGTCATTTAGCCTGGTTCGCCGAGTAAGGTCATAATCGGCAAGGATGAGGGCACAACCGGAGGCCAGCATGGCTGCACATGCACGCGTGGCCGGAACCACGCTGACCGACACGGCCGGAGCACGCACCCCACCGTTTGCGTCGGCATGGAGGCGGGCGCACCTGACGGTGGACGAGCGGGTTGCCCGGGGCCGGGCCGCGCGCGTTGAGGCGCCACGGTCGGATCACGGCCAGTGGGCACCCGCGCGGGATCGCCCAGACCCGATTGCCCTGCTTGAAGAGCAGGGGGCATCACGAGTACCTCACCTGGTCCCTATCCGGTACGGGCGGATGCTGGTCTCGCCGTTCACGTTCTACCGGGGCGCCGCGCTGATCATGGCCGCCGACCTAGCGGCAACCCCGGTGTCGGGGGTGACCGTGCAGCTGTGCGGTGACGCACACCTTTCGAACTTCGGCCTGTTCGGCACGCCCGAGCGGCAGATGATTTTCGACATCAACGATTTCGACGAGACCCTCCCCGGCCCTTGGGAATGGGATGTCAAGCGCCTCGCCGCCAGCTTCGAGGTCATGGGACGTGACCGCGGTTTCTCCCGGGCCGACCGGCGCGCCGTCGTGATGGCCGGGGTCGCTGAGTACCGGAACCGCATGCGCCAGGCCGCCGGGATGGCGACCCTGGGCGCCTGGTATGACCAGCTCGAGGCTGGGGTGCTGCTCAACCTGGTGCACCAGGAGACGCGCGTCAAACGGGTCAGCAAGACGGAGGCCCGGGCTTTCGAGCGGGGCGTGAAACAGGCACACACCCGGGATAGCACCCGCGTGTTCGCCAAAAGAGCAGACGAGGTCGAGGGCGAGCTGCGGATCGTCGCCGACCCGCCACTGATCGTGCCGATCGAGGACATGATCGTGCCGGGGTCGGAATGGGAGAATTCCGAGGAGCTGATCAAGAAGCTGCTCAGCTCCTACCGGCGTACGCTCGGGCGCCATCACCACCCGATAGAGGAATTCCGCTACGTCCACGCGGCTTACAAGATGGTGGGCGTCGGCAGTGTCGGGACCCGCTGCTACATCATGCTGATGCTGGGCCGCGACCACAACGACCCGCTGTTCCTGCAGACCAAGGAGGCGCAGGCCTCCGTACTAGAACGGTTCGTTGGCAAGAGCACCTACCGGAATCACGGCGAGCGAGTGGTAGCGGGGCAGCACCTGATGCAGGCGGCGACCGACATCTTCTTGGGCTGGGTTCGCATAACGGGGCTCGACGGCGTCACCCGCGATTACTACGTCCGGCAGTTCCAGGACTGGAAGGGCGGCGCGGACGTCGACAACCTTCTCGTGCCGGGAGCCAGTCTTTATGCGCGCATCTGCGGTGCGACGCTCGCCCGCGCGCACGCCCGCTGGGGCGACCGGATCGCAATTGCCTCGTACCTCGGCAAGGGGGATGCTTTCGACCGCGCGATCGCGGACTTCTCCGCCGCGTACGCCGACCAGAACGAGCGGGACTATGAGGCGTTCGCAGCGGCCGTGAAATCGGGGCGGCTTACCGCCCAGACCGGCCTATAGACCGCCGCCGCCTTTCGAGCCGTCAGCGCCATTACCTTCTCTTCGATGGTGTCCTTGGCGATGAGGCGGTACACCATGACGTTGCGGGTCTGCCCTCTGCGGTGGGTCCGGTCCACTGCCCGCGCCTCGGTCGCGGGATTCCACTACGGGTCCATCAGGTAGCAGTAGTCGGCCTCGGCGAGAATCAAACCGAACCCGCCCGACTCGAGGCTGATGAGGAACACGGGAACCGAGCGGTCCTTGAAGCGCTGCACCATCGTCGCTCTGTCTCGTGTCTTGCCGTCCAGGGCCGGCTCAGGATCGGATGGTCCTCAGATCCGTCGCTGTCTTGCGCCTGCCGGGGCGCGGCTCTCGGTGATCGCCCGCAGCTTTCCCCAGCGTTCGCAGAAGATCTCCGCTGGCATCAGTGCCAGATCTTCGGCGACGGCCGGAGCGAAATCCATCTGGCCGAGCACGTCACGCTCCAAGTCGACGCCCGGGGCGATCTCGACCAGGGTCATGGTCCCGTCGCGGAGCTCGAACACAGCCCGCTCGGTGACATAGCGCACGCGCTGCCCTGAGCTGGCCGCGTAGGGGCCGCTAAAGCTGATCTCCTCGACATGTTCGAGGAACTTCCGCTGCTTGCCTTCCCGGACCACGTGCAGCTCCCCGTCACCGGTAGCTACCTCCAGGCTGCCGGCGGTGAACGACCCGCAGTAGACGACCGCCTTTGTGCCATTCGAGACATTGACGAAACCGCCGATGCCGACGGCCCTGCCGCTGAACCGGCTCACGTTCACGTTGCCCTCCTTGTCGACCTGGGCGAGGCCGAGAAAGGCGATGTCGATGCCGCGGCCGTCGTACCAGTCGAACATCGCCTGGTGATCGATGAACGCTTCGGCGTTGGAGGAGGTCCCGAAGTTGAGGCCAGATCCTGGCTCGCCGCCGATCGCGCCGACCTCGGTGGTGAGCGTGAGCAGATCGGCCACGTCCTCCTGGGCAGCGACGCTCCCGATCCCATCAGGGAAGCCGTACCCGAGATTGACCACGGCCCCGGGGATCAGTTCCATGGCCGCCCGCCTGCACACGACCAGGCGCTCGCCCATCGGAAGAGGCGGGATGTCGGCCAATGGGACCTTGATGTCACCGGACAGCGCCGGGCTGTACTGCTCCCCGGCCGCCTGCGGATGGTGCTCAGGCGCGGCGACCACCACGTAGTCCACGAGGGGAGCAGGGACGCGGACGTGCTTGGGGTGCAAGGTGCCCGGCAGCGCGAGATACTTCGCCTGGGCGATGACCACCCCGCCGCTGTTCTTGGCGGCCTGAGCCAGCGGAAGCTGCTCGAGCAGCAGCGCCTCCTCGTCCATTGCGATGTTGCCCCGCTCGTCGGCGGTCGTGCCCCGGATCAGCGCGACGTCGATCGGGAACGACTTGTAGAGGAGGTATTCCTTGCCGCCGAGCTCGACGAGCTCTACGTAGTCGGCAGTCGTGGCCGTGTTCATCTTGGCTCCGCCGAGACGGGGGTCGAGGAAGGTCCCGAGGCCGACCGTCGTGATGATGCCGGGGCGATGCGCTGCGATCTCGCGGAAGAGCTGGACAACAACGCCCTGCGGGATGCAGTAGGCCTGGCACCGGTTCTGCTCGATCAGGTGCGCCATGTTGGGCGCCACGCCCGTGTGGGCGCCGATCCACTTCGCGACGAGCCCCTCGTGGCCGAAGTGGTGCATCCCGGCGAACTGCTCCGGTGCGATTGGCGGGATGGCGTTGCCGATCCCGGCGGCGTGCACCAGCGTCAGGTCACGGGGATGGCCTTTCTCGAGGAACGACTGCTCAACGGCGATCGCCACCTCCTCGGCGAAGCCGGACAGCCCTATCCCACTCACTGCCACCGTTGCCCCGTCGGGGATGAGCGCGGGGACCTGGTCTGCCCGGATGACCTGCGTCATAACCATTGCGGCCGCCTCTCATCTGCGTGCGCTATCACGGGCACGCTGCGCATCCCGGGGAGGAATCCCGCGGGCCCGGCCTCCAGGCCGCTCGTGACCACCCTGGCTTGAACCGGTGATCCGGGCCCGATGCCTTCACGTGCTCAACATCTCGCACGACGCCGGCCGACTGTAGGGCAGGACGTCGGCCGACCGTAGGGCAGAAAGTCACTTCCGGGCGGCGCGCGCCTCCTTGATGGCCAGCCGCCGGAGCGCTGCCAGTGCCGGGCGGCCGGATTGCACCCGGCGTGGCCGCCTTCGATCTGGTTGAGCGTCGGCGCAATACCAGCACGACGACTTCGGCCGCGCGGCGTCTTCTATTCTCGTCACCCGCTTGACGATGTGGTTGCAGTTCAGGCCGGTGTCCTGGCGCGGAACGAGCTACCGGCGAGACCGCGGGCCAGCGACTCGGGCCCGCCGCCCGCAGCCAGCGATGCGGCCTCCCAGGCGCCGGAGGATCGCGGGTACCGTGGCGGGGTGCAGGCAGGCCTGGCCTGCGGCGGGCCGGTCGTAGCCGCGCGGCAGTATGGGGAACGGCGGTGCCGACACAGTGCTGGCCGGGATCGCGGTGATAGGCCGGGCGGTGGGCGTGCGAGCAGGCCGTGCAGGCGCGGCGAGCTCGACGGTGACGTCGAGGACGCCCCGTTCAGGCAGGCCCGACGACACGCGCCCGACGTCGGCGAGCAGTGCCAGAGATCTGCGGTTATCGGCTTCGACGGCCGTGCGCAGCCGCGTGACTGCCGCCGGGCGTCGCTCCAGCAACGCCGAGACGAGCGCGGTGCCGGCGCCTCGTCCTTGCCAGTCGTCGGCGACGGTGACGGCGCAGTCGGCAGTGGCCGGATCATCGGGGTACTGCAGGAGGTGGGCGACCCCGACCGGGCCTTCCTCGCCCTCTGGCGGCAGCACGATAAGCACGAGCGCAATGTGCGCCACCCCGTCAACGCTGTCGACAAGGCGCCGGATCATCGAGTCATCAAGTTCGCCGAGCACACCGAGGAACCGGTGCTGGCGCGATTCCCTCGACAGCCGCCGGAACCCGTCGCGCAGCATCTCGGCATCCGTAGGCAGCAGCGGCCAGATCAGCGCAGGCGTGCCGTCCTTCAGCAGAAACTCCCCGGCCAGCGGCTGGCCGCCCGGCTGAGCCGCAGGCGCACGGCGCGGTGCCGGAGCGCACCCTGTCGGCTTCACCGGATAGTGTCCTTCCTCGCGTTTTCCACTCCCCGGGGTCAACCATTATTTCGTCTTGCTACCAATGGATTTCGGAAACGTCACATATTTGTAAACACGTCCGAGCGGCCCCTAGTATACCTATGAGCCCCGGGCCCGCGTATTGCATACCATGACATCAGCATGAAATCTGCGCGAGTTTCCGCTATGTACCATAAACATTCACCTACCGGCGGCCGCGAGCACCGCCGCCGGTAGCTGCATCGGGGTTGTTACCGCAGGTCAGTCGGCCTACGGCTCGCGTGAGGCGGGCTCCCGTAAAGCGCGCCCGGCGCAGCCGGGCCGGCGTCGCCCGCAGGGCAGAACGTGGCCGGGTGCGGCGCCAATGGCCCGCGTCATGCTGATACCTATGTGCGCTTGGCCCGCAGGCGGCCTGAACGGTTATCAGGGCCCAGATCCCCAGTGCGTTGCCTGGCGGTCATGTCCGGTGCCCTGACATCACCAGCGGCGACCCTGGCGGCGAATGCGATATTGCGCCAGCGATTCTGCTCCTCGTATGCCAGTTGATCCCAGCTCGCGCCTGGCGTCGCGTACTCGAATGCTACCTTGGCGGCGCGATCGTTGCTTTCGGTTGGATACATGGTCATTCCCTCCGGGTCAGCACCGGGATCTCACCTGGCACGGGCATGAGCCCTGGCTGCCAGCAGACGGTTCCCGGGGCCAGGCTTAAATGCGGCAAATCGATGAGCGCCCGCATGGCTTCGCCCAGAAACATGAGCGTGAGCGCCTTTCCAGGGCACACATGAACCCCGGCGCCGAAGGCGAGGATGGCGCGGTGGGCCCGGTTGATATCGAAAGCGCCGGGTTCATGGTCGCGGGAAGGGTCGCGGTGCGCGGCCCGGATGACCGGCAGCACGTTCGCGCCCTCCGGAATGAGCAGCTGCCCTACCTGAGTCTCGCGCAGGCACGTGCCGGGCAGCCCGAACGTGAAATGAGCATTCCGCCTGAGATGTTCCCAGATAACCTGGTCTAACAGGCCGGGGTCATGTCGGCACCTCTCCATGACCGCGGGGCGGCTGACGGTCTCGAATGCGATCACGCTCAGCGTGGGCAGCACGCTCGGAAAGCCGCCGTATATGGTTGTGCAAGCATCGATAACCTCGCCGGGCGGTATTCCGCAGTCGTCCATGACGTGCGCCACCCCCGACATGAGAGTTGACTGCTTCCGGCTCCGCTCGACGAGGGGACCGCAGAACTCGTGCAGTTCGGCGCGCGCCTGGTCGATATCATCGTGACCGCTGACCACCAGGGCATTTGCGCGGGCGCCGAGACTGTTCAGGCGCTGCCATTCATCCGGCCTCATCCCGGCCGTCAGGCAGGCGAGATCCCCGGCCAGCGGCGCGCAGAAATCGCGAGCCAGGTCGGCCCTGCCGGGCAGCGCCCTGGCGCGCGTGCTGGCCAGTAGCTGGATACTCCCGCGCCAGCGCTCGATGGCAGGCGGCGCGAACAGCGGGTTGAGCGCGGTCCTGACGCTGCTGGCGGGCCCGCTTCGACGCAGCAGCCCGCCCGGGCGCTCCCGGGTTATGCCCGCGATCGCGCAGTCCGGGTCGATGATGCCCAGATCGCGCAGGTATGGATTACGGAACCCCTCCAGGACCGAGCGCCAGCTTCGCAGCAGGATGATGTCGTTGCCATTGACGGTGAATACCGGGCATACCGCGTCGTCGTGGTAGTCGAAGCACGGCGCTGGCGTGCCGCCTGGCCCGATCTGGTGAGAGAGCATCATCGCCGCCTCACCACGATCACGCTGAGCGCCAGCGCCATGACGGCGAGGGCGCCGGCGACGAAGACAGAGGCCTGGAAGATGCCATGAGCACGGCTGAGGAGACCGAAACCGAGAGCGGTAGGAACGAAAGCGCCGTACCCGATGGTGCTGACCACCGATGAGGCGCCGGCCCTGATATTCGACGGCATCGCGTCATGCAGGTAGCGGGTCAAGGCGATGTTGAGGACCGTGATCCCGATGATCGCGGCCACCTGGGCGCCGATCACCACGACCGGGGACTGGACGAACAGGCCGCCGGCCGTCGCGAGCGTGCCGAATCCGGCCACCGCTACCGTGCGCCCGTCCCGCAGCCTGTCGGCGAGGGCGCCACCGCTCCAGGCACCGGAATACAGGAGCGCGAAACTCGGGCCGTACCAGACCGCGGGCAGGGCCAGGCCGAGATACCAGAGCTGGCAGAACTCAAACAGCAGCCGCATGGCCAGGGCATTGGCGACTAAGGCGACGACGATCCAGGCGACGTTGGCCTTAGTTGCGCAGCGGAGTATCCGGCCGAGGTGAGCCGACAAGCGCGCTTCAGTCGCCTTGCGGTGCAGGCTGGGCTCTTGGAACCGGTGCAAGGTGAAGAACGCGCAGCACGTAAAGGGGATCGTCAGGAAGTATTCGAGCCGAAGGCTGCCGAATCGCGCAACGGCCGCGCTGAGCAGTGCGCCCGTGATAAATGCCGCGGAGTCGAACATCTGCACCCGGCCGTAAAAGCGCTCGAAGCTGTCAGCCGAGCCCGTTTCTTCCAGGACCACGTCGTAGACCACCGAGTCGTAGGTCCCGGCGTACGCCGCATAGAAAAGGCCCCAGACCGAAATCCCGGCGGCGTACATCGCGAGACCATGGCTGAGCCCGCATATCAGGGAGCTGGCGATGAGCGCGCAGGTGGCGAGGTAGAGCACTCCCTTACGGCTCCACCGGTCAGCGAGAATTCCGAGCGGAATGTTAGCTATCATCATGACCGTGATGTACACGAGCGTAGCGATAGTGATGAGGTAATCATTCAAGCCTATGGAGCGCATGAAGAGCTTCTCGATCGAATACCATAGCGCAAAGCCATGAATGAATCCGGTCGCATACAGGGGCCGTAGTCGTGTTCTGATAGGTCGGGCTGCCAGCGTGCTTGTCATGGCGCGCTCCTACACCGCCGCAGTTCCCGGCAGCCGACAGGCCCGCATGGCGTCGGCACCGGGCTGTGCACCACCACCAGGACAGTCCGCTGACACCGGACCGCCTGTCCCTTCACCGCGTCCAGGCCGAATGGCCCGGGCACCCGTTCCCGCATGAAAGGCGCTCCTTCGGTAACCGGCAGCCAGCGACTTCAGCTGCCGGGACCTGCGGTTCAAGCGTGCGCTGGCAGCCCGGACGGTTGTGTTGCAGTCGCCTTGACGCCTACCTTGCAACCCAACGTCCCCGCTAGCCGGGTGCGCTCGGGGCCGGCGGCCAGCCGGATTCAGGGCGATAATCAGGACCCGGGCCGGGACCACCTGGGGACGGCATGGGCCGGGCTCAGGACGTCAGCATCAGGTCCGGGGAGCGGCGCTGATCTGAGCCGGAATCTGGTTTCCTCGTTCATGGGCGAGAGCCGTGAACGGATGCGCCGGGGGCGGGGGCAGCGGATGGCCGCCGGCCCGAACGTGCTGACGTAGGCGCGAGGCCGGGCGCCATTCACCAGCTCCGCTGCCAGCACCAGATCGCGGACGCCGCCGATCGCTACCCGCAG
>Ga0187871_10002019_pt1 | contig 16946 bp, 16 predicted proteins | sample June2016WEW_16_1_FD_132988 | JGI IMG/M metagenome (GOLD analysis project Ga0187871, IMG submission 132988) | Peatland microbial communities from SPRUCE experiment site at the Marcell Experimental Forest, Minnesota, USA - June2016WEW_16_10 | ecosystem: Environmental > Terrestrial > Soil >...
ACCGTCTTGTCCAGCTCCGTCTCCGCGCCCTCGATGGTCAGCTCTACGTCTTTGCCCAGGTCGCGCGCCAGGTCGTGGACAAGGCGGCGGAACTTCTCGAAGGTGCCGCGAATGGGCAGCATGCGGATATTCATCGAGTTCTCGCGCAGGGACGAGGTCAGCCGCTCGATCTCTTCCGAGACCGCCGCGACCTCGGGATCGTCGTGCTGTGCGGCAATTTCGCTGAGCCTGGCCTGCACCGTCACCAACTCGCCCACCAGGTTCACGAACTGGTCAAGCTTGGCGGCGGGTATGCGCAGGCTCGAGGCATTGTCGGGCGAGTCGTATAAGCGGCGTCCACCGGCTGGGACACGCTTTTCATCTAGAGCACGGGCCGTTAGGTCGGCCGCGCACAGCGCCGCCGGGCGGGCAGCAGTCTGGCCGGTCTCCAGGGCAGGTTCGATGCTCAGCTCACAACTATCTTCTACGAAGATGAATGCATCGCGGATCGCATCGCGGCTCGCCTCCGTGGCCAGCACCATCTCCCAGGAGACGTAGCAGCGCTCCGGGTCCAGTTCGCCGAGGGGCGGAACGGCACCCATGCTAGCGCGGACCGAGAGGCCTCCCATCTGCCTCAACTCGTGGATGAGCAGCAGGGGATTGGCGCCGTTCAACATGAAATCCGGTCCGGGAGCAAAGCGGATCTGCCACTCTCGCATCTGGCCCGCGCCCGCCCCGGAACTCGTCACGGAACCGGTCCCGGAGGCGGCGTCGGGTGGCTTGGCCTTCGCTTCGGCCGGCTTCTTCTCCGGTAGCCCGGTCAGACGCCGCACGTGAGCTAAGATCTCCGCGCAGGCGGCGGAGTCGGCCTCTGGCGCGTCCGCTGCGCCCTCTTCGAGCATCGCCCGGATTTGATCGAGCGCCGAAAGTGTCAGATCCACCAGTTCGGAGCCCACCTCAAGCCGCCCGTTGCGCACCTCGTCGAAGGCGTTTTCCAGGTTGTGGGTGAAGGCTGCCAGATCCTCGAAGCCGAACATGGCTCCCGATCCCTTGATGGTGTGCAGAGCGCGGAAGATGCGGCCCACCTGCTCAATGTCGCTGCGGTTCTCGTTCAGCTCCAGCAGAGCCGCTTCGAGCTCCACAAGAATCTCGCGCGCCTCTTGCCGAAAGCTCTGCTTGAACTGGTCGGCATTGAGTACCTTTGACAACGCTCCCCCCGCTCTAATTGGTTTCACCGGTTGCTGCAAACCTCTCAAAGCCCGCCTCGGCAAGGGCCGCTGATACCGACTCTGGCACCTGCCCCTCGGATACAAACCCCACAGACGACGCTCTTGCTTCGCGCTTTGCGGCCCACAGCAGCTGCACCGCCGTCACACCCAGTTCGGACGCGTCTGCCAGCGAGACGCGCACCTGTTTGCCGGACGCGAGCGCCTCAAGCAGCAGCTTCTTCAACTCCGCCGCACAATCGATCTCGATGGCGCCCTCTAGGCGAAGCAGGCCCAGCATTTCACTTTGCTCCAGAGTGACTCCCACGTTCTGCTCCATCTGCGCGCGATGCGCCATCGCAGGTCCCGCTCGCCCGCCGCTTGTTGTCCCTGCTTCGCTGCAAAGCGAGCAGGGGATCACAAATCACAAGAAAAGAATCTAGCTTCGATTGGGATGCGGCATATGGAGACTCTATCGGCTGGCGAACCAAGGAATTGCATCTATCGAAAGTCAATATCGAGAGGGTTTGTTCCGTGTCCCGAAAAGAATATATTCTCCTCATTCGGGAATCCGAACCCGTAACCGTCCACTCGCCTTTTTTGCAATCTGACCGATATAACAGTTGGCGGACAAGATTTGGCCGGAGATGCGGAATGGCCCTGATGACCTGGAGCAGCAAATACTCAGTCGGCGTGGAAGCCTTGGACAACCAGCACAAAGCCCTGATGAATGTTCTGAATGAACTGCACGCCGCATCGATGAGAGGCAAAGTCCAGGACGTTGCCGCCCCGCTGATGCGCCAGATCATTTCAGTGGCGAGCGAGCATTTCGCAGCGGAGGAAAGGCTGATGGAGTCGACCGGGTATCCCGGGCTGGCCGGGCACCGCGCCAAACACCGGGAGCTCGCCGGAAAGATTGCGGAGCTTGTCGCCCGCCATCAGAAGGGCGACACGGCCGTATACGTCCAGTTGCTGTATTTTGTGCGCGACTGGCAAACCAGGCACATGCAGACCGAAGATCACGAATATGTCCCATGGCTGAGCGCCCATGGCGTGCATTGACTGATTTCGCGAATTGGCTGAGCGGCCATCCGGCTTCCACTCATCTTCTGCAAGATGATGCCGATGAACGGACTGTACTTCTGATTCAGGGGGCGTCATAGCTGAAGACGCTTCCCTGGCCTGGGGAATACGCAACCATCCGCGCCGTAAGGAAACTCGATGGCAATGAGGGTTCTTGTCGTAGATGATTCGGTCACTATGGTGATGAGCCTCAAAACCACTCTCGCCATGAACGGCTTTGAAGTCGAGACCGCCGGCAACGGCCGGGCGGCGCTGGACAGGCTGAATGCGGGAATCAAGCCTAATCTGATCATTACCGATATCAACATGCCGGTCATGGGCGGGCTGGAGCTGATCGGCAAAATCCGCGCCATGCCGGCATTGAAATTCGCTCCGATCCTGACCCTGACCACGGAGAGCGACGCTGCCAAGCGCGACGAGGGCAAGCGCGCCGGCGCCACCGGCTGGATCGTCAAGCCGGTGTCGGGCGATGACTTAATCAAAGTGATCAAGAAGGTCTTGCCGGGAGCGTAAGCGCATGGCGTCTGCGGCGTATCAGGAACTGGAAGCAAACTACCACGCGCAGGGCGGCTCCGAGTGGGCCGAGGAAGGTGAGCTCGCGCCGAATGCCGGCTTCCGTCGGAGCAAGGCCCGCAATCGGATGCTGCTCGAAACATTGATCGGGGTTTTCTGCGCTTTAATCTTCTATCTTTCGCTTTCTTACGAGCTGGGTCCAGCTTTCAGTTCCCACAGGTACCAAGTCGCAGAGCTCTTGCTGCTGTTTATGACGGGGCCGTTTCTGATCTTCAAATTGATGAACTGGATTTTTGCTCTCCGTGGGATTGCCGAACTCGGCCAGTCGGGAACAATGAGCAAGGCCGAGCTGGCGGTCGTGGCCATTAAGCGTGCGGCGATGAGAGACGAACTGAAAGACTCCCAGCCTTACATCGACGTGATGCACGATCAGATTGGCGATTCGCTGGCTGAATCCGAGCGCGAAGTGGTCAAGGTGATTGAGCAGATCGGCATTCTGAATGCGAAGGCCAATCAGCAGCGAGAGCACATCGCTCACTCCATCAGGAGCGGGAGGGAGCTGACGGAAAGCACCCAGCATAGGGTCGAGAACAACAAGCAGATCATTGCCGCGATCGATATGCAATTGGAGACGCAGATCGAAGAGTTCAGGAACAACTTCGAGCGCATTCTAGGGCTGGCCAACGAGGTGAGCGCGTTAGCGCCGCTGATCAAGGTGATCACGTCCATCGCCCAGCAGACCAGCCTGCTGGCGCTGAATGCGGAGATCGAGGCGGCGCGTGCCGGCAGTGCAGGCCGCGGCTTTGCCGTGGTGGCATTCGAAGTGAGAAAGCTGGCAGTCTCATCCACCAAGGCCGCCGCTGATATTACGGCCAGGATCAATACCACCTGCAAGAGAGTGGACGAGGAGTTGGCCGGGGCCAGGGAATCGCTCGAGCAGCACGAAGCAAGCGACGCAATAAGCCACCTGGTGGCCGACTTGGGCGAGATGCAATCGGAGTTCGCCAGCAACAGCCAACTGCTTCTCGATGTCATCACCGAGGTGGACGCGAATTACGAGGAGAGCGTCAACCGCTTGTCCCAGGCGCTGGGGCACATCCAGTTCCAGGACGTGATGCGGCAGCGAATGGAGCATGTGCAGGAAGTGCTGGTGGAGATGCGTGACCATATGCTGCGGATGTCACAGAAGCCCACAGATCCCACTTGGAATGGGATATTTGAGCACAACTTTAAGCAGATGCTGGAGGCGCACAAGGATAAATACAGAATGGCCAGTCAGACCGTCACCCACCTTGCCGTGGCGGGCGGCCGGTCTAACAGGACCCACGACCGGCCTGCGATCGAGCTGTTCTGAGGGTTAAAAAACCGGCGAATTCGCTTCTGATGCAATAGGGCGAAGTTCACCGCCGCGCTGCCGGATCGGCCCACCGTACAGGCCTTATTCCTCACCAAATACCTTATCTACTGTTAAATCAGACAGACGGGTGCGTGCGGTTCCCATTGCACACATTGTTTACTCGTTTGCGTTAAACGCGGGGATGACGTCGCAATCTAGCATTCAGAGACGTTTCGCGGGGAGCAACACGATTCCTGGGCCTTTTCGCGCGCCTCTTTTTTGCAGCATAGCTGCCTCCGCTTCATCATCCAACTAATCGCTGTTCCAGCCGCGATGCCCGCCGCGAATGTCGCCACGACGGCTTCAATCGGATGCCGCTGGACTCGCCTCTTTGTGTCATCGAACATCTCTGCGGCGGCATAGCAGCCTTTCTTTGCGGCGCGCCGCGCCGTTCCCACGCCATCCTCAATCGCATCCGCAACGGCAGATGCAGCTCGAGAAGCCTCGTGGGCCGTATCGGCAATTTGCTCGCTTGTTTGTTCAAACCTTGTCTGCGTCATGGTCCCTTAACCTCTCTCGTCTCCGAGCTTGTTGTTGATTCGTTTAATTTCCGACAGCTTTTTCAACCTTGCCGACAAAGTTCTGCACCTTGCCTGCGTTTTTCTCGGCTCTGCCATCAGCTTCCAAGTTGGAGTTCTTGGTAAGCTCGCCGACCTTTTGCTTGATTGCGCCTTTGACTTCGTGGAGCTTGCCTATTGTCTTGTCGTCCGTGCTCGGTTTCATTTTGATTTTCTCCTCTCTTTGAGGGTCATTTTCGATTCGTTGAGGTCCGTGGACGGCTCATTGCGCCCCGACTGTCTGCGACCAGGTAAGGCCTTCCTAGGGGGGCCTTGCCCGATGAGAGCCTCTTAACCACCAGCATCCAATGGTCGGATTGCTGATAGCTGGTCATAATTACTCGCCGGGCAATGCGCAGTCGGGTGGCCAGAATCAAGCTGGGTTTGAGGGAACGTCTGTCTGAAACGGATTCGTCTATGGCATAAAGACGCGGCTGAGCCGATTGATGTGGGGGTACCAGTAATTCATTTGAAGTCTCAATCACCAAATCATGAACAGGCTCTCGCAGCGGGGATCTTCCATCTTAACCGTGGCTCTCTCGCACCGAGGATCTTCCATCTCAAGCGCCTCGCGATAATACAGGCTCTTGCACCGAGGGTCTTCCACCTCAATCACCACTCCACGGAGCAAGTTTTCGCACCGAGGACCTTCTGCATCAATCGTCACATTCTTGCACCGAGAATCTTCCATCTCAAATCACCAGGCAATCTGGCGGTCTCTTGCACCAGGCCGCTTCTTCAGCAAACTGAGATAAGCTTCAGGCGGTTCGCTGTTCGTTGGCTGCTCAATCTTGCACACTTCGTTCTGGCTCGAATTTGGGACCGGATGGCCACGCTCACACAGAGCGTTCTGATCGCTCTGCGTGAAACTACCGTCGCAGATACTTACCCAACACCAAAGACCGGTTGGGGACGGGTTGCAGGCAAACCGACCGCGACCCTTTTTGAAATTGATTGTCTCCATGGCAGATAGCCGAGGTGCAAAAGTGGCAATTCAAGTTATGTCGCCATATGAATCCCGCTCACGCAGGGTAATGATGAAGGAGTCTCCGGGGCTTTGGAGTTGTTCCACCCGGAAACTCCTTCCCCATATCTGCATTGTTTCTGGCCCCAGATTTGAGTTGTCACTAATCTTGCTGGAACCGGATCACTCGAAGCTGGTCAATCATGCTCATTGCATAATTTACACCGCTTAGAGCGCCCGATGTGTGCATCAGTGATCTTTCAATGCGGTTAGAAGCAGTCGCAATTAGAAATCAGATGAAATTTCTGACGAAGCATAGGCTGCATGCTTTTTCTAGTGCGCTCTATTCACAGGAATGTCTCCAGTTGCATCAAACGTCGCTCCCGCCGGAATCAGAGTGGTGGATACTGTTTTTCCATCCTGTGGGCCGCTGTAAACGGTAACTCTGGATGCATCAACACCTTTCTCGTTGACCAGGTAGGTCTTCGTGTTGACCGCGCGTTGAGCGGCGAGTTGTTTACCGCCTCTCTCGTCGGCGGCAGCATTCCCTACGACGGCAATCGTGGCATCAGTGTTTTGCTGCAAGTTAAGCGCAATCTCATCTAGGCAAGCCTTCGCATCGTTGTCCACGCGAGACGGACGTCGGGAGTCGCGGTCGAATTGAATCGAGCAAAGATTGCTGGTTGTGGGTTTGGCTACGACGGGTGGAACTGAAACCGTCACTTCGGTTGTGCCTGAAGCGGTTTGGTTTTTGTCATCGACCACAGCGCAGGTCACGGTGACGGCGCCGACCGCGGAGCCTACGGTAGAAAGCGTAGCTGTCGTCCCGCTTCCGCTGACAGAACCGGAAGTCGAGCTATAGCTGTATGTCAGGGGACGGTTCTGCGGGCTGTTGCCGGTTGCCGTGATGGTTGAAGGATCGCCGGACATCACAGCTGATGGATTGGCCACGCAACTGACAGTCGGAGGTGCAAACGGCTTCACCACATACGGTGCTGCGCAGTCGGCATTCTCTCCGGGCCTTTCGCCCTCTGAAACATGGCCCTTGAGTGTGTAGGTTCCTGGGGCGAGATTCGTGGTGTCGATCTTTGCTGTACTCTCAACGCCAGTCACCGTTCCGCCATCGACAGACCATGTGTAAACGACGGTCTTTTTTGGATTAAGATTCAAAGCGGTACCCGACGCCGCAAGCGTTTCTCCCATGTACACAGACGGTGGGTTGACTGAACAGGAAAGCTCGAGCGGCGAAGGAGGCGGCAGCGGAGGAGCAGGATTTCCGCCGAAACTGAAAACGATTCCGGAAGACAGGCGCATGTCGTTCTGCATGGCGGTCGTTCCGGTGTCGTAATTCTGGAATCTGGTCATCAGGTATTCGGCTTGAATGATGCGGATGGCAAGATGGCGACGGACCTTGATGTCTAGGCCGCCGCCTGCGGTCAGAGCAAACGAATTTTGAACGGGGAGAAGCGTGCAGCTGAATGTGCAATTGGCGATATCCACCTCGCTGGCGTGCACGCCTCCAAATAGAGCCTGGACAAAGGGAGTCAATCTTTCATGCCGAAAGGAAAGACGGGGACCGAAGAGATAGCTGAGGAAGCCTCCGTTTGCCTCGTCCACGTCGATTGTGGCATTGTATGCGCCCGTGAACTGTATCTTCGAGTTAGTGTAGTCACCAACGTCTGCAACAATCCCCCAATGGCGATTGATGTTGTATGCGATGGACGCGCTGCCGCCATTCATCCACACCAGCCGGTTTCCAACAGCCAGCGTTGGCACGGCACGCAGATAAGAGTAGCCCAGAAACACTTCAACCTTGGGGGTATAACTGTTCAAGCCTCTCGAATAAGGCATAGCTGCTGCCATTGAAGACTCCGGCATGGGAGTGAACGGCAGCGAAGCATCAGGATTGACGACCGCCGCTATGCTGGAATCGACAGTCTTATCAGCCCCGGGTGACAACTTTGCAGTTTCCTCTGCGCGAAGGTCGAACGCGGACATCAGGAAAATGGCAAAAACCGCTGTGGCAATTAATCTCGTAGTCAATCTCATTGTCGCCTCCCCAACTACGCGTCGCGATCATCAAAATCTCAGCGCCGGTTTATTCGACGCTCTAGCACATGTAAAACAGCGCATTGCCTGAAGGGGGCTGAGACCGCTTTGGAAAACGGTCTCAGCCAAGTTCTTACGGGGCAGGCACATTGATTACGGTGTTCACGATTGTGGTCGACGCATCCAAAGCAATCACTCTGCCGTTGATCGTCGTCACCGTCGACGACGTGGACTGTCCCGGACTTGAAACCGTAATTCCCGGTTGAGAGATGATGGTTCCGACCATCGTCCCGCCTCCCCCGTAATTGATGACCGCGCCGGGGAGGCCCCCGACTGCCCAGAAAACGTTCTTGGCCTGGGCGCCGTCGGTCAGGATCACACTTTCAGATGCAGTCGGCGTGCCTACGGTGAGAGAGGATCCGATCTGGAAGACCCAGTACGCATTGGGATCGCCCTGAGCGTCGAGAGTTAGAGGCCCCAGTGTTATGCCAACCGAGCTTGCGTTTGTGTAGACGCCAGGGAAAATGGTTGTGCCGCCCAACTCCGCTGCCAGAACGCCGTCTGATGGGAGCCCTTGAAGTGTGGTGTATGCGGTGCGAGCTTCTCCCGCGGCCTCGGTTGCGATGGCCATCGTGGCGGCGGTTCCTTCAGTGGCGCACTCAACAGTAGGCGGCGGCGGAGCAGTGTCGATGACTCCATTCACTTGCCCTACATTGAGTGTCGTTTCCGTATACGTGCATGGCCATACGGCGCCAACAATCGGAAGGCTGGTATCGTGGAACCCGGTAACCAGCGAAGAGGCTGCCGTGGTCCCGATATTTCCATTGATGACCGTGAGGATTCCTTGATTGGTCATCCCGGCATTGCCGCCAAAGACGCCAAATTGCGATATGGTTGGTCCAAGAACGACTGGCGGTACAATCGCTGCCGTACCGGTCTCAAAGGTCCAGGGATTCGGCGCGCCGGTGGTCCCCAACGGATTGCCGTTCATGTCCGTTGCTCCGGTGGTCACGATCGCGGTATAGAAGGTGTTTGCGGTGAGATTAGTCGTCGGGGTGAGAGTGGCAATGAAGTGTACCGGATCATAGGTTATTGTTGCCGGTATCGGAGTTCCGCTGGCTGACGTCCCCATATAAAGTTGGTAGGTCGCACTGGTGAGGGTGAGTGGATTCATCGCCTCGCTGAAGGTTGCATCCACCGCCTGATTCAGAGGTACGTTTGTGGCCGCGCTCTCAGGGATCGTCGAAATTAACTCCGGCTGGACGATGTTCGTAGTGGCGCCGGTCTCGAAGATCCATGAGTAGCTGTTGGCCATCGGCTGGAGGGCCACGTCCTGAACCCCGGTTGAGATCGTGGCTGTATACGTGGTGGTGGGCAAGAGATTCGCTGACGGCGTGAACACCAGCGCATTGTCACTCGGTGCATAGGAAACCTGACCGGCCACGGTTCCACTCGGCCATGTCAACGTAAAGTTTGCACCAATGATCGTGCCAGGGTCCATCGACTCACTGAACGTGGCGCTGACGATCTGATTGAGGGGCACGGACACGTCCTCGGGGACGGGAGGGGCGGCGGATGGGTTTGGAGTTACAGGGATGGTCGACGTTACGGTCGGCGGCAACGTAATTACAGGCGGCAGGGCGATCGTAGTAAAAGTCCACACGTAGTTGCCGCCCGCCAGAGGATAGCCTATAAGATCAGTAGCCCCGGTGGTGATCGTGGCCGTGTAGGTGGTGCCGTAGGATGGGAGAGCGCCGCCAGCCGGCGTAAACGTTGCAACTGAGCCAGAGCACGTGACGGTTCCAACTACGGCAACATCGCCCGGAGCTGTAACTGTAAAGGTAGTCGCGGGAGATGCGAGTGTCGCGCAGTTCATCGCCTGACTAAAGGTCGCTGTAATCGGTGCAGTTAATACAACATTTTGAGCGAATGGAGCGGGGGTTACTGCCACGCTCAGGGCAGCTGGGGGAATCGTGGTAAAACTCCACACGTAGTCGCTAACCAGTTCAGCGCCACCCGGGGTGGAAGCCCCATTCGTGATCGTAGCTGTGTACGCGGTGTCGTATGCGAGATTGCCACCCGTAGGCGTAAACGTGGCAACTAACCCATTGGAACTCAAAGCTACACTTCCAGCCACGGCAACGCCGCCCGGAGCTTGGACTGTGAAGGTTGTGCTGGTGATTGAGGCCGCGCTCATCGCCATGTTGAATGTGGCACTGATCGTTGCGTTTATCGCAACTCCTGTCGCGCCTTGAGCGGGGGTTACAGAAACCACGCCTGGGATGCTAACTGTTTCCACACCGCATCCGGCTACAAAGACGACCAATAGGGTCGCTAGGAAATATATGAGTCCGATCTTGTATTTGCGCATTTGTGTCCCCCTTGTTCAGCTGTGGCGGCGAGGAGTTCAACGCTCAGAATTCATTGTCTGGCTCAGCGTTGAATGCCGACACAACCTGACTGTGCCAAATTAACGCATAACAATATCGGGGGCTGTATAGAATCGCTCACTTGAAAATTATTGCTTACGCTTTCTCGTTTTAATACAGAGAACAATTGCTCCTCCTCTTTATGGCGCTATCCGTATGTGACGTTGGCTATATTTGTGAAATTAAAGACAGTTGTGTACTGGGCATTCGATTCGGAAAGGAGAAGTCAGTGACGACGGGTCCTCACGTGGGGTTGGGCTTTGCTTTGCCAAAATGGTGATTCATCCTGCCAATCGATCAGATGACAGGTGCCTTGGAAGCGCTTTGCCTCCATGTGTGATTGATCACCTACAAAGGCTTCTAAGGCGCAGGGTGGTCACACGATAGGTTGTTCTGAAGTCGAAACCCCGAACTATCTCCGTTCTCAAAAAAGCAGGCCAGGTTTGAACCCGGATGGCATTTGTTGGTGAGGTACAAGATAGACGTGAGGATACTTTCTCAAGCACGAAGCTTCGCACTGACAAATTCCGTAGAGGCTTTCGATTTGGATGCAATGCGCGGCGACTGAGAGTTGTGTTCGGGAAGGCGATCAAGCAGGACTGCATTGAGAAGTGATTTATGGACCTGGATGCGGCCGTTGTAATCAATGAACCCCAGCTTGCGAAAGCGGTTCATAAAGAAGCTGACGCGGGAACGGGTGGTGCCGACCATCTCTGCGAGAGTTTCCTGAGTGATGGGAGGAAGAAATTTCGCCGGTTTTCCGGGCTCACCGTAATCGGCCATCAAAAGGAGGAGCCTCGCCAGACGCTTTTCGCTGGAATTGAAGAGCTGATCGACAAGATCTTCCTGAGTTCGGACGCTGCGAGCCAGGAGGTGCGATAGGAACAGATCGGAGAATGCTTGCTCATTGTGCATCACACGAATCATCTCACTTCGAGTGATCTTCATCGCACATGACGGCGTGATCGCGGTGACAGTGGTTGATCGGTGTTGAGCGGGTTCGGTAAGCGAATCCTCTCCAATAAAGTCGCCGGCAGAAAGCAATGTAATCGTGGCTTCTTTGCCCTTCGCCGAAACGACGGTGACTCTTAGCCGGCCGCTCTGGAGATAGAAAACAGAATCGGCTGAGTCGCCCTGGGAGAACAAGGCGCCATTTGGATCGCAGTGAACAATTCTTCTGCCCTCCCCGGCGCACGCAAGAAAGTGAGCGAGGTCGAATCTCGGTCCTCCGTCAATTGAGTGAATCCCGGCGTAAGCCATGAGGATCGCCTCCTTCTGGCTTGACCTCTGTCTGGAAGCAGAAGCATTTGCTGCATGAAGGTGGGATTAACAGGTGAAAACTGAGAGTGGAGTTACCGCCCGTCACGAGAATCGATCCCACAGCAAGAATGGAGAGCTGGCCCTGGGAGCGGCGGAATGCTCTTTTGACCGAGCATCCCGGAGCACCCGTATCGCACACTTTGCTGAATTTACAAGGGCGGTGTCTGTTCCGAATTGCTCACAATTTGAGAATTGCGCAAGATTTCGCGTTTTTAGAACCGTTCACGCGTTCGCCACGCGCTGTTCGGCATCTCTTGCGCTAGCCTGGACGGCAATCCTCATATGAATCGATTCCGAGCGATGGGCGCGTGCACGCACGAAAGCAGCCATGTAGGACTGCGCTGCCCGTTTCCAGATCATAGGCCGAGCGTACAGGTAGGCGCGTTCACGCATCGCTTGGCGCGCCTCATTGTTGGCCAGAAGTGCGATTGTGGCTGATGCGATAGCGGCGGGGTTCTCAAATGGCACGAGCGCTCCGCGTCCTTGGTCCAGCAACTCAGCGGCATGCCAGTAGGGAGTGGAGATAATGGCCTTGCCGACGCCCATGGCATATGCCAGGGTCCCCGATACAGCTTGCGCTTCATGACAGTAAGGCGTGATGTAAATGTCGGCCGAACCGACCAGCGAAGCCATGTCGCGCCGAGTGACAAACCGGTTGATGAACAGGACCTGCCGTTCCACTCCTAGTTTCTTCGCCAAGGACTGTAACTCGAGCCTGTACCGATCCCCTTCAAGAGCCCGTACATGCGGGTGAGTGGCCCCTGCAATCATGTAGACAGCATTGCTGTGACTGCTGAGGATGCGCGGCATGGCTTGGATCACACTCTCGAACCCCTTATTAGGAGATAGCAGCCCAAACGTGAGAAGGACACTTTTCCCCTGGCAAGAGAGAGCTTCCTTGTAATGATCCGGCCGCTCAAAAGGCAGATCGGGGATGCCATGAGGAATCAGATCGATCTTCTCGGCCGGGACCTTGAAGACCTCCTGCAAGACGCGCGAGGAGTATTGGCTCATGACGATAAGGCGCTCGGAGCGTGCGACAATCTTGCGCATCACAACTAGTTGATCCGGATTCGGTTCACGAAGCACCGTATGCAGAGTTGTAATTACCGGCATCTCAAGGTGCCCCAGCAACTCCATGATGTGGCTTCCGGACTTGCCTCCGAAGATCCCATATTCATGCTGCAAGCACACAAGATCGACGTTGCTTGCATTCAAAGACTCAGCAGCAGCTCTGTAAGATGAAAGATCATCTTCTCTGATCTCGAATCGCACTCGCTCAGGGTACAAGTAGGATGAGGACCCGTCATTGACCGCTACCACAGATAGCTGGGCGGCTCCGTATTCAGCTTCGATCGCATTACACAAATCTGTCGTAAAAGTCGCAATTCCGCACTGCCTCGGAAGGTGATTCCCAATCACCCCTATCCTGAGTGGGCGCTGTGGGCGAGGCGCCAACTGAAGAGTGGAAGCTGAATCGACTCCGAATATTGCGTGGCGGCTTTCGGGGTAGATGAGACGGGTTGATTGCGAATTCAAAGAGGTATTTGCAGCTGCCATTCCAGATGTCTCCCATGATCGTCGGTCGGGGATCGAAAACACTCTAAGCCCTCAGATGGGCGTAAATCTGCGTCGCGATCTCAGAGGTTTTCTCAAAAGCTGCCAATGAATAATCCTGAGCCTTAGAGCTCAGCTCTTCCGCGGCTTCATGATCGCCGCGATGGTGCGCGGCAGCGGCGGCAGTGTGGGCATGGGCTGCGTAGATATGCAGGTCCGCCGCATTGTCATATTCGCTCTGGGACATGACTTTCTCCACCTTTCGGGAAGCATTTCGTCTCTTGCTTCAGAAGTCTTCCACTTTGCATTTGAGTGCGCTGAGCAATCCTGTACATCACCGTCAGAATGCTTCAAAAGGTTTCAATCGGTCGCCATACCTGTCTGAGGGGAGATTGGCGCCTGGTCGCGGAAGACCGGATTTGTCAAACACGGCTCCTGGATGCTGCTTCTCATCTCACGCGCCATTTCGTATTGCGTTATCTGGACAACGTCACAACCGGCTTTCTATGGAACTACCGCGCCAGAAAGCACTGAGGCACCTCAATGCTTTCTGGGTAAGAGCGTATCAGTGTTTTATTGCACGACTCCACGAAACGTCTGATCAATGCGCTTGAGTGACACCAAATTCATTGGATGCGCCAATTTGTCGATGCGCTTGCATCAGTGCAGAAGCTTGCGCGGCCATGACCGCGTGGTGTGCAAAGACCCCTTGCCACCAGATATCGAAACTTCCGATGTTGGAATTCAAACTCGAACTAAGCCGTGGGTCGTTCTGCCTATTTCGCGCAGCCGAGAGTTGGCCGCTCTGTGGGTTGAATTGCTGTCCCGGATTCACTTATCGTTTTCCGATCTGGTAGCGCTTGAGAAGCGGAAGCTCTTCGAAACAGATGCGTCATGCGTGGCGCCTTCACTCGATCGAGGGTGTGACCAGGCGGTCAGAGCTGAGGCAAAATCCTCTGCTTGTCTAAGCCATGAAAAAGCGTTGAAGGTCCGCGCCCGCTACCGGAACCGCACCCGCGCGCTCAACATGATTCTCCGATATACGGCGCCTGAGCATCTGATCAATTGGATACAGTCGTTCCTGCGTTACAGATTGACAATCGCAATGGCGACGCTCATGGCCGCGGCACGCGCCTTCGGTCTCGGCGTTGTCCCCATCGGCGGAATTCGCCGCGACCCACAAGCAATAATCGACCTGCTTCGGTTGCCGCCAAACACCTTTCCGGTGGACGGAGTCGTGCTTGGCTATATTGAAGGGGAGTCTCTTCAAAAGCCCCGCATGGCCATCGAGAGCTTCTGCCACGAGGAAACATATCATCCAGAAGTGCTAACACCGGCGATTGATGCCTACGACCGGACCATTCTGGAGTACTGGCAAACAATTGGGTGCATTGACGAGTTGTCGTGGTCGGCAAATGTGGCGGAGCAGTACAGCACGTTCTCCCGATCGATCAAGTCTGTCGCCCAAGAGCAGGGATTCACGATCGAAGTGTAACTGGATGAGCAAAGAAAGCGGTAGTCAATCCTTTGACTTTTTCCGCGGGAACGATGAACACAGCCCCCACGATCAGGCGATACCCGGCCCTCGGCAGCGCGCAACTGCTATCATCGCCCACCCGGATGACGAGACGCTATCATGTGCTTACGAGAACAATGTCCGCAGTAGGATGATGTTGGCTCCACAAATGGCCTCTGTCGCCATCTTTTCCCTTCATCGCATCTAACCCTGGCCTCCTCGTCGTGAGCCATATTGTACATAACTTCCACCCCGGCAAGAGTAGCGTCATTCAATATGAGTAGGATTCTTCAACACTCACTCAAACTCGGAAATGCGATGTGGGAGTTCTTTGCATCTGCAACCGGAGGCTTTATGTTCGTGCGCGGATTTGAGTTGATTTCCGGCGGAAATGATAGGTCTGACAGAATTCCTTCCCAACGCATCTCCAGAACAAAATTTAAGCCGTTCGCTGGTGCAGGCATTGCCATATTCCTCTTAGTTTTTATCTCGGGAGAAACATTTAAGGCTGTTCACGCCTTTTGCTATGAATCACTAATTGCGGCATTCGCCCCCTCATCACCAGCGACCCTAAGTGGACTTGTAACGCTTCCAACCGTCATGGCTGAGAAACGAATCGCTCATGTGAACCATGATCGCGCACGGCAAACAAACGCGCTCGCAGCTCGGGGTCGATCAGAGTCGCAAATCGGCGGTAAGGTGACTGGTCCGGCGCGTTCAGCTTCCGGCGTATTTTCGCGGGCCAAGTGACAGCAAGTCACACTCGCAGCTGACAAACAGGGAGTAGACGGATCCCGATGTTCCTTTATTGCAAGCCGTGGGTTGATCTCAACTGCTGGCTTTTTAGATACCCGGGAGGGTGTCCCCTCCATACCCCCAAAAGTGGGTCGAAAGTATCAAGACTAAATCGGAACTGTAGGGATGTCCCGGGGTCCTGCCTACAAAATCACAGACTCAACTCGAGGCCGAAAATGGCATGTTTTGAGAACGTGCATCACGAAAGTAACTGAGGCCGATTCGGAGGTGTAAACCGGAGCGGCCGCAAGGGCCGCGGTGAGGTAGTTTGGGATCCGGCGGCGTGAAAAAGAACCCGTGAGCAACAAACAATCTCCATATTCAATACTCCCTATAAGGCAGAAGATAAAAAATAAGCAAACAGAAAAGGCAGCGGGCAGATTGAATAGAGAAAAGCATGCATTACAGGTTTCAGGGATGCAGGCCCGCTTTTCATTTGCGCCAATGTGTGCTTGACTTTCGTCGATTCCCAAACGCCCGGGCCGATCTGTTGTTCCGACCTATTCTGAACGCATTGCGGCCTGGGGAGCACTTTCCAATAATTCCAGCCCGTATACCCTGCCATACACTCACCGAGCCCTGCACTTCCGCACTCGCCCCGACCTCTGAGACTTGCGATCACTAGCAGGGCCAATCGGACAGCAATTGTGCTGGCGCTCACTCATGCACCCAGATGTCGATCAGTAATCTTCGCTGAATTCACGACGCTAGGGCGTTTATCGGTACCAATGCGCAGACACTCTAATGGACCTAGGGAGAATCTCGCTGAGCGCGTGCCTCCTTGACCGTATTGAGAAACCTCCGGGCCAGCTCATGGATGCGAAATTCCTGCCTATGTAGCAATGCTTCTTTGGGGAGCAACTCGCCGCCCACGCCAATCGCGCTTGCTCCCGCAAGAGTAAAGTCGAATACTGTCAACTGGTTTACGCCTCCGGTAACGATCAGCGGGATCTGGGGCAGAGGCACTTTGAGCGCGCGTATGTAGTGAGCGCCGCCGACGGGGGCGGTGGGAAAAATCTTGACAAAATCCGCGCCGGCCTTCCACGCCGCAATGATCTCGGTCGCCGTTAGAGCTCCCGGAAACACTACGACGTCCGCTTTCTTCGCACTGGCCACCACCTCCGGAACAAATCCGGGGCTGGTCAGGAAACCGATCAGCTCGTCCAATATCGTTCGACGCCACTTGCACCCGGCGCTGAAGGCTTTGAACTACGTCAACCCTTTTACCGGCGACCACAAGGCCGGCAACCATGCATTCCGGCGCTTCAGGATCACGTTCCTGAGGAACTATACGTCCTGCCCGGACGGCCTGCAGAAATTCTGGCTTGGGCATGCGGGAGAAACCATGACCGATCTTTATGACAAAGTCAAAGAAGATAAGCAGTTCCGGCTTGAGTGGGCTGAGAAGTGTGGAATCGGATCTGAGCTTCCAGAGTTCGGTCTTTCAATTGTCCCGAAGGTACCGAATGTACCGAAAAGTGAGGGCATGGAAGAAGCCGCTTGCGCGGCTTAAATCAAACAAACTGTGCGAGATAGATGGTCGGGGAGAGAGGATTTGAACCTCCGACCCCCTGGTCCCGAAC
>Ga0187871_10002021_pt1 | contig 16943 bp, 12 predicted proteins | sample June2016WEW_16_1_FD_132988 | JGI IMG/M metagenome (GOLD analysis project Ga0187871, IMG submission 132988) | Peatland microbial communities from SPRUCE experiment site at the Marcell Experimental Forest, Minnesota, USA - June2016WEW_16_10 | ecosystem: Environmental > Terrestrial > Soil >...
CCACCGCCACCAAAGCCGCCACCGGAGCCAGTGCCGCCGCCGCCCGAAGTGTTGATGGCCGGGATCTTTCCCGTGATGACCGCGTCGGTGAGGCTGAGCGCCCCGGCCGACCCGGCCACGTTGTGCAGCTTCCCGATGCTGGTGACCGACGATGCGGACAGGGTTCCCTGGCCGATGCTGGTCAGGTTGTCAATATCGATCTTCGTGCCCGACGCGGGCCGCGTCCCGTTGCCCACCCGGCCCCGGAAACCGAACCCGGTCGGCCCGCCCGAGCCCGCCGTGGGCGTCTGGGTGACCGTGACGTCGGTCCCCACCCCGTAGAGCGAGTGCAGCACCGTGGCCTGGGCGTCCTTGACGCCTGAGGACGCCGCGATGACGGTGATCACCAAGCCGATTCCCAGGGCCAGGCCGAGGGCGATGAAACTCGCCTGACGTATCCGCCGGCGCAACTCGCGCCGGAGGTAGGTGAAGAACATGGAGACTCCTCCGGGAAGGCCCGCATCACCAAGCGGGCGATGCCGATCCTGGAAAATGCGCCGCACCGTGGTTAGCCGCACCGTGGTTAGCTGCACCAGCGCACCTGACGCGGCTCTGCGTGCGAGGTAGATCCTGGCGGTCATTCCTGAAAGGCCGCTGCAGGCCCTCTGCGGGATCGCCGTATTCCCGGGCTCGATCTGGTTACGGCTACGGCCGTCTCGTGACGGGCCACGGCCGTGACGGGCGAAGGCGGCCCGATTACGGGCTAAGGCCGTGATCGGAGAAGGCAGGCCGATTTACGGGCTAAGGGTGGCCGGGCGCGGCGAACAGCCGCAGATTCAGGCCCTTCGTGTTCCAACTGCGGACCAGCGTGAAGCCCAGGCCGTGCAGGATCGGCACCGGCCGGGGCTTCGCCCACCCCACGACCCACAGCCGCCTGACCCCGGCCAGCCGCAGCCGGATCTGCGAGGCGGACGCGTACGTGCCGCCGAGGGTGGCGGACTGCTGCGGCGAGACGCCGGCGCTGACATCGCGCAGCCGGGCCAGCCCGTACGGATAGGCCCTCTCCAGGAGGCGCAGGCCGGACGCCTTCACCGGGCCGCCCCGCACGCTGAAGTTGAGCAGCGCGTCCCCGGGTTCCGACTGCCGGGCCACCAGGTGGTCCACGGCGCGGAAGTTGGGCCCGTGCCCAGCCGGGCGGCGCTGGGCAAGCTGGATGTGCAGCCCGGCCACCAGGATGAGCACGAGCGCTACCGGTCCCGCGTACCGGCCCAGCGCCGCCACGGCCGCCCCGATCAGCAGCGCGGCGGCGGGGATGCAGTACACGATGTAGCGGTAGGTGTAGAGCGGGTGCGCCAGCGAGGCGGTGAGCAGGATCACCGGGGGCAGGATCAGCCAGGGCAGGCACAGCGCAACCAGCCCGGCGGGCCAGTTCTGCGGCAGCCGCGACCGTCCCCCGGCCGCGCTGACGGCGACGCCGGCGAGGCAGATCACCACCGTGAGCAGGAACAGCAGCGACGACTGGCCAATGATCCGCTCGACGCTCAGCACATCGTTGCGCCCGGGCGACTTGAGCCAGTGGATCTGGTGCAGCTGTCCGTAGCCGACCACCGCCACCGGGCTCGCCACGATAACGGCCACGACGGCCGCCACCAGCCAGCCCAGGACCAGCCCCCGGTCGACCCGGTAACGCCGGCGCAGGCAGGCCAGGGTCACCGCGTGCGCGACCACGAGCAGCAGGCCGAACAGGTTGGCCAGGCCGAGGGCGGCCAGCGACACGCCGTAGCCGATCAGCCAGCGCCGCCGGGCGTCCTCCGCCTGGAGCGCCCCGACCAGGCAGTAGCTGGCTACCGTGGCCAGCGCCGCGACGATCGCGCCCTCGCGGGCGGACTCGGCGAACCAGCTGACCGAGGGCAGCACCGCGAAGACCAGTCCCGAGGCCAGCCCGGCCCAGGCGGACACCAGCCGGCCGCCCAGCACGGTGACGAACGCCGCCGCGACGGCCAGGGCCACCGCGGACGGCAGCCGCACCGCGAACTCGCCGGAGCCGCCGACCCGCACGACCATCCAGATCAGCGCGTAGTAGGCGCCGTGCACCACATCGACGGTGCCGAGCATGCGGACGAGCTGGGGGAAGCTCCGGTGCGCCGCGGCCAGCGTGGCGGTCTCATCCCGCGTGAACGACGGTCCCGAGATCTTGTACAGCCCGGCCAGCAGCGTGAGGACGGCGGGAATGAGGGGCAGCCAGGCCGGCCCGGGAGCGGGACGGCCTGGCGGGCGGACCGCTCCGGCGCTGCCCGTGCCGCCCTGGCCGTCGATGACGGCCGGGTGTGCAGAACCCGACAATTCGTCGTCCTCACCGAAGCGGCGGGCCACCCCGCCCAAGCCTGCGGACTGCCGCACTTACGCCGAATACCCCCCGCACACTACGCGGGTCGGCCGTCCGTTTTCGTGGTCGCCTGCACCTTTGGGGGTACCGCAGCAAAAACTAGGCTGAGCCGTGACCTCAACGCAGCCGACTCTACCTGCGGCTAGCTGCCCCGGGCGGCGCGCAGCGTCTCCCGCAGCGACCCCATGGTGGCCAGCACCGCCGACGGCTCGTACCCGCAGTGCGCCATGCAGTTCGCGCAGCGCGGGTCCTTGCCCCGGCCGTAGGACTCCCAGTCGGTGGTCTCGATCAGCTCCTTGTACGTCTTCACGTAACCGTCGGCCATCAGGTAGCAGGGCTTCTGCCAGCCCAGCAGGGAGTAGGACGGGATCCCCCAGGCGGTGCAGCCGAAGTCGGCCTTGCCCTCGAGGAAGTCCAGGAACAGCGGCGTGTGGTTGAGCCGCCAGCGCTTCCGGTTCCCGTTGTCGAAGGCCTTGCGGAACAGCTCCCTGGTCTCGGTGACGCCGAGGAAGTGCTCCTGGTCCGGCGCCTTCTCGTAGGCGTACGCGGGGGAGATCTGCATCTCGTCGATGCCCAGGTCGTCGTTGAGGTAGTTCAGCACGTCGATGACGGTCTGCGGGGTGTCGGTGTTGAAGACGGTGGTGTTCGTGTTGACCTTGAACCCCCGCTTCTTCGCCTCCTTGATCGCCGCGACCGCCTCGTCGAACACGCCCTCCTTGTTGACAGACGCGTCGTGCCGGTCGCGCAGCCCGTCGATGTGCACCACGAAGGCGAAGTAGGGCGACGGCGTGAACTTGTCCAGCTTCCTGGGCAGGAGCAGCGCGTTGGTGCACAGGAAGACGAACTTCTTCCGCTTGACGAGCTCGTTGACCAGCACGTCGATCTGCGGGTGCATCAGCGGCTCGCCGCCGGCCAGGGACACCATCGGGGCCCCGCACTCCTCGATCGCCGCGAGGGCCTGCTCGACCGGCATCCGCTGCTTGAGCACGTCGTGCGGCTGCTGGATCTTCCCGCAGCCCGCGCACTTCAGGTTGCACGCGAACAGCGGCTCAAGCTCGACGAGCAGCGGGAACTTCTTGTTTCCGCTCAGCTTCTGGCGCATCAGGTATGAGCCGATGCGCACGCTCTGGCGTAGGGACACGCTCATGACTGCCTAACCTCCTTGGGCAGGCTGAATCGGATGTTCTCAGTAGTGATCACACGCTCGCTGACCTCGACAGTGCCGAGGCCCCCCAGAGCGGTGATGATGTCCTGGACGACCGCCGGGGGTGCTGACGCTCCCGCGGTCAGGCCGATCGTGGACACCCCGGCCAGCCAGCTCAGCTCGATGTCGGACGGGCCGTCGATTAGGTAGGCGGTGGTGCCCGCCCGCTGCGCGGTCTCCACCAGCCGCACAGAGTTCGATGAGTTCGCCGACCCGGCCACCAGCACCAGGTCGGATTCGGCGGCCACGGCGCGGGCCGCGCGCTGCCGGTTCGTGGTGGCGTAGCAGATGTCGTCGCTGCCCGGCGCCCGTGCCGCCGGGAACCGCTCGCGCAGCGCCTCGGCGATGTCCGCGGCCTCGTCCGCGGCCAGCGTGGTCTGCATGAGGTAGGCCACCTTGCCCGGGTCCGGCGGCCGCAGCGTGCTGACGTCGTCAGCCGTCTGGACCAGGGCCACGGAGTCCGGGGCCTCGCCGAGGGTGCCCTCGACCTCTTCGTGCCCCTCGTGCCCGATCAGCGCGACCAGGTAGCCGTCCGAGGCGAACCTGCGCGCCTCGGCGTGCACCTTGGCCACGAGCGGGCAGGTGGCGTCGACCGTGGTCAGGCCCCGGCGGTCGGCCTCGGCCCGGACCGCCGGCGACACGCCGTGCGCGGAGAAGACCACGCTGGCGCCGTCCGGCACCTCGCTGAGCTCGTCCACGAAGATCGCCCCGCGCTCCTCCAGCCCGGCCACCACGTGGGAGTTGTGCACGATCTGCTTGCGCACGTAGACAGGCGCCCCCTGCTGATCGAGGGCCCGCTCCACGATCTCGATGGCCCGCTCCACCCCGGCGCAGAACGAGCGGGGCCCGGCCAGCAGCACCTGCCGTCCGCCCACCGCCGCGGCCCACCGGGCCAGCGCGGGCCCGGCCGCGCGCAGCGACCGCAGCGCGGCCAGCCCTCCGCCCAGCCCGCCGGGACTGACCAGGGGACGGTCTGGCGTATCGGAGACGGCCCGGACCACCGCCAGCGGCCTGCCGTCCGCCGCGCGGGCCAGCACGGCCGATTCCATATCCGCAACGAGGACCCCGGTCGCGGCTAGTCGTTCCCGCTCGGCCCCATGGACCAGGTGGTCCACGGTGAGGACCCGGCCGACCCGGACCCGCAGGCCCGCCCGGCGCAGTTCGCCCGCCAGGAGCGCCGCCGACGCGCACGGGATGACGCTGTGCCCGTCGGTGACCTCGCTGGCGACCACGAGGTCCCCCGGCCGCAGGTCGGCGGCCAGGCCACCGCCCGTGCCCGCCACCGCCAGGGCGGCGAACGGCTGCTGGCGCAGCGTGGCCTCCCGGGCGCCGGCCCGGCGCGGCCCGTACCCGGTCGCCACGACCTGGGCCACGTCCTGGCCTGCCCCCGGGCCCGCCCCCCGGCCCGCATCGCGCAGCCCGCGGCGGACCGCCCTGGCCTCGAGCCGCAGCGGGGCGCAGACCAGGAGCCCGGACCCGGTCACCGGGCTGCGCCGGTCCCGAGCCGTGCCCACCTGGAGCCGGGTCATGGCCGGGCCGCCAGGTAGCGGCCCAGCGCGGACACCGGGAAGACGAGCCGGTACAGGTGGTAGTTGATGTAGAAGTCGCCGGGGAAGCCCGTCCCGGTGTACTGCGGCTCGTCCCAGGTGCCGTCGGCGCGCTGGTGCCCGGCGAGCCAGCGGATCCCGGCCTCGGCGGCCGGCCCCGGCGGGCCCGCCGCGAGCAGGGCGAGCAGCGCCCACGCGGTCTGCGAGGCGGTGGACGTGCCGTGCCCGGCGAGCTGCGGGTCGTCATAGGAGCGCATGTCCTCGCCCCAGCCGCCGTCCGGGTTCTGGTGGGTTTCCAGCCAGCGGATCGCGCGCCGGATGACCGGCTTGGACGGCGGCACCCCTGCCGCGACCAGGGCAGGCACCACCGCGCCGGTGCCGTACACGTAGTTGGCCCCCCAGCGCCCGAACCAGGAACCGTCCTTCTCCTGGGCCCGCAGCAGCCACACCACGCCCCGGCGGGCGGCCCGGCTGCCGGCCAGGCCCTCCGCGGCCAGCGCCTCCACCACGTGGGCGGTCACGTCGGCCGAGGGCGGGTCCACGACCGCCCCGAAGTCGCAGAACGGCAGCTTGGTCACCAGCGTGGAGGTGTTGTCCGCGTCGAAGGCACCCCACCCGCCGTCGGCGGACTGCATGCCGGTGATCCAGCGCAGCCCGCGGCCGATGGCGGGGTGACGGGGTGGCCCGCCCGGTGCTGCCTGACCCGGTGCTGCCTGACCCGAGGCCGGCCGGCGCTCTGCTGGTCTTCCCTGTGCGGTGCGGCGGAGCGCGAGCACAGCTTCCGCGGTGTCGTCGATGTCGGGGTAACCGTCGTTGTCGAATTCGAACGCCCAGCCGCCGGGTTCCAGCCAGGGACGGCGTACCTGCCAGTCCCCGGGGCCGGGTATTTCCTCGTCGAGCAGCCAGTCCGCCGCCCTGGTCAGCGCCGGATGCTCGGGCGGCAGGCCCGCGTCGGCCAGCGCGACGACCGCCAGGACCGTGTCCCACACCGGTGACTGGCAGGCCTCGAGCCTGCGCACCGGGCCGTCGGGTGAGTCCTCATAGATCGTGAACCGGTCCAGCCCGGCCAGCCCTCGCTTGATGACCGGATGGTTGAGACCGTAGCCGAGCAGGTGCAGGGCGATCAGTGAGTACACCCAGGGCGGCTGGATCCCGCCCCAGCAGCCGTCCTGCTCCTGCCGGGCGATGATCCAGTCGGCGCAGCGGCGCAGCGCGGCGCGGCGCACCGCCCGGACCGGCCGGGTCCGCTGGCCCTGCCGCTCGAGCACCTGCAGCACCCGGTCCAGCCCGCCGAAGGCGAGCTCCCAACCGGTCCGGTCCACGGCCTGAGCCGACTTGCGGGCCCGGTCGCCTGGGCCATCCTGGCCAGGCGCCCGGATCTCGTCCAGGCCGAAGGGGAGGGACCGGACCGGGCGGAGCGAGCCCACCACGGTCAGCGGCACGATCGTCTGCCGCGCCCAGCAGGCCCAGTCGTACACATTAAGCGGGAACCAGGTCGGCAGGTACACCATTTCGGGAGGCATCACGGGCAGGTCATCCCAGGACCACTGGCCAAAGAGCGCGAGCCAGATCCTGGTGAACACCCGCGTGGCGGGGATGCCGCCCCGCGAGTTGATCCACTCGGCGGCCCGGGTCATGTGCGGTGCGCTGGGCAGATGCCCGCCCAGCCGCAGCGCGACGTAGGCCTCGACGGTCGTGGACAGGTCACCGGGGCCGCCGAAGAAGTTGGCCCAGGTCCCGTCGGCTCGCTGCTGGGAGGCGATCCACCGCGCGGCCGCGGCGGTCTCCTCCTCGGTGCGGATGCCGAGGAACTCACGGAGCAGCAGGTCCTCAGCGTCCATCGTGACGTTGGTTTCCAGCTCCCCCTGCCACCAGCCCTGCTCATGCTGGAGGCCGAGCAGGTGGTCACGGGCGCGGGTCAGCGCGGCCTCCGCGCCGGAGAGCGCTGAGGGACCGCCAGATCGCGCATGCGTCATTGTCATCGTCTCACCTCGCTTTCACCACACTGCCCCGCACCACCCGGCTCACCAGTCACACCAGAGGCCGGACTCATTTCGGCGCTGAACCTCGCCAGCACCGCCGGGCCCTCAGCACTGATGGCCCACACCAGCGGTCAACCTGTCAATCTCCTGATCGCCGCCACCTCACCGCGTACCTCTGAGCACCGATACATCACGGCAGCGCGCTCACCATTGGCGCGCGGTGATGAACTCGGCGATCCCCGCGAACTCGGCACGCACGTCGTCGGGCATGCCGGTCTCGGTCAGGCAGTTCTCTGCCGCGGCCAGCTGCGCCGCGGCCTCGTTCTCGGTCCAGTCCTTGCCGCCTGCCTCCTCCACGAGGCGGGCCGCCCGCACCAGGTCGTCCTCGCTCAGCGTCCCGGTCCCGGCCAGCAGCCCGGCCAGTTCGTCCGCCGCCGCGGATCCGCTGGTCAGGGCGGCCACCACCGGGAGCGACTTCTTCCTGGCCCGCAGGTCAGCGCGGACCGGCTTGCCGGTCACCTCGGGAGCACCCCAGATGCCGAGCAGGTCGTCGGTGAGCTGGAAGGCCAGCCCGGCGTGGGCGCCGAAGCCGGCCAGGCCCATGGCCAGCCCGGGCGGCGCGCCGACGTGGATGGCCCCGATGCTGCATGCGCAGGCCATCAGCGCCGCGGTCTTGTCCCCGGCCATGGTCAGGCACTCGGGCAGGTTCACGTCGTTGCGCTGCTCGAACGCCAGATCGGCACCCTGTCCCGCGATCAGCCTGAGGACCGCGGCGGACAGGCACCGCGCGGCCCAGGTTCCCTGGGCGGCGGTGTCCTCGAGCAGGATGTCCTGCGCCAGCGCGAGCAGCGCGTCGCCGGCCAGGATGGCCGCCCCGACACCATGCACCGTCCAGGCGGTCGGCCGGTGCCTGCGCTCGGTGTCGCCGTCCATGATGTCGTCGTGCAGCAGGGAGAAGTTGTGCACGAGTTCCACCGCGACCGCGGCGGGCACGCCGCGGTCCGGCGGCGCCCCGGCCGCCCTCGCCGAGAGCAGCGCCAGCGCCGGGCGGAGGGCCTTGCCCGCCCCGCTGCCGTCCAGGCCCAGATGGTAGGCGGCAACAGTGCGAACCTCCGGGCTGAGCCGGTCCACGGCCGCGGCGATCGCCGGGCCGACGAGATCACGGGCGGTCTCCACGCCTACGGGCATCACGGCGGTCACGACGTGGCCCCGGCGACCTCTGCCGCACGCGTGGGCACGGGAGCTCCGTAGCGTGATTGAGTAATATCGCGTCGCAGCTCCCGCGCTGCGCTGAGTCCGCTTCGCACCGCACCCTCCATCGTGTCGGGCCACCCGGTATTGGTCCACGCGCCCGCGAGCACCAGGCCGGCCAGCCTGGTCGTGGCTCGCGGCCGCTTCTCGCCACAGCCGGGCTCCTGCCGGAACGTGGCCCGGCGTTCCCTGGTGACGAAGAAGTCAATGATCCGCGCGTCGCGCGCGGCGGGGAAAATCTCTTCCAGCGCGGGGACGAACTGCTCCCTTAGCTGGGCGGCAGGGGTGTCCACGACATCATCCGCCGCTGACACGGAGACGGCCAGGTACTGCCCGGCGGTCAGCCCGGAGGGGCCGGTGCGGTCGAAGACCCACTGCACCGGCGAGTCCACCGCGGCCGCGAACGGCAGCCGGGTCACCTGGCGGTCGTAGATGACATGCACGTTGACGATCGGGGAGGCACCCAGCTCGCGCCAGCGCTCGGGGCCTGGCCCGGGAGCGGCGGCGCCCGCCGGCAGTAGCCGGGCCGCGGCCTCCGGCGGCACGGCCAGGACCACCCCGTCCGCCGCGGCGATGTCCGCGCTGCGCGAGGCGCCGCTCACCCCGCGATCGGCGAGCCGCACCCGGAAACCCCCGGTGGCCAGTGGCTCGACCGCGGTCACCTTAGCCCCGAGCCGCACGCTGGCGCCGAGCTGGCCCAGCCGCCGCGCGGCGGCCTTGCCGTGCAGGTCGCCGAGCGGGATGGCCGGCGTGCCGATGTCCGCCGCGTCCCGGGCACCGAGCAGCGCGGTGCGTACCACCGTGGCCGCCAGGGACAGGTTGGCGTCGTCCCCGGCCACGTTCAGCGCGGAGACGGTGAACAGGTCCCAGAGCACCCGCCGGGCGCGTTCACTCTGCCCTCGGGCCGCCAGCCAGTCACCCAGGCGCTGCGAATCGAGGCCGGGCTTGGCCGGGTCGAGGAAACGCATCGCGAGGGCGGCCCGGGTGACCCGAAGCCGCTCAGCGGGCGACAGCAGCGGGTAGGTGACCAGCGCCTGGCCCATGTGCAGCGGGCCGGGGAGCCGGGTCCGGCGCAGCCGGGCCTGACCGTGCGGGCCGAGCACGGCGACGTCGAAGCGGTCCTGCAGGGACACCGAGCCGGTCATCCCGAGCCGGGCGATCAGCTCACGGTAGGCGGTGCAGCAGCCGAGGAACACGTGCTGGCCGTTGTCAACGATCAGCCCGTCCCGGGTGAACGAGCAGGTCGCCCCGCCCAGCCTGGGCCGGGACTCCAGCAGCGTGACCCGGGCGCCCGCCTCGCGCAGTGCGATCGCGGCGGTGATCCCGGCCAGCCCACCCCCGACCACCACCACATGGCGCCCAGGGCTGTCCGGCCCCGGGCTCACCGGGCCCGTGCTGGCCGGCTCGGGGGTCATCGGGGCGCTCCCGCCGTGGTCGTGGGCCGTGCAGGGCGCCTGGACCGCAGCGCCGTGCCGGCCAGCGACTTCACCGCGACCATGGCCTTCTGGCCAGGCGAGAGGGAGACCCGGCGCTGCAGCACGAGTTCCGGGGCGGCGGCCATGTTCTGCAGCAGGCGGAAGTAGATCCCGGCCATCGCGCCGGTGCACGCCGCGCTGCGCCGGTCCAGCATCGGCATCAGCTGCAGCCCGCGCGAGTACCAGTCGCGGGCCCTCTCGGCCTCGAACACCACGAGGTCCACCAGCTTGGGGTCGGCGGCCGGCCAGCCTGAGCCGTTGGGGCGCAACTCGGTACCGAACCGCTTGAAATCCTCGGCGGGCAGGTAGATCCGCCCGTCCCGGTAGTCCTCGCGGATGTCCCGCAGGATGTTGGTCAGCTGGAGCGCCACGCCGAGCGCGTCGGCCAGCGGCGCGGCGGCGGACACATCCCGGGTGCCGAACACCCCGAGCGAGAGCCTCCCGATGGAACCCGCCACGCAGCGGCAGTAGTTCCGCAGGTCATCGAAGGTCGTATAGCTGGTGCCACGGACGTCGGCCTCGCACCCGTCGATCAGCTCGCCGAACGCCTCCAGCGGGATGGGAAACCCGCGGCCCGCGTCGGCGAGCGCCACGAGCACCAGATCCCCGGGCCCCGCATCGCCAGGCGGGGTGTCTCCCCCGGCGAGCGCGGTGACGCTGGCCCGGGCCTCCGCCAGCGCCGCGAGCTTGTCGGCCGGAGGCAGCGTGCCGTCACCGATGTCATCGATACGCCGGGCGAACGCGTAGACGGCAGCCAGCGCCCGCCGCTTGTCCGGGGGCAGCAGCCGGATGCCGTAGGAGAAGTTGCGCGCCTGAGACCAGGTAATTTCCTCACAGTGCCGGTAGGCCGCAGCCACGTCCATCGCATCACCTCCCAGCCGCATAAGCCCTCAGCATCTCCCTGGCCAGCCGGCCGCGGCGCGGCTTGTGGGTCGCGCGCAGCACATCATGTCCCGCAGCGGTGATCGCCGCCAGGGCGGCTCGGCCGCCGGCCACGTAACCGGCCACGGCAACCCGGGCAGACCCGTGCAAATTCCCCACCAGGGGGGCTCCTTCGTCGAGAAGCTGGCGTGCCCGCTCCACTTCGAACGCCATCAGGGCCCGGAGCTGCGGCCCGGCGGACGAGGCCGCCAGGTCGCTCTCTGCGCACCCGAACCGCTCCATGTCCTCGGCAGGCAGGTAGATGCGGCCCGCCCGCAAATCCTCGGCCACGTCCTGCCAGTGCTCGGCGAGCTGGAGCGCGGTGCAGACCCGGTCGGACAGGATCATCCGCTCGGGGGAGGCCGCCCCGAAGACGTGCAGCACGATCCGGCCCACCGGGTTAGCCGAGAGCCGGCAGTAATCGATCAGATCGCTGAAAGCGGGGTACCGGCTGACCACCTGGTCCTGCCGGTTAGCCCTGATCAGGTCCGCGAACGCCTGCTGGGGGACGGCACAGTCCCCGGCCACCGTGGCTAGCGCGCGGACCACCCCGATCTGCGGGCCGGCCTGAGTCACCGGATCCCGGGCCGGTCCGTCCGGGGCTGGCCCCTCCCGCAGGGCCGGGTCCTCCCGCAGGGCCGGGTCCTGGAAGAGGTAAAGCCGACCGAGGTCGGCTTCCAGCGCGTCCAGGAGTCGGGCCCGCTCACTCGGGGGTGCCTCATCTCCCATGTCGTCCACGGCCCGGGCAAAGCCGTAGACCGCCTCCAGGCGCCGCCGGTACCGGCCCGGCAGCAGCCGCAGGGCCACCGGGAAATTCTCACCCGATGCCTGGGCAGCCGCAGCAGACCCGATGGCGTCCGCCGACGGGAAATCCACCACAGTGCCGAGCGGCTCACCCAATCGTGTTACCCCCTGGATCACAGCACCTATCACCGCACACTTGCCATACAAATGCAAACAATGACATGGACGTCACCTGACACGGGTGTCGCTGATCGTTCGGATGAGGGACCGCTAGTTCAACGGCGGCCTTCAGCTGAACAGCACGGTCTCATTATGCCCAGCCGCGTCGCCAGCACGCACGCGGGGCAGGCCCGAAGGCCTAGTATCACATTGCGTGTGCCATTAGCAACGCGCGGTCCAGCTAAGTTTCCCGGGTTATGGCTTTGCCCCCGTGCAGCTCCGAGGCGGGACGTCATTGCAGCTCAGTGACTTGCTCACAGTATTGTCACGGCGGCCGGGATATGTTTCGAGTGCGTTACGAATTGGATGCATCTCAGCGATATCAGTAGAGGCGGGAGGTGCCGTCCACCCTCTTGCCGGGCCAGGTTACCGAACGCAATGTATACGCGACGGTACAGCGTCGGCCGGGCCGCCGCCTTTGCCGCGGCTCTCGCCCGCGGACTGGACCTCATTCACTGACGCGAATGTCATATTCGCGTGCCGGGCCGGGTTCCCCGCATGGATGCGGCAGCCGTGCTGCCCCAACGACCACGGCGTCACACCGACCCGGCCGGGGTCACGAGAGGCCTGGGGACGAGGCCGGCCGGGGCCACGAGGGCCTGGGCACGAAGCCGGCCGGGCCACGAGAGGCCAGGGGACGAGGCCGGCCGGCTGGACCGGGCCTGGGCCGCCTGACCCGCGTGACGCCGCCGGGGGCGTCCATGGGACACGTGCCCGCCGTCCGCCAGGCACGCCCGCGCTGACCCAGCAGGATCACCAGCACGCTGCGTTTTAGCTGAAATAGGGATAAATGCGTCTAACCTGCGCCGATCCTGCATTTTCCCAGTAAGGGGGATTACTGACTGCTACGCTCGTCAACTTCGGGGGGGCCTCCGAAAGCCCTTCGTAGCTGCCTGGTCACATTTCCATTCCACTCACACCTTCGAGGCCTGAGCCATGGGGTTGCGTCTCCGGTCCATCCGCCAGCGGATCTTCCTGCTCATCCTGGTCCCGGTGCTTTCGCTGATCGGGTTGTACGCGTTCGCCACGTTCCTCACCGCCCGGGGGGCCCTTACTCTCTCCCAGGCCAGCACGATCAAGACCGCCACCGGCGAGCCCACTGGCGCGTTCCTGAGCCAGATCGACGCGGAGCGGCCGCTCGCGATCGTGTACCTCTCCAGCCCCACCGGCGCCAATCTGGCCATGCTCCAGGTCCAGCAGAACAAGACCACCGCCGCCGCGGCGGCCCTGCAGACGGCGCTGGACTCAGCCGGCACGATGAACAACGCGACCGCGCCCGAGAAGCGGGCCATCGCCACCCTGCTGACGGACGTCAAGGGCCTGCCCGCGCTGCGCGCCCAGGTGCGCTCGCAGATCATCAGCAAGTCCAGGGCCCTCGGTGAGTATGACGCCATGGTCTCCGACGCCTACGGGGTTCTCGACCAGGCGGTCCTCGAGCAGACCAACGCGACGCTGGTCACCCAGGCCCAGGACTTCATCCGGATGGGCCGGGCCGAGGACCTGATGCTGCAGGAAAGCGCGATCATCTCGGGCGACCTGGCCGCGCGGTCATTCCCGGCCGCCGACCGGCAGGAGTTCACCCAGCTGGTCGGGGCCCGCCGGGCCCTCTTCAACCAGACCCTGCCCGACCTTCAGCCGCAGTACCGCGCCTACTACACGCGCGACATCAACCCGCAGGCCTCCACCGCCCTGACCGGGCTGGAGGACGCGCTGATGAGCGACACCCGCACCAGCGCCCCGCCGCCGGTCCAGCCGCTGCAGTGGGAAGCCGCGGTCGGCGGGGTGGCCGGGGGTCTCTCCAAGGCCGGGACACAGGCGTCGGACGCGATCACCGCGCAGGCGTCGACCAACTCCGGCGACACCTACCTGGAGCTCATCCTGGCGGGCGGGCTGGGCCTGCTCGCGGTGATCTTGTCCCTGATCGTGTCGTTCGTGATTGGCCGGGGCCTGATCCGCGAGCTGGCCGCGCTGCGCGAGTCGGCGCTGGAACTAGCGAACGTGCGGCTGCCCGACGTGGTGAACCGGCTGGCGGCCGGCCAGGACGTCGACATTTCCGCCGAGGCTCCCGACCTGCCCGCCAGCTCGGACGAGATCGGCCAGGTCCAGCAGGCCTTCGCCGCGGTCCAGAAGACGGCGGTGGAAGCGGCCGTCGGTCAGGCCCGGCTGCGGCAGGGCATCAGTGACATCTTCCGGAACCTGGCCCGGCGCAGCCAGTCGCTGCTGCACCGCCAGCTTGCCCTGCTCGACGCGATGGAGCGGCGGGCCAGGGAGCCGGAGGAGCTCGAGGACCTGTTCCGCATCGACCACCTCACCACGCGCATGAGGCGGCACGCGGAAAGCCTGATCATCCTGTCCGGCGACGCACCCGCCCGGGCCTGGCGGCGGCCCGTCCCGTTCGTGGACGTGCTGCGGGCGGCCGTGGCCGAGGTCGAGGACTACACCCGGATCAAGGTCACCGCGAATACCCGGGCGGCCATCAACGGTCCCGCCGTGGCCGACGTCATCCACATGATCGCGGAACTCGCGGAGAACGCCGTCATCTTCTCCCCGCCGAACACCCCGGTGCTGATCAGCGGCGATGTAGTCGGGCGCGGGTTCGCGGTGGAGATCGAGGACCGCGGGCTGGGGCTGAGCGAGGAGCGCCGGGCCGAACTGAACGACCTCCTCAAGAACCCGCCCCCGTTCGACCTGTCCGGCAGCGACCAGCTGGGCCTCTTCGTCGCCAGCCAGCTGGCCAGGAAGCACAACATCCGGATCTCCCTGCGGAGCTCCCCCTACGGCGGGACGACCGCGATCGTGCTCATCCCGAACACCCTGGTCGTCTCCGAGGACAGCTATCAGCAGGACGGGACGGACGCGGACGCGGACGCGGACGCGGGCACCGGCACCGGCACCGGCGTGCAGCTGACCGGCCGGCACGCGGCCCGTGATGACACGGGCAGCCTCGGCGCCGTCACCGGGGACACGGCCGACGCGGCCGGGACGCCCGTGCCCGGCGAGGTCACCGCATCACGGCCGGACGACACGGCCGAGCGCTGGCCGGCCGACAGCGGAACCGACCCGTGGACCGCTCGCGCCGGGGCGGGCAACTGGACCGCTTCGGACCCGCTGACCGGGTGGGCTGGTAACGGCGCGAGCGCCACCGCAGAGGCCGCCAACGGGCGGAACGGGTTCCACGAGCTCCCGGGTTATGGCGACGAGGGGGGCTGGCCGACGGCCAGCGACCCGGCCCGCGCAGACATCCCGTCATACGCGGACACTCCATACGCGGAGCCCCCGTCATACGCGGACGCCGCTTCATACGCGGAGCCCCCGTCTTACGCGGAGCCCCCGTCTTACGCGGAGCCCCCGTCTTACGCGGAGCCCCCGTCACACGCGGAACCCCCTGAGCACCACGATCCGGACCATGACGACGGGGGCTTCGCTGAGGCGGACTCGCTGCCCCGCCGGGTCCGCCAGGCCAGCCTGGCTCCGCAGCTCCGGGAGAACACGCTGTACGGGCGGCCCTCCGGGAACGGCGAGCCGGGGACGTCGCCGGGGATGGGGGAAGAACGCTCACCCGAAGAGGCGAGGAACACGATCACCGCTATCCAGCGGGGCTGGGAGCGCGGGCGCTCGCTGTTCGACCCGCCTGAGAAGACCACGGACGCGATGACCGGCACCCAGCCAGCGGCGGAGCCCAGTCCCCCGGAGGCTGGGGAGGCCGGTCCCCAGGGCGACGACTGAGGGCGAGGGGAGCAGATGAGTGCGGCAGAGCAGGAGAAGGGCGTGGGGTCGCCGAGCGACCTGGACTGGCTGCTTGATGACCTGGTGGTGCGGGTCTCCGACGTAGACAAGGCGGTCATCCTGTCCCGTGACGGCCTGGCCATCGCCGCGTCGAGCACGCTGACCCGGGAGGACGCGGAGCACCTGGCCGCCGTGGCGTCCGGGTTCCAGAGCCTCGCCCGGGGAGCCGGGCGACACTTCGGCGGGGGCTACGTCCGGCAGACCATCGTGGAGATGGACACGGCATTCCTGTTCGTGACCTCCGCCGGTGAGGGTAGCTGCCTCGCGGTGCTGAGCCCGGCCAGCGCGGACGCGGGCCTGGTCGCCTACGAGATGGCGATTCTGGTCAAGCGGGTGGGCCAGCACCTGTCGGTGAACCCCCGGCCGGGTACGGCCGGGGAGGTCACGGACTGACTCCGGCATGCCGTCGCCTGACGATCACTGGCTGGACGAGGAGGCTGGCCCGGTCGTACGGCCCTACGCGCTCATCCGCGGCCGCACCCGTGCCAGCGGGGAGAAACTCGACCTGATCGCGATCATCACGGCGGTGCGGGGGATCCGGCTGGATCCGTCGTCCCTGGACCCGGAGCACCTCGAGGTCCTACGGTTGTGCCGGCTGCCCACCTCGGTAGCGGAGATCGCGGCTGATCTCGACCTGCCCCTGGGGGTGGTCCGGATCCTGCTGGGTGATCTCCGGGAGCGCTCCCTCGTCTCGGTCCACCACCCGATCCCGCCGGCTCGGCTGCCTGACATGCAGGTCCTGAAGGAGGTCGTCGATGGACTACGCCGCCTCTAACCAGGCCGGCAGCCCCAGCCGGATGCCCGTCACCATCAAGATCCTCATCGCGGGTGGCTTCGGGGTAGGCAAGACCACCCTGGTCGGGTCCCTGACCGAGATCCGGCCCCTGCGCACCGAGGAGCCGCTGAGCGAGCCGGGCGCCGCGGTGGACCGGCTCGACGGGGTGGAGCGCAAGCGCACCACCACCGTGGCCCTGGACTTCGGCCGGATCACTATCCGCGAGAACCTGGTCATCTACCTGTTCGGCACCCCGGGCCAGGAGCGGTTCTGGTTCATGTGGGATGAGCTGGCCCGTGGGGCCCTGGGTGCGATCGTCATGGCCGACACCCGGCGGCTGGATGACTGCTTCCCGTCCGTGGACTACTTCGAGCAGCGCGGCATCCCGTTCGTGGTCGGAGTGAACTGCTTCGAGGGTGCCCGGCGGTACCCCACCGAGGCGGTCCGGTCAGCGCTGGATCTGGACCCTGAGGTACCGGTCGTGCTGTGCGACGCCCGGCAGCGGGCATCCTGCCGTGATGGCCTGATCGCCCTGGTGGAGCATGCCCTCCAGGTGATCCGGACCCGCCGCGAATACGCCTCCGCCGCCCCTGTCCCGCTGGGCCGCCCCGGCCGGTAAGCCAGCACCGCCCGCTCTCCTGCCCGGCCCGGCCGGCGATCCAGCCCAATAACGG
>Ga0187871_10002022_pt1 | contig 16937 bp, 14 predicted proteins | sample June2016WEW_16_1_FD_132988 | JGI IMG/M metagenome (GOLD analysis project Ga0187871, IMG submission 132988) | Peatland microbial communities from SPRUCE experiment site at the Marcell Experimental Forest, Minnesota, USA - June2016WEW_16_10 | ecosystem: Environmental > Terrestrial > Soil >...
CCTTCGGCGCGCTGATCGTTAATACCAAGACTGGCCAACGATTGATGCGCGCTACCAATGCGGTTATGCGCGAGAACGATCCCAGCTCCCACGGCGAAGTGCGCACCGTGCGGCTGGCGTGCAAGAAACTCAAGAGCACGTCGCTGGCGGGCTACACCATGTATTCCACCTGCGAGCCGTGCGCGATGTGCATGGCCAACGCCTTGTGGGCTAGGCTAGATCGCGTCGTCTACGGAGCGACGATCGAGGATGCCAACAAGCACTGCCTGCAAATTTTGATTCCGGCGAAGGAAGTGGCGCAGCGCTCGGACATGAACTGCGTCGTGGAAGGCCCGGTGCTGCGCGAGCTTTGCTACACGCTTTTCACGCATCCCAACATGCTCAAGGCTTTTCGAAGTTGGAGTTCGCGCAAGGAGCCGCGGGCCAAATCGTAGCCTGCTCACTCGCGAAGGACGCCTCTATGGACCTCACCCACGCCTACGGACTTGCTGCTGTTCTGGGCGATTCGGCGCGGGTGCTGACGCAGCGCGAAATGGTGGAGCAGCTTTCGCGCGATTTTTATTGGTACTCGCCGGTGCTGCGGAAACAACTTGACGGCAAGGCGGCGGACATCGCGGTGCAACCGCGCACTCCCGAGGAGATTCAGAGCGTGCTGCGGTATTGCTACGCGAATGATCTAGCGGTGACGGCGCGCGGCGCAGGGACGGGCAACTACGGGCAGGCGGTTCCGCTGCGTGGCGGCGTGGTGCTGGATTTGTCGGTCATGGACCGGATCGAAGCCATTCAGCCGGACGGCGTGGCGGTGTGCCAGCCGGGCGTGCGGCTCGGAGCGTTGGAGAACGAAGCGCGCAAGTCTGGATGGGAGCTGCGCTGCTATCCCTCGACGATCGTGAAGGCGTCGGTGGGCGGATTTCTTGGCGGCGGGTCAGGAGGGATCGGCTCGGTGGCGCACGGGAATTTGCGGGATTTCAATACCGTGCGGGCCCTGGAAGTAGTGACCATGGAGGCCGAACCTCGCGTGCTGTTGCACGAAGGAGAAGCGGTCCACGAAATTTTGCATGCCTGGGGCACGAATGGCGTGATTTCGCGGATCTGGCTGGCCTTGACGCCCGCGGTGGAGTGGTCGCAGTGCGCGGTCGCATTCGACAGTTTCGACGCGGCGTTTGATTTCAGCGAGCGGATTGCAAACGACACCGCCTGGACCAAGCGCCTGGTCACCACGTTCGAGTGGCCGATCCCTTCTTTCTTTACACCGGTGAAGGAATGCACGCGCGAAGGTAAGGCCTTGATCTTCTTCCTGATTGCGGCGTCGCAGCTTGCCGCGTTCCAAAGCGCCGCGCGAGAAGCCGGTGGCGACGTCAGCTATTCCGGCGCGTATGCTGGGCTGCGTACCCGGCCACTGCTTTCGGATTACACGTGGAATCACACAACGTTGTGGGCCATCAGCGCGGACGAGGCGTATACCTATCTGCAGTGCGCGTTTCATCCGGATCAAGTGCGCGAGCAGATGCTGAAATTGAAAGAGCGCTTCGGCAAGGAATTTTTGCTGCACATGGAATTCTGGAAAGGCGGCGACGGGCGCGCGGTTCCCGGCGCGATTCCCGTCGTTTACTACACCACCGAGGAGCGCCTGAACGAGATGATCGATTTTTGCCGGGAGATCGGGGTGTTCGTGGCGAACCCGCACGTGAATCATGTCGAGGGCGGAGGACGCTATCGCGCCGATAACGTGCAACTCCTGGCAAAGCAGCGCTACGACCCCAAGGGGCTGCTGAATCCCGGCAAAATGTCGACGTTTCAACGGGAAGCGCCGGCGCCGCAGGCTACCTCGCGATGAAAACGTGGATTCCCGACGCGCGCAACTTTGCGTATCTCAATTGGAAGCAGGTGGACGCGCTGCCACGCGAATCCACGCTGCTGGTTTTGCCGACCGCGGCGATCGAGCAGCACGGGCATCATTTGCCGCTGGCGACGGATACGCTGATCAATAATTTGCTGCTGGGACATGCGCTGGACAAATTGCCTGCGGAGCTGCCGGTCTATGCGCTGCCGCCCGTGCATTACGGAAAGAGCAACGAACACATCGGCTTCGCGGGAACGCTTTCGGTGAGTGCTACGACGTTCATGGCGGTGTTGCGCGATCTGGGCGCGAGTCTGGCGAGCGCGCGCTTCCAGAAACTTGTGCTGTACAACACGCACGGCGGAAATACTTCGTTGATCGACGTGATGGCGCGGGATCTGCGTGCGGAATTCGGACTGCGCACCTTTGCATTGCACGGATCGGGTGGAGTTTCCTACGAAGGCTTGAGCGAGCAGGAACGCGCCTATGGTTTTCATGCCGGCGAAGTGGAGACGGCGCTTTTGCTGGCGTCGGTGCCGGAACTGGTGGATACGTCCGCATACACCGTCAACTACATCGCTGACGCCGCGAAACCCGAACTACTGAAGCCAGAGAATGCGCCGGCCACGTTTGCGTGGCTTACGCGCGACATCGCCGCGAGCGGGGTAATGGGCGACCCGCGGCCGGCGACCGCGGAAAATGGGGCGCGCTGGCTGGAGCAAGCCGCGACGCGACTCGCGGCGGCACTGCAGGCCATGTTGCGCTACTCGAATTCACCCAAATGACGCGCGGCGAGCAGTGGGTCGACTGCGGCAACGGCGTTCGGCTGGAACGCGGCGTGCGCTGCCGCATGTCCGACGGCGTTGAGCTTGTCTCCGATCACTACTATCCTGCGCAGGCCACTCCGGTTCCAACCTTATTCATGCGCCAGCCCTACGGGCGCGACATCGCTTCGACCGTCGTTTACGCGCACCCGGTTTGGTTTGCGCGGCATGGCTACAACGTTGTGATTCAGGATGTGCGCGGGCGCGGGGATTCCGAGGGCGAGTTTTATCCCTTTCGCAACGAAGCGCGCGACGGAGCGGAGAGTATCGCTTGGCTGCGCGCTCGCCCTGAATCGAACGGCCGCATCGGGATGTACGGATTTTCCTACCAGGGAATGACGCAACTCCTGGCTGCCGCCGAGCAGCCGGAAGGACTGGCGTGCATCGCGCCGGGAATGTGCGCGTGCGATTTGTACCACGGCTGGTTCTACCACAACGGCGCGTTGCGCCTGACTTCGAGCCTCGGCTGGGGATTACAGCTGTTGAAGGCGGATGCTCGGCGCAAAGGGTTGCGCGAAGCCAGTGACCGGCTGGAGCATGCCTGGGCGAATCTTGCGGCGCAGATGACTGTGCTGCCGCTTCGCGAGCACCCGGCGCTGCACGGCGAAGGTTTGCCGGCGTATGTACTGGATTGGTTCGATCACGATCGGCCGGGAAAATATTGGGCCGCGCTCGACGTCAGCCGGAGGCTCGATCGCATTCAGGTTCCCGCGCTGCATGTTTCGGGCTGGTTTGACGTTTTTGTGAAGGGGAGCGTCGAAGGCTTCGCCGCTTTGCGCCAACATGCCGGAAATGGGCTTGCGCGCGAACATCAATATCTGATCGCCGGGCCATGGCAGCACATTCCTTGGGGAGATCGAGCGGGCGCCGGAAATTTCGGCGCGGAGGCGCTGCTGGATACCGATGCGATTCTCCTGCGCTGGTTCAATCATTGGCTGAAGGATTCCGGAGAGTTTGCACAAGAACCGCGCATCCGGCACTTTGTGCTGGGCGAAAACCGTTGGCGGCAGGCGGATGAATTCCCTTCCGCCGAAAGCCAGATCCTGTACGTACGCAGCGGAGGGAAAGCCAATTCGCGCAAGGGCGATGGCGTGCTCTCCATGGAGGCGGCAGTTGAGGACGAACCTTGCGACATTTTTGTTTACGATCCGGAAGTGCCGGTGGCCGCGCCCGACGGCTCGACAGTCGCCAGCGGGCCGTTCGATCAAGCGAGTCTGGAGTTGGGGAACAATGTGCTGGTCTATACGTCGGAGCCACTGACGAGGCCTCGGCTCGTCTTCGGCGCTCCTTACGTCGTTTTGTATTGCGCCACTTCGGCGGCGCACACCGATTTTGCTGCAAAGCTGGTGCGCGTGCGGCCGGGTGGCGCGGCGGATTTTGTTTGCATGGGCATCGCTCGCTCGAGCGTGCTGTTTGCGGAGGGTTACGCCGCGGACAAAGTTCATCGCTGGGAATTTGCGCTGGAGCCGACCTCGTGCCGTTTCGAGGCGGGTGATTGCATCCGGTTGGAAATCGCGAGCAGCGCGTTTCCACTTTACGATCGCAATCCGGGGAGCGATGTGCCTTCTTGGCGGGCTACGTCCTGGGATTGGAAGCGGTCCACGCAAATTGTGTACCACGATGCAGCGCGGGTTAGCGTGTTGGTGCTCCCGGGCCTGGAGGATGACTGGTCGCTGCGACGCAGGCAGGCTCAGGCAGAAGAGCCAGTACAAGTAGGAGCCGGCAGATGAGCTCGGACGTTGCGGCACCAATCATCGAGATTACGGATGTGAGCAAGAAGTACGGGAACGCTAGAGCGGTTCTTGAGGCGATCGATCTGTATGTTCTCAAAGAAGAGTTCGTCACACTCATCGGCCCTTCAGGTTGCGGGAAATCGACGGTGTTGAAGCTGATTTCGGGACTCACCGCGCCGAGCGCCGGCCTGGTGCGCGTGGACGGAATGACGCCGGTGAACGCTCGGGAGATCGTGTCGTACATTTTTCAGGACGCGACTTTGCTGCCTTGGCGAACGGTGCGACAGAACGTCGGGTTGGGACTGGAACTCGAAGGCGTGTCCAAAGATCGCCGCGCGGAGAAGATCAGCGCGCTGCTGGAGCTGGTCGGGCTTGGGCACGTTGCCGATGCTTATCCGCGCCAGTTGTCCGGCGGGATGAAGATGCGCGTGTCGATCGCACGCGCGCTGGCTACGAATCCGCGATTGCTACTGATGGACGAGCCCTTCGCGGCGTTGGACGAAATGTCGCGCGACCGCTTGAATGAAGAGCTCCTGCGCTTGCGAGAGGAGCAGAAGTGGACGGCGATTTTCGTCACGCACTCGGTGGCGGAAGCGGTGTTTCTATCCACGCGCATCCTTGTGCTGGCGCCGAATCCGGGGCGTATTTGCGCCACGGTGCCGGTGGACTTGCCCTGGCCGCGCACGGCCGTTCTGCGCGAGACGCCGGAGTTCGAGGCAATGGTCGCGCAGGTATCACACACGCTTCGGGGAGCAGCCGCCCGATGAAACGGCGGCTGATTGTGGCCGCAAATGCGTTGGGAGTTTTTGCCGCGTTGCTGCTGATCTGGCAGCTCATTCTGTGGATCTTTCGCGTGCCGCCGTACATGCTGCCTTCGCCGTGGGCAGTAGCCGGGGCTGTGGCTGCGCGCTTCCCGTCACTGCTGGATTCGTTCGCGATTACGGCGGAAGAAGCCATCGGCGGAATCCTGTTGAGCATTGTGGTGGGCGTCGGTGTCGCACTGATTTTCGCGCAATCCCGCTGGGTGCGGCGGATGTTGTATCCGTGGACGCTGCTGCTGCAGACCGTGCCCATCGTGGCGATTGCGCCTTTGATTCTGATGTGGATGGGCGCGGGGATTTTTTCGGTCACGCTGATCGCGTTCATCATTTCCCTGGCGCCGATCATCGCGAATACAACCCAAGGTTTGATCAGCGTCGATGAAAACCTGGTTCATCTGTTTCTGATGCACAATGCCTCGCCCTCGCAACTGTTGTTCAAGTTGCGATTGCCGCATGCGGTGCCGTCGCTCTTCGTGGGGATTCGTATCGCCAGTGGGATCGCGGTGATTGGCGCGATTACCGGCGAGTTGTATGCGGGATCGAGCAGCGTGGGACGAGGCGGCCTCGGCTATTCCATTCTCTATGCTTCGTCGCAGCTGCAGACCGATTACCTGTTTGCGCTGGTTTTCGCGGCGACCGTGCTGGGATTTGGATTTTTATTTCTGGTGATGTTCCTGGAATGGTATTTCCTGCACAAGTGGCATGAATCGGCGCGAACCGCGGAAGTGGAATAAAGAGGATTCACCACAGAGGACGCAGAGGTCGCGGAGAAGAGTGAGGAGTAAGACGTGTTGCGGCTTGAAACCGAAACCGGTTGGTGGTTGGTAACGCATCCCGATCACGCGCGATTGGCGGGAGCTTTCGCGGAACGATGGGGCAACGATCGCTTTCTGCCGCCGGAACCCCGCGTGCCCGTGTTGAAGGGCATCGCGCGGCACGACGATGGTTGGTTGGCGCGCGACGCGAAGCCGCAAATTACGCGGCAGGGGAAACCCAGCGCGTTTTCGACGGAGTTGGTGGGCAAATATTCGGCCTTCGAAGAGATCGACCTCGCCGATTACCTCGCCGTGCGCGACCGCGCCGTGCGGCTCATCGCCTCCGAAGATCCTTACGCCGCGGTGCTCATCTCCATGCATACCTACAGCTTGCTGAACGATCACGCAGATCGTTCCACGATTGCTCCAGCCGACTTGCCGCTGCTCGATCGATTCCTGGAGCAGCAGAAAGCGTTCCAGCAATCTCTGCGCCAGCAAATCGCTGCTGACTCTCACTTCACTCCCGAGCAGGCGAGCGAAGCGGCGATCCTCGACCATTTCCGGCTGTTGCAGGCCACGGATAACCTGTCTTTGCTCACGTGCGTGGATTTTCGGCAACCGGCGCATCTCTTGCATCCGCTTCCGCTGCGCAACGGCGAATATGCTTGCGTGCAGGTGCGTAGTATTGGCGCGCGTCATTTCGTGCTGGATCCCTGGCCTTTCGCGGCGCGATCTTTGACCTTTGAATTTCCTGCTCGTCATGTGGAAGGCAAAACCTTTGAGAGCGCCGCGGACCTGCAGTCGCAATACTCTGCTACGGTGGTGCGGACTCTCTCCGTCACCGTGAGCGCTCACTAACACCGGGCACAGCGGTGCTGTGCCCCTACCTCTGACAGAAAACGAAAACCGCGGAAACGAAAACGGCGGCCACGAGGGCCGCCGTTCCCGGTGTTGGGGGGGGTGGAAAGTCTAGAACAGAATCCGCAGCGTCATCTGAATCTGCCGCGGGCTGCCGATGGTTTTGTTCACGCTGCCCAGGCCAAACGGGCAATTGTAGAAGTTGTTGGTGAAATTGCTGGTGCCGCAGCCTGTAGGCAGGGACGGCGTTCCCGCAACCGGGAACCCATCGTAATACTGGTTTTGCGTGACGTCGTCGATGGGCACGTCAAAACTAGGCGTATTGGTGACGTTGAAAACGTCGAAGCTGAATCGTGCCGATACACGCTCGGTGATGTTGGTCATCTTCACGATCGAGACGTCCAGGCGGCGCTGCCAGGATTGGCGGAAGATGTTGCGCTGGCCGGTAGTGAAGTCGGTCTCGAAGGTATCTCCGGGAGGAATCGCGCCCCCGAGATCTCCAGGCGCCAGGACCGGCACGGTAAAGCAAGCGGCGTTGAGCGCAGGCAATCCAGGTGTCGCGCCCGAGTTGCCGGTGACCGCGGTCTTGGGAGTGCAGCTGCTGTTCAGCGGAACGATCGGGTTGGTGATGCCGTCGGATACGCCGTAGAAAACGCTGCCCACGGCGCCGGAATAATCGATGACGCTGAAGGGCTGGCCGCTCTGGTACACGCCGATCCCCTCAATGGCCCAGCCATCGGTGAATTTACCCGCCGTCGAGTTTTCCGGGCGGAATTTGGGAAGCTGATAAAGATAAGTGAAATTGAAGACGTGGGTGCGGTCAAAATCAGACGACCCGTAGGCGTCGCGCAAGTTGAGCGGGTTGTTGCCGTTGAAGAACAGACCGAGGGCGCTTTGCTCATCCAGCGCGTGCGAGTAGGTATAAGAGAAACCTATCTGGAAGCCATGGCTGAGGCGTTTTTCAACGTGAGTTTGCAGCGCGTTGTAAGACGAAATACCGGCGGCGTTGTAACTCTCCGACTCCGAGGAGTAGCCGACATAGGGAACCCGGAGGTCGATGTTGCCGCCTTCGGCGGTATTCAGCATTTGCGTGCCGTCGGGAAGAGTAATGGCGCAGTCAAAGTTGTTCGTTGCAGAGGGTGTGCATCCGGCAGCCTGCACCTGGTACCCGTAGCTCCACGTCTGGCCGTGGATCGGATGCGATGGCGTTGCGATTTGCGCCTGATTGAACGGCACGGGGATAACCAGGTGGCGTCCCAGGTTGCCGACATAACCGATCTGAATCGACAGATCGTTGCGCGGCTGCCACTGAATGTCGAGAGTGTTGTTGATCGTGTAGGGCAGCTTGTTGGCGCGGTTATAGACGCCGAAGGAGAACAGCGGCGCCCCATCCTCGATCGCGGCTGCATTGGGCAAATAATTGATGATATTCGCGGGATTGCCGGTGGGAGGCGATTGGAGCGCAGCACCCCAGGGATAAGACAGCGAGCCGCCGGTGCCGAGCGTTCCGGGGGCGGCGTTGGTAGCGTCGCACGTCGGTATGTAGCCCTGGTAAAAATTGCTGACCGTCGAGCACGTTTGGGAATTCACGAACGGCGGCGCCTGGTTTACGCCGAACGGACCGCCCGCGATTACGCCGGAAGCAAACCCGGGAGAGAAATAGCTGAAGAGTTCGCCGCGATCGTAGTACAAGCCGGTACCGGCGCGAACCACCACTTTGTTGTGAAACATCGCCGGGCTCCACGCGAGTCCCACGCGCGGGGCGAAACCCCACTGGCGGCCCGTGAGGGTCGTATCGCTGACGCCCTTGCTCGGAAACTGGGTGTTGTTGCCGGCGACGATGAAGCCCGTGGAAGTGATCGTGCCAGTGGTGTCATCGTAGGAATACTGCGACGGATCAAAGTTATATAGGCGGCCGTACTTCTCGCTAAGCCCTCCGTTCCAATCCCAGCGCAGGCCTGCGGTGATGCTGAGATTCTGGCGAAGCTGATATTTGTCCTGCGCGTAAAGCCCGCTTTGACCTGCGCGGTAATACCGGTTGGCGTTTCCTTGCAGGTATGCCGTGGTGACGAAGCCATCGGTGGTGTAGGGAGTGACCAAGCCCTGCACGAATTGCGAAAAGTCGGCAGAGCCAATGATTCCCTGGTCGGTTCTTTCGTCGCGAGTGTTGAGCTGCGTGTAGGCATAGCTGCCGCCAAAGGTGAGCGTGTGCTTGCCTTTGGTCCAGATCGCGCTGGCCGACGGCATGAAGCGATTCTGGAAAACGCCGGTGAAGGCGCCCTGTGAAGCGCCGCCTTCGCCGATCGTGAGTGCCGCGTTTGCGACCGGAGTGGGGCTGGCGCAATTCGGGTTGGAGTTGGGGCAGCCGGTGTTCGCGGGAGACTCGTTGCCGAAATCATCGACGATGGTAATTCCTGGAAAAACGTTCGAGCCGAAGGTCTGGATACCCAGCGACTGCGGGGTGAATGGCTGGCTGATCGTGCTGTAGACCTTCTCGCGAATGAATCCGAACGTTTCGCTGAGGCTCAAAGTAGGCCGGATGGTCTGGGTGTTGCCGATCGACATCACTTGGCTGCCGGCATCCAGATGCTGGCTGAAGCCCGCGACGCTGGAATACGCGTAAGGCGCGATGGTCGGATCGTGCTGGTAGTAATACTTCAAAAACACGCTGTCCTTGCTGGTCGCGTTCCAGTCCAGGTCGGCCACGGCTTGATCGGAGGTGAAATACGCGGTGCCCGGGACGATGGCATTTTCCGGGAAGTTTACGGTCGGCGTGTTGCCGTCCGCGGAAGGAATCAGATACTGGCCGTTGGGCAATTTGTATTGGAACAACGCGAGGGCCACCGGACTGATCTGGCTGGCGTTAATCGGGGCAGCGCCTTGCGGGCCGGTAAAGTCCGCGTTTGCGATGGCGGCCAAGCCGTCGGCGGTCCGATTGCTGTCGGTCAGTCCGGTCGGCACGGTAAGCCGCGACAAGCCGATCTCCTGATCGGAAGTGTGCAAGTGCTGATAGCTGACAAAGCCGAAGAGCTTGTCCTTCTTGATGGGTCCGCCGAAGGTGCCCCCGGCGGTGTAGCGATGCAACTCCGGATTCTTTTGGTCTTGGGGGATGTTGGGGTCGGCGTTAAAGAAGAAGGGCGCGGCGTTCCATGCGTTGGTGCCGCGGTGACCGTAAAGGCTGCCGTGATAATTGTTGGTACCGGAAGCGGTGCTCATGTCGATGTGTGCGCCGCTGGTGGAACCTTGCTGTGCGTCGTACATGGAGGTGTTGACGCGCAGCTCCTGAATGGTTTAGGGAGCGGGCGTGGGCAGCGACTGGCCGATGGCCAGGTAAGGCGACGCGGTGCTCTGAATCACGGCAGCGCTGGTGCTAGCCGCGCCGCTCACACCGGTGTTATTCACCACGCGTGCCGACGCCACCTGGCTGGTGCTCTTTCCGTTGAACAGGTTGCTGGCGTCCACGCCGTTCAGCAAAAACGTGTTGCTGGTATCGCGCTGGCCATTGGCCCAGATCGGCTGATTACCAAGTCCACTGTTCGCGCCGGTGCCGCTTGGGAGTTCGGCGTTCACACCTGGAGAAAGAATCGCAAGCCCAGTGAAGCTGCCGGTTGGCAGGGGCACCGCTTCGAGTTGCGCCTTGTCCAGAATGTAGCCGTTGGTGGTGTCCACGGCGTTCAGCAGCGGTACCGCTTCGACCGTGACGGTAGTGCCGACCTGCCCAACTTTCAGCACGGCATTTACCGTGGCCGTGCGATCGGCCTGTACGGTGATCGAGGGTACTTTTTGCGTATCGAAACCGTCGTGGGTGAACGTCAGCGTGTATGCGCCGATGGGTAAGTTCACAAAATCGTAGCTGCCGGCGGCGCTGGTCTTCTGAACGCGGGTTAGCGTGGTCGCATCGCTCACCAGCGTGACGGTGGCGTCCGCCAGCGCTCCGCCCGAAGTGTCGGTCACCGTTCCGGTGATGCCGCCAAGAGTTTGTTGAGCGTGCGCAAGTGGTGTGAACGCGAAAAACATGAGGAGGAATGACGCGAGGACAAAAGCAGATAGGCTAAATCGTTTACACATTCGGGAAAACCCCCTCCAATTGTCAAAGTGCACGGAACTTACATCCCCATGCCCGGCCGGTCGAAGCACTGTAGTCTTGGCACCCGACACTGTCCAGGCCGCTTTGCACGGCCTGTCTTCGAATGAATTGCAGCACGCTATCGCGAACGCGCGTGGAATCGAAACGAATTCTTTGATTTGCGCAAATCGCTTTTTTCAATTTCGACGTGTGGAAGCGGGGGAAAAAGAGGAAAGCGCCGGAGATTCGCCGCGATGTAGCGAGACGCGAAACTCGCCGTGTGTTGCAGGCGCGCTCAGAACAGCCTTCTGTCCGGCAATACACTTTTCGCGATGGCAGCGCTCACCGTGAACATCGGCTCGTTCACCACCTGGCTCAATCGCAAGTGCATCGCCACGCTGCAAAGCAGGTAGGCGTGGACGTCGCTGAAGCCCCAACGCGCGACCAATAAATCGATCATCCGCGAAGTCGCGGCGCGCGCCGCCACGGCGGCATCGGTCGCCGACTCCACCACGATCCAAGCCTGGCCGGCGGCGTGTTCGGCGGGGTATCGGGGTGATTCGACGAGCGGTCCCGCAAGCGGCTGTCCCTTATGCAGGTGAAAACGCAGTGTCACGTCCGCCGGGCACTCGATGCCGTTGATGCAAACCTCGCCGTCGCCCTGTGCCGCATGCGCATCGCCGGCTGAAAATAGCGCGCCGATATTGAGCACCGGCAGGTAGAGCTTCGCCCCGCTGCAAAGCTCGCGGACATCCATGTTGCCGCCAAAATTGCCCGGTGGCCGGGTGCGGAATTCGCCGTCTTCCGTCTGCGCCACGCCCATCACCCCGCAGAACGGCTGCAGCGGCACGATCGCGGGTGACAGCGACCTGCTGACCTCGCCATCGAGCTTCCAGTGAAAAAGATACGGCTCCGCGAATCGCTCCTTCAGAAAGCCGAGCCCCGCGACGACGCTCGACCAGCCCCAGCCTTTGTGGGCCACATTGAGGATGTCGATCTGGAGCACGTCTCCGGGTTGCGCGCCCTCGATGAAGACCGGCCCGGTAAGCGCGTGAATGCGCCCGCGGTCGATGCCGAGATATGCCGCGACGCTCATCCCTGGCCGTACCTGCGCGCCGCTGGAATCAACGCACGCCATGTGCACGGTGTCGCCGGGCGCGACGGCTAGCCGCGGCTGCAACGCGCGGTTCCACCGTGAGTGCGTGGGCTCCGCGGACAGAACGTGCTCAGCCATCCGAGCGCTCCTAAATCTCCACGGTCATCTGCGTTTCTACCAGGGCGTTTCGCGGCAATGCGGAGACTCCAATGGCCGCCCGCACGTGGCGTCCCGCATCGCCAAAGACCTGCACGAGCAAGTCCGACGCGCCATTGATTACCGCAGGCGTCTCCGTAAATCCTGCCACGGCGTTCACGTATCCGTTGACACCCACCACGCTTTTCACCGCATCCAGCGAGCCCAGGTGCCGCTTCAGCACGGCCAGGTGCGTCAAAGCACAAGCCCGCGCCGCCGCATACCCTTCCTCGATGGTTCGCCCGGCGCCCACGGTTCCCGCGATGACCCCATCAGCTCCCGTTGAAATCACTCCCGAGAGATAAACCATGTGTCCGACGGTCTTCGCCGGAATGAAATTGCCTGCCGACGCCGGCAGAGCCGGCAAGACAATCCCGAGTTCCTGAAGCCGCGCCTCTACTCCTGCTGCCATGAGTTTTTCCGCCTTCGCAAAAAATGTCGCGTCACTCTAACATAGCCGCGCACGGCGACAGGCGCGCCGCGTTTTTTCTCTTGAACCAATTTGGACCTGAGCTAGCATGTGCCATGCAAAATCGATCCAAGCCGGCACGCGCGCACAAAAGCTTGTTTGTAGCGGCCACCTTCCGAAGCGCGCGTCTTTTTTCCCTTCTCGCCCTTCTCATCGCAAGCCAAGCTCCCGCCCAAACCTTCACGACGCTCCACGCCAAGCTCCGCGCCACGCGAACATCCCCACTCGATCTGGAACTAGCGGGCGACTTAGCCAACCTGCCGCCAAATTCCACGCGCTACATCACGCGCGAAGACTTGCTCGCGCTGCCGCAAGTAAATTACACGGTAACCAACGACACCAATTTCACCGGCCCAACACAAATCAGGGGCGTCTCGCTGGAAGAATTAGCCCGGCAACTGGCCGCCGCGCCCGCATCGGATCTGACCGTAACCATCTGCGCCGACCAATATCGCGCCAACTATCCTCGCGCCTACATCGCGGCGCATCGTCCCGTGCTGGTTCTCACGATCAACGGCCAGCCTCCGTCGGGCTGGCCCAAAGATGCCGAAGGCCACAACCTGGACATGGGCCCGTACCTTATTTCTGATCCCAACTTCACGCCCAGTTTCAAAATTCTCGGCCACTCGGAAGAGCCGCAAAATCCCTGGGGCGTGGTGCGCCTGGAATTCCGCGACGAGGCCGCCGTTTTTGGCGCCATCGCCCCGCCCGGCCCACAGGCGCAAGACCCGCAAGTTCAAGCCGGCTATCGCCTCGCGCAACAAAACTGTTTCCGCTGTCACAACATGGGGACAGAAGGCGGGCACAAAGCCGGCCGCCCGTGGCTAGTTCTCTCGGCATGGGCCACGGCGCAACCTAGTTATTTCGCCGCCTACATTCACAATCCGAAAGAGAAAAATCCCAACGCGCGAATGCCCAGCTTCCCCGAATACGACGACGCCACCATCCGCGCCCTGATCGCTTATTTCCAAACCTTCACCGCGCGAGGGAAGCCGTGAGCCTGCGCGTCGCAAAAATCGCTCTGGTACTCGCCGTAGCGTTGTTCTATTCCGTGGTTGTCTTCAACAACCTCACCGATTACGACTCCAACTACCAATTCGTCCGCCACGCACTGATGATGGACTCCACTTTCCCGAACAATCGTGCCATGTGGCACGCCGTGAATTCTCCAACGATCCACACAATCTTCTACATCTCGATCATCCTCTGGGAATCGATCACCATGATTCTCTGCTGGTGGGGAGCCCTTCGCTTGGCCCGCGCGGCAACGACAACTGCCGCTACATTTAATCAAGCGAAGCGGGTATCCGTCGTTGCGCTGACGGTGGGCCTCTTAATGTGGCTGGTGGCGTTCTTGATCGTAGGGGCCGAGTGGTTCCTGATGTGGCAATCCAAATCGTGGAACGGCCAGGAAGCGGCCTTCCGCATGTTCACGATTATGGGCATCATCCTGATTTTCCTGGCCCTGCCTGACAGCGACCAGCAACCTTAGCGATTCGGCCGCGCCCTAGGTTTTTCCCGGCACGGCAAAGGCGTACATAACGTCTTGCACCGGAACAATTAAATACTGCCGGCCGTCGATCTCATAGGTCATTGGCGATGCCACCACTTCTCCGCCGACATTCAAGTGCCACAACGTCTTCCCGGTAGCCGGATCGAGCGCCAGCATGTTTCCGGAGACATCCGCGCTGAAGAGCAAGTGCCCCGCCGTAGTCAAAATTCCCGCGATACCTTCTTCCTCTCCCAACTCATGGTTCCACACAACTTTGCCGGTCTTGTAATCCAACGCGCGCAGTGTGGTGTTGGCCCACAGATTGCGATCGCGGCCGCCCCAGCCCTCGGCCTTGCCCTCGGCAACTCGGTAAAAAATGCTGAACACCCGCCGCGCGACGACATAAAACAAATTCGTCTGCGGATCGAAGCTCGGCGCCATCCAGTTGGTCGCACCGTCGGAACCCGGCTCGACCAGCGCTCCGTCGGGACTAGGAGTCGCTGAGGGTTTGGCGATCGGCCGTCCGCGCGAATCCACGCCGGAAGACCACGTCTGATCGATAAACGCAGACGTCACCAGGTGCTCTCCGTTCGTGCGATCCAGCAAGAAGAAAAATCCGTTGCGGCTGGCCTGCGCCAAAAGTTTCCGCGGTTTGCCTTGGAACTCGGCGTCGAACAATACCGGCGTCTCCACCGCGTCCCAATCATGCACATCGTGCGGCGATGGCTGAAAATACCACGCCAGCTTTCCTGTATCCGGATTGAGCGCCACAATCGAGCAGGTATAAAGATTGTCGCCAGCCCGCCCTTCGCCAACGAGCACCGGATTCGGGTTGCCGGTGCCCCAATACAGTAAATTCAGCGCCGGGTCGTACGTTCCGGTCATCCAGGTCATGCCTCCACCGTGAAGCAAGGCGTCGGAATCCTTCGGCCAGGTTTCCGAGCCCGGCTGCCCGGGATCGGGCTCGGTGTACCAGCGCCATTGCACTTTTCCGGTGTCCGGATCGACGGACGTCAGCATCCCGCGGAGATCGGTAACGTCGCCAGACACGCCCGCGATCACGTGATCGCGCACTACCAGCGGCGCCATCGTCGCGAAATAACCGAGCTTCCCGTCGGCCAGCACGATGTCCCAGCGAAGCTTGCCGTCTTTCGCGTCGAGACAGATCAAATGCGCGTCCGGCGTCGTGAAGTACAGCCAGTTCTTGTACATTCCCAACCCGCGATGCCCGATGTGGTCGCCTTCGGATTTCCGCTCGTAGTGCCAAATCGGGCGCCCAAATCGCGCGTCGACCGCCCAAACATTGTCGGGCGCCGTGAAATACAAAATGTTATTCACTTCCAGCGGCGTCGATTTGATGGCCGCCCCGCGCGTTCGATAAATCCAGGCCAGCGTGAGCGATCCGATGTTCCCCTGGTTAATCTGATCCAGCGCGCTGTAGCGCCGACCCGAATATTCCCCGTTGTAGGTCGGCCAAGTATCGGTGGCTGGCCGCAGCAACGCCGCCGGATCAAGTCCCTGCCCCGCAGCCAATCCTGGACCAAGAAGGAAAGCGCCAATCAGCAAGGCAACCTTAATCATTAGTTCACCAGAATAACGAGGCATTCCAATTCCTCTCTTTGCACGGACACCTTCGGAATGGTGTTTGGGGATCGAACGTCGCAGCCGCAGCGCAGCAATGTTTCCGTCAATTTAAGCTCTGCAGATACGCAAACAAATTGTGAATCTCGCTCTGCGTAAGTTTATCGAGCAAGTTCCGGTGCGCCGCCAATCGATCCTGAATTTCAGCCTTCACGCGATCCCGCGCAAACGACCGGTATTCACCGGAAGCATCGCGCAGCGCCACGGAAAACTCATCGATGTGCACCAAAGGCCCGGCGATCTTGTCTCCGGCAGGCAGCGTCACTACCACGGTCGTGAATTTGCCCTCGGGATACAACATGTGCGCTTCCAGTTCGATCGGCGAATACTTGTTGGCGATCTCCGCCAGATCGCCTGTCGGCGAATGACAATTCTTGCAACCCCCAGCTCCGTTGAAGTAAGCCTTGCCGGCCTCGGCATTGCCGGTGAGCAATCTATCCGCGGGATATCCCTGCGGCACGTCGGCCGAATTCATCGCCTCGGCTATTTGCGAGTGGAGAAACGCGGCAATATCGGCAACCTGGTCGTCAGTAGCAGGAATCGCGGGCATCCCTTTGTCTGGTCGCCCGTGACGCATCACGTCCCCAATCAAGTCACCCTTAACGTCATGCGCCACCAGCGGAGACCGCAGCAGATCGGGACCGCGCGCCCCGGTAGCGTCCACCCCATGACAAAATCCGCAGGACTGCCCAAATTGCTTGCGCCCCCGCTCCACGGCAGGGTCTTTAGGAGGCGCAGCATCCTGCGCCGGAGCCTGCGCCTGCGCCAAAGAATTGGATAACCCGAATGAGCCGACAATCGCGAGAAGAAGAATCGCAAACCACATACCAAGAGACTTAATCATCGCGCATCCCGAACCGAGCCCACATTCCTCGCATCTCTATGTCCTTTCCAACACTGCAAGCGCACGGAGCTACCGCAGCGCAGCGTATAAAGCCTGTTTCCAGTGCGCGTTGTTAATCGTCCAGACGATCTTAGCTTTGCGCCCGCCGCCCAGAGCCGATGCCCAGACCTCGCGGTTCCGTTCGTCACCGGCGACGTTGAGCCGGTCAACCACGGTCATGCCGCGAGTGAGTTCGCTATCGGTCTCGACCTCCATATAATGTTCCGACTGCGAAGTAATGATAGACGGATCCAGCGCGACGGC